>Ga0197143_1000631_pt1 | contig 35826 bp, 35 predicted proteins | sample GBS70_MetaG_FD_148603 | JGI IMG/M metagenome (GOLD analysis project Ga0197143, IMG submission 148603) | Sediment microbial communities from Great Boiling Springs, Gerlach, Nevada, United States - GBS 70_MetaG | ecosystem: Environmental > Aquatic > Thermal springs > Hot (42-90C) > Sediment... | reverse complement strand
CAGGATGTGTATTTCCGCCTGAAATTGAAAAAACGTATGACAGAAGCATAAAAAATTTTGTAAAATATTATGCTAAAAAATATAAAATATGAGAAGTTTACTTGTTATAAAACCTGATGCTGTAAAAAAGAAAAAAATTGGTAAAATAATAGAAATGCTTGAAGAAAATGGATTTGAAATAAAAGGAATAAGGATGAAAAGATTTACAAAAGAGGAAGCGGAAAAATTTTATGAGATTCATAAAGATAAAGATTTTTTTAAAAAACTCATAGAGTTCATTACATCAGGAGAAGTTGTTGGAATCCTTGTTGAAAAAGAAAATGCAATAGAAAAACTAAGAGAACTTGTTGGAGATACAGATCCTAAAAAAGCAAGATGTGGGAGTATAAGATATATGTTTGGAGAAAATATAACTTTTAATGCTGTTCATGCAGCAGATTCAGAAGAATCCTTTAATCGTGAAGTATCCTTCTTTTTCTGAACTATATGCTTTTCTTTTATTAAAAGATTTAGAAGAATTAAAAGATAAAAAAATTTTAAAAGTTTTAAAGGAAAAGGACAATTTTTATTTAATTTTTAAAGAAAAAATTCTAAGGATAAACTTTTCTTCAAATTTTTATAGAATTTCTCTTTTACCTTATCAAGAAATAAATGGTAAAAAGGCAGTTTTTTCAAATTTAATTGAAAATTTTAAAATAAAAGAAATAGAAAATAAAAGGGGAGAAAGGATTTTTATATTTCATCTTTTGGGAATTTCTCCTTTATATGAAAAAATAGAAAGAAAATTAATAGTTGAACTTTTAGGAAGATATAAAAATTTGATTATAACTGATGAAAAAAATATTGCTATTTATGATTTAAAAGAAAAATTTAAAAATAAGTCATATTCCTTTCCACCTTCTAAAATAAATTTGTTTGATGTAGAAAATAAAGAATGGGAAAATTACGTTAAAAAATATTTTAATGAGTATTTTAAAAATTTTGGAGAAGAATTTAAAAAAATGTTGAAAGAATTAAATTTAGAAAATATTGATAAATTTTATCTTTTATATAAAGATGAAAAACCTTTTCTTATTTCTCCCTGGAAAATGAATGAAAATTTTGAAATTTTTGAAAATTTTTCTTCTGCAATTGAAAAACTTTACAATTTTTATGAAAAGGAAACTGAAATAAAAAAAGATGAAAATAAGGAAATAATTAAGAAAATTGAATTTTATAAAAAGAAGATGGAAAAGGAAATGGATTATGAAAAATATAAAAAGATGGGTGAGTTATGCATTTTATATAAAAATGAACTTGAAGGAAAAAAAGGGAAATTCCTTTTAAAAGACCCTGAAACAGGTAAAGAATATGAAATAGAAATTAAAAAGGAACCTTTAAAAGAAGCAGAAAAATATTTTAAAATTTATAAAAATAAAAAGGAAAAAATTAATAAGATTTTGAAAAAAATTGAAGAATTGAAAAATTTGAAAGAAGAAAAAGATAAAAAAATTAAAAGAAAATTTATGGAATTTAAAACACCAAATGGATTTAAGGTCTTTGTTGCAAGAAATAAAGAAGAAGCAAATGAATTAACTTTTAAATTTGCAAGACCATGGGATTATTTTTTACATGTTAAAGATTATAAGGGACCACATGTAATAATTAGAAGGGAAAAAAATCAAACTATACCTGATGAAGATTTATTTTTTGCAGCAAAAATTGCAGCAGAATTTTCAAAGAAAAAAGGTAAAATTGAAGTAATTTATACAAAAAGGGAAAATTTAAAACCTATAAAAGGAAGAATTGGAAAGGTTAAAATTTCTTCTTATAAAACAATCTGGGTAAATATATAGTTATTCTATAACCTTATAAACCTTATCGTGGGGTCTTACTCTTTCATTAACCTTTATACCAACTTTATCACCTTTTTTAGCAATTTGAACAGGTTTGTGTTCTATTTGCATTGATTCAACTACTTGTTTAAAATCAGTTGTTGCTCCCTTAAAATGAAGCACATCTCCAATTTTTATTTCATCAAGAACCTCAATTGCAACAACACCTATTTTAGCATAATAATCTAATACCTTCCCAACTTCTTTTTCTTCCATAAAAACCTCCTTTTTATGCTATAATTATAAACTACAATGATACCTAAAATAAAATTTCAAAATGAAGAAATTCCAATCTTTGTTCTTGGAACTTCGAACATAAGAAATGAAAAGAATATGATTGATACTATAAAATATGCAATCCAAAATGGATTAAATCATATAGATACTGCACAAATTTATGGAAATGCAGAAGAAATAATTGGAAAAATAATTAAAGAATTTGATAGAGGAAAAATTTTTATAACTACAAAAATTCCTCCATATAAGGCCTCTTTTAAAGAAACAATTTTATCATGTGAGTATTCTTTAAAAAGATTAAAGACAGATTATATAGATTTATATTTACTTCATTGGTATGAAGAAATTTATCCTCTTGAAGAAACATTTTCTGCCTTTTTGAAATTAATTGATGAAAAAAAGATAAGATATGCAGGTGTGAGTAATTTTGATATTTATGAACTTGAAAAAGCAATGAATATTTCAACAAATTTAAAGATATTTAACAATCAAGTTAAATATAATCTTGATAATTTTAATTATGTGGAAGAAAAACTTTTACCTTTCTGTGAAAAAAAAGAAATTTTAATCTCTGGTTATTCACCTTTCTGGAGCGGTAAAATCCCCAAAGAAAATAAAAATTGGAAAATTATTGAAAAAATTTCTAAAAAATATAATGCAACACCCTTTCAAATTATTTTAAATTTTTTATCAAGAAAAAGAAAAATTTTTATAATTTTTAAAACAGAAAGTATTGAGCACTTAAAGGAAAATTTAAATTCTTTAAATTTTGAGATGGAAGAGGAAGATATTAAAAAAATAATTGAAGAATTTAATAAACAAAAAATTTAAACAGGAATTCCCTCTATATATCTTCTTTCTTTTACAATTTTTGTTATAATCACATTTATTTTATCACCAAGTAAATATCTTTTGTTTTTTGATTCAAGTGAAAAATTTTCTCCTCTGAATCTAAATTTTCCCTTTAACTCCCTTAATGGAACAAATACATCAACAAGTTCATTTATTAAACTTACATAAAAACCATTTGGAGTTACTTTTGATATTACTCCTTGAAATACTTCACCAAATTTTTCTTTTAAATAATCAATTGATTTTAAAAGGACTATATCCCACTCAGCCTGCTGTGCTATCCTTTCCATAATTGTGCTTTTTTCAGCAAAATCTTCAAGTTCTTCTTCTGTAAATATTTTTTTATTTCTCATCCACCCCCTTAATATATTGTGAATAACAAGATCTGGAAATCTCCTTATAGGAGATGTAAAATGAAGGTATTTATCAAGACCAAGCCCATAATGTCCTTTATTTAAAATACTGTATTTTGCTTGTTTCATTGCTTTTAATATCATTTTTTTAACAATAAATTCTCTTTCATCACCTTTTATATTATCAATTATATTCTGTAAATCAAATATTTCTGAAATACCATATTTTAATATTTTCTGGGGAAGTTTTTCTTTTAATAAAAATTTTAAAACAATTTCAAGTTCCTTCAATTTTTTAAAATCTGGTTCCTCATGAATTCTATAAATTATAGGATAATTATTTTTTTCAAGATGTAAAGCAATTATCCTATTTGCAAGAATCATAAATTCTTCAATTAAAGAATGGGAAAAAAGTGTTAATTTTTTCCTGATCTTTTCTATTTTCCCTTCTTTATCAAAAAAAATCTCAGGTTCAGGCATATCAAAATCAAGTGAACCCCTTTCATATCTTTTTTCCTTTAAAATATGAGCAACCTCTCCACATATTTTTAAAACATCATATATTTCTTTTTTTAATCTTCTTTTTATTTTTTTACCTTCTAATATTTCCTGCGCTTCATTATAATTTAATCTTGCCTTACTTTTTATAATACTTTCAAATATCTCATAATTTCTTATTTTTCCTTTTTTATCAAGATAAACAAAAACAGAAATAGCAAATCTTTCTTTCCCAGGAAGTAAACTGCAAAGATTTGAGGAAAGAATTGGTGGAAGCATTGGATAAACTTTATCAAGGAGATAAAAGGAATTCCCTCTTTTATATGCTTCTTTAAAAACTGGTGTGTCATAGGAAGTATAAAAGGAAACATCTGCTATATGGATTCCAATTTTATAACCATCTTTAAATTTTTCACAAGATATTGCATCGTCAAAATCTTTTGCAGTTTCAGGATCTATTGTAAAAACAACAAGTTCTCTTAAATCAACTCTATTATTATTAGAAGAAATTTTATCTTTAAATCTTTTGCAAAATTCTAAAACTTTAAAAGGAAATTCTTTTCTAATACCAAATTTTTCAATAACAACTTCATAATCAGTTTGTGGGTCATCCTTTTCCCCTAATATTTTTGTTATCTCACAGATATCTCCTCCTTTCATGGGAAAAAATGTAACCCTCAAATTTTCTTTAAGATTTATTCCTTTTGGTTTTTTAATAATATTTATTCTTGGAGGAAAAATTGGATCATCAGGAAAAACATAAAAACCTCTATAATCCCTTAAAACTGTTCCTATGAATTTTCTTCTTGCTCTTTCTAAAATTCTTACTACTCTACCCTCTTTATTTTTTCCTCTTCTCTTTTCAAAAATTTCAACTTCAACATAATCTCCATCAAGTGCGCCTGACAAAAATCTTCCCGAAATAAAAATATCTCCTTTTTCATAATTTAAAAAACCATACCCCTTTTTCACTTCTATTTTTCCCCTTATCCTCATTCTTTTTTTCATTTAAAAAAGTCCTGCTTCTTCCTTTTTATAAATATATACTTTATTTTTTCCTTTCCTTTTCGCAAGATAAAGAGCTTTATCAGATTTTTCAATCAATAAGTTTTTCTTCTTTTCATCATCAGGAAATCCAGCGACTCCAAAACTTGCAGTTATATTTATTTTCGTAGTATCATCTATATAAAATTCCCAATTTTCAATTAATTTTCTTATTTCCTCACATTTTTTTATTCCTTCTTCTTTGGGAAAATCAAAACATATTGCAAATTCTTCTCCTCCATACCTTGCACAGAATCCTTTATCCCCTATATTTTCTACAAGTATTCTTGAAATCTCAATAAGAACTTTGTCACCAGCAGGATGTCCATAAAAATCATTAAGCTTTTTAAAATCATCAATATCCATCATAACAAGTGTAAAAGAAGTTCCCTTTTTTATTCTTTCTTCTAAAAGTTCATGAAACATTCTATGATTATAAAGCCCTGTTAAACTATCCCTTGTTGCTTTCTCTTTTTCCCTTTCATATATTTCTGCTCTTTCTAAAACTATTTCACATTGATTTTTAAGGAAATTTATTATTTCTTTATCTTCCTCACTAAAAGCATCAAGAGAAAAGGATAAAATAGAAAAAACATATTCTATTTTCTTATTTATTTTAAGGGGAACAAAAATGGCACTCCTTATTCCATAATTTCTTTTATTTAGAATAAAAGTTTCCCTTTTTATTCTTTTGAAAATTAAAGGATATTCATTTTGATAAGCAAAAGAAAAAAGAGAATCCTCATTTAAATATACATATTTCTCCTTTATAATATCTTTTTCATCAAAAATGTAAAATATTTCGGCAGTATTTTCATTTATTTTTTTTGAAAATATAAATATATTAAATTCAAACATATTTTTACATATTTTAAAAATTTTTTCAAATATCTCTTTTTTTTCAAGATGCCTTCCGGTTTCCATTGCAAGTTCAAAAAGTGCTCGATATCTTTGAGCAAGAATCCTTTTTTCCCTCAATTCAAAAAAGAATTTAAGCATAATACTTACTTTCTTCGCAATTTTTTCAAATATTTCTTTTGTATAAGAAGAAAAATAATTTTTTTCATTTGAATCTATATAAATAAATCCGTAAAGATTACCTTCATAAATTATAGGTGTTAAAATACAGGAACCAACATAAATTTTGCTTTCTTTATAAATACCCAATTTTTCTCCAGAGAAAACTTCTTCTGATAAAAAGATTGTTTTCTTCTGTTTTATTCCTAAAGAAATTAAAGGGGAATTTTCACTCACTAAATATGAAGGATTAAAATTTAAAACTTTTGAGTTTCCTGCTTCAACTCTAAATCCCCGTTTTATATTATCATAAAATAGAAATAGAAGAGTTTGGGGTTTATAAATCTCAAAATATGTATCAGACAAATAGTTTAAAAGTCTTTTGAATAAAGAATAGGGTTCATAAGGTAAGGGTGGTTCTTTTATTCCCTTATATACTTCCTCTTTTCTTAATTTTAAAGCATCAAAAAAACGGAGTTTTGAAGAGAGTTCATCTATTTTGCTTTCTTTTTCTTTTATTTTGTTTTCAATTTCTTTTAGATAATATATTAAAAATAAAGAAATGATTGAATAAAAAAATGAAGAAATTAGAATATCAAAAATTTTTTTATTTAAAAAAAAGGGGAAAAACTCAGATATTAAAAATACAAAAAAGAATAAAATTCTTTTAGAATAATTTGGAAGAAAAATTAAAAATAAATAATAGGGGATTCCTTTTAAAAATCCATTTAATCCGCCTGAAATATGCGAAATTAAAATAAAAATTAATGAAAAAGGATATATTAAAAATTTCAATTTGGGAAAATAAAATTTGAAATATAAAAAATTTAAAAAAAGGAGAAAAATAAGAAAAATTAAGATTAAAGAATTTGAATAATTTTTTAAGAATAAACCTTTTAAAAGAAGAATGTAAAAAATAATACAAAAAATTAATACAAAAAATTCAAGGCAATTTTTAATTATATATTTTCTTAATTCTTGTGCCTGGAAAATAAAATTTAAGGATTTTTTCATAATTTAACCCCATTTTTGAAAGTTCCCTTGCACCATATTGGCATAATCCTATACCATGTCCAAATCCTTTACCTTTTATTATAACTTCATTCCCAATAAAAATTAAATCAAACCAAGAAGAAGGTAAAGGACCTTTAACAGGATCTCCAAAAATTTTTCTTATTTCTTCACTTTTTAAAATTATATAATTTTGTCCAAAAGAAACTTTAATTTCATATATTCTTCCTTCTCTACTTTTATTTATTATTTCCATCTTTTTAAATATATCCCCTTTTATCTCTATTCCATAAATTTTTGAAAAATTATTTTTTAACAAATTTGTAAAATCCTCTTTTTTATATTTTCTTTCCCAAGAATAATAAGGAGAACTTTTACATAAATCCTTTCCATTTAAATTACATTTGACACTCCTTAAATAAAAAACCTCATCCAATGAAGGGAAAGCCTCTTTAAAACTTGCTGTAGTTCCACCACATGTTGAATGGTAAAGGGTTAATGCTATTTCATCTTTATAAATACACACAATTCCTCTTGTTGAATTAACAGCAGCAGTTGCCCATGAATTTTCAAAATCTTTTCCAAGATATACTTGATCTCTTACATCAGAATAAAGATGAAAGGGAAAATTGTTTCTCTCAATATATTTTCTTAAGGCATAACTCCTTGAACAGACGGCTTGTGCTTTTGCAGATTCAATAAGGGAAGGATTATTAACTCCTATTTCCTTTGGAACAACTGAAAGAAGATAATCCTCAAGTTTAAGTATATTAATAACTTTTTTCCCATTTTCAAAAAGTATTTTACCCCTATATCTTTTATTTTCAAACAAAATATAACCATCATTAGTTTCAACTAAAACTGGAGTTTTAAATAAAAAACTTTTACCTTTGTAATAAATCATTAACTCATTATGGGAAACAAATTCAAACTTTAAAAAATCGCCTGCAAAAGAGGTATATTTTTTATTTCCTGCAATTATTTTATATTTTGAGGTAGCAGATAAATAATAAGGCCCCTCGCCTTCTTTTAAAAGAATTTTAATTTCCGGTTCTTCAAATTTTTTTCCTTTATATTTATATATTATTTTTCTTTTAATTTTTTCCTCCTGAGAAGGAGATATTAATTCTTTTTTACACGAAGAAAAAATTAAAAAAAATAAAAAAATTAAAAAGAATATTCTCATATTTCTATTCCAATTTTATTTTTTATATCCTCTAAAAACCTTTCATAATGACTTCCACTCCAATAAATTTTGTTACACCTGGGACAAATATGAAATCTATCACAATTTTCATATACATAATAAGGAACTTTCCCTTTAACTTCATTTTTAGAAATTTCTTTAACTTCTTCATTACATAAAGAACACCTTGTAAAAGGTTTAATTTCCTTTTCAAGAGATAAATGTTTTATTATAAAATTCATCCCCTTCCAAAAATTCATCTCAGGAAGAAATAAAACATTTTCTCTAAATATTTTTCTAATTTTTTTATTTCTTGTAATTAAAATTCTTTCATCTATTTTCTTCTTCATTTCATTCAAACTTCTAACTATCTCTGTATCAATACCAAGCAATCTTAACCATCTACCATGCCTTACGCAAGTTAAATCAACCATCAACTTTATCCCTTTATAATTTTGCATAATCTTTTGACCTTTTTCCTTAATTCCATTATATTCCCTCTATTATCAATGCATATATCTGCTCTTTTTATTTTTTCATCTTGGGAAATGCAGGATTCTAACATTCCCCTTATAATTTCTTCATCAAAACCCTTTTTTTTCATCCTTTCATAAATTGAGGATAGATCAGAAGCTACCGTGATTATCAAATCAAATTTCTCTTGGGTATTTAATTCAAATAAAAGGGTTCCTTCAACTGCTATATATTTTTCTTCAGTATTTTGTATCATATCAAAAATTCTTTTTAAAAGAATAGGATGAATTAAAGATTCAAACTCTTCTTTTTTTCTTTTATCTTTAAAAATTATTTCTGCCACTTCTTTTCTTGCTATATTTTTCCTCTTAAAAATTTTTTCAATTTCTTCTCTCTTCTCCTCAAATATTTCATGAGCTACTTTATCTCCTTCTATAACAAAAAAATTTTCTTCTTCAAAAACCTTTAAAACTTCTGTTTTACCAGTTCCTGGAAGTCCTGTTATTCCTATAATAATTTTATTCTGCAATTTTCTTTAAAAGTTTTTTGTTTTTTGGATTTAATTCTAATGCTTTTTTATAAAATTTTTTTGCTTCTTCAAATTCTCCAAGTTTTTTAAGAACATCTCCATAATGTTCTAAAATAACAGGATCTGAACCTTCAATACAAACCGCCTTATAAAGATATTCTTTAGCTTTTTCATAATCACCTAACTTAAAATAAACCCATCCAAAGCTGTCAAGATAAAAACCATTTTCAGGAGAAATTTTCAGTGCCTTTTCAATTAACTTTTTTGCAAGTTCCAGTTTTATACCCCTTTCAGCTAACATATATCCCCAATAATTATATGCTTCTCCATTTAATGAATCAATCTTTATCACTTTTTCAAAACATTTTTCCGCCTCTTCAATAAGATTTAAAGATTCATATATTGTTCCAAGTTCAAACCACTTATTTGCATTTAAAGAATCGTTTTTAAGGGATTTTTTGTAAAATTCTATTGCCTTCTTTTTTTCACCAATTTGAGATAAAAGAAATCCAGCAAAATAATTAATTCCTGGATCAAAAGGAAATCTTTTTAATCCTTTTTTTATTTCATAAAAAGCTTCTCTTTTATTTCCTTTTACTATTATTAAAAATATTTTATAACTTATATATTCTGGGACATTTGGATTTATTTCAATTGCTTTATTTATATAATAAAAGGCTTTATCATAATTAGAAAGTTTATAATATACTCTTGAAAGATAATAGTAAGAAAGATCATCCTTAGGATTAATTTCAACTCCTAATAAAAGATTTTTCATTGCTTCCTGTAAATTACCAATTTCATAACAAAGATAACCCTTTATCCTTAAATACTCGGGTTCCATGTTTTTAAGAGAAAGAAGAACATTGCATATGGAATCGGCTTTTTCATATTCTGATTTTTGAATAAGAAGATAAATTATATTTTTTTTGATATCTAAATCTTTTTCCCTTAAACTATCAGCTTTTAAAAAATAAAATAAGCTCTTATTATAATCAAAAATTTTATGATAAGCTTCTGCCATTATAATAAAATCTCTTTCATTTTTTGTTTTTAAATTTTCAAGTAATTCTAAACCTTCTTTTATTTTCCCCAATTGAATCAAAATTTCTGCTTTTAACCTTATAATGTTTTCATTTTCTTTAAAATATTTTTCAAATAATTCTATAAGTTTTAAAACTTTCTCTTTTTCCCCTTTAAGAATTTCAATATTTATTAAAAATTCGGCATCTTTTTCTTCAAAGGGCATTAAAGAAAGAAAATAATTTTTTAGACAATTGTAAGAATTTTCATCTTTTTTTATAATAGCAGAAACAATAAGGTATACAAGAATTTCTTTTGAAAATTGAATTTTATTTTTATATTTTTTGTATACATTTAAAATCTCATCGTGTTTTTTAAAAGAATATAAAATTTTTATATATTCTTCTATGTATTCTTTTTGAGGATAAAGAGAAATTAATTCTTTTAAAACCTTTTCTGCTTTATCGTATTGAGAAAAATTATAATAATTTTGATATAAAAGGTAAAGATAATCAGGGGTATGTTTTTTTGGGTGTAAGCAAGAAAACAAAAATAAAAAAAAGAATTGGATGAAAAATTTTTTCATTATTAAATTTCAATATCCTCTGGAATTAATTCTGTCCCGCATTCCTCACAAAAATAACTGTCAGGAGGATTTTCATGACCACATTTTGGACAAATAATTGTCTTTTTTCTTTCTTCTCCTTTACCTAATTCGTCCATAAATTTCTCCTCAACCAAAAATTCTTCCCTTTTCTTAGGAGGGGATGTTGATTTAAAACTTTCCTCAAGGAAGCTTTCTATTTCTTCAAGCTCTTCTACAATTTCCTCCTCAGATGGTTGAGTTTCTTTTTCTAATTTTGTTACAGGTATCTCAACTTCTTTTTTAATTTCTTCTTTTTCCTCAAGTATTTCTTTTAAAAAACGCATCTTTTCCTCTATCTCCCTTATTTTTTCTTTTATTTCCTCTATTTCTATTTTTTTATCTTTTTCAAGGGCTCTAAAAACACCTTCCTCATATTCTCCAACCATATACCTTAATTTTGCTTCTTCCAATTCTTCTTCATGCAAACTTTTTTCTTTTAGGTATTGAATTTTTGCTTTTTCGTATTGAGTATAAAATTTCCTTATGATTTCTTTTTTTTGTTCAATTATGGAATTTAATTTTTCAAGTCGAGAATTATAATCATCATAAACTTTTTTATAAACTGCTGGTTTTGTTTTGTCCTTTAACGCTCTTAATTTATCTAACCTCATTTTAATTTCTTTTTTTTCTTCTAAAAGTTTCCTTAACTCATTTAATTCCGCTGATTCCAAAATACACCTCCCTTTTTAAAAAAATATTCATAAGTCCCATCAAAAAAAGTATCTCTTTATTGCAAACCTTTGTTTGCATCTCCTTTTGAAGCAAAGAAAGTTCATAAATAATTTCATAAATTTCTTTATCACTTATAAATTGTTTTCTATTATTATAAAGTCTTTTCATTATCATATTCAAGATAGAATTTATTTCATTTTCTTTAAAATCCATCTTATAAAATTTATTTAACAATAAAGATATTTTTTTTCCAGGTCCAATAGAATCAATAATTTCTTTAGAATCATATATTTCCTTTAATACTTCTTTAAAATAAGAAGGAGAGGAAATAGATTTTTCTTCAAAAGCAAGAGAGGCTATTTGAAGAACATTATAAATTTTTCCAAGATTACCTTTAGATAATTCAATTAAAAAATTAATCACATTTTTTGATAAAATTTTTCCCCTTTTTGTAAATTCTCTTTGAATCCATCTATAGGCATCTTCTTCTTCAAGTTCATCAAATCTATAAATCTCATATTTTGTAAGTTCTAATGAAATTTTTTTATCATATTCTATTTCTGGTGTAATTAAAATCAAAATATTATTTGAATTACTTTCATTTATCTCTTTTAAAAAACTTTTTAAATAAACTGGTAATTTCTCAAGATAAAGTAGGAAAACTTTTCTTTTAGGTGAAAAAACATCCAATTCACAAAATTTTTTTATAAATTCCTCTCTTTTCTCATTTGTTTTTATATCATTAAGGATATAAAAATGATATTCAGAATTTGTAATTTTACAAAGGGCTTCCCAACCTTTTTTCATAAGAAAGGTGTCTTTACCTTCAAATATAATAATTTTTTTAATTTCCCCTTTTTTTAAATCTTCAAAAAAATTTTTGTAATTTTTCATTTTTCCTTTATTTCATTTAAAATTTGAAAAATTTTCATTAATTCTGATTTAATTTCTTTTAAAAAATTAACATCTATTTTATTTAATGGCAAAGAAAGTTCTTCAACCCCTTCTTTATAACTAAGTATTTTCTTTTTTGCACCTTCTATTGTAAACCCTTCTTCATAAAGGAGTTTCTTTATGTAAAGTATTAACTTTATATCTTGAGGAGTATAAAGTCTTCTTCCTCTTATTTTTTTTGGTTTAAGCGCGGGAAATTCTCCTTCCCAATACCTTAGAACATAATCTTTTACCCCTACCAATTTTGTTACCTCACTTATTGTATAATAATTCTTTTTAAATTCCAATTTCTTCTAATTTTTTTCTTATATAAAAGCTTCTTAAATAATCTCTTTCCTCTTGATTCAAAACTCTTTCAAATTTATATTGTAGATGAGCTGGTTGTTGAAAAATCATAATTTCATTTAATAAAGAATAATTGATGTTTTTGAAAATTCCAAGATTTATTCCCAATCTAATCCCAGAAATAAGTTCCATCGTTTCAAAAGAAGACAATTTTCTTGCATTTTTTAATATTCCATAAGCCCTATAAACTTTATCCTCCAAAAGGGTATGTTTTTTTTCTATCAATTCCTTTCTTTCTTTTTTTTCCATCTCAATTATCTTATATATTTTAGATTTAAAATCTTCAATTATTTCTTCTTCAGATTTTCCAAGGCTGGATGAAGTGGAACATTGAAGGATATTTCCAACAATTTCACTACCTTCTCCATAATATCCTCTTATTATTATACCTTCAGAAATTGTATCCTTTAAAACCTCTTCTATTTTTCCAGTAATAAAAAGAGCAGGAACATGGAGTAAAACAGATGCTCTAAAACCTGTTCCAAGATTTGTAGGACATGAAGTAATGAAACCAAGCGATTCTTTATAGGAATATGTTAAAATAGAGCCTATTTCATCATCAATTTCTAAAATTTTTATAAATGCTTCTTCTATTTTAAAATCCTCATAAATACATTGAATTCTTATATGGTCCTCCTCATTTATCATTATACTTATTCTTTCGGACTCATCAAATAAAACACCACTTCCTTTATCTTTCTTAAAAAGATCAAAACTTGTAAGGTGCCTTTCAATTAAAAATTTTTTTCCTATTTCATCAAGTTCCCAAGAAGGTAAACTTATCATTCCATTTAATACATCTATACTTTTAATTGCATCTTCAATTCTATAATAAATTTTTAAAAGCTCTTCAGGGGATGCAGAAGATGGAAAAAGAAAACCTTTTATATTTCTTGCCAATCTTACCCTTGAAGAGATTACTATATCATCTTTTGAAGCACTTTTAAGCCATTCTGGAATTTTATTTAACATAAATTTAATCCTTTCGTCAATCATTTTCTTTTTTTAATGTTTTTAAAATATCTCTTAATTTAGCAGCTCTTTCAAACTCTTCTTTTTCAACTGCATCCTTTAAAGCTCTTTCAAGAATTCTTATTTTAAATTCTCTTGGAACTTTATATTTTGGGAAATATCTTCTACCCTTATGAATTGTAGAACCATGAATTTTTTGTATTAATTTCATTATTGAATCCCCAAAAGCATCATAACAATTTTCACATCCAACTTTTGTTTTTTTAAAAAAATTAAAAAGAGAAAGACCACAATTGGGGCAAATCTTATTTTCCTCTTTTACTTCCTCTTTCTTTTTTAAAGGTAAAGGAGATTTTGCAATACCCATTGCTTCTTCTTGAGCGCATTCTTTACACAATTTTTTTACCTTTTTTTCTCCTTCCACAATTTCTACAAATTCAATTTCTGCTTCTCTTTTTTTGCATTTTTCACAAAATTCTTGCATTTTTATTCCTTTTTTATTTTTCCATTATCTAAATAATACACTATTTCAAATCTATCTTTCAACCTTTCATTATGACTTACCACAATAAGTGTAACACGTTTTTCGCTTTGAAGTTCTATAAAAATATCCATAACCTTTTTTTCATTTTCTTTATCAAGATTACCTGTTGGTTCATCAGCAAGAATTATTTCAGGATTAGCACAAAGTGCCCTTGCTATCGCAACCCTTTGTTCTTCTCCACCTGATAAATCCTTTGGTAAAAAATTCATTCTTTCTTTAAGACCAACCCTTTCAAGATAATATTTTGCAATTTCTTCTGCTTCTTTAAAATTATAACCTCTTATCAAAAGAGGCATTACGCAATTTTCAAGGGCGGTAAGTTCAGGTAATAAATTATAAAATTGAAAGACAAAACCTATAAGTTTATTTCTCATCATTGAAATTTTTGCATCAGATAAAGAATTTATTTTTTCTGAATTTATATAAATTTCACCTTTATCTGGAAAATCTATAAGACCAATTATATTTAAAAGAGTTGTTTTACCTGAACCAGATGGTCCTAAAATTAAAATTCTTTCTCCTTTTTTAACTTTTAAATCAACTCCTTTTAAAACTTGTATTATCTCTTTCCCTTTTGTATAAGATTTCCACAAATCTTTCACTTCAATAATAAATCTATTCATATCTTAATGCATCCCTTAAAATAACCTTGCTTGCTTTTTTTGCAGGATATAAAGTTGAAAGAAAAATGACAAATAAAGAAGCAAAAACAATTAAAACTATATCTAATACTTGAATTTTTAAAGGCATATAATCAATAAAATAGACATCGGGAGGAAGTTTCAAAATTTTAAATTTATCAAATATTATACTTATAAGAGAACCAAATGTTACCCCCAAAAAAATCCCAATTATTCCAAGATACATTCCTTCAAGAATAAAGAGTTTTAAAACCCTATCACTTGTATATCCTATACTTCTTAAAATTGCTATTTCTTTTGTTTTTTTCACAAGGAGCATTAAAAGTGTTGTTATTATATTAAAGGAAGCAACAAATATTATCAATATAAGTATTAGAAACATTGCAAGTTTTTCAAGTTTTAAAGCAGAAAAAAGACTTTTGTTCATTTCTATCCAAGTTATTGCTTTAAAAGGATAACCAAGTTTTTTTTCTATTTTTTTTGAAATAAGATCTGCCTTAAAAGGTTCTTTTAAAAATATTTCAAGACCTTGAACATAATTTTTTTCATAATCAAGCAATTCACGAACATTATCTATATTTGTAATTAAAAGGCTGGTATTAAAATCAAAATAACCTGCATCAAAAATTCCAGAAACGCAATATTTATTTGTTTTCATCATAATTCCAAAAGGAGTCATTTTAGAAAGAAAAGGAGAGTAGATTATAATTGTGTCTCCCTCATAAACTTTTAATCTTTGTGCAATATCAATACCCATTATTATATTCCTTCCTTCAATATTAAATTCTCCATAAACCATCCTTTTTTTAAGATAATTTTTAATAACTTCACTTCTTTTTTCTATTCCCCTTATTATTCCACCATCTGCATATTCATCATTTTTTATCATAACTTTTGCATAAACAAATGGAGATATTTCTTTAATTCCACTAATCTTATTAATCTCTCTAATTATTTCTTCATATTTATCAAAGGGCTTATCAAAATACCTTGAAACAATTATATGGGGAGAAAAACCTATTATCCTTTTTTTAACCTCCTCATGAAAACCTGTCATAACTCCTATCACTATTACAAGTGCTGAAACTCCCACAAATATTCCAAATACTGTAAAAATTGATAAAAAACTTAAATATCCTTCACCTTTAAATTTAATAAATTTTTTAATTAAAAAAATTTCAAGTTTCATGTTTTGGTCTTAATTGTGGAAAAGAAATAACCTCTCTTATATTTTCTGCATTTAGTAATATCATGCAAAGTCTATCTATTCCAATTCCAAAACCCGCTGTTGGAGGCATACCTACTTCAAGTGCGGTCAAAAAATCTTCATCTATTACATGGGCTTCTTCGTCTCCAAGATCTTTATATTTTAATTCTTCTTCAAATCTTTTTCTCTGGTCAATAGGATCATTTAATTCTGAAAAGGCATTGACTATTTCAATACCAGCAATAAATAATTCAAATCTTTCAACACATCCTTCCTTTTCTCTATGTCTTTTTGCAAGAGGTGAAATTTCAATTGGATGATCACATACAAATGTTGGTTCCCATAAATTCCTTCCAATAAGTTCATCAAATAACTTATCAATCATTTTATGATATGGAAGATTTTTAACCTCATAAATTCCCTTCTCAATCCCTTTTTCTCTTATTTTTTCTTCATTTTCTTTTTTTATTTCAACTCCAAGAATTTCTGAAAGAGAATCTAAAAAATATATTCTTTTAAAAGGAGTTTTAAATGAAATTTCTTTTCCATCAAATTCTATCTTTTCATTTTTAAAAACCTTATCAATTAAAAATGTAAAGAGCTTTTCTATAAAATCCATTAAAAAGAAATAATCCTTATAAGCAATGTATCCTTCTAAAAGAGTAAATTCTGGATAATGGGTTCTATCTATTCCTTCATTTCTAAAATCTTTTGAAAACTCATAAACCCTTTCAAATCCACCTACAATCAATCTTTTCAAATAAAGTTCATTAGATATTCTTAAATAAAGTTTTGTATCAAGAGCATTTGCATATGTTATAAAGGGTCGTGCAGTTGCACCTCCATAAATTGGTTGTAAAATTGGCGTTTCAAATTCAACAAAACCATTCTTATTTAAAAATTCCCTTATACTATCAATAATTTCTCTTCTTTTTAAAAGTATTTCTTTTGCTTTTTCATTAACTATAAAATCAAGATATCTTTGCCTATACCTTTTTTCTTTATCCCTGAGTCCATGATATTTTTCAGGCAAAGGTAAAAGAGATTTTGTAAGAAGGGTATAATCATTTACAAATATCGTAATTTCACCTGTTCTTGATTTCATTACTTTTCCACTTATTCCTATAATATCTCCTATATCTATGTATTTTTTAAAGAAATTAAATTTTTCTTCTCCTATTGAATCTTTTTTCAAATATATTTGAATCCAATCAATTTCTCCAAGTAAATCTGCAAAAAGTGCTTTACCAAAATCTCTTACTGCTTTAAGTCTTCCAGCAACTTTAACATCTTTATTTTCAAAATCTTGATAATTGGATTTTATTTCTTCAATTTTTGCATCTATATCAAAAAAATAAGGATATGGATTTATTCCATTTTTTCTTATTTCTTCCAATTTTTTAACTCTTAAAAAATATTCTTCAGGTTTTTCCATATTTTTTAGAAAGTAAAAATTTTCTTATAAATGGTTCAAGGTCACCATCAAGAACATCTTCAACCCGAGTAGTTTCATATCCTGTTCTATGGTCTTTCACAAGTTTATAAGGATGTAAAATATAAGACCTAATTTGGTTTCCCCATGCTACTTCTTTTTTTTCTTTTTCTAATTCCTCAAATTTTTTATCTTCAATTTTTTTATAATATTCATATAACTTTGCTCTTAAAAGTTTCATAGCATTTTCCCTATTTTGATGTAATGACCTTTCACTTTGACACGAAACGCTTATTCCTGTTGGCAAATGAGTTATCCTTATTGCAGTTGATGCCTTTTGCACATGTTGACCACCAGGTCCAGATGCTCTAAAAGTTTCTATTTTTAAATCATCAGGATTTATATTAACTTCAATTTCTTCCCTTTCAGGATAAACAAAAACTGCTGCAAATGATGTGTGCCTTTTACCTGCAGCATTAAAAGGAGATATTCTTACAAGACGATGGACTCCTTTTTCTGCTTTTAATATTCCATAGGCATATTCTCCTTCAACGAATATTACACCTGATTTAATTCCTATTTCAGCAGGTTGAATATCAAGATTTATTTTAAAATTTTTCCTTTCACAAAATCTTATATACATTCTTAAAAGCATTTGAGCCCAATCATGGGATTCTGTCCCTCCTGCACCAGGGTGTATTGTTAATATACAATTTTTATGATCATCTTCTGAGTTTAAAACTAATTTTATTTCTATTTCCTCCATTTTTTCTGAAATTCTTTCTATCTCTTCCTCTATTTCTTTTAAAATTTCAGGTTCAATATCTCCTATTCTTACAAGTTCTTTTAAATCTTCTATTTCTTTCCCTAAATTTTCAATTTCTTTTAAAATATTTTCTTTTTCTGAAATCTCCTTTAAAATTGACTTTGCTTTTAAAGAATCTTCCCAAAATTTTGGATCTTCTATCATTTTTTTCAAATTTTCAATCTCTTTATAAATTTTTTCTGGCTCAAAGAAAACCTCTTATTTCTTCAAATCTTTTTTCTATTTCACTGATCCTTTTAATCTCCATAATTAATAAAGTTCTTTAAGTATAACTTAAAACATTTTATTTGTCAAATAAAAAGAATAATCTTTATAATTTAAACTTGCGTCCGTAGCTCAATTGGAAAGAGCACAGGGTTGCGGACCCTGAGGATGTGGGTTCAAGTCCCACCGGACGCGTTATCTTATCTTTTTACCATCTAAAAAAAGGAGTTTTTCCCATTTCTCATCAATTCTTTTCTGAATCTCTTCAATAAGGTCTTCTCTTTCAAGAAGATGTTTAAATCTTTCTTGTTTTTCTAAAAAAACTTTTACAGGTAACTTATTTTTTGGTTTATAATTTATTTTATAAACACCATGGTCAATTTCATAAAGGGGCCAAAAACAAGTTTCAACAGCAAGTTTTGCCATTTCTATTGATTCACTTTCCTCATATCCCCAACCCGGAACACATGGTGAAATAACAGCAATAAATTTTGGACCTTCAATCTCAAATGCTCTTCTTACTTTCCTTATTAAATCGCCAAAATGAGAGGGAGAAGCCTGTGCTACATAAGGAATTCCATGAGCAGCAATTATTTCTGTAATATCTTTTCTTTCTTGCATTTTACCTGGAATTACTTTTCCTGCTGGTGAAGTTGTTGTGCTTGCACCAAAAGGTGTTCCTGATGACCTTTGAATTCCCGTATTCATATATGCTTGATTATCATATAAAACATATAAAAAGTTATGTCCTCTTTCAATTGCTCCCGAAAGTGCTTGAAGACCTATATCATATGTTCCACCATCTCCTGCAAATGCAATAAAATTTATTTTTTTATCCTTTGGTATAATCCCCTTTTTCTTTAATGCTTTAAAAGCAGTTTCAACACCTGCAATAGTGGCTGCTGCATTTTCAAAGGCAGAATGTATCCAAGGAACTGGCCAGGCAGAATAAGGAAATATGGTTGTAGTAACTTCCATACAACCAGTTGCATTTGCCACTATTACAGGATAATCAGATGAAGATAAGACCATCTTAACTATTGAAGGAAATGGACAACCAGCACAAGCCCTATGACCAGGGGCAAGTCCTAAATTCCTTTCTGAAAGTTCTTTTAAAGAAAGTATTTTTTTCATTCCTCCTCCCTAACTCCTATATATAGAACTTCAGGAAATTTCTCACCTTCTGAAAATTTCTTTGTTATTTCAATTATTTTAAAGGCATCGTTTAATGTAAATTCTCTTCCACCAAGACCAAATATAAAATTTATTAAATTTATTTTCTCAGGAAGAGAATAAAGGGCAGCCTTTGTTTCAATTGCAACAGGACCTCCCATTGTGCTTAATGTTTCAGCCCTATCCATAATTCCTATTGCTTTAAATTTTCTTATTTTCTCTCTTAAAACCTCATAAGGGAATGGTCTAAATGTTTTAATTCTTAAAAGACCAACTTTTATCCCTTCTTCTCTTTTAATATCTATTGCTTCCTTCATTGTCCCTGCTGCTGATGACATTGAAATTATAAGAAAATCAGCATCTTCAATTTTATATTCTTCAATAAAAGGGGGAAAATTTGTTCCAAATCTTTCATTATATTCCTTTACAACTTCTTCTATAATTTTCTTTGAATTTATCATTGCCTCAATTTGTCCCCTTTTATGTTCAAAATAATAATCATAAAGATCAAGAGGACCCACAGTAATGGGATTTTGAATATCAAGTAAAGAATAAAGAGGTTTTCTTACCCCAAGAAATTCTCTTATTTCTTCATCAGGTAAAGTATAAACAACTTCCATCCCATGAGTAATTATAAAACCATCCATACACACCATTGCAGGAAGATTTGCATTTTCAGCAATTTTAATAGCCATTATTATTGTATGATAAACCTCATTTGCATTTTCACAATAGAATTGAAGCCAACCAGCATCTCTTGAACCCATTGTATCTGAATGGTCACCATGAATATTAATTGGAGCAGATAATGCTCTATTTCCTACAACCATTACAATAGGCAATCTTAAACCTGATGCTATATAAAGCATTTCATGCATTAATGCAAGTCCTTGCGCGGAAGTAGCAGTCATTACTCTTGCACCTGCTGCAGAAGCACCAATACAAACAGACATTGCAGAATGTTCTGATTCAACAGGAACAAATTCAGTATCAACTTCTCCATCAGAAACATATTTTGAAAATATCTGAACAATCTCAGTTGCTGGAGTTATTGGATATGCTGCAACAACATCAGGATTTATCTGTTTCATGGCATAAGCAGATGCTTCATTTCCTGTGAAGGCATGTTTTATAAAAATTTTTGTTTTCATTTTATATCCTCCATTTCTATTGCCCCTTGAGGGCAAACTCTTGAACATATTCCACAACCTTTACAAAAATCTAAATCAAAATTTAAAATTTTTCCATCAGAAACTTTTATAACTGAATCAGGGCAATAAAGCCAACATAAAAGACAATTTGTGCATTTATTAGAATCAAATTTTGGAACTTTTGACTTCCAGTCACCTGTTTTAAAATAAATTGAAGTTGGAACATTTTTTATAATCGCACCTTCTGGCAAATCTTTCCATGATTTAAATTTCATTTTACCTCCTCATAAGCTCTTTTTATTGCTTCAATATTTTTTCTAACTATTTCTTCTCTGAATTTAGTTTTTAATCTTTCTTCTACTGCCTTTAAAAAATCTTCAAAGGGCAATATATTTAAAATTTTCATAAGAGCTCCAAGCATAGGTGTATTTGGTAAATCTTTACCCATTATCTCTCTTGAAATCTTTGAAGCATCAACCACTTTTAAATTACATTCTATACCAAGTTTCTTTTTTATTTCTTCAATTGATAAAGAAGTATTTACAAGAACAATTGTATCTCTTTTTATTCCTTCACGAATTTTTGGAGAAGTTAAAAGTGTATCATCAAAAATTACAATAACATCAGGAGATGTGATTCCATAATGTCCTTTTATTTCTTCATCACTTATCTTTGTAAAGGCAACAACAGGTGCTCCTCTTCTTTCAGGTCCATATTCAGGAAATACTTGGATATACTTATCTTGATACATCATTGCTTCTCCTAAAAGAAGAGCTGCTGTTTTTGCTCCCATTCCACCTCTTCCATGCCATCTTATTTCAATTTTCATTTTACTCCTTATTTTTAAAAAGAAAAAATTAATTATAATGGATGAAATATTTTTTTACAAAACATTATAATATATAAATTTAATTGAGGAGGAAAAATGAAAATTATCCTTTTGCTTTTTATAACAAATATAAGACCCTATTGGATTTTTTTAGAAGATTATAAAATAGGAATATCCATTTCAAAATGGATTGAAGAAAATGGAGGAAGAAAAAGAATAATTTCAAAATTTCTAAATTCTTTTTCCCTTTTTATTCCTGAAAATGAAATTCAGAACTTAAAAAGATTTTCAAAAGATATAAAAAATGTAAGGGAATTTAAAAGTTTTTCTAAAGATTTTAAAGAATTTAATGTTTCTGAATTTTATTATGAAGATTATCAAAAAGTTTTAAAGATAGATAAGGTTCATCAAAAGGGAATATTGGGAGATAATGTAAAAATAGGAATACTTGATGCGGGTTTTGATTTTAACCATCCTGCTTTAAAACATATTTCAGATCCAAAATACGGAAGATTATTATATACTCATGATTTTGTTTCAGGAGATCATTTTTTTATAAAATCTGGGATAGATTCTTTTAAAGAAATAAATTATAACAATCTTGGTTCTGCTTATGTAAATAGTTTTGATTTAAAAAAATTTCAAAATGAAGTTATATTGTTTTATAGTTATAGTCATGATTCAATAATTTATAACAAAAATTTATGGAAAATATATGGATGTAAGGTTAATGAAATGGGAGAATTTATATTTTTGCCAAAAATCATTAAAAGAGATACTTTTGCAATAAATCCATCCTTTGAAATAATTGGGGATACCATATTTTTAAGTTATAAAACAAGAAAAATAAAATGGAATATAAATTTTTCAAAGATTTCTTTACAAAATTTTGATTTAATTTCTGATACTACCATTTTATCTTCAAAAATCATCATAAATCCAGAAATTTTAAATGCCTTCAATAAATTAAATATATTTTTCATAGATACACAAGGATTTAAGGTTATTTATTCAGAAGATAAAGGAAACACATGGAATGAAAAATTGATTTTTAAAGGAAACTATGTTGATTATAGATTAAAAAAATATGATGAAGGATTTCTCGGTATAATTATAAAGGGATTCCCATGGGAAAGGGATACAATTTTCCTTTTTAAAATTGATTCCATATATGATTCTATATTTTATAAAAAAATTGAAATTGGAACCGAAGGAGATATTTTTATAAAAAACGATACAATAAATTTGTGCTATTTTAACTATGAAAATCTTATTTTTTCTCAATATATTGATACAATGCCTTTAATTAAAAGAGAAATTGATAAAGGAGAATTTATACATTCACCCAAATTTTATTTTGAATTAAATGATTTAAAATTGATTTATTCAAAGGATGGAATTCTTTTTGACTATTCCTTAAATTTTAATTCAAAAAATGAAATTGGATTTTTATATGTAGATTTTATAAAATCAATTGATGATATAATAATTATAAGAAGAAGAGGAGATGATGTTGTAACATTTGAAGAAGAAAAAGATTATGATTTTTATACCTTTTCTCATGGAGCAAGAGTTTTAAGTGTTATTGGTGGAATGTCTTATGAACTTACAGGTGTATCACCTGCTTCTTGCTTCCTTCTTGCAAGAACAGAAAGGACTAAAAATATTTATGGAAATGAATTTGAAAATATTATTGAGGAAGATTTTTGGGTTGAAGGTCTTGAATGGTTAATATCAAAAGGAGCAAAAATAATAAATAGTTCATTAGGATATATTGGATGGTGGAACAAAAAAGACCTTGATGGAAAAACTTCCCCTTCATCAATTGCAGCAAGTAAAGCAATTAAAAAAGATGTTCTTGTAGTAAATGCAATTGGAAATTTGGGAGAAAATGAATATCATAAGGAAATTGGTGTTCCTGATACAACTTTACATGCACCTTCTGATGCAGATTCAATAATAAGTGTTGGTGGAATTGAAATTAAAGAAGATACAATTTATGTTCATGAAAAATCTTGTTATGGACCTGCAGCAGATGGTAGGATAAAACCAGATTTAGTTGCTCCTTGGAAAGCAAAGGTTGCTATCATTTATTTTGAAAATGGTGATACAATAAAAGGTTATTCTTATGCAAGTGGAACTTCTTATTCAACAGCAATAGTTACAGGAATATGTGCATTAGCACTATCTGCGCACCCTTCCTGGGATGCAAGAAAAATTTTAAAATATATAAAGAAAACAGCAATAAGATTAAAATATGATAACTCTGATACAAATAGTATTTCTGGATGGGGATATCCTGATGCTGAAAAATTTGTATTTTTAGAAAAGCCAGAAATTCCTATTCCAGAAGAAAAAGTTGAAAGAGACGCCCTTCTTCCACCTTATCCAAATCCATCAAAATATGGATATATAAATTTCCCTTATATAATTGTAGAAGGTGAAAGTTATGTAGAATTTAAAATTTATGATTTATCAGGAAATTTAATTTTTGAAAAGAATTTTGAAAATATGCCATGTGGAAGACATTTATTTAAATGGGATTTAAAAGATAAAAATGGTAAAAAAGTTTTACCTGGAAATTACATTGCTGTTTTAAAAACTTCTTTCAATACTTCTTATCAAAAATTTAGTATAATAAAGTGAAATTTAGAAGAATTTTAATTGCAAATAGAGGAGAAATTGCAGTAAGGATAATAAATGCTTGCAAAGAACTTGGTATAGAAGCAGTTGCAGTTTATTCTGAAGCAGATAAGGATTCATTACATGTAGAGTTGGCAGACGAAGCAATCTGCATAGGTCCCCCACCTCTTTCTGAAAGTTATTTAAATGCATCAAGAATAATAAGTGCAGCAGAAATTACAGGATGTGATGCAATACATCCAGGATATGGAATGTTTGCAGAAAATCCTGATTTTGCTGAAATGGTTATTACATCAGGTTTTAAATTTATAGGACCTTCACCTTCTATTATAGAGAAAATGGGAGATAAAATATATGCAAAAAATATTATGAGAAAAGCAGGAGTTCAAGTAGTTCCTGGTTCTGAAAATCCTGTTAAAGATGTAAAGGAAGGAATTGAAATAGCAAAAGAAATAGGTTTTCCAGTTTTAATAAAAGCAGCAGGTGGAGGTGGAGGAAGAGGAATGAGAATAGCCAGAAATGAGAAAGATTTTGAAGTTAATTTTACTCTTGCAAAAGCAGAAGCACTTGCTGCTTTTAAAGATGAAAGAGTTTATATAGAAAAATTTATTGAAAATCCAAAACATATAGAAGTTCAAGTGGCAGGTGATGGTAAAGAAACTTATCTACATTTTTTTGAAAGGGAATGTTCAATTCAAAGAAGGCATCAAAAATTGATTGAAGAGGCACCAAGTCCCTCAATTGGTGAAAAAGAAAGAGAGAAATTAACTGAAATGGCAGTAAAAGGAATAAAGTATTTAAAATATGATAGTGTTGGAACAATGGAATTTATAATGGATGAAAATAAAAATTTTTATTTTATTGAAATGAATACAAGAATTCAAGTTGAACACCCTGTTACAGAATTTATAACGGGAATAGATTTAATAAAATTACAAATTAAAATAGCAGAAGAAGAAAAAATTAATTTAAAACAAGATGAAATAAATAGAAAAGGACATTCAATTGAATTGAGAATAAATGCAGAGGATCCCAAAAAGGGATTTTTACCATCTCCTGGAAAAATTGAAAAACTTCATTTTCCAGGAGGACCAGGTGTAAGAATAGATTCTTATATTTATCAAGGATATAGAATTCCACCTTTTTACGATTCTTTGATTGCAAAACTAATAGTTTATGGAATTGAAAGAGAAGAGGCAATAAAAAGAGTTGAAAGATGTCTTAATGAAATTAAAATTGAAGGAATTCAAACAACTATACCTTTTTATAAATTTTTAATTAAAAAGGAAAAATTTTTAAAGGGAACATATACAACAAATTTTGTTGAAGAAATAATGAATGAATATTTATCTTTATAAATAATTTTCTGGAAATTCTATTGCTTCTAATATTTTCTTTGCTTCCTTTGTTTCTTTTACATCATGAACCCTTATTATATCAACTTTTTTTAAAATTAAAAAAGAAGTTATACAAATAGTGGCATTTTTTCTTTCAGAAGGATTTTCTATATTAAGAACTTTACCTATGAATGATTTTCTTGAATGTCCTAAAAGAAGAGGATAAGAAAGTTTTTTAAATTCTGAAACATTTTTTAAAATTAAAAGGTTATCATAAACTCTTTTTCCAAATCCTATCCCGGGATCTACTATTATTTGCTCATCTTCAATATCAAAACTTTTTAAAAAATTTATTCTTTCCTTAAGTTCTTTTTTTATTTCTTCTATTGTATTTTCATAATAAGGGTTTTTCTGCATATCTTTTGGTGTTCCTCTTATATGCACTATAACACAACCAGCTCCATATTTTTTAATAACATAAGGCATTTTTTCGTCAAACTTCATACCTGATATATCGTTTACTATATTTGCACCTTCTCTCAATGCAAGTTCTGCGACTTCTGATTTATAAGTATCTATTGAAATTGGAATATCACTTTTTTTTCTTAATTCCTTTATTACAGGCAAAACCCTTCTTTTTTCTTCTTCTATTTCAACAGGCTCAGCCCCTGGTCTTGTTGATTCTCCACCTATATCAATTATATCTGCCCCCTCATTAATCATTTGAAAAGCTCTTTCAAGTGCAGCATCAATATTAAAATATTTTCCTCCATCATAAAAGGAATCAGGAGTTACATTTAATATTCCCATAATAAGAGGTTTATTTTCTAAAAAAATATAACCATCTTTTATTTTTATTTTTTCATATTGACTTTTTGGCATAATTTCTTGTATAATTTATATTCTTTATTAAGGGCCCGTAGCTCAATGGGTAGAGCAGCGGACTCATAATCCGTTGGTTGCAGGTTCGAGTCCTGCCGGGCCCATTTTATTCTTCAAAGATTTTATTTATTTCTTTTTTTAATTCTTCAATAGAAAATGGTTTTGGGAAAAATCCTTTTAGACCTTTAAGATTCTTAATTTTTTCTCTTAAATCATAAGAATCATAGGCAGTAACTATTATGAATTTTATATCAGGATACTCCATTTGTAAATTGGCAATTAATTCAAGACCTGACATATCCGGCAATCTTACATCTGTTACGAGGAGGTCATAAGGATTTTCCTTCCATCTCTGAATAGCCTCTCCTGCTGTCCTTACACTTTCCACTTCATAATCACTTCCTAAAACTTGACTTACAAAAAAAGCAAGAGGAGCCTCATCTTCTACAAATAAAATTCTCTTTTTACTCCCCTTCATGTTTTATTACCTCTATAAATTTATCAAGTATTTCAGGATCAAATTTTTTACCCGAATATTTTTTTAAAAATTCAATTGCTTCCTCTTTTGTTAATTTATTAGAATAAATTCTTTCATTTGTAATTGAATCATATACATCACATATTGATAGTATTCTTGCACCAATAGGAATTTCATTTCCTTTAAGTTCATCAGGATATCCTGTTCCATCATAATTTTCATGATGGTGTTTAATAATAGGTATTGCATCTTTTAAAAATTTCAAGGGTTTTAAAATTTCAATTCCTATGTTTATATGTTCTTTCATTTTTTCATATTCTTCTTTATCAAGTTCAAATGGTTTTTCCAAAATATACTCTCTTATACCTATTTTACCTATATCATGAAGTAAAGCAGCATATCTTAAAATTCTTAATTCTTTTTCTCCAAGATTGAGTTTTTTACCAAGAAGATGAACAAGTTTTGCAACCCTTGATGAATGTCCCTTTATGCTTCTATCTTTTGCTTCTTGGGCTTTAACAAGAGAAAGAAGACTTTCAACATAACTTTTTTCAATCTTTTCAAAAAGCATTGAATTACAAAGGGCAATTGAAACTGTGTTTAAATAAATATCAAAAATGTCAATAATTTTTGAAAAAGAAAAATCTTCCTTTTTTGTTCCAATCATAAAAACACCAAAAGGTTCTTTATTCCTTGTTCTTAATAAACCAATACACACTTCTTTTATTTCACCTTCAGGATAATTCAAAATTTTTGGTTCTTTTTCCTCTTCCAGTTTTTTAAAAAATGGATGAGAAAAATCAAATTTAAATTCTGGCTCAAAATATTTTTCAAATCCAATAAAATGTTTAAGAAATAAAATATCAGGATGTTCTTCATCTTTTAATAATATTGCTGCATCTTCAACTCCAAAAATTTCTTTCGCACCTTTTAATATTCCTATACAAAGTTTTTCAAAATCTAATTCTTCGTTAAGAGAATTGGTTATTTTATGTAGTTCAGAAAGAATTTTTAATTTTTCTGCAAGTTCCTTATCAACTTCTTCTTTTGCCATTTCCAATTTTTTATAAGCAATTTTGAGCTCTTGATTTGCATTTTTAAGTTCCTCTAAAAGTTTTTTATTTTCCTTTAAGAGTTTTCTTTTAATTAAAGCATTCTTAACAGCTATTTTTATTTGTTCTGCTTTAAAAGGTTTTAATATGTAATCATATGCACCCATTTTTATCGCTTCAATAGAAGTATCTAAAGATGCAAAAGCGGTCATCATTATAACTTGAATATCTTCATCAAATGCTTTTGCCGCTTTGAGAACTTCAATTCCAGAAATATCAGGCAATTTAATATCTTGAAGTATGCAATCTGGATGAAAACCTTCAATCATTTTTATCGCGTCTTCTCCAGTGTAAGCAGTTCTTATTTCATAATCAGGTGATTCAGCAGAAAGAAGCCTTGCTAAAAAAAGGGTTAAGGCTTCCTCATCATCAACTATTAAAATTTTTTCCTTCATATAGGTAAATAAATTCTAAAAATTGTTCCTTTTTCATATTCAGATTCTACCTCTATTTTCCCACCATGTTCTTCAACAATTCTGTGCACAATCGCAAGTCCTAAACCCGAACCGCCTTTTTTTGTTGAAAAAAATGGTTCAAATATACTATGCAAATATTCCTCTTTTATTCCCTTACCATTGTCCTTGCACCATAAAAGAACATTATTTCCAAATCTTTTAACTCCAATTTCTATTTCGCCTTCCTTTTCAATTGCTTCTATAGAATTTCTTAAAAGATTTAAAATTACCTCTTTAAATTGATCAGGATCAAGATAAACCATAATTTCTTCATCCTCAAAGTTTTGTAAAATTTTTACCTCTTTTCCAATTATTTCAGGTGTAATAAAAAGAATGCTTTCTTTTAATAAATTTATTATATTTACAGGAATCTTTTTAATAGGTCTCCTACTTGCAAAAGATAAAAGATTTTTAATTAATCTATCCAATCTATATATTTCTTTCAAAATCATGTCCATATAAATTTTAATATTTTCATCTTTTGGAAGCTTTTCACTTATGAATTCTATACCTGTAGAAATGCTTGCCAATGGATTTTTTATCTCATGAGCCATATAAGCAGCAATTTTCCCCATAGCAGATAATCTTTCAGTCCTTCTAAGTTGTTCTTCAAGTTTTGCAATTTCTCTAATATCCTCAATAATTAATATTATTCCATTAATTGTATCACCTATTCCGTATACAAAACTACTTGTTATAGCAAGTGGAATTGTTTCTCCTTTTATATCAATCATAAATTTTTCTTTAAAAAGTGGAGTTCTATTTATAAATGAATTCTCTATCTTACAAAATCCACCTTTTGGATGAGAACAAATAAAATCACAAATTTTTTTGCCTATAAGTTCTTTCGCTTCTTTTTTTAAAATTAAACTAAAGCCGTCATTTACCCTTTTTATGTTTAAATCAGTATCAGTAACAACAATCCCTACTGGAATATTTCTTAAAACCATTTCACTAAATTTTACTTCTTCCTCTAAAAAAGATAGCATTTCTTCTCTTTCTTCCTTTTCAAAGATATCCTCAATAAAAATTGAAATTTGAGAAGCTAAATCTTCAAGGAATGTAATATCTTCTTCAGAGAAATCATAAAAACGAGGAGAAGAAATCACAATAACACCAATTTTTTCTCTTTCAGTTTTAAGGGGAATTGCAACTTCTGATTTTACAAGGTCTGAAACTTTTACATAATAAGGAGATTTTGTTACATCAGGAGAATAAACTGTTTCTTCATTTTTAAAAGCAATTCCTGAGAGCCCTTCTTCACCTATTTTTAATTTTAAACTTAAATCTCTATATTTTTCATATCCTGAAGAAGAAACAAGTTTTAAATAATCATCTTCCTTTAAAAGAATTCCTACAAAAGAATATCCAAAATTTTCTTTTATTATATTGCAAACTTCGTCAAGATATTCTTTTAAAGAAGAAACTTCTACCTCCCTTTGAGTTAATGTTCTTATTGTTTGAAGTAAAATTCTATTTTTATTATATTTTTCAATTTTAAAAAGAAATTCAAAGTAATGTTTTAAAAAGTCTTTTACAATATGAATTCTTCCAATATTTTTAGGATTAATCATATATAAAATTCTTAAAGGTTTTTCTTTAATAATTAAGGAAACATATTCTTTTGAAATTTTTTCTTCCTTGATTTGAATTTCTTCTATTGAAAAAATTTCTTCTTGAGGAAAATGATAAATTAAAGATAATTTTTCTCCTCTTTCTTCTATCACAAGAATTTTTTCACAATCAAAAATTTTAGAAAGAACCTCAAAAATACTTTTATAAATGACTTTAATGTCAGTTTCTTGAATAAAAGAATTTACTAAAATATTTGTTAATTCTTCATGAATAAAAGAAAGTTCTCTTCTTAAATTAATATTTAAAATTTTTTCAAGAAATTCAACTTCATATTCAAAACTTTTTATTTCCCTTTCAGATAAAATACTACTACTTACAAAAACGACAAAGCCACTTTTAATTTTAAAAGGAATTATATAAAAATAAAAATTATTTAAAACAAAATGTACATTGATTATTTTTTCAGGAGATTCCTCTAAAACTTTTTCAAATTCCTCTTTTCCTTTTCCCCTCCAAAAATTAAAATTTTGATAATTTAAACCAACACCCTCAAAATTATAAATTTCAATAAAAAGATTAAGAATTTTTTCTACATAGTTTTCTAATGAAATTTCTTCGCTTTCTGGAAGTAAATAACAAAAATTAATTTCTTTTTCTCTTCTTATTATATCCTGATATAAATGAAGATTTTTTACAATTAAAAGCAAAAAATTACTAATTTTCTCTAAAAATCTTATATCCACATCTTTAAATGCATCTTCTTTTTCAGAACCTATACCTATTGTTCCATAAACTATTTCTTTATCTTTTATGGGAATAATAAGCTCTGATTTTTCTGCTTGAGAAGACCTATAATATTCTTTAACTTTATCTACATCTGGTGCATAAAAGACCACCCCCGTCTCAATAACTTTACCTGTGATTCCTTCCCCTATTTTAAAAATATTCTTTTTAAATTCTTCTTCTTTAAAAGGTGGTCTTGTAGCTAGAGCAACTCTTTTATAAACTTTAAGTTTTTCATCATAAAGAAAAATTGTAACTTTGCCTGCATTTGTTAGATTTAATAAAAATTGGCAAAATTTTTTTAAAATCAAATTTATATCCTGAATTTGAGAAATTTGTGAAAAGAAATCAATTAAATTTTCATAAAAAAAGATTTCACTTTTTTTCTCAATAAAAATAGCCTTTGTATTATTCCAAAGTTCTACAATATTTACATTATAAGTATTTTTAATTTCTTCTAATTTTTGAAATTTATCTCCATGATATAGAGAAATAAAAAATTTTCTTAGTTCTTCTTTTTCATCCTTAAAAAACTCTTTTATAAATTTGTCTCCCTTTTCATTAGCATAAATTAACTTACCCTCAGAATTGAAAACTATCACAGGATTTGGTATATTTTCAATCAAAAGTAAACTAAAATTACTAAAACCCTTCATTTTGTAATTTATTTAACCTTTCCTTTACATCTTTATTATCAGGTTCCTTTTCTATAATTTTCAAATAAATTTCTCTTGCTTTTTCATGTTCATTTATTGTTTCATATAAAATTCCAAGATGAAAAAGAGCATCTATATTTTCTTTATCAATTTTTAATATCTTTTTTAAAATTTTTTCTGCTTCTTCATAATTATTAACCAACAAAAACATTTTTGCCTGATCTAAAAGGGCATCAATTTCTTCCTTCACCATATATTACTAAATTTTTCTATATTTTCTTTTTTACCAATAAGCACAAGAAGATCACCCTTTAAAATTTCCTCTTCCCCTCCTGGTGCTATTATAAGTTCTTCTTTGATGGAAGTTTTACCATTCTCTTTTACAATAGGTTTATTTCTTTTTATTGCCAATATATAAACGCCATAATCTGTTTTAAGTTTAGTTTCCTTTATTTTTTTATTTTCCATAAATTTAGGAGCAATTCTTTCAAGTAATTTATATTCTTCTGAAAGAGTTATAATTTCAAATATGTGAGGTGATACTATACTTTCAGCAACACGGTGAGCCATTTCTTGTTCTGGGAAAATAACTCTATCAACTCCAATTCTTTGTAAAATTCTTTTATGAAGTTCACTTCCTGCTTTCGCTATAACTTTTTTTACTCCTTTTTCTTTCAATATCATACATGCTAAAATACTTGCCTCTATTTCATTTGTTATACAAACAACTGCCATATCAGCATCTTCAATTCCAATAGAACTTAAAGCCTTCTCATTTGTTGCATCCATTACATAAACCTTTGTCACAAATTCTTCAATTTCATTTGCCTTTGTTTCGTCTTTATCAATTGCAATTACTTCAACCCCCTTTTCACTTAATGCCTTTGCTAAAGCATTTCCAAATCTTCCAAGTCCTATAATAAAAATTGCCATTTTAAACTATAATTATAATATATTTTTAAAAATATTTCAATCTTCATTTTAAAAGAAGCATAGCATCTCCATAACTTAAAAATCTATAATTTTCTTTAATTGCAACTTCATACAATTTTAAAATTCTCTCCCTCCCTGCAAAGGCACAAACTAAAACGAGATTTGTGGATTTTGGTAAATGAAAATTTGTTATTAAAGCATTGATAAGATTAAATTTAAAACCTGGATAAATGAATAAGCTTGTAAATCCACTTTTTTTATTTTCTAAAGCATATGTTTCAAGTGCTCTTACACATGTTGTTCCACATGCAAAAATTCTTTTTTTTTCTTTCTTAGCCCTTTCAATCTCTTCTATTGTTTCATCAGGAATTTCATAATATTCTTCTTCCATTTTATGTGCTCTTATATCTTTCACTTTTAATGGAATAAATGTTCCTTTTCCAACTCTTAGATTAATATACTTTATTTTTACTCCTTTATTTTCAATTTTTTTTAAAAGTTCTTCTGTGAAATGTAAAGAAGCAGTTGGAGCAGCTATTGAACCTTCTTCTTTTGCAAATACAGTTTGATAATAAATTTTATCAAGTTCTTGTGGTTTTCTTCTTATATAAGGAGGTAAAGGGATATTTCCTTTTTCTCTAATTAGATCTTCACATTTTCCATTTTCAATTTCAAAAATGAATTCATTTTTTTCTTTATAACATTTAAGTACGTATTCATCTACATAAATTTTTTTCCCTAATGGATTTTTACCTTTAACAAATCCTTTAAATTTATTTTCATCTATCTTTTCAAGAAATAATATTTCTAATTTTCCTCCAGTTTCTTTTTTAGCAAAAATTTTTGCAGGAATAACCTTGGTATTGTTCAAAATAAGAAGGTCTCCTTTTTCAAAGTAGTTAGAAATAAATTTAAATTTTGTATGAACAATATTATCAAGATTAATATTATAGACAAGTAATTTTGCTTCATCTCTTTTTAATAAAGGATACTGAGCAATAAGATGTTTTGGAAGATGATAATCGTAAGAATCTATTGAGAAAATTATTTCCTTCTCTTTATTATAAATCTGTCTGATGGTTTTCCCTTTTTTCTTGTCTTTTTCCCTTTTGTATACCATCCCCAAGGGCTTTTTGGAATTTTACCTTTTGTTCTACCTTCACCTCCTCCATGTGGATGGTCACATGGATTCATAGCAGTTCCCCTTACATGAGGTCTTCTTCCCATCCATCTTTTCCTTCCTGCTTTACCTATTACAACAAGTTCATTATCAGGATTGCTTACCCTTCCAATTGTTGCCTTACATTTTAAATTTATCATTCTTATTTCACCTGATGGAAGTTGAACATGAGCATAATTACCTTCTTTTGAGAGTATAAGAGCTGCACTTCCTGCTGCCCTAACAAGCTTTCCTCCTCCACCAGGTACAAGTTCTATATTATGAATTTCTATCCCTTCTGGTATTTCAGATAAAGGTAAAGCATTTCCTGGTCTTAAAGGTGCTCCACTTCCTGAAATAACTTCATCACCTACTTTAAGTCCGTCAGGTGCAATTATATATCTTTTTTCACCATCCCTATATTGTAAAAGTGCAATCCATGCAGTTCTATTTGGATCATATTCTATACTTAAAACCTTTGCAGGAATTCCATCCTTATCCCTTTTAAAATCTATAATCCTATATAATCTTTTATGCCCACCACCTCTAAATCTTGTTGTTATTCTACCTTGATTATTTCTTCCACCTGTTTTTTTCAAAGGCACTAAGAGGGATTTTTCGGGCTCCTTTTTTGTAAGTTCAGAAAAATCAAGAGTTGTCATAAATCTCCTTGAAGGTGTATAAGGTTTATATCTTTTCACTCCCATTTTTATGCTCCTTCAAAAATTCTTATTCTATCACCCTCTTTTAATTTAACATATGCCTTTTTCCAAGATGAAGTATATCCATACCTTCTTGTCCTAATTCTTCTTCTTTTTGGCTTTACATTTATTACTCTAACTTCTATAACTTTTACTTTAAAAAGTTCCTCAATTGCTTTTTTAATCTCTGGTTTTGTTGCATCTTTTCTTACTTTAAAAGCATATTGATTATATTTATCTCTTAAATAAACACTTTTTTCTGTAATGATGGGCTCAATAATTATATCTTGGGGACTTTTCATTTTTTACTCCCTTGAAATTCAATGTAATCTTCAAGTCCTTTTTTTGTAAAAAGGACATATTCTGAATTAAGAACCTCATAAGCATTCAAATCCTTACCCATCATTATTTTCACTTTTTCAATATTTCTTAAAGGTAAAACCACATCATCTGACATTTTATGAGTTCCTATAAGAACTTTTTTTCCATAAATTCCAATTTTTTCCAATAGTTTTACTCCTTCTTTTGTTTTTCCATTTGAGAAAGAAAAATCTTCAATAACAAATATTCTCCCCTCTTTTGCTCTATCTGAAAGTGCCTGTTTTGTAGCAAGCCTTTTTGCTTTTTTTGGCATTTGATAATGATAATCCCTTGGTTTAGGACCAAATACAACTCCTCCTTTTCTCCATATTGGCGACCTTATAGAACCATGTCTTGCTCTACCTGTATGTTTTTGAGGCCATGGTTTTCTTCCACCACCTCTTACTTCTCCCCTTGTTTTTGTACAAGCAGTCCCTCTTCTTTGATTTGCAAGATACATTCTTACATATTCCCACAAAAGATGAACATTAGGAGAAAGCCCAAATATTTCTTCTTTTAAATCAATTTCCCCTATTCTTTCACCTTGTGCATTAAAAAGCGGTGCCTTTAATGCCATTAAATTTTCCTCCTTTTTGCTTTTCTAACAATTACATAAGAACCAGAAGGGCCAGGAACAGCTCCTTTAACAAGAAGAACTTCTTTTTCCTTATCTATTTTTACAATCTCAAGATTGTGAATTGTTACTCTTTCGTTTCCATAATGTCCTGCCATTTTTTTACCTTTCCATACCCTTCCAGGGTCAGTTGTTTGACCTATTGAACCAGGTCTTCTATGAAACATTGAACCATGAGAATCAGGCCCTCCTGCAAAATCCCATCTTTTTACAACCCCTGCAAATCCCCTACCTTTTGTTTTGCCAATAACATCAATTTTTTCTCCAATTTTAAAAATTTTTTCAACATCTATTTTTTCACCTGGCTTAAATATATCAATTTCATCTGTTCTTATTTCTCTTATAATTCTTGCTGGATAAGTTTCCCTTTCTCCAAAAATTTTTTTAAAAATTCCCAATGTTGGCTTATTAAGTTTTTTCCCTT
>Ga0197143_1000630_pt1 | contig 35844 bp, 33 predicted proteins | sample GBS70_MetaG_FD_148603 | JGI IMG/M metagenome (GOLD analysis project Ga0197143, IMG submission 148603) | Sediment microbial communities from Great Boiling Springs, Gerlach, Nevada, United States - GBS 70_MetaG | ecosystem: Environmental > Aquatic > Thermal springs > Hot (42-90C) > Sediment... | reverse complement strand
AAGGAAGGGGTTAATATCATTTATGGTGATCCAACCGATATTGATATCTTAGACTTTGCCCAGATTGAAAATGCAAAAGTTTTAGTTGTGGCTCTTCCTGAAAGATACAGTCAAGAAAAAGTTATTTTAAATGCTAAAAAATTGAACCCAAAGATTTTAATCATCGTCCGCATTCATAAAAAGACAGATCAACACCGTCTAAAAAGCATTGGTGCTTATATTACGATTCAACCAGAACTGGAAGCCGCTGTTTCTATTATTAAAAAAATCTATCTTTTACATCAATTTTCCTTGGAGGAGATTGCCCAAAAAATTAAAAGGATTAGATTAGAGTATGAAGGGGTATAGACTAGCTTTTTTTGTTTTTATTTTTTGGTTATTTTTTTTTATTTTCTTTAATTTAAAAAACTCAATTTTTCTTTCAAAAAAAGAGCGAGTTAATATTCTTTTTTATGGTAAAAAAACTGTTGTTTTTTCCTTGGGATTGAAAAACAATTTAAGTTATTTAATTTTTTATCCGACAAATTTATATTTTGAAGTTCCTGGTGGTTATGGCTTTTATCGGGTGGGTGGACTTGGGAAGCTTGTGTCATTGGAAAAAGACCCAGAAATATTTAAAAAAACATTTTCTTCAAACGGGAGTTTTTTTTTAGATCTTTATTTTTATCCAAAAAAAAACGAAATTTATTATAAAGGAGTTAAAGAAAAAAATCTTTGGCCAAATTTTTCAGAAATATTTTTTAACGCTTCCAATGCCAACTTTTTCGATAGAATTTTTTGTTTTTATTATCTTTTTATAAAGAAACCATCCTTTTATAAAGTGATTGAGTTAAATGAGAAAAATTTTGACCGAAAGCAATTTTTTAAAAAATATCAAGGTCTTTTTTATAAAAAAATCTACCGTCAAGAAAATCTAACCGTTCAAATTTTTTATACAAAAAATTATTATGTTGCCGATTTAATCAGTCAAATTTTAGAAGGGGAGGGGATAAGAGTAGTGGATATTAGTCAAGGTGAAAATGATTTGAAAAAAGGATGTCGTGTTTATTATTCATCAAAAAATAAAAGTCAAACGGCTTTGGTGATAAGTCGATTTTTTAACTGTTTTTTGGAAAAAAAAGAAACTCCAATTTCTGATATAATTATAATCTTGGGGACTTTAGAAAAAAATTGGGAGGTTGGGAGGTAAATATGTTGCTTATTTTTATTCTTCTTTTTTTAATTTCTTTTTTGTGGGCGTTATGGTCAATGAGGGATTTTGGTTTACCCAAAGAGATTTTGAACTTAATTAATCGTTTAAAATTAAGAGGAACAATTCTTTTTTTAAAAAAGAAAGTGATTCATTATTCTTCTTCTTCAAAATTCTCCTCATCTTCGGGAACAAAAGAAAGATAGTCTTCTTCTTTTTCTTCAGTCAAAGTTTCGGCTAATTTTTCTAAGTCGTGACTTTCAAGTAATTCTTCCGGAAGCTCCTCATTGGTTTCTTCTAGATTTTCTTCATCTTCTTTATTTTCTTCTTCTTTTTTCATTATCTTGGAAAAGTTCTTTGTTGCCAAAGAAGGAAAAGAGATGATATTTTTAAATTTTTTTGATTTTTCTTCTTCTTTTAAAAAGACAACCACCCGATTAAGTGAGACTTCTTTAATAAAAGCTAAGTATTTATTACCACCTTTTATTAAAATTATTAGTCTTTTCCCAATATCGTCTGGTAAATTACCGATAAATTCGTTGTTTTCTGTTTTGATAATGACTTTTCTTCTTCGAATAAGAGGTAAAACTTTTTGACCAATAGAAAGCTTGGCTAACACATTTTTTTGGCCAAGATTGACTAAAGCTACCGATTTTGTTTTTCCAGGAATTTCTAAAAAAAGTTCCGGATCAAAGACGATTTTTTTTTGAGTTTTTTCTTTTTCTTTTCTTTCTTCAATTGCTTCAATTTTTTGTAAATAATTTAGAATCACTGGATGATTGGGTTGAATTTTAAGACCTTTTTGATAGATTTTTTTTGCTTCATCAAACCTTTGGAGTTGAAAGTAGGAAAAACCCAGACGAAGAATTGCTTCTAAGTTTTTTTTATCAAGCTTTAAGATCTTTTTATTAAGTTTAACTGCCTCTTGCCAATTGTTACTAAAAGCAGCATCTATAGCCTGTTTTTCTAAATTTTTTATTTCATCCATATTTTTAAAAAGTATATGGCAAATTTTTAAAAAGTCAAGTATAATAAAAAATTATGTCTGGTCATTCAAAATGGGCAAACATTAAAAGAAAAAAAGAAGCTGAAGATAAAAAACGCGGTCAAATTTTTTCCAAGCTTTCCCGGATGATTACTGTTGCGGTTTTAGCTGGTGGGGGGATAACCGATCCCGAGAAAAATGTCAAACTGCGTTTGGCTGTTGAAAAAGCCAAAGAAGCCAATATGCCCAAAGAAAATATTCTTCGAGCCATTGAAAGAGCCAAAAAACCAGAAGGAAGCGCTTTAAAAGAAGTAATCTACGAAGCCTTTGGACCAGAAGGAGTGGGGTTGATTATTGAGGGGTCTTCTGATAATCCTAATCGAACTTTGAGTGAGGTAAAAAATGTTTTGGCTCGTTTTGGGGGAAAGTTGGCTACTCCAGGTTCAGTTTCTTATCTTTTTAAAAGATGCGGCTTACTAATCGTAAAAAAAGAAAAGGTTAGCGAGGAAAAAATCTTTGGCTTGGGAGAGAAACTTTCGGCATTTGATATTGATCAAGATGAGGAATTTTTTTATCTTTATTTTCCTTTTGAGAATTTAGGTAAGGTAAGAGAAGTTTTTGAATCAATTCAACCTGATAAGGTTGAGATTGATTATAAGCCCAATTCTTTAATTAATGTTTCTTCAAAAGAGAAAGCAAAAACAATTTTGGATTTGGTGGAAGCCTTGGAGAGTTTAGATGATATTCAAAAAGTCTATTTTAATTGTGATATTTCTTTATGAAGAGATTGAATTTAGAAAAAAAAATGGCGAAGATTGAAAAACGATTGCGATTTATTATCGCGGTTTTTTCTCTTTCTTTTTTATTGATGATGGCTACTTTTTTCTACTTTGATAAAGCCTTATTTTTTATTCCCATTTTGATTTTAGCGACTTATTTTTTTACTTATTTTTCTCTTTTAGAGGATATTAAAAAAATTGAGTGGTTAATGCTTTTTTTGATGCCGGTTTTTTTAAGTGTTGTTTTTTATCTTTTTTATTTTCTTTTTCCGGTAAGATGGTTAACAAGATTACCCTTTATTATCTTTTATGGTATTTCTATGTACGCCGTTCTTCTTTCTTCTAATATATTTAACGTTGGGGTAGAGAAGAGTTTGGCTCTTTACAGAGCCGCATTTTCTGTAAATTTTTTTTATCAAATTTTACTTGTTTTTTTTGTTTTTAACATTCTTTTTTCTTTTCGTCAAGATTTTTTTATCAATGGGATAGTAACTTTTGTGGTTATTTTTTTATTTTCTTTACAACTTTTGTGGACAGTTCATCTTAAAAAAGTAATTGAAAAAGAAATTGTTTTTTATAGTTTATTTTTGGCGGCAATTGTAAGCGAGGGAGTAGTTGTTTTTTCTTTTTTACCTGTCCCAATTACTGTTTTTAGTTTACTACCAACCGGAGTTTATTATAGCTTGGCGGGTTTGATTTATCATTTTATTGATAAAAGACTTTTTTATCAGACAATAAGAGAGTTTTTGGTAGTTTTGGGATTTATTTTCGTGGTTGTTTTTTTATCAATTCCATGGTAAGTAGGAATAGAGAAGAGGGGAGAAGGAAAATAAAAAGTAAGGGTTAAAAAATAAAAAAAAGATACGGACGTGAATAAAACTAGACGTGAATAAAACTATAGGATATTAATTAAAAACTATAGGGTATTAAAGAAAGTAAAAAAATTTTATTTATAAAGACACATTATCATAGGATCTTTACCCAAATAAATTCAAGCTTAAAATTAATACTTAGCTTGTTACTACACTCCAAATTTATTTATCACCTTTTGTGGATAAGTGATAATTTTTGAGGCTAAATTTATCTTTTAGAGTGTTAAAATAATCTAAATTTGAATATAATTAAAATAAGTTTTTAAACAACATAGCCTCAAAAATTAGATTTTGGATTGTTTTATTGCTCTAAATTAAACTGATATTTATTTACTAAACTTTCAGATTTAGCCTCGAAAATATCGGTTTGGATTAATAAAACAATCTAAATTAAATCGGATTAAAAAAAGATTTTATCTTACCGGAGAAGGAGTTTAATTTTTTTTTATTTTCGAAAAATTAATGAATAAATTAAGAAATAAAAAATAGAAATAATTAAATAAAACATAAGACAAGAAAAAAGATCTCCTCTTTGCAAGAGATGGATATTAAAAATAAAAATTTATATAGATTCTTTATAAGGCAAGGAATAATAAGGCAAGGAATAACGGCTATGTGGACAGGTATTGGAGAAAAAAGGTATATATAACGTCGTAAATTGTATCTTTTACGATGTTATGGAGGATTTACGAGAGGGGAGGTATTTTGTTGTTATATTGCGCTAAATTCTAATTTTTGTCGAAAATATTTTTTTAATTATTTTTTATTAATTTTTAAAAATTCTTTATTCTTCTCTTTGGCGGGTGCTTGGTTTTTGAGTTTGGTTTTGAAGTCTTCTTGGCTAATAAAATTAAATTTTAGATTGTTATGAAAATCTAAATTAATCCTCTACTCTAGTTTTTTTGATAGTGGGTAAGGGGAATAAATATAAGATTATAAACAGATTATCTTATTCTCTTCCACATCAAAAACTTTTCCCAAAAAAAAGTGAGGTAATATTTTTTGGAGATAGTATAGTCTTGGGTTAAAAGAAAACGCCTTATTTGACCGGAAAAACCGGTTTTAAACAAAGTTAAGCCTTGCCACGATTTGGGAGTTCTATCTTTTCTTTTTTCATCATAAATTCCCCAGAAGTTATAAATTTGACAACCACGACTTTTAGCTTCCTTAATTGCTTCCCATTGGAGTAAGTAGGTGGCAGGAATTTTCGTATGGATTGAGGCGCCTTGGTGATAAAAAGCAGCGGCTTTAGTAAAAATTATAATTGAGGCAGCAAGATAGTTGAAACTTGTTGAAACTTGTTGAAATTGGTTGAAATTAGAAGGAGAAATTTTTGCCAAAAAAATCATTACATTTTTAGATTTTGAAAAAGCTTCAAATTCTTTTTTGATAAATTCAAAAGAAAAAGGAGTAAATTTTTCTCTTTTGGCGGTTTCTTGGTAAAGCTTATAAAAGATTTTTAACGCTTTGGGATCGGTTGTTTTTTCAATAATAACACCATCACGGATGGCTTTTTTAATAAGGTAGCGGGTGGTTTTGCGCATCTGAGAGAGAAGCCCCTCATCGGTTTTATTAAGTAAGGGTAGTTCCCAAGTGGTTTCGGCATGCATATAAATTGGGGCAATTTTAAAACCTAAATTGGTAAAAATTTTTTGATATTCTTCTTTGTCTTCTAAAATTGGGGCGATTCTTATAAATGAGTATTTTTCTTTTTCAGCAGTTTTTTTTAAGAATTCTAAAATTTTTTTAAATATTTTTTTAAGGTGGTTGATGTTAGATGTTAGATTTTTGTTGATTATTGGACCGTGTGGAATAAATAAAAAACTTCCTCTTTTGCTTTTTATTTTTATAACAAGACAAATTGCTTCTAATTGGTTTTTATTGTTATATAAACCTAATCGGATTATTGGATAACCTAAAGATTGTTGAAACTCACCCCACTGCCATGAGTGTAAAAATGAGTGAAGACAGTTTTTATCAAAAAAATTTTGCCAGAGGTTTTTTTCGCTTACGGGTTTAATTTTCATAAATAACGTCGTTTAATGTATTGATTAACCTCTCTGCTTCTTTTAATTTTATATTAGTTGTTGGTAAATTGATAATCTTTTGACAAACTTTTTCAGCTTCCGGACAAGAGCCCCACTTATACCCTACTCTATCAAGAGGAAATCCTTTTGGAGAAATGGGGCTATCGTACCAACGGCCTAAAAAAATACCCTTTTTGGCTACATTTTGCCAGATTTTGTCACGATTTTTGATAAGAAGAGGAAAACGAATGAGTGGTTTTGAAACGTGTAACGTGTAACGTGTAACGTTATTTAATTTTTTTAAATAAAAATTTACTATTTTTTTTCGTTGGTTTTGGGTTTTTTTGAAGCGCTTAAGTTGATTTAAAAGTAAAATGGCTAAAGCATTGGGATATTTTTTATCAAAAAGGTTATCGTACTGCCATTTCTTTTCTTTTTTAGTGATTTCTGGGATTAAAAGATTAAGTCTTTGAGCGAAAAAATGAATCAATTTTCCTAAATAAAAATTATAGGTTAATTTTATTAAAAATGCTATAGGTTTATAAAGAAGGAGTTTAAAAATTATACTATAGGAAGGGTATTGAAGATTTAAAGAATCAAGTTTTTTGGCAATTGTTTTGTTTTGAGTTACTACTGCTCCCCCAAAAACTGATGATAGGCTTTTTGACCTACCAAAAGAAAGCAAATAAAAATGATTTTTTAGTTTTGAGTTTTGAGATTTGAGTTTTGAGTTATTTATTCCATGTGCTATATCCTCAATTAGCAATAAATTATTTTGTCTGATAATTGAAAGTATCTTCTCTCTTTGGCTTGGTATAATACCAAAAGTGTGTTGGAGGATAACAACTTTAGATTTTTCTGACAGCTTTTTTTCTAAATCTATAGGATTTGCCGAAAAAGTTTCTTTTTCAATATCAACAAAGACCGGTTTTAAATTTAGGGCTATAATTGGCAAAACAACTGCTTCGCAAGTAAAGGCTTGGACCAAAACTTCATCGCCTTCTTTGAGGTTTAAACTTTTAAGAAGATGATAAAGAGCGGATCGGCCGGAGAAAAATAGTATAACGTGTAACTTGTAACGTGTAACATTTAAATAATTTTTTAAAATTTCCTTTTTTACCTTTTCTAATTCTTCTCCTTTTTTAAAGCGCCAGGGTTGAAAAAGAAGTAAAAAAGAAGTTAAAGCGTCGGAAAAAGTTTCGTTGGGGGCGAAGTTTGGATTGATCATTTTTAAAATTTAAAATTCAAAATGCAAATCTCAAAGTGAAAATTAAAAAATTTTTAATTTTGGGCTGTCATTTTGAGATTTGAGATTTAAATTTTGAACTAGTTTCTGCAATAAATCTATTTTATAATTTTTTCCCTATTTATCCAATTAATTTATTGTTTATTGAGGAGGATATTTAGTTAGAACTTCTTCTAAAACTTGGTAGTAAGCTTGGCTAAAAGGACCATCAACTTGGTGGGTAAAAAGATGAGTATAAATTGGACCTAAGTGTCTTTGGGATAATGCCTCGATATAATGCGCCAACTCATGAAAGGCAATTTCAACGCAGTAAGATTGATTTAAAGATAATGCTGTGGCATCGATTACAAATCGATTACCACTAAAATAACCAGCCGCGCCGATATTGACCTTTGGGACAACAGAGATATTAAAAACAGAGGCAATCTTTTTTATCAAAGCTAAATTTTGTTTTTGAGCTTCAGTTAATTGTTCTTCTGAGATTGTTTCTTCATGTATTTGACCTAGAAAGTATTTAATAATCCTTTCTCCTTTTTGTTGAAGGCTTTCGGGGGTAAAAGAAGGATTTGGCGCTTCTGGTTGATAAATTCCAAAAGATGAAATAAGTGATTCTTCTTGCGCGATTAATTTTGCCAGTCTTTCTTGTATTTCACCTGCCCGGCTTTGTATACTTCTTAGTATTTTTAATCTTTCTTTCCAAGGATTAGAAATATTGCCGTCAGGTAAATTGACATTCAAACCAACAATTACCATTGCTAACCTACTTTGTAGATCAAATGGTTGATTGATAAAAGAAAGTTCTTCAGAAGTTAAAATATCATTATCATTGAGTTTTTTTATAATACTCTTTATATAGTCAACAATATCCGTAAACTCATTGCTTGTATAAAGTAGTGAATATTTAGGATTAATAAACCAATCATCAGGAAAGCCAGGCGGTTTCCAGATTCTATATGAATCACCAGATTCGTTTCTTTGTTTAAAGCCTAAAATTAGTTCTTGAGCGGCTAATTTAATCACCATCCCAGCGATTTTTCGGGCTAAAGGATCAAGTAGTTCTTCTTCATTGGCAATCCGGCTTCTATCTTTAATTAAAGGAAGATCTTTTGGTAGAATAATTGAGATTTTTTTGTCTTTAATGAGTTTTTTTAGTTCATCAGGAACATAGGTAAGATATCTTTCATCTAAATCACTCATTCGAAGGCCAACTCCATGAGCAACAGTTGGGGGAAGAGGGCTTTCAACTAAAGTAATTTTCCCATAGTTAACATCATTGTAAATAAAATCTTCTGACAGTCTTTTGGTTTTTTTAAGATGGATTGGTTCGCCATTAATAACAACTTCAATTGTTTTTCCGTTAATTTGTTCATCAGCTAATAAACCAGCAAAAGCTAAGTAGTCATCAGCCATAATACCAGCCTCAAGTTCAGGCAGGTCTTGATCTTTTATTTTTTTAATTCTTCTTATACTAGTTCCTTGTTGGCCGGGGAAGTTATTAACAATCTGGCTTTTAGTAACAAAAAGATTGCCATTTTGCCATTCAAAGCGAAAATAGTAAGCAGTTTTTCCATCGATTGATGATATCATATCAACTCGATCAATTCCTTCAAAAATTTTAAAAGCACCACTGCCAAAAAAACCCTGATCAGAAACACCTTTGGTAGTTTCTCCAGGAATGAAAAACTTTAACCAGTCAACAATGCCAGTTCCATTATCAGTAAACTCCTCTATTAGATATTCGCCTTTTTCATCATAGGCTTTAAAAAGGCGAATGTCTATTTTACCTTCGGTGGTTTCCCGCCTGTTTTTTATCGCATCAACTCCATTTTGAATCATCTCCCGGCGCGCTACTCCTTCTTCAATTGCCTGACCGAAAATTTCTTTTATGATCTCTTGGCGAAACTGCTCAAGACTAAGATTGGTCGCTGATGTTTGATTGATAGCATCAATAACTTCTTGCCAGTTTCTTAATCTTTTTATTTTATACTGATAAAGAATTTCAGCTATTGAGACTGATCTTTGAAAAACAGATTGGTTTTGTTCGTTTACTCCCCAAGACTGAGTAATTTCGATTAAAGAAACTTCATTTAATACAATCCCTTCCTCTTTTTTTAAAAATTCAATTAAGCCTCTTCCAGGAGTTTCTCTTTCGAGGGATTCTTTGGAAAAAAGATCTCTTATTTCTTCTTCAGAATAAGAATTGACTAATTGAAGATATTTTTGGTAAGAAGGATGATTTTTTATCTTGGTAAGTTTATCTAAAAAAATCTGTCTTTTTGTTGGATTTTTTTCAACAAAGAAAAAACCATTGATTAAGGAAAAGTAAAGCTGTTGTTGAAAGAAGTTTTCTTCGGGCGAGACTAACTGGCTAATCTGTCTTAAAACATCTTGATCTTGTTGAAGATTAATCAAGGAAAAGTCAAGTAATAAATGAAGATTATTGCTTCCGTCAAATAAAATATTTAATAATTCTTGAGCGTTTTCAAAGGTTGAAATTTGAAATGATGTTTCAAGAAGATTGACTAAAAATCTTGACATAAATCTATTTTTTTCCTCTGCATCTAATTGATTAATTTCTGGAGGTAGATTTTCAAAAAGATTTTGAATAAAATCAGCATTATTTTCATTACTTAACCAGTTTAATATTTGGTTAAGATTAGCGATTTTTTTATTTCGCATTTCATTATCAGGAGAAAAAAATATTACCAAGCTGTCAACTATTACTTGCGGATTGGGTAAGAGCAAATAGCATTTGTTAAGAAGATCTATTAGATTGATAGGGTTTTTTTCTGGTCTAATTAAAACTAGTTTATAGCTATCAAATAAATTTCCCAACGTAAAATATAAAACATCACCTACGTGAGTTAGATTTCGTACAAACACAAGATTTCCTTGACTGTCTCTTCCTTCTATTGATACTACCTCCTTTAGTTCCCCATCATTCTTGATTGACATTAATTTATAACCAGAGTCTGCATTTCCCACGGTGGTAAGATATAAAGTATCACCTGCGGAAGTTAGATTTTCTACAAACACAGGATTTCCTTGATCGTCTTTATTACTTATTAATTCTTTTAGTTCCCCATCATTCTTGATTGACATTAATTTATAACCAGAGTTTACATTTCCTACGGTAAGATATAAAGTATCACCTACGTGAGTTAGATTTCGTACAAACACAGGATCTCCTTGATCGTCTTTATTACTTATTAATTCTTTTAGTTCCCCATCATTCTTGATTGACATTAATTTATAACCAGAGTCTACATTTCCCACGGTAAGATATAAAGTATCACCTGCGGAAGTTAGATTTCGTACAAACACAGGATCTCCTTGACTGTCTCTTCCTTCTATTGATACTACCTCCTTTAGTTCCCCATCATTCTTGATTGACATTAATTTATAACCAGAGTTTACATTTCCTACGGTAAGATATAAAGTATCACCTACGTGAGTTAGATTTTCTACAAACACAGGATTTCCTTGATCGTCTTTATTACTTATTAATTCTTTTTTTATTGTATTTATTTGCTGAATTTTTTTTCTTAAATTTTCATTACTTAACCAATCTGGCCATTGCCATTGAGTAATAATTATTCCTTCTTTTATTTTTTCATTTTTTTCTTCAAAAACAAGCCGGTTTTGAAGATTGGTTAAGGGTTGTTCATGAGGATCGTAAGAAGTTGAAACTGGATTAAGTCGTAGCTCTAATGCCTCAACCAAAACCTCAAAGTCTTGTGGGTTTTTTTCTTTAAGGCTGAGGATTTTTTGCCAGACTTTTTTGTCAAGGATGAAGCCGTCGTTGTATGTAATAATTGGTGAGGATCCATCTTTAAAATCAGCCAAAAAAAGCCTTTTTCCGGTTGAGCTTTGAAAGATTGATGGTGAAACCTGTTCAAACCCAGGAAGGTTTAGCTTCTCTGGAGTAAAAGAAAAAAGAAGCGGGTCAATAAAAACTGTTTTTGGATCATCAGCCAATTTTAAGTTGGAGAATTCTGGGTAGTTTGGCATAAAAAGATAGCCCTGGGAAGAAAGACTAGCAATTAATGGTTGTGCTTTTGTATTTGTATAGCTAATAATGCTTGCGATAGTGGAAAAGATATCGGTTTTTTTCTCTCCTTTTTCTCTTCCACCCAAAGAAGTTAAACCAGCAACCAGACTGTTTAATATGGCTATTTTTTGTTTTGGGTCAGTTTCTCCTTCAACTATAATATCAACGGCTTTTTTTACCGCATCCTGAAAGTTTTTATTAATTTTTACTTCTTCTCTGGCATCTGAACTTTCCAAAAGAGGGCCTAATTCAAAAAAAAGAGGCTTGTCAAAAAGATTGATTCGATCCGATGATAAAGGTAAACTCAAGATTGTTTCCCGATTACGGCTGAAATTGATAATATTTTTGGCAGGCGCTTGTTCTTTAGCCGGTTTATCATCATAAAAGACTTCAATCAAAAGAAGATATAATTCACGATCTTCGTCGGTAATTTTTTCAAATGGTTTTGAACCAGCACCAACAATAAACATTGATAAAAGTTGATCCGGACTCATCCCACATCCATTATCTTCTATGACAATTTCTTTGGGAGTTAGGCTAACATTAACGGTTCCTAAAGAACGATGTCTTTTCATTGGTTTATTTTCTTTAACATCGATAAGATTTTCATATTGGTTGATTAGTTCATTATTAATTCGTATTTCTACTTCTGGAGTAAAACGAAAGCGATTTTTAAGTCTTCCTTTAAGTTCTTCAAGAAAGTCTTGGTTTAAAGGTTGATGTTTTTTTAAAACGACGGTGGTTCCGCTTTGTTTTGGTTGTTGAGAAGGCTCGGGTTCAATTTGACTTGAGCGAAGATAAAATCGACCATCACCTCCTTTTCTTATCTCTATTTGCCAGGTTTCGTTATTTTGAGTGGTAGTAACAGTAATTGAGTCTTGGGGATGATTAAGATAAGAAAGAAGCATTTTTATTCCTCTGCCCCATTGACCAATCCTTCTTTCTTGTCCGTGTTTGGTCCAAATAGCATCAATGGAGTTTGAGACGGCCTCAGCCACTGATTGTTGAAGGGGTTGGGGAGACTGTCTTTCTCGGGTAATTTCAGCTAAGCGATCACTAAAAAAACCTTTTGGTATATCTCCATGAATTTTAGCTAATTCCTGTTGAACTGTTTGATTTGAGAGGCCTTTTTCTTTTAGAATTTTTAAAAACTCTTCTTTGTTAATGACGCCAATTTTTAGTGCTCTGACCAAATCACCCAAAAAATCTAAGTCAACCCAAAAAGGAAGTTCGTATGCTTTTCTTATTGCATCTTGAACTTCTGGTTCATTTAATCGCCTTAATATTTCTGTTAATTTTTGATCCTGAGTTGAAGCAAAGATCCTTTTTCCTTCAACTTCTTTTTTTTTAAGTTCTTCAATTAATGTCTGAAACAAAGCTTTTTTGGCGGAAAAAGGAAGGATAGTTAAAAGAGAAGATAAGGTAGGATATGTTTCATAATCATTTATTATTTTTTTTAGTTCTTCATTTAAAACGGCTTCTGCCCACTTTTGTCTAAAATCCGATGAAGGATCTTCAACTAAAGTGGTTAATAAGGTTCTTATTGTTTCTTGAGGGGAAGGTTTGATTGGAATTTCTTTTTGTGCTGTGTCCATTTGTTATTTTAAAAAAGATTAAATTTCTGCAATAACTCTATTTTATAATTTTTCCCCTCGATTTTTAAATCAAAATCACACCCGTATGACGTTACTAATCTATCGTTTGGAATAAAACCAAAACCACCTTGTCTTTTAGTTAGTCTTTTTTTTCTTCGCCAGTCAATTGATGAATCAAGTGGAAAAAAGTTGCCATCTGGTAATAAAATCTCAAGCCAAGCGTGCATAAGAAGATCGTGAAACGTATAAAGTATAACGTGTAACGTATTTAAAAAATCTTTAATGAAATTTTTTTTAATTAAAAAACCAACAACAAGACGAGTGGGGATTTTTTGAGATTGTAAAAGTGAGGCTAAAAAGGTGGAAAAGCCACCGCAATCAGTTGTTTTTTCTTTTAGTGCTTGACGGTATGGGTAAAGCCCGTCAATTGGTTTGCCGTAGCTTAAGTAGTCTAAAGTAAAGTTATAAAGGTTTTTTACTACTTTTAAAAGATTCTTTTCTTTGCCAATAATTTTTTTTGCTAACGATTTTATTTTTGGATCATCTCCGTTTATAAAACGATTTGGGGTCAGATAAATTTTTGGGATTTTGGTTTTTTGGTAGGATTCAAGAGTCAGGCTTGGATTGATTAAAGATTTAAGAGAAAAAGGTTTGAGGGTAAAATTTACCTCTGATTTATCTTTTAAAACCACGACTTTATTCCCCCATTTTTTTTCATCAATGATTTGATAATTTTTGGAGTTTATTTTTAGGTTTGAGATTTGATGATAGTTTGAGGATTGAGGGAGGGAGAAGATGATTTGATTCTGATTGTTAAACTTTAGTTTAAATAAATAATTTTTATTCATTATTTTTCCAAGCCAATTTTTTTGACTAAAAGTGGAGTCAGTGGTGGTTCAATAATTAAAGTTAAAAGAATTATCCACATTCCCAAAGAAAGAATCAGATTTTCATTGACAATACCTGAGTCAACAAGAATAATTAAAAGAACAGCCGAGATTACCCCAGTTTCCCGGATAAAACTTAAAAACAATATTTCCTCGATTTTAAACTTGCCTTTTATAATCCAGGGAAAAAGGGAGATAACAACCACCAAGGGCCTTATCAAAAACATAAAAATTAATCCAATTAATATTCCCAAAAACGTCATCTTAACCATAATTGATATTGGCACCATTGCTCCCAAAATTACAAAGATTACTGGTTTGATCAAATTATTTAAAAATTGATCATAAAAAACAAAACTCTTTTTCACTTCTTCATTTAAATCAGAAAAAAGACCGGCAGAAAAAGCGGCTAAAAACCCTGCCCCACCTAAAATATTGCCCAAAAAAAAGGTAAAAATAGGAATAAAGATTAAAAGTGAAGGATCAATTTCGTGATGGCTATGATATTCGGTTTTTTTTGATTGATAAAATGTTTTGATAAGATAATAACCAAAATAGCCAACAATAATTCCAGAAATTATCTGAAGGGCTAAAGCATCGTAGGTGGTTTTTTTTAGTAAAGGAAGAAAGTAATCAATAATTGATTTTTGGGTAGCAGCTTGGGCAGCAAAAGAAAGAAGTAAGAAACGGGTAAAAATACTGCCTGAAATATCGGTTAGGGCACTTTCTGAAATGGCAATTTCTTTTAAAAAGTTTCTTTTTAGATTAATATTTTTTAAAGTGGGGAGAATTGCTGTTGGATCGGTTGAGGCAAGCGCGGTTGAAAGAAGAACTAAAGAGATGATGATGGTGTTGTTTTCAATTAATCCTAAAAAATTAAAAAGATAAAATATAATAAAGGATAAGGAAACTGAGGAAATAATCACTCCAAAAAAAGATAAAGAGAAAATAGGAAAAAACCAGCGTTTAAATTGACCAAAAGGGATTTCCAATCCACTGGCAAAAAGAATGATAGCAGCAAATATCTCAACCATCATTTTTACAATTCCTTTTTCTTCAATAAAAAAAGAAAGAAGTGGTTGGATTGATAAACCAGCGAAAATTAACCAGACAAAAGAAGGAATTTGGGTTTTTGGGGACGATCTGTTTATAATATAACCTAAAAATAAAATACTGCCAAAAATAAAAAGCTGAAAGTCATGCTCTTTGGGAATATGGGGAAAAATTTGGATTAATTTTCTACCAAAAAAACTAACGATAATTAAGAAAAAGATAATAAAAAAATAACTATAAAAAATTTTAATCAAATTTCTCATCTTGTTTTTGTTGATAATCATATTTTTTTATTTAATTACTATTTTACTGTATTTTATATTCTAATAAATAATCAAAAGGAATTTTTTGTTGTTTTATCTTATTATAAATGCCGGGTGAAGAAGATAAACTGATTATTTTTCTATCTTGAAAAAGATAAAGTTGATAGTAACTATGATTAACACTAGCAAAGCTATAAACATATAATTTTTGACTATCAAAAACCAAAAAATTTAATCCAAAAATTTGTTGAGTATTTTTTTTGATTATTTCTATTGTTTTTTTAATACTTTTTTTTAAATCATTTTTTTCTTTTTTGGTATTTTCAATTATTAAATTAAAGATTTTTTGAGCCCCTATTTTTCCAGGTAAAGATGTTATCGAAACATTTTTTAAAAAACCATTAAAAACAAAAATAAGATTGTCTTTTATGTATGGTTGATTAAACTCGATTTGATTTTTGTGGTTTTTGAAGCTAGAACTTCTGGCGTGAGCAATAAATATTGAGGCATAATTTAAGTTATTAATTACTTCTTTGTCTTCCCAAATAGGTTTGGTTGATTTAAAAAGATATTCTTTGTTGTTTTTTTTATAATAAACTCCCCAACCATCTTCTTGTTTGTCACCATTAGGCGTGTTGGTTTTTTTACACATGTTGGCAAAATTCATCAGCGGTTTTCTAATGTTGGTTTGTTTTTGATCTTTTGAGGCATAAAAGATAAAGCGACACATTTTATTTTTTTTAAAAACAACTTACTATTTTTTTAATATTTTTTTCGATAATTTTTTTGCTGATAATTAACGGTGGAAGGAAACGAACAACATTGTTTGAGGCGGGAATAGCCAAAATTTTTTTGGCTTGAAGTTTTTTTAAAATTTCTGTTTGATTATTATAAGGCGTTTCAACACCAATCATCAATCCCTCTCCTTTTACTTTATACCCTTTTTTTTCTAAAAATTTTTTTAGGCTTTCAATAAAAAAACTACCGGTATTTTTAACATTTTCCAAAAAAGAAGAAGTTAAAGTTTCCAAAACGGTAATGATACCACAACAAGAGAGAGGATTACCACCAAAGGTTGAAGTTTGAATTCCTTTTTCAATCAATGGTTGATATTTTTCTTTTATAAAAATTACTGCGGTTGGTATGCCGCCGGCGATTCCTTTTCCTAAAAGAACGATATCGGGTTTAATTTGATAATTTTCTGAGGCAAAAAACTTTCCTGTTCGACCAGTGCCAGTTTGAATTTCATCAACAATAAAAATTGCCCCAAATTTCTGACTTAGATTTTCAATTTTTTTTACAAAATTTTTTTTTGCTACATTAATTCCCCCATCACCTTGAATAAGTTCAACAATTACCACACCTATTTCTTCGTTAAATTTTTCTTCCAAATCTTTTTCGTCGTTAAATTTAACTCTTACGATTTTTTCTTTAAAATAATCAGGAATATTTTTTTTATATTTTTGACCATCAGTTACCGCCAACGAAAGAAGAGTTTTTCCATGATAAGCGCCGGTAAAGGTAAGAATCTTTTGTTTTTTTGAAAGAATAAGCGCAATTTTAATGGCATTGTCAACTGCCTCAGCGCCAGAGTTGGAAAAAATTATTTTGTAATCATCGTTTAGACATTCTTTAATTTTTAATTTTAAAAGATAAGCGGCTTTACTTCTTATATCGTTGATAAAACTACCATGAAGATTGGTTAAAATTTTTATTTGATTGATTAAATTTTTGGTAAGTTTTGGATTATTGTAGCCTAATATGTTGGTACCATAATTACTCATCAGATCTAAATATCTTTCATTTTTTTCATTGTATAAATAAACGCCTTTACCTTTTTTTATTAAAAGGCCACGATTTAGATAGGTTTTTAATATTGATAACTCAGCTTGTAAAAATGGATTATTGTTAATAGTTTTTTGGGTTAACATATGATAGTTCCCTCCCCTTTTAAAGTTTTTAAAAGCGAATTTTTAATTCTCCCATCACCGATAAAAATTTTTTCAATCTTTGTTTGCTGAAAGATATCTTTTATTCCTAAGATCTTTTTTTTCATTCGGCCTTCAACCAATTTTAAAATCTCATCTAATTTATTTTTATCAATTTTTTTTATTAAAGAGTTTTTATCGTTAAAGTTTCTAAGAATTCCTTTTTCTTCCAAGAGGATAACAGTTTTTTTAATATTTAGTTCTTTAACAATAAGAGAAAGAACTAAGTCGCTGTCAAAATTAATAATTTTATTGTTATAACTTATACCAGGAGGCGCAATCACCGGCAGATAACCGTTTTTAATTAAAATTTTTATCAGTTGAGAATTAAACTTTTCGATTTTGCCGGTGTAGGTATTATTGATTACTTTAATTTTTTTACCAACCAAAGCTAAAATCGTTTCTTTTCTTTTTCCCTCAAAAAGGCGACCATCAACACCACAAAGACCGACTGCATTTATTCTATATGATTGGAGTTTTTCAACAATTCTTTTATTTACCAACCCCGCATAAGTCATAAGAAAAATATCAATAGCTTTTTTATCGGTAAAAACACTTTCAATTCCCGATGGTGAAACAATGGTTTTTGTGGGGTAACCTAATTTTTTAGCAATTTTGTCTCTGATAGCGTTGGCACCATGGAGGATAAGTGCTTTTTCTTTTTTTAAAATTTCTTTTAAATCTAATGCGATATAGTCCCAGTTTATTTTTTCGCCACCACCGACTTTAATTAAAAGCATATTTTAATTAGTTAAATTTTCTAACCGAGCAATTGTTTTTGATTGGATACGTCTTTTTTTTAGTTTAATTTTTTTAATAATTGACAAAAGAACTTTCTCAGGTGGATAGTTCTTTTTTATTTGATGAATGTTTTTTTTATATAACCGAGTGATTTCTTTTGCTTGATTTTCATCAAGATCATAACTTAGTATTTCTTTAGTATAATAATATATCAAATGCCACCCACTTAACGGTCCAAGAAGAATGTTGTTTTTGTTAACGCCAAAAATTTCTAACCTATGAGCTTCATAACTTTTTTTGCTATTTAAGATTGCTTTTTGATGAACTCCAGCGGTATGAGTCCGATTAGTTAAACTTACTGGTTCTTTGAAAGGAACTTGCATTTTAAGAATACTACCAAGAAGGATATTTAAAGGATAAGAAATATTTAGTTGATAGTTTTTGACTAACTTTTTATCAAGGTGATATAAATTTAAAAGAAGACCAGTACAAGAAGTAATTCCTGATCTTTCAGCAATTCCCCAAACACTGGTGTCGATAAACTCAGCTCCATTTTTAACAGCGGTATAGGCATTAATTAAAGCATATCCACGATCATCATGAAAATGACATTCTATGTTTTTGTGAGGATATCTTTTTTTTAAAATTTTAATTATTTTCTCAACTTCATCTGGAGTGGCAATCCCAACGGTATCAGGAACACCAAGGGTGTCAACAAATTTACTAATTTGATCATAAATTTCAAAAATATCGTTTAATGGGGTGCGAAAGAAATCTTCTGCGCTAAAGCGAAGATAAAGATTGGGATATTGATTTTTTGTTTTTCTAATAGTTTCTTTTATTATTTTAAAAATTTCTTTTTTTGTTTTTTTGAAATGATATTTTTGGGCATGTTTTGATATTCCCATATAAAGATTTAACCCGTTAAATCCAGCTTTTACTGCTTCTTCAATATCTTTTGGATGACAGCGGCAGTGGGCTAAAAAGAAGATTTTTTCTTTAGTTATTAATTTACTAAACTTTAATAATTCTTGAAAGTCTTTATTTTCAATTGGAGAAACAACCGGAGAAAAGAATTCAAAATGCCGAATACCCAATTTAACAAGCGCTTCAAAAATTTTTTTCTTTTCGTTAATATTAAATCGATATTTAAAAGTATCAAACATTAAAGGTGATTGTTGGCCATCACGAAAAGTAGTATCGATTAAACCTTTAAACATATTTTTTTTATCAACTTAATAAAATTTATATCGGATGAAGTCCCAAATCTGTTAATCCTAAATCTTCTTTAAGGTTATACATAATATTCATACATTGAACTGCCTGACCAGCGGTTCCTTTGGTTAAGTTATCAATGGCAGCAATTATTACTAACCGATTACTTCTTTTATCGATAGCAAAGCCAATATCACAAAAGTTTGTGCCGGTCAAAATTTTTGGTTCTGGATAGCGATAAATTCCAATATTTTGACCGATAATTCTTATAAACTTTTCTTTTTGATAATACTTTTTATAAATGTTTTTAATCTCATCAACTGATGCTTCTTTTTTTAAAAAGGTATGAATAGTAACCAAGATACCCCTTACCATATCAATGGCAGTGGCAGAAATATCAACTTTTATTTTTGGATTTACTTTTTTAAAAACCATCTCAATTTCGGCTGTATGGCGATGGCCGGCTGGGGCATAACTTCTAACACAACCAGCCCTTTCTGGATGATGAGTGGCAAGACTGTAATTTTTTCCTGATTGGGAACTGCTCATTTTTGCATCGATGATAATTGGATTTTCTTTAATAATATTTTCTTTAACGGCTGGATATAGGGCTAAAATAGAAACAGTTGCTTCACACCCAGGACAGGCAACAAATGATGATTTTCTTATTTTTTCTCGATAAAGCTCTGGTAAGCCGTAGACAAATTTTTTAAGAAGGTTGGGATTTTGATGTTTTTTTTGATACCAATAAAACCAATCTTTTTCATTTTCCAAGCGAAAATCAGCACCTAAATCGATAATTTTTTTGGTAAGAGGGATTAGTTTGTTAATATACTCCATTGAAACCCCATTTGGTAAAGCGATAAAAAGAAGATCGACTTTTTCGCCGATTTCTTTGATTGAGGTAAAAGAAAGATTTAAATGTCTAAGATTAGGATGAATAAAATAAATTGGTAAATTTTTATATTTTTCACTGGTAACAAATTTTATTTTTACTTTAGGATGGACAGATAAAAGTCTTAAAAGCTCACCCCCGCCGTAACCTGAACCACCAACTATCCCCACCTTAATCATTTTATTTTTTTAAGACAGTAATTGATAATTGCCGATGAGATACTAACACCGGTTGGTTTTTCTGAGTTTTTAAATTCCATTGTGTGATTAACCTCATTGATTAAATAACCATCTTTGGTCTCAAATACATCCATGGCCAAAATTCCATGACCGATAGCTTCTGAGGCTTTATAGCATATTTTTTTTAACTCTTTGTTAACTTCACATTTTGAGGCAATGCCTCCTCTTGCGGTGTTGGTTATCCAGTGGTTACTATTTCGGTATATAGCACAAATGACTTCTCCATCAAAAACAAAGGCTCTAATATCTCGGCCTCCTTTTTCAACAAATTTTTGAATATACAAAGCTTTTTGATAAGGTGAGTTTAAGTATTGTTTATGTTCAAATACAGCTTCTAAAGCATCTTCATCGTTTATCTTTGCCAACATTCTTCCCCAAGAACCGGTGGTTGGTTTTATCACAACAGGATAGCCATCTATTTTTTCAATTAGTTTTTTTGCTTCGTTTAAGGAAAAAGCCAAGCCAAATTTCGGTTGGGCAACACCTTTTTTTTCCAAAAGAATTGAGGTAAAAAATTTATCATCACAATTCTGAATGACTTTTAAAGAGTTGATTGTTTTTATTCCTAAACTTTCTAAAAAAAAAGCAACATATTTTTCTTTGGTTGAGGAAACGGAACGCAAAAGAGCAATATCAAAATTAAATTTAAACGCATCTTTTTTAAAGATAAGATTATCAATATTTATTAGTTCGACCTCAACATTTAATTTTTTTGCCGCATCGATCAATAATTTTTCATCACCGCGAATAAGAGTGTAAAAAAGACCAATTTTATATTTTTTCATATTAATTTTCCAAAATAAATTAGTATTTACTCTTATTTACTCGTATTTACTCGCCCCAATCTTCTTCGATGGGTGGTGCTTCAACAAAAACAATGTTTTTGTTTTTTATTTCTTTAACAATCAGTTTTTGATTGCAAAAGGAGCAAACAATAAGTTCATTAACTTCTGGATTTTTAACTTCTAATAAGTTAGAACATAAAGGACATTGGCCATTCATAATTTTTTTGTTTTAAACTTTTAATCGTTTTAAGATAGAAAAAAATTTTATTATTGATAAGCTATTTTGTCAAAAAAATTAAAAATTTGAAAAAAATTTAAATATTTTGTAAAATTTTTTAATATGCAGACAATTAAAGATATATGTTTTCAAATAATCGATGATGATCCTGATTTAAAAGAGATTTTTTTAAGTCCACATGTGAATATTTCTTCTTTAGCAAAGGAAATAAAACCTAAAGTTGAGCAGATTCTTTTTAAAAAAGTTAATTTAATATCGATCATTCTTTCTTTAAAAAGGATAAAAGAAACATTAAAACCAAAAAAAATAAAAATATATCAATCTCTGCCTGATATTTTAATAAAAAATAATGTGGTTGAGGTAATTTTTGATATCAATTTTAAAAGCAACGCACAAGATTTTATTGAAAAAATAGTTAAAAATTCGTACGCCTTTGTAAAAGAAGAAAATGAGGTGACAGTAATTTTTGATAAATTGAAATGGAAAAATATAAAAATCAAAACTCAACCAAAGAAGATTATTGATAACTTAGATATGATTCATATAATTTTACCTGAAGAAAGTATTTATATTCCTGGTTTATATTATCAATTTTTAAAAGCAATTCAGTCAAAAGAAATTAGTTTAGTTGAGATTTTTTCTTCTTATAGTCAACTGTCATTTGTGATTTTTCAAAAAGATACGGAAACAGTGATAAAAGTTATAAGAAATACTTTACGAAAAATTACTTAAAAGATTAAAAGCGACAGTGATGATAGGGGCAAAATTCTTGCTTACAACATACGGGTTGGTTGTTTAGAATTTTAATAATTCGCCAGAGATTGCGAAGAAGAGAGCTTTTAAGATATAAAAAATCACCTGCTTTTATAATTTTTTTTAAAATATCTGCCGCCTCAAAAACATCTTTGGCAAAAAAAAGTCTTTCTTTTGGAAAACCTAAGTTTTTTGCCTCATCTAAAGTATATTTTCGATACTCCCCCACCCCAACAACAATATCAGGCGAGTATTTGATCAAAGTTTTGGCTGTATTTTTATGTTCTTTTATTGGATCATAAAGTTCTCCCATTACTCCTAAGATGGCAATTTTTTTTCCTTTTTTATAGTCAATCTGATAAAAAGTTTTTAAGCCTTCATCAGTTGATTTGGGATTGGCACGAAGACAATCATTTAAAAGAGTTGTTCCCATTGGTCCTTTTTCAATATTCATCCGGCCTCTAAGTGGTTCTATCTTAGATACGATCGCAGCAAAGATAGAATCGATTTTTGGATTGTTGGGAAAAAGAATTTTTAAAATGGTAAAAACAGCGGTTAAGTTTGAAGGGTGATGAAGACCGATTAATTTAGTTGAAATTGTCATCCAATTTGGAGGGTGGTTTGAGAAGAGTTGAAAACTTGTACCTTTTAAACTGACTTTTACTGAATTTTTATCAAAATAATACTGACAATATTTTTTATCTGAGCCATAAAATATTACTTTTGCTTTGGTAAAAGGTGCCATATTTCTTACATTTTCATCATCATAATTTAAGATAGCCACTCCTTCATTTTTTTCACCAGGTAAATTTTCAATCAGTTTTCTTTTTTCACGAATTAAATTTTCCAAAGAGCCAAAATGTTCTTTGTCAGTGTGAACGGGTGATATACCTGTAATTACCCCAATTTTTGGTTTGACAATTTCTAAGTGTTTTTCCATTTCCCCAATATGATCAACACCCAGTTCAAAAACAGCAAATTTTGTCCAGGGAGTGATTTTTAATGCGGTAATTGGTACATTAAAATTAGTATCAAGATTAATATCAGTGACAACGGTTTTATCAATTTGAGAAAGGATTTTGGCTAAAGTTTGAGTGGTGGTAGTTTTTCCTTGAGAGCCGGTAATGGCAATTTGGGTTGGGTTAATTAAAGAAAGCCAGTATTTGGCTAAAAAACGACGGGTCTGATGATATATTTTTTTGATCCCTTTGGGTTGATACATATAAAAAATTAAAAATTCAAAATTCAAATCTCAAGATGAAAATTTAATTAAAAATTAATAAATTTTTAATTTTTTAATTCAAAAAAATTTTGAATTTTAGATTGTCATTTTGAGATTTACATTTTGAAGTTTAAATTAATCTAATAACAATAATCCATACATCACCCCAACTCCCAAAATAAAAGTGATTATCTGAATAAAACCTTTTTTGATTTTTGTTTCTTTGTGGAGTTCAGGGATTAGATCGGATGAGGCAATATAGATGAAGTTTCCTGCAGCAAAGGGAACCAAAAATAAAGTTAAATGATCTATTTTAGTATTTAAAAAAAGACCAACAATTGTTCCAAAAACAGCACTTAAAGCCGTTAAAAAATTTATAAATAAAGCTTTTTTTATTTTAAATCCACCATGAAGTAGAACTCCCAAATCACCGATTTCCTGAGGGATTTCATGGAAAATTACTGCTAAAGTAGTGGCAATTCCAGCTTGAATATTAAGAAGATAACTAGCGGCAATTGTTAATCCATCAATAAAATTATGAAAAAAATCACCCCATAAATTCATCCAGGCAAAGTTATGAATATGGTTTTTGGTAATTGGTAAATGACAATGGCGCCAGAAGATTATTTTTTCTAAAACGAAGGAGGTTAGAATACCAACTAAAACAAAGATAAAAATTAGGGAGATTGATTGATTGTATTCTTCTACTGCTTCCGGCAGAAGATGGATAAAAACATCACCAAGAAGGGCTCCGGCAGAAAATGAGACAAAATAAATAAGAAAGTTTTTTAGTTTTTCTTTTTTTATGGCTAAGGTCAAGACACCTGAAAATGAGATAAGACTGACAATCAAAACCGAAATTATAGAATAAAACCAGATGTTCACGTTAATATTTTATCAAATATTTTTAATAATTATTAATAAAGTAAACACCAAAAAACTCCCACAAAAGGGAGTTTTTTGGTTGTGTTCAATGCCGCGCTTTAGGCATTTGGCCAAATACCTATTTTTACTTACCTAGTCTTTCTATATCTTCTTTACTTAGGATTTTAAAAAGCTTCATTCCATCTTTGACTGCCTTAGCCGCTTTTTTGCCATTTTTCATGGTAATTACTTCAACTTCGTTGTCTGGTACTTCAACTGTTTGACGAGTTTTTACATTATAAAATTTCATTATTTATCACCTCCTTTTGTATCATTTTGATAACTTTTAAATAGTTATTTAAGGATTATATATTATGTTTTTTTCTTTTTAAAGAGTGATTACATAATTTACTGTTTTACCACAGTTTGATAATTCACTATACAGTTGAGGAAAACAGCCAACTTTGGCTCCTTTTATCATATTTTTAGGTCTAAGACTGCCGGTGCCACACATATCAAAACTTCCTTCAGCTAATCCTCTTCTTAAAGCGCATTGATCACATGCCATAACAAGAATTTTATTTTTCTCAGCTATTTTTTCTAAACGTTTTCCTATTTGATTGTTTTTTTCTAGGGTATAAACATTATCATCAAAGAAAAACATAGCAACAACATTAACACCATGAATATTTTTTTCCAACTGAGGTAAAATCATTGTCCCTAATTGATAAACGGCAGACATATTAGTTCTAAAGATATAAGCAACGTTCATATTTTTAGTTTAAACTATTAAGTAATTATATGCAACTTAGTTGCATTTGTCAAGAGGATAAATTTTTGTTAAAATAAAAATTATGAAACTGACTCAAATAAGAAGAAAAATCATTTTGTTTTTTAAAAAACAAAAAAAACCAGTCGCTTACGACAAAATTATTGAATTTTTTAAAAAAAATAATATCTCTTTTGATCGCTCAACAGTTTTTCGCAATTTAAATTTTTTAGAAAAAGAAGGGATTATCCAAAAATTAAATTTTGGTGATGGAGTTTCTCGATATGAACTTATAAAAGAAAACAATCATCATCATCACATTGTTTGTTTAAATTGCCAAAAAGTGGTTGATTTTTTTGATAAAGATTTGGACAGGTTAATTAAAAAAATAGAAATTAAGTTTTCAAAAAGTAAGAAATTTAAGATTAAATCTCATCAGTTTGAGTTTTTTGGTCATTGTGAAAAATGTTTGTAAGACTAATTTTTAAGATTTTTTACTGCTAAATAAGTGGTGATTGGAATAGTGATAACAACGGCGATTGTGGCAATAATCATTCTTGTTATTTCTGAAGCAACAACTTCGTAGTTTAAAAGCTCAAAAAAACTTTTTTTTGAAACTAAAAAAAGTAAAAGCAAAGGTAGGCTGGCGCTAGTGTACACAAGGAATAAGGTATTGATAATTGAGTTAACATGATCTTTGCCAACTGCAATGGCTTTTTTGTAAATCTCCTCCTCTTTTAATTTTGGATTGATATTGATGATTTTTTCAACCAAAGAAACCTGGCTTATGGCAATATCGTCAATTGATCCAAAGACACCAATTATAATTGAGGCAATTAAAAGTCCTTGAAAGTCAAAGTTTTTTTTAGTGATTGTTGTTAAAAAACCAGTTTCTTCGGCAGTTGTACCAGTGATAAAGCTTTTTTTAACAAAAATCAAACTTAAGATCAAAGCAATAAATATTGAAACTAAAGAACCAAAAACAGCAATAGTCGTTTTTTTATTTAGTCCGTGACTGACATAGAAACTTATTGGGACAAGAAAGATCATTGAAAGAAGCACTGTTATTATTGGATCTGTTTGATTGATAAGATTATTGAGAATTGAACCAAATATTACAAGAAATGAAAAGAATAAAGATATGATTGAACCAACAGATTCTTTTCCTATAACAAAAAAAATTACCAAGAAAAAAATTAATATGAGGATAAATAATTTATCTAATCGATAAAAATCGGCAATAAAATATTTATTTCTAATTTTTTCAACCAATACCCTATCACCTACTTTTGGAATAAAAATATTATTTCTTTTTTCATATTCAATTTTTATTTCTTGTCCATTTAGATTTGATTGAAAAATTATTTTTTTATCATCCTCGGATAAAATTTTTTCTATAATTATTTGATTACTAATAGGTTTTAAATTACTAAAAATAAAAGTCCCAATAAGATAAAATAAAAAGAAAATGAAAATTTTTAAAAAACTTTTGTTTTTCATCTTTATAATTTTAAATTATTTTATAAAATATTAAAATGTTTCCAATATCCGATGTTGCTCCAAGGCGGCGTTTTCCTTTGGTAAATTACTTTCTTATTATTATTACCATTTTTGTTTTTTTTCTTCAATTAACTGCCCCTGATTTTGAGGAATTTATTTTTCAATATGGTTTTGTCCCTTCACGTTTTTCTTTCTTTGATTTATCGACTTATAAGTATATCTTATACTCAATTTTTCTTCATGGGGGTTTTTTTCATATCTTTTCTAATCTTTGGTTTTTGCACATTTTTGGTGATAATGTTGAGGATAAAATAGGACATTTAAGTTATTTAGTTTTTTATATTCTTTCCGGTGTTGCAGCGGTTTTTGCTCAGTTAATTTTTAATTTAGGAAGTGATATTCCAATGATTGGTGCATCAGGTGCAATTTCTGGAGTAGCAGGTGCCTATTTAGTACTTTTTCCAAAAGGAAGAATAAAGTCTTTGATGCCAACTTTTTTTGGTTTTTATGATATTGTAGTTTTGCCGGCTTGGTTTTTTTTAGGATACTGGTTTTTAATTCAAGTTTTTTCCGGAGTGGGAAGTTTGGTCACTTTTGATATCAATCAGGGAGGAGTGGCTTGGTTTGCTCATATTGGTGGGTTTTTGTTTGGGTATTTTTGGGCAAAAAGATTTAAAAAAAATTTGATTTTTTAAAGAAAATTTTTTAAGATTTTTTTATTATTTTTTTTAAAATTTTATTTTTTAAAATTTTATTTTTTAAAATTTTAGGCTGGTTTTTTAGCCACTGTCTCGCCCTCCGAATCGGAGGGCGGGGTGGGAAGGCTACCTACCTTTTTTGGTAGGAAGTGGGAACACCGGTGAAAATCCGGGGCTGTGCCGCAGCGGTAACCTTCCGATTCGGAGGGAAGCCCGAAGACCGAAACCAGCTTTTTATTCCCCGAGCAGGGAAGAATATGGTTTATCGTGCTGAAACTAATTTTTATGGAATAAATGGTAATCAAGGTTATTTTTTTCCTTCTTCTGAAAGATCATTAAAAGATAAAAACTTAACTTATGATATTCAACTTCAAGATTTTTCAAAGTGGTGGCAGATTGAGGAAAACAGAAGACGTTTTGATGATCTTTCTTTTCGAATAAAAAATCAGGTAGATTTATTTTTCACAACTTTAGAAAAATCTGGTTTTTCTGATGCTTTTTCACAACTTAATATGGATCTTTATGGTTATTATCTTGAGTACATAAAGCAAGAGGCGCTTTTACCTTTTACTTTAAGGTTTAATCAAAATGGAAAGCTAGTTGGTGATTTTTATGGAGATAAACCGATTACTGAAATCGTTGATCCAAAAGAAAGGGATGGGGTGGTTGTTGATGCAATGAGAGATTTAGAAGAAAAAATAAAAAATTTAGATGATAGTCAGTTAATTTTTCGAATCTCTCCTTCTGGTTGGACAGGTTTTTCTTATAGATATACTGAGTCTCAGGCGCAAATTTATTGGCGTGAAGGTGATAAAATTCGAGGACTAACAGTGCGTTTGTTGGGAGATGATTTAGAGAAAACAATTGATTTTTTACAAAAAATAGGAATAGTTTTTCCTTCGTTAGATGAAAAAGAGTTAATTAAAGCAATAACGGCTTTAAATTTAGTTATGGATTATCCGCCTTATGATTTTCTCTATCGTTTAGCCGATCATTTTGAAAAAGATCATCGAGGAAGAAGTTTGCAAGATTCAATTTTAGTTTGGCAAAATACTGAATCAGATTTTCGTTATTATGATGAATTGGTTGATTTAATAAGATGGTTAGAATGGCAATTAAAATCAGGAAAAATTAAGTCTAAAGAAGAAATGGAAATGGTTTTGGGATTTGTTTTGATGGTAATGAGTGGGCAGGAGTTACAAAAGAAAGAAGGAATAAATTCTCAATTTGTTTTAAATAGTTTTTCAGTTAATAATGCATCTTACTATTTAGATTCACGATATCTTCCTTTGAATTTTTACAATGAGATTTTTAATTATTTAAGATCACTTCCTGGTTGTGCTGGTGACGGAATATTTGGAAGAAGAGAAGGTTTTTGGAGTGTTTTTGAAGGTGAGAATTCTATTTCCAATCCATTTATTTTTAATCCTTTTGCTCCCCAAGAGATAGGAATGGAAGATTCTAATAGTTTAAAATGTGTTACCTGCCCTTTTTGCAAAAAAACAGTTGATGCGCAGATTATCCATCGAAATGGATATGATTATATTCGTTGTCCCTCTTGTAATGCGGAAGTTAAGAAAAATTAGGCGGAGAGGGTGGGATTCGAACCCACGTGAGTCTTGCGACTCATACGCTCTCCAGGCGTACCCGATGGTCCACTCCGGCACCTCTCCTCTACCCTAATATTTTATCAAAATAAATTTTATGTTTGCCTAAGTAATTGATTTAGACTTATAATTAAACTTTATTGTAAAATCAAAAAGATATGGAGCTTGAACAAACAAGAAATTAAAAAATAAGAGATTTTTTAAAAAATTTTTTAAAAAACCGGTTGATAGCTTGGCCAAATTTTTGCTAAAAATTCTTAAAAAAAATTAAGTATGGATTTAATTAAACGTTTTCAAGAAAGAAAAAACATAAATTATAACAGACTCACTTAGTAATAGTTGATATTTTAAATGAAAGAGGGTAAGAATTAATTTTTATTTTTTTCTTCTCTTTTCCAATTATCGTTTCCTCATTTTTTAATCTCTTTTCTTTTTTGCTTATTTGATTGACGATGTTCCTTCTTCAAAAAACCATAAAGTTTCCGGTATTTGCTCACTAAGATTAAGTTGATATGGTCTTTTTCTTAAGGTTGAAATCAAATAATTCCACTATTTATAACCCTACCGATTTTCCCAATAACCCTGTATTTTTGGTACAATTTTAATTGTGAAAAGAGAAATACCTTTTCTTCTGACACCAGATCATACAGTTTACGGTAGAGGCAGAATTACAATTATGGAAAGAGGTAAAACATCGACTCAACTAAGCAACCAGGAAATATTACAAAGAGTAAGTAGTTTTCTAAATAAGTTAAATCAAGAAGGCGTAATCTACTTCCTAGTAGGTTCACTAGCCAGGCGCGCTTATATGGGCACCTTGGAAGAGGAAAGTCCTATTACTCCGGAAATCGATCTGATCATACCCGATTCCCTTGATAGAAAAAAAATAGAAAGTCTCCAACCTCCGCCAGGAATCCAATTGGACCCTACTCTTTCAAAATTCGTTTGTAGAGAGGGGGATGAGTATTTTTTAAAATTCGGAACTTTAAAAATACCTGTTGAAAGAGATGTGTTTGAGCCACAAAGAATACAAATTAATGGAAGTGATGTTTTTACACTTAAACCAGAGACACTTCTTCATACATACGCTTTAGTTGGAAATACCTTTAGACCTAAAGATTGGGTAAATGCTATTACCTTTGCCCGATGGATGAAGAAGAAAGGAATAATCTACGACCACACATTGTATTTGCCCTTTCACGAATTTAACAAAAAACAGTTAAAAATTCCTTTAAGAAAGGTTAAGTTGTTTTGGCGCAAAATTTTAAGCTCATTACCTCCGGAAGTCCTAAGAAATCTAAAAAAAGCTTACAACATACCTCCTATAAGAACTGCAATAGATCTTTTAAATACATTGGAGGAAATTACATGCAGATAATGCTTATTCTTTCCTCTTTTCCATCACCATCAACATCAAAATTTCTTTCACTCCATCCTTTATCAACTGAAGTTTTGTATAAATTTTTTTCAAATTCAAAAAAGTTAAAAGGTTCATTTAACTTAATAATCTTTGGATTTTCTATAATTTCAGGGGTAAAAGAAACATTAGCTTCAAGAAATGAATTTTGATAATACTTTTTTAAAATACCTTTTTTATCTTTTAAATTAAATGGGCATTTTTTGGAGGTGTTTTTATTATTTAAATTATCTTTTTTTGTACCAAGTTGATAAGAAATAAAAGTAGTAAATAATAAAATAAGAAAGAAGAATAGATATCTTAAAATTTTCATAAAATGATTTTATCAAAATTTAATCAAAAAAAATATTTAACTTTTCCTTTTTTACCATCTTTTTGCGATCGCGGGGAAGATGGTTTAATTTTCCTGCCTCGCCGGCAGGCAGGTAATTTTTAATCTGAAATTTTTAGTCAATATTAAAATTTAAATATTTAAAATATTAAAAATTGAATAAAAATTGTTTATTAGTTATTGGTTATTAGTTATTTGATTTTTTTTATCATCTTGTCACGATCTTAATAAGATATTTAAGTTAAAGTTTTAACTTTAGGTTGTTTTGGTAAGATAATTTAAGGTTGACAAAATGAAAAGACTTTGGTTTAATATAATTAAATCACCAGGGAGAATACGAACCATAGACTGTGTGTCTATGAGCGACGCCTCCCATTTTTATTTGGCTTAAATTCTAATTTTTCTTTTTCGAAAAACAAAAAAATCTTATATTTTTCAAATCTTTTTAATAAAGAAGATTGAGATTTAGTATTTGGAATAATGATTTTAAAAAGCTTGCTTTTTTTCTCTAAATAATCATAAAGACAATAAAAATCACCATCGCCAGAGACAAAAACGCCTTTATCATAATTATTAAACTCAATTACCGCCGAATACAAAACCATCTCAGCATCGATATTGCCTTTGGCTTTACCAAAATTATCTTTTGTTGTTGGTTTGAAAACTAAATTATAACCAGCTTTTTTTAAAAATCGATAAAGTTTTTCGTTTTTCTTGACATATCCAATAAACAAAAAAGCTTTTTCTACTCTAAATTTATCCTTTAAATATCGTCTAAATTTTTTAAAATCTAACTTCCATCCTTTATAAATTAATTTTCCGTTTTTATAAATATCTTTTGAGGTTCCTAAATTCAAATTCTGACTCTCAATAAAGGCATAAAACTATTGGTTTTTTCATTAATACTCTCATTCTCCCAAATTTCTCCTCTTATTTCAATATTTTTCTTTTTACCATCTTTTTGTGGCCGTAACAACTTGGTTCAGTAAGAGTTTTTGATTTTGGGTTGTTGTGGAAAGATAAATTTTATGGTGTTTAACGTATAACGTTTATAATTTATAATTTAGGATTTTTATTTCTTCCTCTTCTCAAGCCAAACTAAAATCGGGGTGGCAACAAAAGGAGAAGAATAAGTCCCAGTAATTGTCCCAATAAGTAAAGTCAAAGCAAAAAAACGAATCGTTGAACCACCAAGTAAAACCAAAGCCAAAAGCATAAAAACAATGGTCATTGAATTATTTATTGAGCGAACCATTGTTTCAGTTAAAGCCTTATTGGCAAAATACTCAATATCTTTCTTCCCTTCAGCTTGTAAATATTCACGAATTTTATCAAAAATCACAATTGTATCATGAACAGAAAAAGACATTGTCGTCAAAACTGCAGTAATAAATAAGGTATCAACTTCAGCCCCATAAAAATGGGAAATTAAAGAATAACTTCCCACAACCACCAAAAAGTCGTGAATCATCGCCAAAACTGCTGCCAAAGCATAATTAAAACCTTTAAAAGCAAAACTTATATAAAGTAAAATTCCCAAAACCGCCAAAAAACAAGCGATTATCGTCTTTTTTAAATTCTCACCGCTTACCGAAGGACCAACTGTCTCTGATCTTATTACTTCTAATTTTGTCTTTAAATTTTTTTCTAATACTTTTTTTAAATCATTAATTTTTTTATCTTCTAAAGGCTTGCTTCTTAAAAAAATATTTTTATTTCTTACCAATAAATAAGAAAAATCAATTTTCTCTTTTTCTAAGACTTTTTTCACTTCTTGTTTTGAAACGTTTCTTTCTGTCTGATACTCTAAGTTAGTTCCCCCAACAAAATCAATAGAAAATCTAAAACCCCATCTTAAAATAGAAAAAAGTCCAACCCCAATTACCGTTAAAGAAATTAAAAAATATATTATTTTATATTTAAGAAAATTAACCATAATAAAAATTTAAACTTCAAAATTTAAATTTTGATTTTATCTCAATTTATAAAAAAACTTAATCAATCTTTTGGTAATTATCACTCCAGTAAACAAACTCGTTGCCACTCCAATCCCCAAAGTCAAAGCAAAACCGCGAACCATCCCAAACTGAGGTAAAAACTCCCAGTTTAGCGGATTAAACAAAATAAAAGAAACAATTAAGGTGGTAATATTGGCGTCTTTTATCGCATCAATCGCTCGCCCAAAACCTAAATTGAAAGCCACATCAAAACCTTTTCCCTTTCTTAATTCTTCTCTTATCCTTTCAAAAATTAAAATATTAGAATCAACTGCCATCCCAATTGATAAAATAAAACCAGCAACACCAGGAAGAGTTAACACCACTGGAATTGTCCGAAAAATCGCCAAAGATAAAGCGCCATAAATCAAAAGAGCAAGCGCAGCAATTGCCCCTAATTTTTTATAGTATAAAATCATAAACAAAATCACCAAGGACAAACCAACTACTCCTGCATAAACACTTTTTCTTACCTCCTCTTCTCCTAAAGTTGGTCCAATGTTTTTTTGTTCAACCAGTTTTATTGGTAAAGGCAAAGCGCCAGAATTTATTGAAATGGCTAATTTTTTTGCTTCATCAACGCTAAAATTACCAGTAATAACCGCCTCACCTCCTTCAATCTTTTGTTGAACAACAGGCGCTGAAAGCAAAAACTGATCTAAGTAAATGGCAACCGGTTTACCAACATTTCTCTCTGTTACTTTGGCAAAAATCCTCCCCCCTTCTTCGGTAAAAGTTAACGTAACCTGTGGTTTACCAGTTTGAGGATCAAAAGTTAAAGAAGCTTTTTTTACATGCTTTCCCAAAAGACCGGTATCTTTAGTAAGTCTTAAAAATATTGGTGTTTCGGTTGCTTCTTTTTTATCTTTTGAGGGCATTTCTTCTTTAAAAGAAAGCTGAGCCGTTTGACCAATTAATTTAATTGCCTGCGAAACGTCGGTTATCCCTGGTAAATCAACACTGATTCGATATTTTCCCGAAGATTTTAAAGTTTGAATTTGCGGTTCAGAAACACCAAAAAAATTAACTCGTTTTTCAATAATATCCCGGGCTGAGTTTAAAGCATCTTCTAAGTCTTCTGGTTTTACTTTACTTGTGTCTGCCTCAAAAACCAAATGACTCCCTCCTTTTAAATCCAATCCTAAATGAGTTCGAAATTCTTTTTTTATTTTTAGGCCAAAAATCTGAGTATCAATCTTTAAAGGATTAATAACAAAATCAACTTTATGATTAAGAATTTTAAAATTAATTCTTAAGTTTTCTGGTAAATCTATCCAAATTATCAAAAAAGAAATTAAAATCAAAAAAAACAATTTTAACAATTTCATATAAAAATTATCTCATTAAACTTTCTTCCTCTCCAACAAGCATAATTTTTGGTTGTTTTAAAAAACGCCAGATAAATGGATCGTTGTTTTTTTTGCGAAAAATAAACTCTTCTTCTGTCATAACCGTATAATTAATCGGCGCCCGATAAATCGCTTCGGCTTCTTTCATTAAAATCTCCAATTCTTTTAAAACAATTACCCCAACATATAAAAAATAAATTTCTTCTTCTTTTATGGGAAGTCTTTTGGCTAAGCGAGAAGAAACCGCTATATATTTTACTTTTCCCAATCTAGAAAGATTTTTATAAATCAGTTGTAAAATCGGACCCGCTTTAGTAAATATCCGCAGAAACTCATCATAAAAAAGATAGTTTTTATTTAAGGTATAAAAAACTTTGTTTAAACGTTTTTCCCGCAAAAGAAGTTTTTCCTCAGTTAAGATATCAAGTTCTCTTTTGACTGCATTTACCTCTTCATTCAACTCTCTTACTACCCGACGAAGATAAAAATTCTCATTTGGTTTTTGAAAAAAAAGTTCTAAAATCTTTCGTCGTGTTTTTGAGGGAATAATGTTCTCTAACATAAATCTCAAAATCAATAACTAACTTCATTGCCGATTGGTAAGATCTCAATCCAAATCGGCCCCCGGACTAAATTAACTTCTTTTCCCATCGAATCAAAAAAAATCATCCGACTTTCTTCATCATCTTTTTGCCAACTTACTTTTAACGCTTTTCCGTCTTGAAACAAAATCCCATTACCACTTCCAGTTAATTTATATAAAATATGTCCTCCAGGATACCCATCGTTTGCCGGTGATTCTTTAGCAAAAATAACAACTACATTTTTTGCCGTAATCACTTTATCTGTATTTTTATCAAGATGAGGTTTCCCGCCATTATATCGTTTATAATGATTTTTCTCTTTATTATATACCCATTCAACCTGATAATCAGAAGCAAAGCTTTCCCAAAAACCAAAACTTATCTTTGAAACTGTTCCTCTTTTTTCTTTTATTTCATCGTCTTTAAAATGCCAGGGGGTAAAGTTTTTATTCCAAAAAACACCTTTTTCATCAACGTTGGTCAATTTTCTTTTATCCTTAGCATACTGCCAAAGCTTAACGGTTGAAGTATAAACTGTATGTTCAGTAGCGCGGTTAGGAAGGCGCTTGTAGTCGCGCCAAAAATAAGGAAAAGGAACAGAAAACTGATTTAAATCATTATAAGAAACCCAACCCAACTTTACAATTTCTCCCAAAGCATCAGCCGGACCTGGGGTATTGGCGCCTCCAACATGAGCATATAACGGATATTGTCCATATTCTTGAAGAAGCTTTATAAAATAAATTCTTGCCGATCTAACGGGCCCAACAGGAACGGCATCCTGACAATAATAAATTGCCAAAAATCGAGTGATTCCTCCCTCTGCTACCGCCTCATAAACAATATCAGCAAAAGAAAGACCTGACTGGGGTCTGGCTTCAGTATGATTTTCTACCATTATTCCCAAAGGTCGACGCTTCTCCCATTTTTCTTTTTGAGCTTTTGAATATAAAGCTCCATTTAAAGGACAAGCTTCAGTTTTTGGTTCGTTATCAACTTCTTGTGACGAGTGATTTAATTTGTTATATCCTCCGTTAAAAGTTGGTTGTTTATATTCAATTGGAGAAAGGAAAAAATTATCATCTTTTTGATTTTTAAAATAAGAATAAGAAATTGCTGATGAAAGAAAAAAAACGAAAAAAGCTACTATTAGAGAAATTTTTTTACTAAGCATAATTAAATTTTTAAATTTTTAATTTTCTCCTCTCTTTTCCTAATCTCTGTAAATCTTTATTTATTTAAACAAATAATCTATAATCTATTAATTTCTTCCAAATTTCTGCTTTATATAATTTTACTATTAAGTTGATATTTGATAACCCTTTACACCGAATGGCAATTTGTCTAAAAACTTTTTAATTATTAAAAATTTTTACCGCTTATAAGAGATTTTAATCTATTTTCAGCTACTTTTAACTAATTTGATTGCTTTTTCTTCCTCTTCTGTCAAAGGATAACTTCCTTTTCCTTCTTTTACTTCTTTAGTATAAACTCTTAAGCCTTCTTTTGTGTATAGAAAATTAATCACTATTCCATTTCTTTTTTCATCTAAAAAAGCAATTACAAAACTTGGATCGCCTGCTTTTTCAAAAGGATGAAAACGAACAATGTTTATTTTCTTCAGATGATATTTTGATTCTTCTATTTGTTTTTCAAGTTTTTTTTTAATTATCTCGATTTCTTCTTTTTGTTTTTTTTGAGAATC
>Ga0197143_1000629_pt1 | contig 35865 bp, 29 predicted proteins | sample GBS70_MetaG_FD_148603 | JGI IMG/M metagenome (GOLD analysis project Ga0197143, IMG submission 148603) | Sediment microbial communities from Great Boiling Springs, Gerlach, Nevada, United States - GBS 70_MetaG | ecosystem: Environmental > Aquatic > Thermal springs > Hot (42-90C) > Sediment... | reverse complement strand
TAAAATTTCGGCTAAATTTACCGGTTTTAAATTATCCGGTAATCCCATATCAGTGATTACTGAAAAGCCGATAACTTTAATACCTACTTGGCGAGCAACAATCACTTCCGGCACTGTTGACATGCCAACCGCATCGGCTCCCAAAATACGGAAAGCCCGATACTCAGCAGCAGTTTCTAAGTTTGGACCCATAACCGCAATATAAACACCTTTTTTTATTGGGATTTTTAAATCTAAGGCAACCTCTTCAGCAATTTTAATAAGTTCTTTATCATAACAATTATACATATCGGGAAATCTTGGTCCGAAATCAGGGTCAATTAAACCTCGTAAGGGATTATCACAAAGAAAATTGATATGGTCACAGATAATCATAATATCACCCGGTTGAAATAAGGGATTTAAACCGCCACTGGCATTGGAGACAATCATAATTTCCACGCCCAATTTTTTCATTACCCTTACTGGTAAAGTAATTTCAAACATTGAATAACCTTCATAATAATGAAAGCGACCCTGAAAAGCACAAACTTTTTTCTTATGAATGTAACCAAAGATTAAGTGACCTTCATGGGTGACCACGGTGGGCATAGGGAAATTGGGAATTTCTGCGTAAGGGATTGTTTTCACAACTTCAATTTCCTTTGCCAGTTTTCCCAAGCCGGTTCCTAAAATGATGCCAATTTTTGGTTTAAAATCAATTTCTTTTTTAATAAAATCAACTGCTTCCTGAATTTTCTCCTTCATAATCCTTCTCCCATTCTTTTAAAAAATTATTTAAACCTTCAATCAATCCCTTTAAGTGAGAGAGGAATATTTTTTTCTTTAAAGTTAACTTGTTTAACTCATCATTTAATTTGGCTATTTCTTTTTGGGCATTCATCATCATTTCTTTGGCTTCCAATTTAGCTTTTTCTAAGATATTTTCCGCTTCTTTTTGAGCATTCGTTTTTAAATCTTCAACCTGCTTTTGGACGGTCATGAGGGTTTCTTTTAATAACTTTTCTTCTTTTTGATAATTTTCCAGTTTTTCTTCTAAAAGGGTGATTTTATTAAGGAGTTCATCCCTTTCCTTGATTTTTTCTTCTAATTCCTTGGCAACAATTTCTAAGAATTCCTTGACTTCTTTTTTATCATATCCCCGAAAACGGATTAAAAAATCTTTTCTTCTGATATCTAAAGGAGTTATTCTCATATAATAATTTTAATTACCCTTAAAGAGAAGTCAATTTTTAAAAATAAAAGGGCGGAGAGCAAACATAAATTCTCTCCGCCCTTCCTCTTTTATTTACCGAAGAATTATTGCTTTGGTAGCGATTACTTTTTTGTTAATTTTTATTTTAATAAAGTAGACACCATTAGCAATTGCATTGCCGTTGTTGCCTTTTCCATCCCAAATAAGAATTTTTTCTTTTGGATTTTTCTTTTCTATTAATAATTTACCAGCAGCATCGTAAAGAGTAAACTCTTCCACATCTTTCAAAATAAGCGGAATTCTTAAAAGATTGTTAATTTTGAAATTTTTAAAAGTGATTTTTTTGTCTTCTTTTATCTGAGTGAAAATGTGAACCAACATCTTCCATGCCCAAAGGGAGTTGTGACCAACAGTGTAGATATATCCGTTGCCATCCGTTTCTTGATAAAAACCGATACCTTCAGGATAAGAACTCGGAGCACCGGGATGGTTAAAAGTGGCATTAACTTGAAAAGTATTGGTATTGGTATCAACAGCAATATAACGGGTAACAAAAGGACTTTCTTGGTCATTTGTCCATAAACGATTAGGAATCATTCGGTCTAAAGTAAGGTCAAAAAACCAATAACAGGTAACTGGTCCGGTATTAGTTAGATTTCTTAACAAAGTTCCTTCTCTGGTCATGGTGTAGATCGTGTTACCATAAGTTTGCGAATTAGCAACCCAAAATTTGGAACCATCCCAATCCATTCCTCGACACCTAAAACCGCTGGGAGCATTAAAAGAGCGGACATAAGTGCCGTTAGCCGAATAGACTTCAATATGTTCTGGCGAAGGATAAAATACCGAAACAAAAATGGAATCATCAACCCTAACAGCACTCATAGCGTAAGAAGGAGTATTATTACCATTGAAAGAAGAAAGTAAAGCGCCGGTTAACCGGTGTCTTTTTTGCACCTGGAAAGGCAAGTTATATTGATTTAAAACAATATAAATAGTATCACCGTAAACTTTTAATCCTGTCCAAGCATCACTACTACCAATAGCTGGTAAAGGAACAGAGTCCGCTTTTATCCAAAGGGAATCTAAGGTTTCTAAGGTATTATTGTTATTACTTTTTGAAGTAGCTCCGAAAAGATTAAAGTTTTCATTTTGCTTGGGTAAAAATATTGGGCTTTCGGTAGCTAAAAGAAAAGAAAAAAAGATAATTAAAAAAATAAAAAAATGTTTAACTTTCATTAAAATCCTCCTATTTTAAACAACTTTAATTATAAGTTAAAAATTGTGAAAAATCAAATATTCCCATTTGGTTGAAAAAGGGAATAATTATTCTATAATTTATTAATGAAAATTTTTCTTTTAATTAGAAAAATCTTTTCTTATTTAATAATTATCGCTGCCTTTTACTTCATCTTCCGAAATATTTTTGGAAGTTGGGGAGAGATTAGAAATGCTTTTTTGCAATTAAATATTTATTTAATCATTCTTTCTTATCTTTTGCTTTTTCCTTCACTTTTTTTATATGTTTATGCTTGGCAATTGATTATTAAGGAAATTGAGAAAGAGAAAAAACTTGATTTTTTTTCTGCCTGCGGGATAATTGTCGTTTCCAATTTAGGAAAATATGTTCCGGGAAAAGTTTGGTTTGCCCTCAGTCGGCTTGACCTGGCAAGAAGATTTGGTTTGGAAGAGAAAAAGGTTTTTTTAAGTATTTTATTAGAAAGTTTCTATCTTCTTTTAGGTGCTTTTTTTTATTTTATCTTTTTTTTAAAAAAATATTATTTTTTTTTAATTCTTTTTCTTTTTATTCTTATCGCTCCTAAAATTTTTAAAGGATTTTTTAATTTGGTTTTAAAAATATTAAAAAAAGAAAAGGTTGATTTTTCTTTTTCTCTAAAAAGATCTTTTTTGATTTTTCTTTTGGATGTGCTTGTTTGGTTTTTTCAAGGAAGTGCTTTTTTCTTTCTGGTGAAAGCTATCTATTTTAAAATAAATTTTGTCCATTTTCTTTCTTTAATTGGGATTTACTCTTTATCCTGGATGCTTGGTTTTTTGATTTTGATTGCTCCCGGTGGTTTGGGAGTGAGGGAAGGAAGTATGATGATTTTTTTGAAAAATATTCTGCCAGTGGGTCTGGCTTCGTTGCTCGCAATACTCTCCCGGATTTGGCTTATTATTCACGAACTTTTAAATTTTTTAATTTTTGGTTTATTTTTTTTGACAAAAATAAGGAAAAAAGATATAATTGATTATGAAAAAAATTGAAAAGAAAGAATACAAAATAAAAGAGAAGTTGGTTGTTCTTATCTTTTTTTTAATCCCTTTCTTTTTATATATTGATTTTGTCTTTGGCAAAAAAATGCTTTTTGGCACCGACTGGCTTCTTGGCGGTTTACCTAATCGGGAATTTATTGCTAATTATTTAAAACAATATAAGGAGATTGCCCAATGGCTTCCTTATATCTATTCCGGTTTACCAACCGTTGCTGGTTTTTTTGCCGATTTATTTTATCCAACAACCATTTTTAGACTTTTTATTCCTACTTATGTGGTATGGACTTGGACTTTTGTTATTCACCTTTTCCTTGCGGGATTGGGTACTTATCTCTTTTTAAAAGAACTGGGCGTAAGGCAGTTTTTTGCTATTGTTGGTGGTCTTGGTTATTCTTTGGCTTTACCTTTGGTTTCTTTAACTTATGCCGGTCACGACGGCCGTTTAATCTGTTCTTCGCTTTTACCTTTAGTGTTGTTTTTTTTCTATAAAGGATTAAAAGATAAAAAATTGTATTATTTTATCTTTTCGGGCACCTTTGTTTCTTTACAACTTTTTTCCGGGCATATTCAAAAGGTTTATTACACCGCCTTAATAATGTTTTTTATTTTTCTTTTCCATTTTTTGAAAGAGAAGAAGATAAAAATTTTAATTTATGCTTTAATAATGACAATTTTTATCTTCTTTTTTGTGGCTATTCAGTATTTACCAATTTATAAAAATCTTCCTTACGGTGCCCGTGGTGGAGAAAGGGGATATGCCTTTGCTACTTCTTGGTCATTACCACCGGAAGAGATTTTTGATTTATTGACACCGAAGTTTTCTGGCGGTTTGGACTTTTATTGGGGACGAAATCCTTTTAAACTTCATAGTGAATATTTTGGTGTGCTTTTTATTTTGCTTTTCTTTTTGACATTATATTTTTATTTTAAAAAACCTATAGTTAAACTTTTCTTTATTTACACTATCTTTTCTCTTTTAATGGCTTTTGGTGGGCACACACCTTTTTATTATCTTCCTTATTATCTTTTACCCGGTGTGAGTAAATTCCGTGGTCCAGCAATGATATTTTTTACTACCGCTTTTAGTATTATTGTTGTCGGCATTTATGGTTTATCCTTGCTTTCTCAAGAAAATTTTAAAGAAAAGGATTTAAAAAGATTAAGAAAATTTTTGATAACTTCTTCTTCAATTATTGGTTTTTTGACTTTTTTCTTCTTACTTTTTAAAGAAAGCGCAATTAATTTACTCGCTTCTATCAGTAAGATTTCCCAAGAAAAAATAACAAATTTAGAAAACAATTACCCAAGAATCCAAAATGGTTTTCTTTGGGCTACTTTACTTTGGGTTATTTTCGCATTTTTAATTTATAGTTTTATAAAGAAAAAAATAAAATTGCCAATTTTTGTTTTTATTATTTCTGTGATTTTAATCTTGGATCTAGCAAAAAATGGTCAGCGCTATATAAAAAGTGTGGATATTCCGGAAATTTTTTATGCTCCGGATGAAGTGGTTAGTTTCTTAAAGAAAGATACCTCTTTATATCGGGTTCATCCTTTGTTTTATAAAAGGGCTGACGATGGTATTTTAATGTATCATAATATTCAAAGTGTTGGTGGTCATCATCCTAATCCTTTGCAGAGTTATCAGGAGTTTATTGGACTTCCTCACACGGTCCTTTTTGCTAATCCTCCCCACCTTTATTATCCTAATTTTTTAAATTTGTTGTCAGTTAAATATTTAATTGTTCCCCTCTTACCAGAAGATTTATCACCTTATGATGAAGAAACTAAAAAAATAATTAGTAATTTGAAAAGTTTTCTTAATTCGGCTTTTTTGAAAAAAGTTTTTAGTGGTCAGGAATATGCCATTTATGAGAATTTAAACTTCTTTAACCGAGTTTATTTCGTTCCTTATTTTTCCGTTGTTAAAGATAAAGAAGAAATGTTTGCGGTTTTGAAGAGGGAAGATTTTGACCCTAAGAAAGTAGTCTTATTTTATGAAAAACCTTTAGCGCCAGAAACTTTATTTAAAGAATTATTTAATATTCCTAATATTTCCAATATTGAAAATTCAGCCAAAATAAAAATATTAACTTATAAAGCAAATAAAATAGAATTAGAGATAGAAAATGAAAGGAACGGCTTTTTAGTTCTTTCGGAAAATTATCATCCTGATTGGCAAGTGAAAATAGATGGTAAGAAAGAACGCCTTTATCGGGCTTTTCATACTTTAAGGGCAATTTACTTAGAAAAAGGGAAACATTTGGTTACTTTTTATTATTACTCTCAGGCTTATAATGTTGGAAAAATTCTTTTTCTCATTGCTTTTAGCTTTTTGATTTTCAATATTGGTTATTTTATTAATGAACGAAAAAGAAGTTATAAAATTTAAAGAAACCTTAGAAAAAGAAATAAAGAAAAATATTCAAATTATTCAAACCCATACTTCGTGGGTTTTTTTAACAGGTGAATATGCCTACAAAATAAAAAAACCAGTAAATTTTGGTTTTTTAAATTATTCTACACTTCCTTTACGGTATAAATATTGCCAATTAGAATTAAAACTTAACCGTCGGTTTTCTCGGGAAATCTATTTAGAAATCTTACCGATAAGAAAATACAAAAATAAAATTGGTTTTTTAACCACAGGTGAGATAATTGATTACGCCATAAAAATGAAAGAATTACCTCAGGAAAGGATAATGACTAATCTTTTATTAAAAAACGAAATCGATTATTTAACCATAAAAAATCTTGCTACCGTTGTGGGTAATTTTCATAATTCTTTAAAAAATGATAAGGAAGATTTGATTTACGGTTCTTTGGAGATTATCCGTTATAATTGGGATGAAAATTTTTATCAAACAAAAGATTTTATCAATAAAACTATAAAGGAAAAACAATATAATTTAATTAAAGAAGCGGTGGAAAAATTTATTTTTGAAAAGGAAGATTTATTTTTAAAAAGAATAAAAGAGGGCAAAATTAAATACTGTCACGGAGATTTACATTCCCAAAACATTTTTGTTTGTGATAAGATTTATCTTTTTGACGGCATTGAGTTTAATAAAAGGTTTGCCATTAGCGATACTTTTTCCGAGATTGCTTTTATGATTATGGATTTAGAATTTTACGAAAGAAAAGATTTGGCCGATTATTTTTTGGATAATTATTTAAAAATTACTAATGATTTTTCGGGTTTACCTTTATTGACATTTTATAAAACATACCGGGCTTATGTGCGGGGAAAAGTAATTAGTTTTCTTTTATTACAAGAAGTTGAAGAAAAAGAAAAAATATTAGAAAAAGCTAAAAGATATTTTGAATTGGCCAGTACTTACGCTAATAATCTTTTTGGAGAAAAAAAATTTTTTATCTTTTTTGGTTTAATCGGTAGCGGTAAGAGTTTTATTGCCGAAAAATTGTCGGTTAAAAAAGAAGCAATTGTTTTAAAAACTGATGTGGTTAGAAAGGAGTTGGCTAATATTTCTCCCGAAGAAGAAAGAAAAGTGGCTTATAAAAAAAATATCTATTCTTATTTTTTTTCCCGAAAAACCTATAAATATTTAATAAAAAGGGGTAAAAAATATTATGAAAATGGTTATTCGGTTTTTCTCGACGGCACTTTTAATAAAAAAGAGTGGCGCGATATGGTTAAAAAGATTTTGAATAAAAAAATCTCACCAATTTGGATATACCTTTATGCGCAAGAAAAGATTATAAAAGAGAGATTAAAAAAGGCAAGAAAAATAAGTAACGGTCGTTGGGAAATTTTTCGCCAGATGAGAAAAGATTTTCAGCCGGTGAGGGGTTTGAAGAATTTAATAAAAATTGATAACTCTAAAAATTATAAAAAGGTAATTAAGGAAATTGAGAAGAAATTATTTTATCTCTGATATCCATTTAGGAATAAATAGTAAAGAGAGAGAAGCAAAATTTTTGAAATTTCTTTCTTTATTATTACCAAAAGATAATCTTTTTATTCTTGGTGATCTGTTTGAATATTGGTTAGAATACCGTTTAGTTATTCCCAAGAATGGTTTAAAAATTTTGATGAAATTAAAAGAACTAAAAGATAAAGGGATAGAAATCTATTTTCTTTTTGGCAATCATGATTACGGTTTAAAAAATTTTTTAAGTAAGGAATTTGATTTTATTATCGGTGAGCAATATTTAGATTTGAATATTGAAGGCAAAAGAGTTTATATTGCTCACGGCGATTTCATTGATAATTCTTTTTTAACCAAGGTTAGTCAATTAATGACTAAGTTTAAAATAAATCAGTTTTTATATTCTCTTATCCATCCAGACATTGGGTTGAGTTTTGCCCATTTTTTCATAAACTCTACCCGGATGTGCGGACGTGATTTAACCTTAAAAGAAGCATTTTATAAATTTGCTGAAAATAAAATAATGAAAGAAAACTACGACGTGGTTATCCTAGGTCATATTCATATGCCAACATTAGTTAAAATTGGTAAAGGATATTATCTAAATACCGGTGATTGGCTAATAAATTATACTTATGGTTTTATTGAAGGAGATAATATAGAATTAAAAAAGTTTTGAACCTTTGGTATATTTTTTGTATCTAATATAATAGGCAGGTGCTTAGGTGACCTTACATATCCTCTTAAAACAAAAAGAGAGGAGGGTAGATATGCCTAAGAGGCACCAAGCACCTGCCGAATTTTTCTTATTGTTTATTTAAAATTGCTGTAATATTATTTCTATTATCCAATTAGTAAGGGTTTAGAAAATAAGGTAAATATTTTAAATATCCCAGGGATAAAGTTGAAAATTTGGTACTCTTTTTTTGACTTTTTGTAAATTTTATTTATTATTATTTTGGTAAAAATTAAATTATGTTAAAAGATTATCCAAATGGATTGTGGATAAAATGTGATAATTGTAACGAAATTCTTTATAAAAAAACGATTGAGAAAAATTTTTTTATCTGTTCTAAATGTAATTATCACTTTAGAATTAATCATAAGAAATATATTGAATATATTTTGGATGAAGGGAAACTGGAAGAGTACGATAGCGATTTGTCATCTACAGATCCTTTAAATTTTCCTAACTATAAGGAAAAACTGAAACAAAGCCAAAATTCATTAGAAATAAAGGATGCCTATGTTTATGGTTTAGGTAAAATTGATAATAAACTGGTTGTCTTTGGTGCTATGGAATTTGGTTTTATCGGGGGAAGTATGGGAACAGTAGTGGGAGAAAAAGTAGCCCGTTCTTTCCGTTTAGCAACTAAGATGAATATTCCAATAATTATTGTTTCTACTTCTGGCGGTGCCCGGATGCAGGAAGGAATTTTTTCTTTAATGCAAGTAGCAAAAACCGCAATGGAAGTGGGAATAGCTGACCGCAGAGGTATTCCTTATATTTCTATTCTTGCTAATCCTTGTTATGCCGGAGTAATGGCTTCCTTTGCTTCTTTAGGCGATATTATCATTGCTGAACCGGGTGCTATGCTTGGTTTTACTGGTCCAAGGGTGATTGAAGAAACGATTAAACAAAAGTTGCCCGAAGGTTTTCAGAAAGCTGAATTTCTTTTGGAACACGGATTTGTCGATTTGGTGGTTCCTCGTTGGGATTTGAGAAGAACTTTAATAAGGATTTTGAATATTATATGGGCGAAATAATGCTATTTCTTTTTCTTTTAAATTACGATACCTTAAATAAAAATTATTTAAAAATAGATAGTATGAAAAAAGTCGTAAAAGATCATTGGTTTAGCGAAGATAAGTTTTTTCATTTTTCGGTAAGTGCTTTACTTGTTGGTTCTTCTTATCACTTTTTAAAATGCCGAATTAATAAAGGCGAAAAATTATCAACAATAAGTTCTTTATCCTCAGCTTTTTTATTAGGGATTATTAAAGAAGCTTATGATAAAAAGATTAAAAAAGAATATTTTAGCTATAAAGATTTAATATACGATATTTTAGGCATAGGTTGTGGTTATTTAATTTTTATTCATTAAAATGCTAAAACCAAATGATTTGATTCTTTTGTATCACAGTGAAAATGCTAAATATCTTTTAACTTTACCGGAAAAGGGTGAATTTCAAACCCATAAAGGAATAATTAAAATTGAAAATATTTTTTCGAAAAATTTTGGCGACGAAGTTGAAACCCATAAAGGAGAAAAGTTTTATATTTTAAAACCAACAATTGCTGACTTAGAAATGAAAGTCAAACGGACAACCACCATCATTTATCCTAAAGATGCTGGGTTAATTTTGTTAAAAACTAATATTTTTCCGGGTGCCTTGGTAGTAGAAGTAGGAACTGGTAGCGGAGCCTTTACCATTGTTTTGGCGAATTTTGTGAGACCTTCTGGTAAGGTTTTTACTTATGAGGTAAGAGAGGATTTTTTAAATAACGCAAAAGAGAATATTAAAAAAGCTGGATTGACGGAAAACGTTATTTTTTATCTTCGGGACGTTGCCCGCGATGGTTTTTTGCAAGAAGATAATAGTGTTGATGCAGTTTATATTGACTTACCTGAACCTTGGGAAGTTATAAAAGAAGCTCATCGGATTTTAAAAGGTGGCCATGCTTTAATCTCTTTAAGCCCTAATGTGGAACAAATTCAAAAAACCTTTCGGACAATGGAATTAGTGGGTTTTGTGAGGATTAAGGTATATGAAATTTTAGAAAGGGAAATTTTAGTACGCTATTCGGGCACGAGACCAAAGGAATTTTCTATTACCCATACGGCTTATCTTCTTTTTGCTTATAAAATAAATAAAAAATAAATGCGAAAAATATTTTTTGGGTTTATTTTTTTAATTTTTTGCTATCCTTCCAAAAAAGATGAAAAACCTAAAGTCCGTGCAGTTTCTTTAGTACCCGCCGTTACCGAGATTATTTTTGCTTTGAATTGTGAGAAATACCTTGTTGGAAATACTATTTATTGCGATTATCCAGAAGAAGCTAAAAAAGTATATAAGGTTGGTGATTTAATAAACCCATCAATTGAGAAAATTGTTTCCTTAAAACCGACAATCGTTTTTCTTACTTATCCTTTACAAAAAAATATTGATGAAAAATTAAGGGCTTTAAAAGTTAATACTTTTGTTTCTGCTCCAAAATCTTTAAAGGAAATGTTTGAAGAAATAATTAAAATTGGGGAATTTTTTAATGAAAAAGAAAGAGCAATAAAATTAGTTGATTCTTTGAAAGAAGAATTAGCAAAGATAAAAAAAATTAAGAAGAAAAAAAGAGTATATATTGAAATTAATGGCAATCCACCAATAACTATTGGGAAAAATTCTTTTTTAAACGATTTGTTAGCATATCTTGGTTTGGAAAATATTTTTAGCGATAAAGAATACGAATATCCGGTGGTAAAAAATGAAGAGATCATTTTAAAAAATCCTGATTACATTATTACCTTCCATCCCCAAGGCAAAATGAAAGAAATAATTTCTCGTTTAGGATACGAAAAAATTAATGCGGTAAAAAATAGAAAAATTATTGATAGTTTAAATCCTGATTATTTTTTAAGAAATTCACCCAGAGTAATTATCGGGGCAAAAATTTTGGCAAAAATTTTTGAAAATGAGAAATAGAAAAATTATAGAAATAATTTCTTTATTGCTCTTTTTTCTTTTAATAGTTTTTCTTTCCTTATTTTTAGGAAGTGAAGGACTTTTCTTTGATAAAACAATTATTTTAAATATTCGCTTACCTCGAATGATTTTAGGATTTTTAGCCGGTGGCGCATTAGCTTTCTGCGGAGCAGTATTACAGGGACTATTGGAAAACCCCCTTTGTGATCCTTATATTTTAGGAATTGCTAGCGGCGCGGCTTTTGGAGTAAGTTTGGGATATTTTATTAATAGGCTCACTTATTTTGTCACTCCTATTTTCGCCTTTCTGGGAGCTTTATTGGCAATTTTGTTAGTATATAATTTGGCATTTTATAAAGGAAAAACCAATAAACTAACTTTAATTTTAGCTGGAGTAATTGTCAGTTTTTTGTTTTCTTCTTTGACGATGCTTTTGATGGTTTTTTCTAAAAGGCCATTAACAGAGATTATTTATCTTTTAATGGGTAATTTAGCAATTGTTTTTAATAAACTTAATCTCATCATCTTTATCATTGTAAATTTTTTAACAATTATTTTTTTAATTATTATTAGCAGTTATGCTTTCGAATTGAATTGTTTTGCTTTGGGAAGTGAGGTAGCCGAAAGTTTGGGAGTGAATACTAAAAAATTTATGCGGATTCTTTTCTTTTTAATATCTTTTATCACTACTGCCCAAGTAGCTTTTGCTGGTGCTATTAGTTTTGTTGGTTTGGTGATTCCCCATTTAACTCGTTTTCTCTTTGGTTCTAGTTATGAAAAAGTTTTACCTTTCTCCTTCATTTTGGGCGCCTTAGCAGTAATGGGAGCTGATATTGTTGCGCGTTCGGTTGCTCCTGTAGAATTACCAATAAGCTTAGTCACCACTTTTTTTGGTGCTCCCTTTTTTCTTTATTTATTAAAGAAAAATTTATAGATGGCTATATTTGCTTACGAGATAAAAAATCTCTACTTTCAATATCCGGCAAGTGAGCTTCTTTTTAAAGGTTTATCAATAAAAATTAAAGAAAAAGAATGGTTCGGCATTATTGGACCAAATGGTAGTGGTAAAACAACTTTGCTGAAAATTATGGCAGGACTTTTGATGCCTCAAAAGGGAACAGTTTTGCTTTTTAATAATAACATTTTCAGTCTAACTTCCAAAGAGCGGGCAAGGATTATTGGTTATTTTCCTCAAGAAAATTTTTTTATCTTCGACTTTACCGTGAAAGAAATTGTTTTAATGGGTCGAAATCCTTATCGAAGAAGATTTTCTTTTGTTACTAAAAAAGATATGGAAATTGTGGCAAAGGCGATGGAATTAACCGGGACGATTGAATTTAAGGATAAAAAGATCAATGAATTGTCTACCGGTGAAAAACAGCGAGTAATTTTGGCAAGAATCTTAGCCCAAGAACCCCGAGTGTTGCTTTTGGATGAATTTACTACCCATTTAGACATCGCTTATCAAATTGAGTTTATCAATCTCTTAAAAAGACTAAAAGAGGCTAAAAACTTAACGATTGTTTTTTTGACTCACGATTTAAATTTAGCCAGTGTTACTTGCGACCGAATTTTACTTCTGGCTAAGGGGGAGTTTATTGGCTGTGATGTGCCAGAAAAAATTTTGCGTGAAGATTTAATTGAGAAAGTTTATAAAGTAAAACCAGTAATTAAAACTCATCCTTTAACTAATAAACCTTTAATAATTTTTTGATATGAAGAAAAAAGAAAAAATCGTCCAAAAAGAAAACAAAAGATTTAAATGGGAATATTTTATATTTTTGGTAGCTTTAATTTCTTCTGGTTTGTTTTTTTTAGCCCCGGGTCATCCAACTACGGGCGATGTGTGGCCTCACTTAGTAAGACAAAAAATCATTTATCAAGCAATAAAAGAAAAATTTTCGCCTTTTTTTACTTTTTATTTTTATTCTGGTTATCCTCATTTGCAATTTTACAGCCCACTCTTCTTTTTTATTACTGGAGTTTTTAGTTTTTTAACTTTAGGCAGGTTAATAATCAGTCTAAAAATTATTGTGTTTATTTTACATATTCTTTCAGGTTTAGCAATTTTTTATTATTTAAAACAAGAAAATAAAAACAGGTTTGCAGTAATTATTGGTTCTATTGCTTTTTTAGTATCTCCGTGGCGGGTTCTTTATATTGCTTCTTTTGGTAATTATCCGTTATCTTTAATTTATCTCTTTTTACCTTTAGCTTTTTTCTATCTTGATAAAAGTTTTTTAGAAAAGAAAATCAGAAATTTTATTATATTTGGACTTCTACTTTCTTTTATTTTTCTTACCCATCTTTTTTACGCTTTTTATGCTTTTATTTTTATTTTGCTTTATTTTGTTTTTAAAAAGTATAAACTTTTACCACACATTGTTTGTTCTTTCCTTTCTTTCTTTCTGCCATCCGCATTTTTCCTTGTACCTTTTATTTTGGAATATAAAAATTATCTTTATCCCCAAGTTGAACTTAATTTGCCGCCACCTAATCCTTTTGTTCTTTTGGGTCTAAAATCAGAGATCGGAGGTTATACCGGAACCTATTTGGGTTGGAGTATTGTCATTTTAGTCCTAATTGGAATTATTTTTTTGGGTTTTAAGAATTTAAAAACCATTTTTTGGTTTCTTTCGTTACTGTTGACCTTTTTAACACCTCTTTTAGAAAAATATTTTGGTTTTTTAACAGCTGGTTTGCCGCCTCAAAGATTTTTGGTTTATTTTGTATTTTTTTCTGCACTTCTAGTTCCCCATGGTTTTCAATATTTAACTCAAAAATTTAAAATAGCGGAAAAATTTTTATTTCTCTTTTTATCGGTTTTAATTTTGCTTGATACTTTGCCTTCTTTTATCCATCTTCGCTATGCCGAAAAGGAGAATTTTTTAGCGGTAAGAGAAGAAATTTACAATCTTTTAGCTTTTCAAAAGGTATTTAAAGTACTTGATATCGATATCCCTGATAACAAAATTGATAATTTCCGTAGACTCTGTCGCTATCCGGCCTGCAATTTTTTATATGGCAGTTTAGCTTCTCCTTTGGGACCTCCTTATCACCAATTTGCCCCTAAGAATCTTTTATATGGATATCCTTGGATAAAGTTAATTGCTTCGGATTTATCAGATACGACCGAGCATTATTTTAAAGAAAATTCTTTAAAAGTTCTTTCTCTTTTGGGTGTTTCCCATATAATAACGTTACCAACACTTTTAGGCAGCAAAGAAGAAGAAACTTATGTTTTATTGAAATCAGGAGTGTCTTGGGATGATCGGTTTATTTTAGCCGGCGCACAACCGCCATTGGTGTATGGCGAGACAAAATTGCCCATAATTTTAGCAAGTAATGTTAAAAAACCTTTTTTAAAAGAAAAATTTATTCAAGAAGGAACATTAATAATTGCTGATGATTGGCAAAAATTACTGAATGAATTAAATATTAACTATGAAAATGCCTGGATAAATTTTATTCCAGTATTAGAGAACGATTATTACGATTCTTTACCAGAAAAAGTTTATTTAAAAATTAATGACTTTTCTTTAAAACATAACGAAATTAAAATTTTCTATGAGCAAAAAAATCAGGGATTTTTAAGAATACCAATAAGTTATTATCCTTATTTAAAAATTTATCTTGACGAGCGTGAGATACCTTTTTACGAAACTAAGGATCATTTTGTTTATATAAAATCAGATTCCGGAAGTCACATTTTAAAAGTAATTTTTTCTTTACCGCCTCTCCGAAAATTTACTTTGATTTTAAGTCTATTTACTTTTATAATTTTTTTAATTTTAACTATCTTGGTTAAAAAATGAAAAAATATTGGTTTTTAATAATTCTTGGCTATCTTTTACCTCTTATTTTTTTGACCTATTTCCCTTTTGTTGATTTGCCGCAACATCTTCATTTGGCTTATGTATTAAAGAATTTTAAAAATTATAAAGATTATTTTGAATTAAGACTTTTCCCTATGCATAATACTTTTCATCTCTTTTTTAATTATTTATTATCCCAATTAATATCACTGGATTTGAGTAATCGGCTTTACCTTTTTTTAATAATAATCTTAACTTTTTTAACTTTTTATTATTTTTTAAAAGTTATCAACGGCGAGAAGTTTTTTGCTTTAGGAAGTTTGCTTATTGCTTATAATTACAATCTTTTTTGGGGTTTTATGGGGATTGCTTTTGCTTTGCCATTAATTATCTTTCTTTTTGCCCTTCTTTTGGATTTGTTAAAAGAGAAGAAAAAAAATGAAAGGATATGTTTATTTTTTATTACCATTGTTTTAGCTATAATTTTTCTTTGCCATTCTTTGGTTTTTATTTATTCGATAATAAGTTATTTGGTAATTCTTTTATTTTATCAAAAACCCTTGCGTTTCCGCTACCTTTTGCCTCCGCTGATTATTTTGATTTTATTTTTTATTCCTTGGCAAATAACTCAATTTCGAAAGGAAGAAAGCGAATTAATTGCTCAATTAAAGGAAAATATTTCTTTAAAAGCAATTTATCAGAATTTTTTTAATTTTTGGGAAAGAATAGGAATAAAGAGCGATAATTTGATAATTTTCTTTTATAAAGTACTTACTCTTTTGTCAATTTTGTTTTTAATTTTTAATCCGAAGATATTTAGAGAAAACAAAGTGTTGGCAACACTTTTGATTATCACTCTTATTTTCTATTTCTTTTTTCCCGGAAGTTACACGGAAGCGGTATTTTTAAACGAAAGGTTTGCGCCTTTAATTTTTTTCTTTTTGCTTGCTTTCTTAAGTTTAGGGATAAAAGGGAAATTCGTGGAATATTTAATTATTGGAATGGTAGTAATTAATATGATTGACTTAAATATTCGTTTTTTAATGTTCGAAAAATACGGAAAAGATTTTAAAAAGATAATTACTAAACTAGAGCCTAATAAAAAAGTAGTGGGAATTTTTTATGAAAGGAGGCCAAAACCTGATTTGTTTGGTTACGAAGTTTTTCTTCATTTTCCTTGCTATTACCAATTAGAGAAAGGTGGTCTCGTGGGTTTTTCTTTTGCTTATATTCGGTATTCCCCTTTGATTTTTAAAGAAGATTATCCTTTAGAAAGAATTGATGAATGGTTTCCTTATCGTTCCCTTTTTCCCGAAAGGTATAAAAATTATGACTATCTTTTTGTTACCGGTGAGGCAAGATTGAGTGATGAACAGTATTTTCGAAAAATGATTTTAATTGATAGTGTCGGTATTTGGCGGGTTTATTCTTTCCAAAAATAATTTTTTTATTTTCGTTAATATTTCTGAAAGTTCTTCATCTTTTTCTAAATAAGGAATATTTTCTTTAATCATTGCTATTAAAGAAGTGTTTTTTTTAAATTTAAAATTTCCTAATTTTAAACCTTGACTGATACATAGAATCTCTATTGCTAAAATCGTTTTTGTGTTTTCTAAAATTCTCTCTAATTTTAATAAACTATTCATACCCATGCTCACAATATCTTCTTGATTAGCTGAGGTTGGTAAGCTAGTTACGGAAGCAGGATAAGAAAGAGTTTTATTTTCACCGGCTAAGGCAGAAGACAAAATTTGGGCCATCATCAATCCGGAATTTAACCCAGGATTTTTGATCAGGAATATTGGTAAATCAGGAATTTTCCCGGCGGTGAGGTAAAAAATTTTTCTTTCTGATAAAAGCGATAGCAGAGTAAAAGAAATTGCTAAAACATCACCCGCTAATGCTAAAGAAGAACCCATAAAATTACCACCGCTTAAAATTTCTTTATCAATAATTATTGGATTATCAGTGATTGAGTTTATTTCTGTTTCCAAAATTCTTTTGCCAAATTCGATTCCTTCACCAACAGTTCCCAAAATTTGTGGTTGGCATCTGATGGAATAAGGGTCTTGAAGATGACTTTCTTTAAAAATAGCTAGATTTAAATAATTCCAAATTTTTTCTGCAGCTGATATTTGATGGGAATAAGGTTTAAGTCGATGTAATCTTAAATCAAATTCTTTTTTATTTCCTTTAGCCACCACAGTGGTTAAACCAGCTAGTTCTTTGGCAAGGTTAAAAATTTTCTCGCCTTCAATTAAAAGCTGAGTTAAAAAAGCTGACATCATTTCTGTTCCGTTAATTAATGAAAGTCCTTCTTTAACATCAAGAATTAATGGTTGAATTTTTTCTTTTTTAAACACCTCTTCAGTGGGTTGAATTTTATTTTTATAAAATACTTTCCCTTTGCCTAAAAGAACCAAAGCAATTTGTGCCAAAGGGGCTAAATCTCCAGAAGCGCCAACCGAACCCTTTTTTTGAACACAAGGAATAATTTCCCGATTTAACAATTCTAAAAGTTTTAAAATCAACTCTATTCTTACTCCTGAGTAACCTTTTGCTAGCATATTCGCTCTTAAAAAGATTGCCAATTTCACAATTTCTTTTTTGAAATATTCACCCTCTCCTAAAGCGTGCGATATTATTAAGTTATGTTGTAATTTTTTGGCTTCGGCTAAAGAAATTTTTTTGTTTACTAAAGCACCAAAGCCAGTGTTTACGCCATAAATAAGATTTCCTTTTTCAACAGCGTTTTTTAAAATCTTGTTTGTTTTAGTTATTTTCCTTTTAGCTTTTTCTTTAATTTGGACATTAGGATTGGCAATAAGGAAATCTTTTAAAAAATCTATCGTAAGCCTTTCAACAGGAATTTTGACAATCATCGATTAGTCTTGTTCGCTCCACCCATCAGTTGTTATTCCTTTTTGGTCGTAAGAAAAAAAATTAAAACTTGCTGAAAAATCTTTATTTAAAATAGAGTTATTTTCTAAAAAAGAAAGGCTGTTTTGATAATCTTTATTTATAAAATACTTTAAATCATCGTTATAATAAACTTTAGTCTTTTTTTCAACTTTTCTGAAAATAGTTTTTATCGCATCTTTTAAATATTTTCTAATTTCTCCTTTTAAATCAAAGAAATATTTTTTTGATTGATTAAAGTTATGAGAAATTTCTGCTAAAATTTTTCTTACTGCTTCTTTAGAAGCAGTAAGAACTTCTATCGGCAAAAAAAGAAATCTTTTTGTTACTTTTTCTTTTTTATTTTGAAAATAACTACTATATCGAACTTTAACTTTCCAGAGAGGCTTGTTGGAAAAGACTAATTTGTTACCAGCCGCAACCAAAGGAGTATCGATGATAAAATTAGTGCTTTTTAAAATTGCTTCGATTTTATTGTGAAAAACAAAAGAAATTCTTATCCAATAGATTTTCCCATTTTCTTTTATTAAATTAAGAACACTTTTTTCTTGATAAATCTTTTTTAAATTTTCGTTCATCATTTTTGCAACTTATTCTGCTTGAATTTCTTTTAAAACATAATATTTTTTCTTTTTTTATTTACATATTTATAACGAACTTCCAAGTATTATTTTGCCTTTGAATAACATCTGTACCTTTCTCCTTTGTTAAATCTTTTAAAAGAAAATCAAATTCAGTTTTGATTGCGGGAGTTAAACCGGTAAGGTATCCATAAATTAAAGAAATTAATTCTTTTTCACCTTTTCTTTCGACAGCGACTGAAGAAATAGGAGACACCGAAACGGTTATGAAATACTTTCTACTTGCCATTTCTGATTTTGGATTGGGTAATTTTATCCATTCAGATTTTTGGGTAAAAGTTTTTTTAGTTGTAAAGAAAAGATCATTTTTTTCACAGTAAATAATAAAGAAAATTATTAAAAATAAAAATTTTGAATTTTTTATCGCTATTTGCATCTTATTTTAGAAATATTTTAAATAAAAAATTACAAAAGTCAATTTATTGACTAATTAATATTAATTTTTATAATTTTTATAGGAGCCGGGGTGGTGGAATTGGCAGACACACACGTTTGAGGGGCGTGGGCCTGAAAAGGCGTGCGGGTTCAAATCCCGCCCCCGGCATTTTTTATGATTTACCGAGTTGAAATAAGAAAAAAATTTTTTGATAATGAAAGTGAATTTTTAAAAAAAGAAATTAATGAACATTTTGAAAGTAAAATTGAAGATTTAATTATTATTAAGGTTTTTCTTTTAAAAACTAAGCTTTCAAAAAAAGATATTGAAAATATTATAAAAAATTTTTTTTTAGATCCGGTCACGGAAGATTTCATAATTGGTAGCCATAAATTTAAGGATTATAAAGTAATTGAAATTGGATATAATTTAGGAGTTACTGACCCAGAAGAAGAACAAATTATAAAAAGTTTAGCTGAGATCGGATACCAAGATGTTCAAATCAAAATTTTAAAAAAATATTTATTTAAAACTAACGAAAGAAAAAAGAAGTTAGCTGAGATTGCTCAAGAGGTTTTCTATAATCCTTTAGTTCAACATATTGTGAAGAAAAAACCTGATTATCTTTTTTTAAAACCTCAAAAATATAAATTCAAACTAAAAAAAATTAAAATTTTAAACAAAAAAAGTAAAGAGTTAAAAAAAATTGGTAAGAAATTTGGATTTACTTTTCCCGAAATAAAGGCAATCCAAAAATATTATCAAAAACTTAAACGAGAACCAACAGATATTGAAATTGAAACTTTTGCCCAAAGTTGGTCTGAACATTGTAAACACAAGACAATGAAAGGTGATGTTTTTTATAAAGGTAAATGGTTAAGGAATTTACTAGCTTCTACAATTTTTAAAGTTACTGAAGAGTTAAATAAACCTTATGTTTTATTAGCGTTTAAAGACAATTCGGGAATTATTGAATTTGATGAGAATTACGGAATAAGTTTTAAAGTGGAAACTCATAATCACCCTTCGGCAATTGAACCTTATGGGGGCGCCGCAACCGGTGTTGGAGGAGTAATAAGAGATTGTTTAGGAACCGGTTTAGGTTCCAAACCCATTTTGAATATTGACGTTTTTTGTTTTGGTAAATTAAATATGAATAAAAAAAATCTTCCCCCCGGAGTTTTACCTCCCAAAAGGATTTTAAAAGGAGTGGTTAGCGGTGTAAGAGACTATGGCAATCGAATGGGGATTCCTACAGCCTGTGGAGCAGTTTATTTTCACCAAAATTTTATGGCTAATCCTTTAGTTTTTTGCGGTACCTTAGGGATAATTCCGAAAGAAAAAATAAAAAAAGAGATAATTTCTAACGATATTATTGTGTTAGTAGGTGGTGATACCGGACGCGACGGTATTCACGGGGTAACATTTGCTTCCGGAGAATTGAAAAAAGAGTCAAGAAAAATTGCTTACGCTGCCGTTCAAATCGGTAATCCCATCGAAGAAAAGAAAATAGTTGACGCTATATTAAAAGCTAGAGATGAAAATCTTTTTAATGCTATTACGGATTGTGGCGGTGGGGGTTTATCTTCAGCCATTGGTGAATTGGCTGAAAAAACCGGGGCCGAAGTATATCTTGATAAGGTTCCTTTAAAATATAGTGGTTTAAGTTATACTGAAATTTGGATTTCAGAATCTCAAGAAAGAATGGTATTATTTATGCCGGAAGAAAAATTTCCGAGATTTAGAGAAATCTGCGATTTGTATAATGTTAAAGCAACAGTTATTGGTCGATTGAGAGCGGATCAAAAGTTAATTTTGAAATACAAAAATAAAATTGTGGGCGAAATTGATTTAAATTTTCTTCATCATGGTATGCCCAAAGTAAAAAGAAAAGCCGTGTGTTGCCGAAAGGAGATAGTTGAAGAAATTGATTGGGATATAAAAGATTATAATGAACTTTTGATTAACATTCTTAAAAATGAAAATGTGGCTTCCAAGGAATGGATTATAAGACAATATGACTTAGAAGTTCAGGGAAGAACGCTTTTGAAACCTATTTTAGAAGGTTCGCCTTCAGATGGCGTTATTTTGAAGCCTTTAAAAGAAAAAAACCGAGGAATTGCTATCGGTTGTGGAATAAACCCGGCTTATGGAGAGATCTCACCTTATTGGATGGCGGCTTCGGTGATCGATGAAGCTTTAAGAAATGTGGTTTGTTGTGGGGGAGACATTAATCAGACAGCAATTTTAGATAATTTTTGTTTTTCTAACCCAGAAAAGGAAGAAGTAATGGGAGATATTGTTGAGGCATGTTTGGGGGCCTATTTTGCTGCTAAGGGATATGGCGTTCCTTTTATTTCTGGAAAAGATTCTCTTTATAATGAATTTCGCATCGGTAAAAAAAGAATTACTATTCCCCCTACTTTGTTAATTTCTGCTGTCTCCATAATTCCTGATTTAAATAATACAGTTACTTCTTATTTTAAAAAACCAAAGTCAAAAATTATTTTAATTGGCGAAACTTATAAGGAGCTGGGCGGTTCAGTGTATTTTTCAATCTTTAATAAAAATTTGGGCAAGGTGCCACGAGTGGATCCTCAAAAAGGCAAAAAAATCATGGAAAAGATTTTCAATGCTCTTCAGCAAGGTTTAATTTTGGCACTTCATGATTTAGCTGATGGCGGTTTAGGTGTAGCTCTGGCCGAAATGTGTTTTACTAAAAATTTAGGAGCAAAAATTAAATTAGAAAATGTACCATTAGGAGAAGCGATAGAAAGACCAGATGTAATTATTTTTTCGGAATCCAATACTCGATTTTTATGTGAAGTGGAAGAGGGGCAGTTAGCTAAATTTTTAGAGATAATGAGAGATATAAAATTGAATATAATTGGTGAAGTTGTTGAAGAACCAATATTGACGATCAACTTTCAAAATAAAAATCTAATAGCAATTGAAATAGAAATTTTAAAAAAAGCTTGGCAAAATGGTTTGACTGCTAAAATTTTATAAATATTGATTTTAAAAAATATTTTTCATATAATTACAAACATAAATATGAGGAGGAAGAAATGGAGATTAAAGTGGGTAAAATTACTCACTACTATTCTAAAATCGGTGTAGCCATTGTGGAAATTACTGACGAAACTTTGAATATTGGCGATACTATCCGAATAAAAGGTCACTCTACCGATTTTACCCAGATAGTTGATTCTATGCAGATTGAGCATCAACCGATTGAAAAAGCGGAGATCGGCAACACTATTGGTTTAAAAGTAAAAGAAAAATGCCGCGAAGGAGATATTGTATATAAAGTTTTACCTTAATTAAAAATGGCACGAAGTAAAAGTAAACAAAAAAGAAAAAGGCACATAAGGTGGTTAAAATATAAAAGAAGAATAGAGAAGAAAAAGGAATTACAAAAATTGGTTTCTCAACAAATAACAATTACTCCTGCTGAAGAAAAGTCGGAGTGAAATTTCTTTATCAAGTCCAAGGAAGTAGTGAAGGTGTAGTTAAAGAAGTTTTCAAAACTCTTTTAAATAAGTATGCAGAAAAATATGATTTTTCTAAAATTTATCATTTTGGTAGCACGGGATTACAAAATTTTTTTGCTCAAATTATTTTTACTCAATTAATAAGAGAAAAATCTTTTATTCCGCCCTATTTTTTTACTTTAAAAGAATTTGCAATTTTTATTTTAGAACGGGAAGGTTTGTTAAAAGATTATAAAATAATTGATAGAAGTTTAAAGCCGGTTATTATTTTAAATCTTTTAAAAGAGAAAGGGGAGTTTACCTTTGGTTACAGTGTAATTTTAGCCGAATTTATTAGCGAACTGAAACAATATTATTATGAAGAAAAAATTAAAGATATTTTTTTAAAAAAAATGGAAACTTTTCCAAAAGCCTATGAGAATTTAGAATTAGCTTTTAAAATAAAAGAAGAATATGAAGAATATCTGAAAAAAAATAAATTTTTAGATGAAGAAGATTGTCAATTTTGGGCCAACAAAATAATTAAAGAAAAAGGATTAAAAATTCCTTATTTGATTATTAATGGTTTTATTGATTTTACTAATTTAGAAAAAGATTTGGTAAGTACTTTGATTAAAAGTAGTGATAATGTTTTTATAATTACCTTTTTAAAAGAAAACCTTGATTTTTTTAAAAGTCTGGCTGATTTTTCAATAATTGAATATACAAAAGATTTTCTTTCTTTTGAAGAAATGATTTTAACATTACCTATTCATGCCTATTCCACCATTGAAGAAGAATTAGAGGGAATTTTAAAAAGAATAAAATTAAACCATTTAAAAAAGAAAAAAGATTTGAGCTCGGTAGTGTTAGTAACGCCCAATTTGCAAAAGTATCAACCCATTTTAGAAAGAATTTTACACCGGTTAGCTCTTCCTTACGGAATATTTAAAACTTTACGTCTAAAAGATTTGCCACCTTTTTCTTTTTTAATGGAAATGTTAAAAACAATGGACGAAGATTATCCACGTTTAAAAACCGTTTTGATTTTTTCTTTGCCTTATTGTGAAAAATTTTCGCCCGAAACAAAAAAATACTTGAACTTTTTATCAAAAGAAGCTCGCGTAATCGGAGGTAAAAATGATTGGCTTTATTTAAAAAAGACACTTTTAAAAATAAACAATCCCAAAATAAATAATTTATTGACAGAAGGAATAATTGATAAAATAATAAAAGACATTAATGATTTTTTTAATTTAGCTGAAGAATTAAAAAATAATAATTATTTAAATGAGTTTATTTTTGATTTACGAAAATTACTTAAAAAAATAGAGTTTCTTAAAAAAGAAAATTATTCAGAGATAGTAGCCACTGGCTTGCTAAAATTTTATGAAATTCTTTCTCGCTTAGAAGATTTTTCTATCCCCTTGGATTTCCCTCAATTTATCAAGGTTTTGGATTATCATCTAACTTTTACACCAATAGAAATTGAAAAAGATTTTTCGGGGATAAAAATAATTGATTTGCATGACTTAGTTGTTTGGGATTTTTCCTTTTTAAAAAATTGGGAATTTTATCTTTTCGGTTTAGTGGAAGAAGATATTCCGGGAAAATACCGTCCGGAACCCTTAATACCCGAATCTTTAAAAAAAGAATTCGCATTACCTAATTCTGATCTCCATCTTTTTCGGGAAAAAGGTTATCTTTACTCTTTTTTAAAGACGGCTTATAAAAATTGTTATCTTTCTACCCATAATTTTGAGAATGAGAATCCAGTTTTGCTAACACCTTTTTTGGAAGGCGAAAAAGTTAAACCGGAAGAGATCAAAACTATTTTGAGCAATGAAGAGTTACAAATATTAAATGGTAAAAAAGAAACTTCTTTTTTTAATATAGAAAAGACAAAAAAATCTTTAGAAAATATTGCTACTAAAGAAAACCCTTTAACCATTACTCAGCTAGTAAAATATCTTAAGTGTCCTTATAAGTTTTATTTAGAAGAAGTTATTGGTCTTTCTTTAGAGGAAGAAACTTCAGTGGTAATTGAAAAATGGGAATGGGGAAGGTTTGTTCATTTGATAATGCAAAAAATTTATCAAGAAGGGAAGGTTCCTCCGGTTGAGGGATTAGAAAAAATAATAAAAGAAAAAGCTGAAGAATTTTTAGAAAAAGAAGTTAGTTTTGAAATTTTACCACTCTGGCGAGATTTTTTTTTAAAACTTTTGGAAAAAATAATTCCCCAAATTGTTGCCGTGGAAAGGTATTTAAGAAATAGTGGTTTTTTGCCTTATAAAATGGAATATTCTCTTCAGGAAGAGATAATTAATGGTATATATTTAAAAGGAAGAATCGACCGAATTGATAAAAAAGGAAACAGTGTTTTTATTATTGATTACAAAACCGGTGACAAAAAACCTTTTACTTTTAACCAAATGAGACAAGAAAAGGATTTAATTCAAATAGTGGCTTATTCTTTTCTTTGGGAGAAAAAGTTTCCCGATTGTAAATGTGAAAAATTAGGGATTTATTATTTACCTGATGTGGAAATAAAAACACCAAAAGAAGAGGAATTAAAATTGATGAAAGAATATCTATTAGCAATAGTAAAAAGAAGTGTTGAGCAGTTGCGTAATGGAGACTTTTCCGTAACCGAAGTTGAGAAAAATCGTTGTTATACTTGTAATTATTATTTTCTTTGTGAAAAAGAACAGTTATGATTGCTAAATTAATATTAGCTCCCGCAGGCAGTGGTAAAACCAAAAGATTAGCCGAAAAGTATTTGGAACTTTTAAAAAAAGGGGTACCGGTAGAGAAAATTTTAGCTATTACTTTTACGGAAAAAGCCGCTTACGAAATGAAAGAAAGAATTTTTAATTTAGCAAAAAAAGATAAAGAGATATTTAAAAAATTAAAAGAGAATTTAAATAAAATTAGAATTTCTACAATTGATTCTTTTTGTTTTTCTCTAATTAAACGCTTTTCTTTCTTTTTAAATTTATCTCATTATCTGGATGTGCTTGAAAATCCCAGAAATCTTTACGAGAAGGCGATTGAAAAAAGTATTCTTTTCTTAAAAGAAAATGAGCCTCTTTACCAACTGTTATTAAATTTTTTAGTAGAAAATGGATTTAAAGGATACGATCGTTTAAAAAAGAATTTTCTTCTTCCCTTTTTAGAAAAAAGATTGTTTGCTTCTCGGGCAATAATCGAAGAAACAAAAGAAAAAGTAAATAAAAATAATAATAATAAAAAAGAATTAAAAAGATTGTTGAGTATCGCTTTGGGAAATATTGCCTTTCGATTTTATAAAGAGAAAGTGGAAGAAAATTACCAACAAGAAAAGTTAAAAAGAGAGATTTTAGATTTTTCTGATTTAGAACTTTTGACCGATTTTCTTTTAACTGAGCATCCAGAATTTCACAACATTTTAGATGCCTTTGACGAGAGAACCGACCATATTTTAGTTGATGAGTTTCAAGATACTAATTATTTACAATGGTCAATAATTGATAAACTTACTGAAGAATGGCGTTCAGGCAAAGGACGAAAAAGTGAGTTAGGAGTTACTCCCTCGCTTTTTTTAGTAGGTGATAAGAACCAATCGATATATTATTTTCGTGGCGCCAATGTGGAAATTGTAAATTATGCCCAAAAAAAATTAAAAGAATGGCTTAAAGAAGATTTTCACTTAGAAATTGTAAAAGATAACTATCGGAGTTTACCAGCAATAATTAATTTTACTAATGTATTGTTTTCTGAAATCTTTGGCAAAGATTATAACCCTTTTGTAAAAAAACGGGACAACGAAAATCCAGGGAGAGTTGAGATTATTATCATTGAAAGTGAAAAGCAAACTGAAGAAAGAAGAAAATTAGAAGCAGAAGTTATTGCTCAAAAAATAAAAGCAATTGTCAATAATTTAAAACTTTATCGTTTAGGTGAAGAAAAAGAATATTTTTGTGATTATAAAGATATCACTATTTTACTCAGAAAAAGAACCTATTTAAAAATTTTAGAAGAAAAATTGCGCGAGTACGGAATTCCTTTTGTGGTGGTTAAAGGGACAGGTTTTTATGAGGAGCCGGAGATTCAATTTCTTTTAAGTTTTGTAAGATTTTTGGGCGACCCTACATCTTCTTATAATCTTTATCTTCTATTAAAAAGTCCTTTATTCAATTTTAGCGACGATGAGATTTTGCAAATAAATAAAGAAGAAGGTTTTACTCTTTACGAAAAGTTGTTAAACTATGCTCAGCATAGCGATGAAAAACGAAAAGCGGATATTGAATATTTAAAAAATCTTCTAGCTAATTATTACCGAGAGAGGTTATCGATATTTATTGAAAAGGTGTTAACCGAAAGAAAAGTTTATTCTTTTCTTTCGGATCCCCAAAGAAAAGCAAATGTGAAGAAATTTTTAAATCTAATTGAAAAATTAGAAAGCGAAAATCAAACTTTATTGGGAATAATTCATTTTTTCCAGTTTGTTAAAGAAGATGAACCTAAAGCAAATATCAATACCGAAGAGATGAATGTGGTAAAAATAATGACTGTTCACGAAGCTAAAGGGCTTCAATTTCCGGTGGTTTTTTTCCCTTTTTTAGATGAAAATGTTGAAGCCAAATATGCCCAGTCATTTTTATTTGTTGAGGAGGAAAAAAAAGTAAGATATATTGGGGAAGGAATTGGGGAGATGCGAAAATTTAACAAGGAATTTCTATCCCATAAGGAAAAAGAAAAAGAAGAAGAGAAAAGAATTTTTTATGTAGCTGTTACCCGAGCAACTGATGCTCTTTATCTTTCCGGTGTTTATAATGAAAAACTCAAGGAGTCCAAACTTCTTTGGTTAATAGATAAATTGAATATTAAGAAAGTTGATAATACTTATCAATTAGGAAAAAGGATTGAAGGGGTAAAGGTGCTAACTACAGAAGAAGTGGCAAAAGAATATAAAGAAGTAATAGAAGAAGTACAAACCAAAGAGGAGAAAATACCCGAAATAATGATTGATAAGGTTAGGAAATCAAGAAGAATAAGATATATTGAGGTTACTGAGATATTACCCAAAGAGCGAAGACATCATTCATGGGAATGGATTATTTTTGGTGAGGTTTTACACACCATTTTTGATGAGGTTAGCAAAGGATATTTAGATTTAAATGAAAAAAAGATTGAAGAACGGGGAAGGGAACTTTTAAAAAGAAAAGGAATAAGCACGATTGACTTAGAAGAATGGACACAAGAAATTTTAGCCCATTATCAAAAATTAAAAGAAGGAAATTTATTAAAAATCATTGAAAAAAAAGAAAATAGTTATAGCGAACTACCATTTATTTTAAAAGAAAAAGATACTATCTATTCCGGCCGGATTGATAAAATTATTATTGAAGAGCACAAAATCTATTTATACGATTACAAAACTTTCCCCATTAAAGAAAAAGAATGTGAAAAAATTGCTAAAAGTTATTTACCCCAATTAAGAATTTACGAAAAGGCAATAAAACAGATCTTTAATAAAGAAGTGGAAAAATATATACTCTTTACTGCCCTTGGTAAATTAGTCTTTGTCGCATAAAGGACATTGCCAATCGGGTTCTTTAGGAACCGGATGGGGTTGGCCGTTACGATTTAATCGGTGCCATAATTCACATTCCAACAAAAAGGCTTCATAAGCAGTTTCAGTAGTTTTTGCCCAAAAATAGGCATACTGAGCATCTATTCCCCTCACCGTTTCCGTTAGTTTCTTTAAGGTTTCTAATAGGTCTTCATCGGCTCGACCAATCTTTATTGGAACTTCGCCATCGTTAGATAATAAAAAAACACCGGGTTTTTTTTCTCCTTCAATAAAATAATAATCTAACCATTCTAAACGACGGAATTTAATTCCCTCCATATCCAACATCATCCCTCCTTTCTAACACACACCTCTATAAATATTATAACAAAAAAATTTGAAATGTCAAGTATTTTTAAAACTTATTTATAAATTATTGATTTTAAAAAGCTTATTTTAATTTTGAAATTAATAACTTAACCAAATTTTTCCTTACCAAAAGGGTATTTTCTATAAATTTTCGAATTTTTGATTTTAAAAATAAGAATTTTATAATTTTATATGTTTTTTCTATTAATCCTTTTTCAATCGAAATTAGTTATTACTGAAGTAATGACAAATCCCAAAGGAAAAACTGGAAGATTTTATCCTGAAGATAGAAATGAATTTGTTGAAGTTTTTAATGTGAGCAACGAAACGATAGATATTGGAGCTTATAAAATTACCGATTTTGATGCTACTGATTCCATTGTTCCTTTTAAAGATACTACCATTTTAATTAAGTATCCAACTTTAAAAATTAATACTACTAAAATACCGCCAAAATCTTATTGCTTAATTCTTGATCCAGAATATACTTCGGATTCGGCTATTGGTGGAGAAGTTCAACCTTATTTTTTTCCCGAAAGTTTGATTGTGGTAACAGTAAACAATACTACCATTGGCAATGAACTCCAACAAAATGACCCTTTAATGTTATTTTCTTTAACTGACACCTCTACTTTTGGTACTCCTTTTGATGAAAATGATACCTTTCCCCAAAGTATAAAAGATGGTTATTCTTACGAAAGGATTTCTTTTACTGCTGAAGATAAAAAAGAAAATTGGTTTCCTTCTTTATACGAATACGGAACACCGGGAAGGGATAACAGTATTTTTTCTTTATCTGACCCCTTTATCTCAAATTTTTCTTGCGAAAACCTTGATAAAGATAAACGGTTAGGCATTTTTAGAGTTATTATCGGCAATAATGGTTTGGTAAATAGTGAGACTGTTTTTCTCAAAATTTTTCAGAATAACCGATATAAAAAAGAAATTTTTTTAGAAAAATTGTCACCAAAAAAAGAAAGCCTTCTTTCCTTTCTTTTAGATTCTTTAGATTTTGGTTATAATAAAATAGAGATAAAATTGTTAGCTAAAAACGATTTTGATACTACTAATAATTATCAATTTTTAGAACTATTTTTGTTTAAGGAGAAGGAAAAATTTTTAATCATTCCCCAGGTTTTTTATCGGCATCTTGATAATAATATAAGGTTTGAATTTTCTCTACCGGAAAAAGGGGATTTGGAATTGGCAATCTTTGATTTAAAAGGAAAATTGATAAAGAAGTTTAAAGAGCAAGTAGTTAAAAAAGAGTTTTTTATTATTTGGGACATTTCAAAAGAGAATTTAAAGAATGGGCTTTATTTAGTGAAGATGCGTTATAAATATAACAATCAGATATTTGAAGAAAAAAGGGGTTTTTTGATTACCCATGGAAGAGATTAAATTTCTTTGCGATTTTATGCTTGGTAAATTAGCCAAATATTTACGGATGTTAGGTTTTGATACCTATTATGAAAAAGAGGTTAGTCCTTTAAAAATGGAGTTTATTGCCCACACAGAAAATCGGATTATTATTACGAGAAATAAAAAATACCAGAGTAAAGAAAATTGTCTTTTTTTAACAACTGATAATCCAAAAGAGCAACTTTTAATTGTTCTTAATAAATTTAATCTCTTTAATAAAATCAAATTGGCAAGCAGGTGTCTGCTTTGTAACGAAGTGGTTAAAAAGATTGATAAAAAAGATGTGAAAGGAAAAGTGCCTTATTATGTTTTTCAAACAAAAACCGAATTTAGTTGTTGTCCTATTTGTAGAAGAATTTATTGGCCTGGAACGCATTACGAAAAGATGAAGGAATTTTTAAAAGAAATAAAAAATGCCGGGGGCCGGAGTCGAACCGGCACGGACTTTTAAAAGTCCAGCGGATTTTAAGTCCGCTGCGTCTTCCAATTCCGCCACCCCGGCATTTGGTAAAATGATAATAATTTTTAAAGAAAAATCAAGAAGATGAAGATTGGCATTCCCAAAGGACTGTATTTTTATTACCACAAAGATTTTCTTTTAGAATTTTTTGATAATCTTAAGTTAACCGTTATTTTTTCTTCTGATACTAACCAAAAGACAATTGCCGAGGGCTCCCAATTAACTCCTTCGGAGATTTGTTTATCAATGAAAGTTTTTTTTGGTCATATTAAAGAATTAGTCACTAATTGTGATTATCTTTTTTTAATTAGGTTAGTAAAAAAATATGTAAATAAAAGACCTTTATTTGGTTGCCCTAAATTTATCGGTTTACCTGATTTGGTAAAAGCAGTTTTTAACAATATTAAAATTTTAGAGTTGGTGATTGATGAAGAACTAAAAAGCGAAGAAGAAAGTTATTACGAAGTATTTAAGAAATTTGGCTTTTCTAAAAAAGAAATCTTGAATGCCTATAAAAAAGCCAAAGAAAAAACTAAAGAAAAAAAATTGGAGAAGGGAGATATTTTAATTATTGGTCATCCTTATATTTTATTTGATAGGCGATTGTCTTTGGGACTATTGGATATCTTAAAGACAATGGGAGTTGAATTTATCACTAGTTTTCAATTCTTTGGCAAAGATTTGGATAAAGAAAAAGAAGTTTGTTGGTATTATCATCGCCATTTATTAGCAGCGGCTTATTGGGCAAAGGAAAATAACATTTCGGGAATAATCACTATCAATACCTTTCCGTGCGGAACCCAGCCAATTATTGATGAAAGAATAAAAAAAATATGCTCCAATATTAACATTTTACAAATAATAATTGATGAACATACCCAGAAAGAAGGTTTTATGACGCGTTTAGAATCGTTTTTAGATTTAATTAAAATAAAGAAAAAATGAAAGCCACATTTCCTTATATGGGAAATATTTATATCCCTTTAAAAACTTTATTAAAAGAACTAAATATTCAACCGATAATTCCGCCGCCACCGAATAAAGAGACTTTATCCTTAGGAACAAAATATTCACCAGAGTTAATGTGTATACCTTTTAAGTTAACTTTAGGAAATTTAATTAAAGCCCTGGAGATGGGTGCCGACACCATTATCCATTGTAGTGGTTTTTGGTCTTGTCGGTATGGCCATTATCCTTATCTTCACGCTGATATTTTAAGAAATCTTGGCTACAAATTTTTTCACATTATTTTAAAAAAAGAAGACTTAAAAAATGTTTACATTATTTTAAAAAATATCTTTAAAAAAGATATTATTCTTTTAGAAAAATTAACCCAAGCAGTTTTAAAAACCTATTTTAAATCAACAGTTATGGAAGCGTTAGAAAGAAAGGCAATGGCAATAAGACCATTAGAAAAAATAAAAGGAAAGACAACCAAAGTTTTAAATAAATATCTTAAAAAACTTTTTCGGGCGGATAATATTTTTCAAATGAAAAAAATTAAAAAACTTGGTATAAAAGCTTTAGAAAGTTTAATAGACGAAAAAAAAAGAGAGTCTTTTATCCCCAAAATAAAAATTGTTGGCGAAGCCTTCTGTGTTGTTGAGCCTTATGTTAATTTTCGGATTATTGAAAAACTGGGAGAGATGGGTTTTTATGCCGATCCCTTTTTAACTGCTCATTCTTGGCTTGGTTTCCATTCAATAAGATTAGGAAATAATCTTTATAAAAAAATCAAAAATTTGGCAAAAGAATATTGGCAATATAATGTTGGCGGCGAAGATATGAATACTATTGGTCATACCTTATTAGCAATAAAAGAAGGATATTCAGGGGTAATCCATCTCCATCCTTTTGGTTGTTTGCCTCAAACGATGGTTCAGGGAATTTTAGAAAAAATAAGTGAAAAATACTCTATTCCCCTTTTGGATATCTCCTTAGACGAACATACATCAGAAAATATGATTGAAAATAGATTATCAGCCTTTTGTGAGATTATTAGAAGAAAAATATAAAAGATATAGTTAAAAAATAAATTTCTATAAAGGGTGGTAACCATCAGGTATAATAATGGTAATAGTAGGTGCCAAGAAAATGGTTTAAATATAAGTGTTAAGAATGATAATATTAAATTGGGTAAAAATAAACTTATTAATAAGATAAAAAAGGCTAATAATGATTGAAAATGGTATAAATTTTAAGTATACTTTAAAAAGGCAATTATTAAAAGGAGAGGGTAGGCATCCCCTGGATGGTAGGGGTATTAGAAGGGATGTTTTTTTTCAAAAATTTAGTGACAGAAATTAAAAATTTTGCTATAATATAGAAAGATGATAAGGAATAAAGTTCTCATATTTTTATTTTTCTTTCTGTCAAAAGTTGCGGGTTTTTCTTTCTCCGATGTTTTAGTTCCTTACATTGATTTTAGCGGAGATATCGGTAAAGGTTACTGTAACTACTGGCCCCCGTATGGAATAGGACTAGGAGACTTCCTAGAGATGGGATATGATGGTATTAGTATTTCATCAGGTGTTAAAAGTAAATTACCGAAAGTTCCTATATTTTTAAGAATGGCAATATTAAAAGGTTCAAGAAAAGCCAAGCGTTATTATCATAAGTTTCCTACTTATGCGAGCGGAACATTTGGTGTTATATTAAATAGAGAAATGCGATATGAATTAGAAATTGCTGGTTTCTATCTCAGAAATTTAGGTTCATATCTCTCTTCTTTCCTTGGCGGTTATTTAAATATGGTGAGGAAAGAACAGATGTTAAATTGGGGAATAGCGGCTGGGATATATCAAGGTTGGCATAAATTCACAGAATTCATAATAAAAGAGAAAGAATTTTTCCTATCAGGAGAAGTTATATTGAACAGATGGTTTATTTCTCCATATTTTAATTTTGGACTAATCTGCCATTTACCTCTGGAGGCTGGTAAGGACCGATACCGGAAAAAAGAAAGACCTCTTTTGACTTTTATTTCCATCGGAGTAAAAGCGCAACCATCTGGGAAAAATATTTTTAATTTGATAGATAGGTTATCGGCTCCTAAAATCCGTGAAGAATTTATAAGTGGAGGTGTAAAATGAAGTTATTAATTTTTACTTTAATTATATCGCTAAGTTTTGCTGGCCACATTACACCAGAACTTTAAGCAATTCTTGATACGCTCTCTCCGGATACGAAGACACCAGTTATCTGTCATTTAATAACACAGGCGACCTTTCTATTTTTCCTGAGGATGCATCAATAGAAGAAAAGATTGCTTACTTAAAAAATATCGCTGAGAGTACCCAAGCACCGATTCTCTCTTTCTTAGACTCTGTTAGCAATAAGGTGGAAGGAATAAAATCATTTTGGCTTACTAACTGTATCGCTTTCTCTGCTACTGCTGATGTGATAATCACTGTTGCCCAAAGAGAAGATGTTCATTATGTAACCGATGATTTTATCATCTATCTTGATTCTTTGGAGGAAAGTGAAAATATCGAGCCGGAGTGGAATATTAAAAAAGTGAAAGCCGATTCTTGTTGGTTACTCGGCTATACCGGGAAAGGGATTATTGTAGGAAATCTTGATACCGGTGTTGATGTTACTCATCCGGCGCTGCAAGGGAAATGGCGTTCAGAAAATGGATGGTTTGATGCAGTTAATGGTCGACTTTCACCTTATGATGACCATGGTCATGGCACTCATACAATGGGAACGATTGTTGGTGGTGATGGCTTAGGCCCATCTACCGATGATATCGGAGTTGCTCCGGGCGCTACTTTCATAGCTGCCAAGGGATTTAACTCTGAGGAGTACTCACGGGCATCATGGATAATAGCGTGCTTTGAGTGGTTTGCTGAGATTGGACGCCCCCATATTATATCCAATTCTTGGAGATGGCTATCCCGAACCGACACCACCTTCTGGAATTGTATTGTCAACTTAAGGAACTTAGGAATTATTCCCGTTTTCGCGATTGGCAACGACGGTCCTGCCGGCTCAACTTCTGCAGCCCCGGGAAGTTATCCAATAGTTATTGGTGTCGGAGCAACCGATGGTGCGGATAATATCGCCAGTTTCTCTTCCCGCGGACCGGCTCCTAACCAGAGGCCCTGGAATGATACCACTTATTGGCCAAGACGCGATTGGAATTTAATAAATCCAGCAGTTTGTGCTCCTGGCGTAAGTATCCGTTCCGCAGTTCCAGGAGGTGGTTATAGGAGGCATAATGGTACTTCAATGCCTTGCCCTCATGTTGCGGGTTGTGTTGCTTTAATGTTGGAGAAAAATCCTAATCTTAGTTTCAATGAGATTTTTAATTTGATAACTAACTATGCTGACCGCCCTTCCCAAGGAGGTACTTACCCTAATAACAATTATGGTTGGGGAAGATTAAACTGCCTCTCGACACTAATTATGACTCCTGGATTTGGTAAGCCAGATAATCAAGTGAAGAACTGGTGGTGGTCTTCATACATTGGGGATAATGTTTATGATACTACCGGCTTACAGCAGGCTGTATGGCAGTATACTGAGAGAAACCAACCGGCAATATATCATATTAAAATTGAAAATGATGCACCAAGAGTGACTGCTATATTAGTCCGTGCAACAGAAAGTTACTCCATCTACAATTGGAATGTTCAATATTTTGATAATATTAGCGGAGGAAATAATATAACATCTCAGATTACATCACATAGCGGATGGTCAACGGGTTTTCTTCAACCAGGAGAATATAGAGAAATTCGCGTTGAAGTTACACCGGGCAGTGATGTTCCTAACAACCATCAAAAAACAATTACAGTGGTTTCCGCATCAGGCAGGTGTGATGTTGTTAAATTGATTACTCAACAAAATAGGGTTCAGCCCGACCTTCAAATCAGAAATCTTAATGAAACTTCCTATATTGGAGATAATATTTACAATACTACTGGCGAAGGACAAACAAAAAGTCAAACTCTACGGGGAGGAGATTCTGCAGTATATCATATAAAAATTCAAAACGACGGAGATAGTGATATTACTGATTTAATTTTTATAAATGGTCCTGGAAGCGACGCTAATTGGCATATCCGATATTATGATGCCCTTAGTGGTGGAAATGATATAACTGATATGGTAGTTAATGGTACTTACTGCAGAGGTGTTCGGTTTGCTGAATATATTAGGATGGTAGTTACTCCTGTGGGAGCTCGCCCGGGGGCAGTAAAAGAGTGTATAATATTGGCGACATCGGGTTGGAATGGTAGAAAAAAAGACGCTGTAAAAGCTATCACAAAAGTTTATGATATAGCTCAACCTGTGGGACCTGTAGCATTCTGCCGAGCAACTTGGCCTAATCAAGGAGAATTATTAAAAGTTGATAATCTAACCGGAAATTTACATATCGTTTATGATGCCGGTGGAATTATTGTGTATGCCAAATCTACTGATAAAGGTGAAACATGGGAGACAATGGAAGTTCATTCTGGCGCTTATCCTTCAATCACCCTTGATAATTCTGGCATCCCAAGAATTACCTATCTGAAAAATGATACCATCTTTTGTAAAATCTTAAATAGCGATAATACTTGGAATACAAAGGTTATCTTTTATGGAAATGAAAACCTAATTTTAGGTCCACCAGTAATTGCCCAGACCTATCCGCAGGAATTAGTTGAATATTCTTATTGTGTATTTCCGATAAAAACAGAGGAAGAATCAAAAATCTATTTATCTATTTTCAATGTGAACGAAGTTGTGGCATTTGAACCAAAAGTGGTTACCTTTGGCGAGGAGCTA
>Ga0197143_1000628_pt1 | contig 35946 bp, 46 predicted proteins | sample GBS70_MetaG_FD_148603 | JGI IMG/M metagenome (GOLD analysis project Ga0197143, IMG submission 148603) | Sediment microbial communities from Great Boiling Springs, Gerlach, Nevada, United States - GBS 70_MetaG | ecosystem: Environmental > Aquatic > Thermal springs > Hot (42-90C) > Sediment... | reverse complement strand
GCTTAACTAACCTGAAGTTCCCTGGACGTCCCTTCTTCGCCATAGGCGGGGCTCCTTCTTTCAGGTGGACGCTCATAGTCTCCTCATCGAAGTAATCGTAGATCCTGAGCCCGTCCATCCTCGGGCCTATGTACTGGACATCCACCCCTCTAGCTAGAAGAGATAGTGTAGTTATCCTATCTCCCGTGAGGACCTTCGCGGAGAACTTCTTAGCTAGTTCCTGCAGAGCATCTATCCCCTTTCCCCTATGCTCCTCAACCCTAACCTCCTCTATGTAACCCTCCCTCCCGAGGTCCTGGAGCCATATTATCTCCCCTAAAGCACCCACACTGAATCTATCACCGCTGAGAGCATCTTCCTCTATCTTCGAGAGTACTTCCTCCGGTATTATGAGCTTAGATCCCTTTATCAGAGAGTATCCTGGCTCGTATCTCACTAGAGACCTCATCAGCACGTCCGAACTCAGCACGTATATTGAATCACTCATCTCAATAAGTTCCGATTAACCGTTATAAACGATAACTTCAGATCGAGGTATGCTCTACATAAAGCTCGGGGGTTCCCTGATAACACTTAAGAAGGAGGGGAGAAGAGAGATAAGGTTGGATGTCTTAAGGAGGATTTCTATTGATATCAAGAGCATAATGAATGATTTCAAGATATTTTTAGCTCACGGAGCTGGGCAGTATGGGCATGAGCCCGTCTTGAGGAGTGGCCTTCACTTGGGGATGGGGGATTGGAATAGGATAGGGGCCTCTGAGACGATGATAGGGGTGAGTGAGCTCAACTTAAGGGTCGCGAACATAATGATGGAAGAGGGCATACCTGTAGCTCCCTTCCCACCTAGATCCATGATGAGGAGGGATCGTGGGAGGATCCTGTGCGAGACTTCCTCGCTGAAGGGGCTCCTCAAAGCGGGGTTCATACCCTTAACTCACGGTGATCTGATACCGGACGATGAGAGAGGAGTCTACATACTCTCGGCAGATGAGATACCCCTTCACTTGGACTTAGGATTCGAGAAAGTGATATACCTCATGGATGAACCTGGAGTCCTCGATGAAGCTGGAAGCGTAATTCCCATTATCGACAGGAGCACTCTCGAGGTCATGAGCTTTCCCTCACTGGACGCGACTGGATCCATAAGGGGAAAACTCGAATCAGCTATTAAGTTAGCTGAGATGGGGATTGAAGTGAGGATCTCCGGTTACAGGGATCCTGGGGATTTAATTAAGGCAATTAATGGAGAAATAGGGACAAGAGTTATATAATTTCCTCCTCTTCAATTTCTAGTATCTCCTTGGGCGCTACAAGTATATAATATTTATCCTTTCCCATCATCTCATCCATCACCCTCCTGACGATGAGCTCCGCGGGGTCCTTTATACCCGCTCTCTCAGTGAGCTCCGAGAAGTTAGAGAAGGGTTTCTTTGCTCTCTCCTCAAGTATCTTTAGAAGAGTCTTTTTCCCTATCCCAGGGAGTAACTCGAGCTGATGGAGCCTTGTAGTCACGGGAACGCTTTCATTGAACAAATTGATGAAGAATTGTTCTCCTTCTTTCACTATCCTTGAGACCACGGATTCCAAGAGCATCCTAGCTGTTGGAGGAAGCTCTTCGTACGTGAGATATCTTATGAACCTACTGACCTCCTTCCTAGCTCCCTTACCGACGTATATCTTATCCATTACGTTAACATTAACATTTGGCCTCAGAGCAAACTCCATAAGTATGAAATACCTATCTCCGACAAGCTGGACTCTCCTCTTAGCCTCATCTACATATAGAACGTAGGCCCAGCTATCATGAGGTCTCCTCCTGCCCTGCGCAAGCCTCCACATTTGGAACACCAGTTATTCTTTTATTCTCTGAGGGACTTCAATAAGTTAAGCATTTCCTTATACTCTTGTTGGCTGAGCAACGGATAATCCTTGAAGAGGTAAGCCCTCAACTCCTCCTCGTCCTCGGGGAGGATGTTAACTATCATAACGGCGTGCTCCTCCTTCAGTTTGAACCTTTTCATGAGTTCCTCCACAGTCTCTCTAGCTCTCTTAGGATCAGATACCTTCGTGAACTTCGATAAGTATATGAGGAGCCTCCTCTGATCCAGAGTCAAGGATTCCACTGTAGAGGACCATCTTTCGAACACTAAAGCCTTAACTTCAGCTAATGTGAGAGCTCTCCTATTTTGAGGTCCTCTCTCAGCCAAATCCATCATCCTCATCCCGAGTGCTTCTTGAGGTGGACGGGAAGCACTATTAGATGCTTCGTCTTACCTCCCATCTTGATGTCCACGAGATAAGCTTCCCCCCTCTTGCCCACCACGACACCTACCTTCCCCTGATATCTCCTATGGGGCATTCCCCTTCTGATCGATGGTTCCACATCTATCACGACTTTATCGCCCACTTCGAATTCCTTAAGGAGCTTCGCGGGGGATGGCCTGCCCCTCTCGCGTGGGGTCTTTGAGAGGAAATCCCTCGATCTGTAGAGGAATCCGAATGACCTCCTACCCATGCATCATCACCACTTTACTCAACCATTACCTCGAGTACATCGAGTTCACTACAAAAAGATTTTTTCCCCAGGATCTCAGTTATACTGGGGCTGGTCCTTCCATCATCCCCACTAATGAGCTCCTTAACGTAAAGTCCACCATCACACAGAACAAATAACTCAAATTTTTTGTCATCTATCCTCTTGAAATTTATCTCATACACTCTCTTCAATCTCGTTATATCAGCTCTCCTCCAGAGCACCCTCTTAGGCGTCCTCTGTCTTATCACAGCGCCCTCGAGCCTCTTCAAGAGCTCCAGTTCTCGCTCATCAACTCCCCCTTCTACCTCCACCAAAGCTCTATATAATTTTTTGACATTTGGGGATCTTCCTTTTAGTATCCTTATTTTTTCTCTAGTGGAAAATTCTAGATTTTTAACCTCAATTAGGCCGGCTGCCCTCCTATTTATCTCTGACTCCATTTCCCTCAAGTCCACGCTCCTCCTCTTAGGGCTCACTAACTCCATCACGAACGGTCTCCCTTCACCGAGCATCCTGACATCTACATCTTCCCTCCCAGCCCCATGGAGGACGTAATCCTCAGCTGAGAAGAACTCGCTCATCACCTCCCCGATTATACCCTCAACGCTTCCCTGAGGGATCTTACCCTTCCAACCACATGCCTCACATCCCCTACCTCTGCACTCGGGGCACTTCCTCCTGGACTGGGAGATCCCTCTCTGGAGCTTCCTATACCTTCCAAAGATGAATACTGGTGCTAATTCTAACTCAACATCCCCTCTCTCAAAATCGAATATCAGAATGGCATCTGGCTCTTGACTTATCTTAATGCCAGTGAGTGAGCTCATCGCCCCATCCAGTAACCTCGTCAGAGTGACCTTGAGGGACCTCATTGCCGGAGGGTTGTGATTAGCCCTTATCCTGTCCTCCCTCTCTATTAAGATAGCTGGTAAAGAGACGCCCGCTTTCACTGATGACAGCTCTACTCCCTCTAGCTTGATCAAGGCCTTTCTGAGCATGTTCCCGAGCTCTCTACTAAAGAGTCCACCGCAGAGGTCACAACTCTCTCCTGAGGAGCTCTCAGAATTCAGTAGACTCATCAAACTATTTAGAAGATTATCTACCGGTTTGCCCATTATACTCGCTTCGCAGAACTCACAGAGGACGATCCCCTTGAGCTCATCCACCTATGCCCATCCTCCTGAAGAGTCTCCTAGCCTTGGATTCCGATGACATAGATTCCATGAGCTTCTTCGCCTGATGATAGGATTTCAACAATTTCCTGACTTCCTTAGCGGTGACTCCGGATCCTCTAGCTATTCTCTCTATCCTAGATCCCCTTATCAGGGATGGATCCCTCCTCTCCTCGGGAGTCATTGAGTTTATTATCGCTACCCACCTCATCATCTCCCTCGAGTTTATATCGAGCTGTACCCTACCGCTGACCCCCGGGACCATCTCCAAGAGTTTCTCCATAGGGCCAGCTCTCCCGAGCTGCTGAATATACTCTCTGAAATCCTCTAAGTCGAACTTCCCCCTTGACATCCTCTCCATCAATTTGCTCTCCTTAAATGCCTCTTCAATCCTCATAGCGAGTTCGATTATGTCCCCACCACCTAAAAGCCTGGAAACGAACCTCTCAGGATCGAACCTCTCGATATCATCTACCCTCTCACCGGTACATATGAAGAGTATCGGTGCCCCTGACGCGGCTACTGCTGAAAGAGCACCACCTCCCTTCGCCGCTCCATCGAGTTTCGTCACTATTACCCCTCCTACCGGGACCCTCTCAGCGAAAGCCCTCGCTTGTGCATAAGCTGCCTGTCCGATCGTCCCATCTATCGTTAAGATGACGAGATCGGGCCCTATTTCCCTGTAAGCATCGAGCTCTTTCATCAAGCTGCTCTCATCCTTATGCCTCCCCGCTGTATCTATTATCACGAAGTTATATCTCTCCCTCTTGAAGAACTCGATGCCCTCCCTCATAATCTCCACAGGATCTCTGGATTCCTTCGAGAAGACAGGGATATCCGGACCGACTAATTGCTCTATCTGAAGTTTCGAAGCCGGCCTCACGACATCAGCAGAGATTATCCCGACTTTCCCGAACCTCTTTGATAACCAGAGAGCCAGTTTAGCGACAGTAGTTGTTTTCCCTGAGCCCTCTATACCGACCATTAGGATCACATTTGTCTTCTTACTTTCCATAGGTATCTCAGCAGGCTTCCTTCCCAAGAGGTTCGTCAGCTCTTCATAGAGTATCTTAACAGCTAGATCCCTCCTGCTGAAGCCTGGCGGTGGGCTCTCCTTCAGAGCCCTCTCCTTGATCCTCCTACTTATCTCCAGGACGAGCTTGACATCAACATCCGCTTCTATCAGGGACCTCTGAACTTCTCGAACGAATTCGTTGACCGCAGCCTCGTCTATGACGGATTTACCCATTATCCTACTAACAGCATTCCTGAGGGAGCTTCCAAGCTTCTCTAAAACCAATTAACTATACGCCACCCCTCGTCCTTACTATCTTCCTCTTCCCCATCGACTCCCAGTACTCTACCTCTATCCCGCTCTTCAACCTCGAAGCCAATTCTGGATCATCAGGGAGAGGTAGCTCGAAGGTCTCGTATGTCTCCAGATCCATTAGTTGCACTACATTACCGTATACGTTTATCACTTGAGCAGTCTTCTTATCGACGATCGGTATCTCGACTAAAGCATCCGCTGGGAAGATCTTAGATCTCCTAGTACCATCGAATATCCCCCTGGCCTCAACTCTCACTTTAGCTGAACCGTGTTTTCCTGGCTTCGACTTAGACACTTCTAGGACTTCACATGGCTCATCATCTAGGATGACATAACTACCCTTCCTCAGATCCCCTGCACTACCCCTAGTGACTGACATGAGATCACCTAGCCCTTATCGGGGACTCACCTATAAGACTTCTGGAACCTAGCCCTAGCGCTCCTACCACCGTACTTCTTAGGTTCTGCCTGCCTCGGATCTCCCTTCAATATAGTCTTATCGTATTCCTTGAAGATCTCCTTCAGACGATCGCTCTTAGTGTAGCTGACTAAGGCCCTACCAATAGCCATCCTCAGGGCATCAGCTTGAGCCATGAAGCCCCCTCCCTTTACTCTCGCGAATATATCTACGTCCTTAACGTAATCCATCGCCAGCCATAGGGGCTCAAGTATCTTCATCCTCACGAACTCATTAGGTGCGAAGACTTCCACGGGTAAGCCATTTATGTAGAGCCTCCCAGATCCTTTCCTTATCACAGCCATGGCCCTAGCTGTCTTCCTCCTAGCGGAGGCTAGAGTATATGATTCTCTCGCTTTAGGAGACATACTCTCCACCCCAACCTAACAGCTTTGAGAGAGTGAGGACGGTAATATAACGCTTGCTCTTCTTAGGTTTCAGGGATTCTATCGTGTATTTCACGTCTCCCTTTATTATTGAGTCCTTTTCAACATTTGCGAGCTCCTCGGGGACCCCTATGAAGACCCTGAGTCTCCTGAGGGCCTCCCTCCCCTTAGCTTTCTTCATCGGGAGCATCCCTCTCACGGTCCTCCAAACGATCCTATCCGGTGTCCTAGGCTGCACTGGAGATTTCTTCGGATTTATCTTGCTCTGGATAGATCTTCTCGTCTGGTATTTCTTGAGTATCGTCGCTGGGTTTCCTGAGATTATTGCCTTCTCTGCATTGACTATCGCGACTCTCTTACCTTTCAAAAGTTCCTTAGCAGCTAGAGAAGCTATCCTACCTAGGATCTTATTCTCAGCATCAATAACAAGATCGAAATTCATTTAAATCACCCGATTATCCTTGTATGGGACCCCTTGGGGTTTATCTTAGCGTAATCATCCAGTAGAATGGCTTTGCCTCCTGCTTCCTCTATCTTCCTCTTAGCTGACCTCGTGAAGCCCGCTGCTGCAACAATTATCGGTTTCGTGACTTCTCCCTCCCCTAAGACCTTGCCTGGGACCACTACTGCAGCTACACCATCTGAGTATTTCTCTATCTTCCATAAATTGACCTCTATCCTCCTCCTCGTCTGCCTCTTCAATTTCTCAGCCACAGCCTTCCAGATAGGCGCATCGTTCACTCTAGATGCTATCTCAAGATTCCTTATCATCTTCACCAGCCTTATGTTCGTGGGTCCCGTCGGTTTCAACTTCACCCTCCTCCTGAACAAAGGGTCCTCCATAAATAAATTTAGCTCGCGTCCTCGAGCGCATTCGTGGATCATCTCGCGATCATTGGATGGGAAATTAAAAAAATTTTATAATTTTTTAGGTAAGTTCTTCTAAGGACTTTCCCATTGTTTCAATTCCGAGTAAAATAACTGATAGACCCGCGAATATATGCACGAGGGAGAATATAATGAAAGGGCCTGAGAGACCGGTAGTCGCGAATAGATAGCCGGTTATCGATGGAGCTAATATCCCCATGAGCCTCCCGAAACTAGCTGCAGCACCCGAGCCTGTCCCCCTTATCTCAGTAGGATATAGCTCGGGGGTGTAAGCGTAGAGCCCGGCCCAAGCTCCCAAGTTGAAGAAGGATATCATGGAGCTGAAGAGGAAAACCCAGAAGAGATCTACTCTGAGACTCAAAAGAGCAGAAGCAAGCCCTGCTGCCGTCAAGTATATCGCGAGGACCTTCCTCCTCCCTATCTTATCTAGGAGGAATGATGCGGAGTAATACCCCGGTATCTGGAATAGGGTGACTAGTAAGCTCCACCCTATGGATGTGACATCTTCCAATCCGAATTGCTTCGCGTATATCGTGGGGAGCCAGAGGAATATCCCGTGATACGTGTATATGAGCCCTCCCCAGAGGATGAAGAGGAGCACGGTCCTCTCCATATACTTCGGGGAGAAGAGGTCCCTCAAGTTGTACTTCTTAGAGGAGTCAGCTCTCACTTCCTTCAATTCAGTAATGCCTATCTTACGTAGCAGGGAATTCACATCCTCAACCCTTCCCCTAGTTATGAGGAATCTGAGGCTCTCGGGTAGGTAAGCTAACGTGAGGGGAAGCGCTACCAAGGGCAGCAGAGCGACTGAGAAAGTCGATCTCCATCCTAGAGATGGGAGCAGGAAGTATGGTATCAATAGGGAGAGTATCGCCCCATAGACCCAGCTCGTCTCTACAAGACCTAGGAATAGTCCCCTCTTCCCCTTAGGTATGTACTCTGAGACATAGACAGCTGGCTGAGGCAGGGCCCCACCCAGCCCTATCCCCGCCAGGAATCTGAGTGCGTAAAGTGTTAATAGATCTTGAGCTAAACCGCATGATGCTGTGAAAATCGATTCTATTATTATGACTGATATTAGGACCTTCCTCCTCCCTACGACATCAGCTAGCCTACCGAATAATAGAGCGCCTAGGAACATGCCGAGGTAACCTACGCTCATCAGATAACCTACTGTAATTGTATCTAGCCCCCATTCCCTCGCTATAGGACGCACTAGGGATGCGATGAGCATCACATTCATTCCAGTGAGGCCGTAAATTAAGGAAGAGGTCAATAATATCTTGTAGTGGAATTTCCCCACCTCAGCTCTATCTAAGAGCTCCGTTAGGTGCATAACCATCAGAGAGATCTTCTGAAGTACTTTTTAATTTTTTCCGAATTCTGAATGATAGTCGGGACAACAAACTCCCTACAGGATTAAATTTTATATACTATGTCTTATGTGTTTATATTTTCAAATATATATTCCTATTATGGTGAAATAGCCCACAGTCGTCACGAGAAGCCATCATACATTTATGGTTAATTATTATAACCACAAGATTTATAAAAAAATCTGGATATAAGCTATATCAAAACTTTGGGGGTGATGCATTGGATCTCATTGGTCAATGGTTGAGCTATCCCGCTCCCTTGGATAGGATACTATCTATTGTAGGGATAGAGCTCCACTGGCTCATACTACAATACGTCCTCGGCTTGCCCCTCTTCATAATCCTCTCGCTATTGCTCTACGCGAGGAGCAAGGATGAGAAGTGGCATGAAATGGCCAAGACCATGGCAAAAGCCCTAGGCATAATATTCGCAGTAGGAGCCGCTAGCGGAACAGTAAGCGAGTTCGGTTTGGTTTTAATATGGCCAAATTTACTCGAGGCTGCTGGTAGGTACATATTCTTCCCTCTGTACGCAGAGATCTTCGCATTCCTCATAGAGATAACCTTCATATACTTCTTAGTATTCGGGTGGAGGAAGATAGGAGTTAGGGGGAAGCTGATCCTAGTATTCCTAGCTTTAGTAGGGGCTTGGCTTTCAGGCGCCCTCATAATGAGTGTGAACAGCTATATGGTTGCCCCCACTGGGATACAAGCTTCGTACGATCCGATGACTGGATGGAAGTACGATAAGGGATATCCTAAGCTGCTCTTAGTAGTCCCTAAGGAAATAGTAAGTGTACTAGATGTGAACAAACTCCTATCTCTCGGTATGGAAGTTTTAGGAGAGAGGAGTGAAGGTGTCGCTGTTCTACTCCCATCTAAGATAGTATCTAAACTCGCGAGCGAATCCTGGAGTAACGTCAGAGTGGGAGATAGCGTACTCTCACTCGTCATAAAGGAGGAGGCCCTTGGAAGCGTTAAAGATCTGCTAGTGAAGGACGTCGTCGATACTATATTGGTTAACACTGTCAAGAGCGTTGGGTATACTATGGTCACTTTTCTCTCCCCAGTTTACGCTGGGAGCATATTGCATGCCCTAGGGGCTGCGATGACAGTAACGGGATTCACTATAGTCGGGGGGTACTCTTTACTACTCCTCAGGTCGAAGAGCGATAAGAGGAAAGTCTATTATGCCAATGGATTGAGGTTAGGGATCTTGTTGAGCTTAATCTTCATAGCAGTCCAAGGTCTCCTTTTCGGACACATCCTCGGGGTTGAGATAGCTTCATATAACCCCGAGAAATTAGCGGCGATGGAGGGGACCAGCAATTCTATATTCAGCTTCAGCAGATCTCTAGGAATAGAGGGGATCATGAGTTTCATAGCTTATGGGAGCTTTGAGGCCAAACTACCTGATTACGATTCGATACCCCGAGATTACTGTACATTAGCTGGAGCACCATTCGACTGCAGGCCCCCTCTCATGATACACTACCTATACTACGTTAAGACGGGTCTAAGCATCCTCTTAGGTCTATATGCTTTGATCTCATCTATATTGATCATGAGAGGGAATTTATCCCCAATTCTACTCAAAATAAACGTCTTGACTCCTATAGTAGCTCAGATCATCAGTTTCCTCGGGTGGGCCGTCAGGGAGATAGGGAGGAAGCCGTGGTCCATCTACGGTATAATGACAGTAGATGTAGCTCACACAGCGAACCCTGGAGATCCGTTATCATACGGCTTAATAGCTTTAATATTGATTTCCGTCGCTTTAGCTCTGATCTTAGCCGTTTGGAAGCTCCTGTACGCTCCATCAGTTAGGGAGGTGTGATCATGATCCCGCAAGTCTACTTCATAGCTCTAGTCTTCGGCATACATATAGTGGCCGTTAACCTAGGAATGGCTCTCGCGACGATAGTGCCCTTGCTGAAGAGGAAAGCTGATCTCACGGGGAATGAGAGGCTCGACGGAATAGCTAGAGGGATATTCAGGATATACGCTGCTACTTACGCGATAGCTGGGGTCATGGGGACAGCCTTCACTGTATTCCTACTCAGCTTCTATCCCGAGTTCATAGGGGTCGCTGGCAACATAACTTTGCTCCCATTCGGGATAGCGATACTCTCGATACTGATCCACTTCCTAGCTATAGTGCTCTATTACTACGGTTGGGACTCCTTCCCGAGATGGGCTCACCTCTCCTCTGGGATCCTATTAGCTATCACAGCTTACACTATACCCCTCGGCTTCAGGTTAGTTTTCGCCTTCCTGAATACGCCATCGGGGCTTAAGATAGATGGGAAGCCTTATATAGATGCCCTCGGAGCTCTCGCCAATCCGACTTTCGCGCCTCTCTATCTGAAGAGTGTCTTCGGCGCTATAACGTTCGGTTCCCTCTTCATCTCGGCTCTGTTAGCTTATCGAATGGTCAAGGAGAGGGGTGAGGAGAGCTCCCAGCTTTACTCGATTACATTGAAGGTAGCTGTAGTAGGGACTTTCATAATGCTGATATTGGGCCCATGGTACTCTATGTCATTGATATCGACGCCGATGAAGTTCAACAATATCTTCAGATCCTTCGGATGGGGATTAGGTGGAGTTGAGACGGTCGACATGAGCTGGCTCTTCCTGATCAAGATGATACTCATAGTAATTCAGATCTACGCTATACTGAGGCTAATATTCGGCAGCGTTGACTTCAAGCTCTCAGCTCTCGCAACGATATCAGCAGCGCTCACGATATTAACTGGAGAGTACCTGAATATGTTCAGTCAATATCCATACTTCCTAGCTAATCTACCGATAGTAGCTGATAAAATACCTGAACCATGGAGGACGATACTCGGAAGATCCTTATCTCTCGAGAACGTGAGCCCCTTAGCCAGTGATCCCACGCTGTTCTTAGTAACAGCTCTCGGGATAGCGATATTGCTCATAGCGATAGGTTACTTCATATATGAGACGTTATTTAAAGGAGAATGATCTCCCTTCCTTCCTTTTTTAGTGCGGGGGGTGGGATTTGAACCCACGCGGGCCTGACGCCCACCCGCCCCTCAAGCGGGCGCCTTGGACCTGGCTTGGCTACCCCCGCTCGAGCTTATATGTCTCAACAGATTAAAAACGTTATCTATATCTTACTGAGCAGCTCCTCGAGCTTCCCCTTCATTTGATTCAATGCCTCGCTGAATATCTCCTCCGGCCTCAGAGAACCCGTGGATTCGTAGCTTATGATGATCCTGGATTCATCCCACCTCCTGACTATCTTGTCTGGGTTCCTGACCCTGCACCTCTCCAACATCTCCAAACATCCCTCACAGAGGACAGGGTAATCTATCCTTAAGATTCCTCCATCAGACTCAATACAGTTGGAACATTGGTTCAAATCACATTCTATGGATTCTAAGTCCTTCAGTTCATAAATAGGCATGTAACTATAACCGACTGCTGCAGCTGGTGACCACTTAGAGTGATCCTTCCCTCTACCGATTCTAGCTATAGCCTGAAACCTCAATTTCTGCCCCTTCCTCATCTTTATTATTGGTATCTTATCGTTAGCCGGATATATGAGCGGATCTGAGGACTTGAGCTCTCCTGAGTACACTATCTCGATCGGGTCCTTCGCCTTCTTCGATAATTCGAGTACTACAGTCCTATTAGGATCGACCCTCAGTACGTCGAGGCTCGTCCTGAGAGGGACCATCGCTAGCCTATGCGCTATATACTCATCGAAGAAGGGAGTCGTGTTCTCAAAGAATATGACCTCATCTATCGCGAAAGTCGGAACTTCGGCTATTATTGCCCTCCTTATCGAGTTCGCGAAAGATGGAGAGACCCCTTCTAGGACTAGGAGCGTCCTTTGATCTGATAGCTCAATCACCCTCACTTTCAAGGTCCTCACCTTTCCTCCTCAGGATGCTCACCCAAGGATTATTAAATATCTCTGAGAGTACATCCTCCGTCGAGCTCCCTTCGGATCTAACATCATGCGATCTTTCATTATGAATATTTTCTTCTATTTTCGGGATAACTGATTCCCTCACACTCTCAACTCTAGGTTTTCGTTTAGGCAAGCTCTCTATAACAGGTTCACTTAAGTCCTGGAAGCTGGACCTGGGGAGAGAGGGGACGCTCCCATAACTCCCCAGTATCCTGATAAAGGACTCTAAAAGCTCTATTCTCCTCTCTAGTTCATGTATCCTATGTATCAGCTCCGGATCTTCCTTCTTAAGGTCTGAAGATAGGAGATCCCTTATAAACGTCCCCAGATTCCTGGAGATCTCTTCAGCTAGCCCCTTTCCGACTTCCTGAATCAATCTCCTCATATCCGGGTCCGGCGATATTTGATTGGATCTCACTTGCGAGTTCCTCGGAATCTGGAGATCCTTCACCTCCTTATCCAACGATTTCATCTCGAGATCAGGGGTGAATGATCTATCTAGAGATCTCACTGTCACCTTAGAGGCCCAGCTATCCCCCTTAGCTCTTCCCTCCTCTACCTCCTTGTTCGCGATAGCATAGAGATCCTTAGGGACCCATAAGTCGAGCCTATCGAACCCTATTCCCGCCCTCCTGTAGGAATCTATTAGGGACTCGACGAATTCCTGCACGCTCTCATAAGAGGGGTCGAAGACAGAGACTAGGACCCTTATCTCCCTTCTCCCAGATATCTCTATGACGAGGGACCTTTCATCGAGCCCCCCTCTTAACTTTATGTTTCCAGCTCCCCTGTAGAATTCGATCAAATCGTTCATAACACTCAAGGGGGGCATCCCCTGAAATAGACTGTGAGGCTTTAATAAATTTCCTATTCGAAAATGTTATGTGAAAGTTCCCTCAGACCCTCCTCCCCCTCCTACCGTGGGGCCTCCTGCAACCATCGTGAGGTATTGGGGTCACGTCCTCGACTCTTATGAGGGTGAGTTGAGACCTAGAGAGGCCTCTTATAGCTGCTGTCGCGCCTGGACCTGGGATCCTACTCTTTATACCTCCAGGCGCTCTCACCTTAACTATTAGGTGAGTTATCCCTTTCCTCTGAGCTTCTTTAGCTGCAGCCATCGCGGCCTTCAGGGCTGCATAAGGAGATCCCTCGAGCCTATCCGCATCCACGAACATCCCGCCGGAGTACCTAGCTATAGTCTCAGCTCCCGTTATATCAGTTATGTGGACTATCGTATCGTTGAATGATGAGTATATGTGGGCCACCCCTATCTTACCCTTCCTCTCAGTTGACATCATCTCACCTCCTTCTCAACCTCTAGGCATGAGGGATGGAGGCACTCTATCTTATCCTCCTCCTCCAATTTTACTAAGTAACTTGGCTGCCTTATCCTCCTACCGTTAACCCTTATATGGCCATGAGTTATGAGCTGCCTAGCCATATATGGACTCTTAGCGAACCCCTTCCTCCAAACGATGGTCTGCAATCTCCTCTCCAAGAATTGCTCAACGCTTAAATCGAGTAGATCATCTAAAGTTGCATCCTTACTGAGGATCCCGAGGGCTTGCAACTTCTTTATTATGGGTTCGACCTTCCAGCTCTCGCTCTTGGGAGCAGCTAAAAGCTGCCTGGCTATCCTCCTATACTTCTTCGCTAGAAAGCTCATCCTCCAGAGCTCCCTCTTGTTCCTCAGACCATAGTAACCGGCAAGCCTATTCGTCTCCTCCAGAACTCTCCTATCCCAAGGTTTGTAAGGCCTCTCGTATTTCTTCCTATGCTTCTTTATATCCCCCATTATATCACCTCACTTCTTCCTCTGATAACCGACAGTTTTCCCTACTCTTCCAGTCGTCTTCGTCCTCTGCCCTCTCACCTTCAGCCCTAGCTCATGCCTTATCCCCTTCCAACTACCTATCTTCTTCATTAAGTTGATATCTTGAGTCATGTACCAGTTCACATCATCCCCTATTAGTATCCTAGATTCATTATTTCTGTAATCCTTTTGTCTATTCATCAGCCACCACGGGATCCCGTATTTATGCGGGTTATTTACGACATCCTCTATCTTAGCGTATTCCTCCTCACTAAGTTCTCCTAGGAGTTTGTTTGGAGGTACACCAGTTTTCCTCAGGATAGCTAGCGCTAGAGTATGGCTTATCCCCTTTACGCCCGTGAGCGAAACTATGACGGGCTTAGTACCATCTAAAGTCGTGTTGAGCAGCCTCACTATCCTCCTCAGCTCAACTCCCGACAACTACTCACCCCTTTTTCGGGGTATGTCATACCACCCAATTTTAATGTTTCGTATCTCGAGTGAGTCGCGGGGTCCCATCCGACAGATGTATGGATAGCTCTATCGCACCATCCCTCACAGGAGACATCTTAGAACTGTTCTGACCCTAAGATAGTAATCCTTAGACTTTAAGCTCCATAATTGAATTTCCATAACTCTTATTTCACTATCGCATGTAACTTAAGGCTCTATATATCGTTTAAGCCTCTTCATAGGATTTCAACTAAATAGAGCAACTTAAAGTGGCGCCGGGGGTGGGATTTGAACCCACGCGGCCCAGTGGGCCACTGGCTCTCCAGGCCAGCCCCCTTCCGGGCTAGGGCACCCCGGCTCATGTCTCATATACTGCACACATATTAAAAGATTGAGACCACAAGCGGGAAGATCATACAGTCTTCCACATCGGTGGATAGAGATCCCTGGGCATTATAACCCTCTCGATGCTAGCAGCTACTCCGCTATCAGCTGAGATCATCTCATCGAAATCTATTAACGCTCTCCCTATTGCTATGAGCTCACCCTTCAGGGTCATCAACGCTACGATAGAGCCCTTCCTTATCCCCTTAGATAGGGAACATATCCCCTTCACCTTGAGGGATGCTCCATGAGTCAGGGAAGCGACCGCGCTATCTTTCACGTATATCTTGGGTAAGTGCCTCACCGCCTCCTCCAGAGGGAGGATGACTCTCCTAATCTTGCTCTCATCCCCGGATCCCTTCCAACTATCGTAAGCATCCTTGAGGTCTTCGAGAGTTACGCAATCCTTCTCCGTGAAGATCCCACTTCTTATCCTTCTCAGATCCCTCATGCTCCCTCCGACTCCTAAGAACTCCCCTATGTCAAAGAAAAGCTTCCTTATGTATGTACCCGATTCCACCCTGACCCTCAGCTTGTGGAACCTCCCCTCACTACTCAATAGCTCGATGGAATAGACTCTCCTCACTCTGAGCGACCTCTTAACTGCTGACTTAACCGGAGGTCTCTGGAATATCGGTCCTGTGAATTTGCTCAAAGCTTCCTTCAACTCATCGATCGAGACCTCACCGTGTAGATAGAGCGTACCCACGTATTCCTTATCGTACCCGGAGATTAACTTGCTGAGCTTCGTTGCATTTCCTAAAACTATCGGGAGGACTCCGGATACCTTAGGATCTAGTGTCCCACAGTGCCCTACCTTCCCAGGGTATTCCAGTGTCCTCTTGACTCTCTCAGTGACCTCGTGAGATGATGGGCCCTTCGGCTTATCCAATATTATGAGGCCGTGATCCAAATAAAGAAATATAGGCCTCTCTTGAGGCCTATATCCATAGGGGCCGGGTTCATAAGCGCTCTTAACAGCTATCTCCTCTACTTCATCGATCAACCGGATACCCTAGCCTTCTGAAGCTTCTCGTATAGATCGGTGCCTTTCAACGCCTCAATCACTTCCTCATCTCTCGCTCCCTCAGGTATATCTAGCTTCACGGGTAGAGGTACTAAGTGCTTCACGTTCACCCTTCTCCTCCTGACGCCCGTCAGCTCCTTCGGTCCTGTCGCTTCAACGAAATTCTTATCGATTACCCTGACTACTACGCACAGCCTCCCGGCTTCCCTACCAGCTACCTTCCTACAAACCCTTCCTACTTCAATAACTCCCATGATAACACCCCTCTCGCGAGTGGGTGACGCGTCCCTCAGGACGCGAGGAGGGCCAGGCCCTCTGCGACCGCAGAGGCGACCATAAGCTTCCTCATGCACTTGGGGCAGAGGTTACCTCCGTAAGGCCTATTGGGCCTCCTCTGGCTGAGGGGGATCTTGGAGATCACCGATCTGGGACCAGTGGGTGTCGCATTGAGCCTAGCGCCGCAACTACATATAGCGTACGAGTGCTTTTTGTGCTTATAGTGATAGACCAGTCTCCCTCCGGGTGTTCTGACGGCTACTCTTACCTTCTTCAGCCTCCTCCTAGTTCCCCTCTTGTTCACGCTGATCATCTGATACCCCCGCGGCAGGAGAGGGATATATTCTCAATTTTTAAGTGTTATGGGGCCTGGAGGGAGCTATCCTCGATTAATACTTTTATTATACCGAAAAGTTAAGTTAAAGATTTAGTCAGAGGGGGTTGTCCCGAGTAATCTTTGGAAGATCGCTGAGAATAAGAATGATGTTATCACATAATAGCCGACATAACCCAAGGTCTGATTCGAGAGGCCCGCATTACCATGGAAGTAATCCAAGATCCAGGGGAGTGGGAATGGTAAATTTATCACTGGGATATCCGCGTAGAAGTTCCCGAGGAGCCAGAAGATTATAATTATAGGTATCGTTGTGTAGAGGAGAGGTCTCATGTTCATCCTGCTCATCTCAGCTCTAGCAGCATCGAACTGGGGCTTCATCTTATCCAGCTTCTTCTTCAATCTCTTATCATCCGGATTCTTGATCGACTCCCTCTGAAGATCTGTATATTCCTTCACTATTTTCTGTAGCTCCCTCATCCTCTCATAATTTATCGTCCTCTTATTTATCAAATTGACACCAAGGCTTATTGTTAACGCTAAAAATGTGAGGAAGATTATAGAACCCGGCGGGAAGAGGATAAAGCTTAGATCCATTCGATCACCCTATGAACCTCTTGAGCCTCGGATACATCTCGAGCGTGCGTTCGTGAGCGAGCCTCTCGTAAAGTCCCGCTATTATCGTCACCGCGAGGAGTATACCGCTCCCAGTACCGAAGGCTCCTGTGAAGTTAGCTACTGCTGCGAGTAAGCCGACCATGATCCCTCCGAGGTAGGTCACGGACTCTATGTACTTCTCTATCGTCCTGGCCACTACTTTCGCTGATGCCCTTCTTCCCGGAACTACTATCCCTTGCCTGACTAGTTGCTCGCTCACAGTCCTCGGATCCATACCAGCGGTCATCACCCATATCTTAGCGAAAGCGACGCATGAAGCGACCAGAATCACTATGTATATCACAGCCCTTATCGGATCATCAACGAGAACTGAGGGCCCGTGAGGAGTGGCGAGATAGTAAGCCAATCCTTGAACGGGGACCACGCTCCCGCTAACGGGATCTGCTTCATATCTCCCTAAGAAGTCCACGAGATACTTAGCCCATCCACTCGTCTCGGAGCCCAGCCTGGACCATGCGATCTTAGCGAGGATATCTATATTCCCTAAGAGGGCTGAGGCAAATATTATGGGGACGTTGCTCACGTAGAGGAGCCTTATTGGGTACTTAGTCCTGAGGCCACCGTATAAGGAGTGGGCGATGGAGATATTCACCCTGACTTCGTAAGCCCATATGACCGCTATGAAGACCACGAATGTCGATATTAAGCCGACAAGCCCTGGGAGGGAGCCCCTATATATCGCTCCAACGCCCTCAGTCATCAAGGCCGGTATTACGCCTACGTATTTTCCTGTAGTCGGCTCTATCTTAGGCGAGAACATCGACCAAATAGCTTCTTGAGCGACTCCCGCTAATATGAAGAGACTTATACCGCTCCCTATTCCCCACTTCGCCACGAGATCATCTAGCATCATCAATAGAAAGGAACCGAGCGATAGTTGAGCTATCGCTATTAACGCCTGTTGCGTCGTTAGGCTTCCGAATCTTCCCCCCAAAGTATAAGCTGCTACTTCGAATAATATGAAGAATATAGCCGCGACTCTCTGAGCTTCCTGGAAGAATCTCCTATCTTCTGGATCAGTTAGATCTAACTTGACGATCTTACTACCTACGAGGAGCTCTAATACTATTCCAGCTGTGACTATAGGGCCTATCCCAAGCTCAACTATGCTACCCTGAGCGCCAGCGAATATCACCCTTATCTGAGCGAGGTAATCCAAGCCGCCCCTCGGCACGCCGTAGAGGGGGACTTGCGTGAGGAAGTAATATATTATGAGGACGAGCCCCGTCCAGGCAAGTTTTTCCTTTAGAGTCGGTGATCTCTTTGGTCTCTCAACTTCAGGGATCCCTTTATTCATCTTAGAAATTATTTGTCTAACCAGGCTCATCAGAATCCCCCTCCGTTAATATAACGCTCCCACCTATGCTCTCTAGCTTGCTAACTGCATTCTTGGATGCGCTCTCAACTTTAATTAGCAGAGGCTTGCTTATCTCCCCTCTCCCGAGCAGCTTATTGTAGCCTATCTTCCCGAGATCGAGCTCAATCCTTCCGTCCTCACGCTCCTCAGCTATTCCGGATCTCAGGAGCTCTGGGATCATCTTATCTAAATCAGCTAGATTTATACTCCTGATCTCTTTTCTCACAGCTCTAGGTCTCTTGAATCCCCTCCTTCCCCTCCCGAAGTAATCCGGTTCATATGCTGTGACCCATGTCCATAAGTGCTTCTTCGTTCCGGCCATGCCGAAGCCTCCTCTCCTCCCGCTCCTCCTATGTTGCCTCTGCAATCCGTATCCATGGAACCTCGAGCCCCTCATCTTCCTCGATTTCTTCCTCCTCCTGGGTATGCTCATCATATCATCCTCCTGATCAGTGTATTTATCTCCTTCCCTCTATACCCGAGCTCCCCTCCATCGTTCCAAGCCCTCTTAGTCGTCCTCTTGAAACCTCCCTTCGGTGGATGGAGCCTGAAATATGGCTTTATCCATCCCAACTTATGTAAGTATACCCTATTGCTGAGAAGAGCTTCTGCTAGCTCCTCTATGCTTGAGAAGTCTGTGTTGCTAGAGAGCCACTCATCGCTCAAGCTCCCACCTATCTTGAGCTCGCCTCTCTCCCTGAGGAGCGCTGAGAGAGTGGGCCCATCTATCTCACCGTAAGTAGAGTAGTCCTTCACCTTATGGAGCATCCCCCTATAGGAATCCGTTAGAGGCACTAGAGTCGCCCAAAACTTCCTATTTAGGTGTAACATTTCGAGAGTTCTCCTTATCTCAGGCTTCACATCAACTCTGCCCCTTATCCTGACTATCGCTATCAAAGGGACCTCTCCCAGGCTTACCACCTCCGGGCGCACCCGCCATCGTGCGCCCCGCGCCTAACGGGTGCGCTCCACTGGAATCAGCTCATCAGTTTAAAAAATGAGATGGTCAACCCCTCCAGTCTTGGGGGAGGTTCATGACTAACAAGTTGCGTAAGGCATCATGCAACGCGAAAGCATAGTTCATCCTATTCCTCGTGTGACCCTTAGAGAATACCCTGACATCCTGAAGTCCTCCTAATCCGAGGACTATCTTGGCCGTCTCGTTCCCAACTATCCCCAGCTTCCTAGGAGCGGGGAGGAGCGTCACCCTGACGGATCCAGATGCCCCGGTCACAGTAGCGGCTATCGAATGGGGCCTCCCGCACCCGCACTCCCAAGAACCGCATCCCTTTCTCACTTTGATCAGGTTCAGCTTAGCGTTCCTCACGGCATCTGCTAAAGCTATATTGAACTCCTTCCCCTTCCCCTTGCCCACGCCAACGTAGTTCATCCCATCACCTACAGCAGCCACTACTCTCAGTTGAGTTAGTTCGCCTGCGTCTGTCTGTCTCTGGACCCTTATCACCTCTACGACTTCCTCCTTGATCCCTGGAACGAGTATATCGACTATCTCAGGCTCCTGGATCGGTATACCTCTCCTAAGTATCTCTTCGAGGCTCTTTATCTTGCCCCCAGCTACTAAGCGGCCCACCCATGTCCTGGGTACCCACTCCCTCTCTACTCCTACATCCTCGTACATCTAGCTTCCCTCCCATATCCAATTTTAATCATTACTAATGGCTGATATCTTCTCCAAGACGCTCTCAAAGGTCTCAGGGATTATCTTTGGATCAGCCCCCTTCCTGAGGTAATCGGAGAATTGCCTTTCGAGAGACCCTTCCTCCTCCAATTTCTCCGCAAAAGAAACTATGTGCTCCCCCCTTATCCTATCCTCATCCGGTAGGATCTCCGGGGAGTGGGGCACATCTATGCCCGCGTCGAGCACTCCCTTCAAGGCTGCGTAAAGCCTCGATCCCCTCGTAGATGGGAACCTACCTATATCTAAGATCGCTTCCATAACTCCAGCCTTCTTAGCCCTCATAGCTGCTAGATATCCCGTCAAATATGCTGCTGGGAGGTTCTTTCCTCCATAAGGCCATCCATACTTTTCCAATTCCTTTGAGAAAGCATAAGCTATCACTTCATCCCCTTCCCCCTTGAACTCGACGAATTGCACTATTATATACCTATTAGTCCTCCTCACAACGACTCTCGGCTTTCTACTCTTTAGAAGAGCCAATCTCTTCATATAATCTGTCTTCCCTTCCCTCCTCCTCCTGAACTTCACTTTATATCTACCAGATCTCGCCAAAACGCTCACCTCCCTACATGAGCTCTGAGCTGCGAGACGCTATTGAAACTCGATAGTTTGGCATATAGCTCCCTGTATTCCTTAGAATCTATCAATCCCTGCTCCTTCATTCTCCTCAGCTCTCTCCTCAATGCCCTTATCTTCCTAATCCATCTCCTCTTCCTCGGTAGCTTTGAGTACTTAGCGCCCTTCTTGCTACCAGGACCCTTCCTCCTGGGCTTCTTCCTCGCCCTACTTATGCCCCTCTTCTGCAGTATCTCTATAGCCCCCGATCTTATAAGCCTCTTTATATCAGCTCTAGTCACAGCTTCGGAGACCAGATCTATCTTCTCAGGATTTATCCTCACCCTATCCAATCCCACACCTGCTACCTTAGCAGCGAGCTTCTTCTGATACTCGAGATCCATATAGACACCCCTCAGTTAGCTAGCTTCAAACCTAGTTTTGATGCCTCCTCCCTAATGATGCTCCTCTTCCTCTCGCCCACAGTATGGGCTATGTAAACTATCACGCTCTCCCTCTCGCTCGATAGCCTCCTCAGTTCCTCTAAGTTATGGACTATAGCTACCCTCCTACCGGATGGATGAAGCCCCCTTATCTCATCTGGGTTCTTGTAACCTATGTTGGGTTGCTTCGGCCTGCTCTTCAACTTCAGCCTCTGTTTATTATCTATCCCCCTGGGCCTCCTCCAGCTCTTAGTAGCGCCTAACTTCTGATAAAGCGCCAGATTGAGGAACCTCGGTTTCTTCTTCTTTAGCTTAAGCATCTCCTTCATCTCAACTCACCACGTAGATACCATCCATGAAGACCCTCGGGTCCTTCTTCTTTATCTTGGTCGCGAGCCTTATATTAGCTGCAGTCTGCCCGACTTCCTCCTTTGAGATACCCTCTATATATATCCTATCGCCCTCAACTCTGACTTCAGTATCCCCGACTATACTCGCATATCTCGGCAGTTTCTCCCCCAGGAAGTTCGATATCTTCACGATCTTCCTCCCCTTATCTACTTCGACTTTTATCGGGAAGTGAGCGTAGACTATAACCATCTCCTTCTTGAAGCCCTCTGTAACTCCTTTCATCATATTCCTTATGTGAGCTGTCACAGTACCCAGATACGCTTTGTTGAATTTCCTATCCCCGTAGGTCCTCACTTTCACTTTCCCATTCTCAATGGAGAGCTCAATTAACTCGTTGTGAAACTCCCTCTCAAGCGTTCCTTTTGGACCAGAGACCCTTATCTTGCTCCCATCTACTTCCACTTTGACGCCTTCAGGTATGGGGACCTCTGACTCGAGAGCTAGTGTTATCACCTTGGGATATCTCATCCAGATCACCTCAGTAACAATAAGCTATCAGTACTCCCCCTATCCCCCTCTCCTTCGCCTCCCTATGGGTCATGACTCCCTGATTCGTTGAAACTATTATGAGGCCCACGTTCTCAGCTGGAAGGTATATCTTCTCCCACCTCGAAAATTCGCTCACCTTCACGGGGAATCTCGGTTTTATCACACCTGCTTTGTTTATCCTACCGTTCAGCCTGACTACGTACTTCCCGAACCTACCGTCGTCGACGTACTCGAACTCATCTATATAGCCGTGCTCCTTCAGTACCTTGAGAACTTTCCCTATCAGTTTCGAAGCTATGTTTATCACGACCTCCCTCTTGCCGAGCATTGAACCGTTCGTGAGAGTGCTCATCGCATCCGCTAGGGGATCTAGTCTCGTCATAAGTATCACCCTACTCGTATTTCTTCCAGCCCATCAGAGGGGCAACTTCAAGGAAGCAGCTCCTGCAGAGGTAAAGGTCGTACTTCCTGATTATCCCGTATCCTACCCTCCCACACCTCCTACATACATAAGCGCCCTTACCCTTAGTCCTGACCTTCTTCTTCGGCTTCGCCATTCCCATCACCTACTCTTCCTCATGCACTACCTTCAGATTTAAGTACTTTTCAGCGAATAACATCGACTCAGCCTTACTCACCCTATGCCTCAACGGGACCCTTCTCCTCTCTATCCTCCTTCTAGCTATCCTATAGCCAGCTCTCCCGATCGAAACTATGACGTCCATCCCGAATATCCCTATCTCAGCTTTGTATTTCACTCCAGGTATATCTATGTGCTCCTTTATCCCGAATGCGAAATTCCCTAGCTCATCGAATGAACTCGCTTTCACTCTCCTCCCCACTGCTTCAGCAACTCTATCGAGGAGCTCAACTGCCTTCTTACCTCTTACAGTCACTGAGACAGCTATAGGCTCCTTCTTCCTTATTCCGAACTCCCTTATCGTTCTCTTAGCCCTCCTCTCCACAGGTTTCTGGCCAGTTAGTTCCTCTAAGACTTTTCCAGCTCTCGTCAGTACCTCCCCGCTCCTCCCAACGGCTATGTTGAGTGTCACAGCCATGACCCTAGGTACCAGCATCGGGTTGCTCTCCCATCTCCTCAATATCTCCTCTCTCAGGTCCTCCATCTCATCACCTCAGCTTAAGCAATGGTTTCTCCTTACCAACGACGATCAGATTTTCCTTTACTCCCCTATAAGAGAGCTCAGGATTCTCTAGATCCCTCATCTCTATTATCGTCCCTATCCCCTCGACTCTGCCTATTCGACCCGCCATCCTACCCTTAGTCACGAGCACTGAGGAACCTATATCGAACTTCAGATGATCTATCAAACTCTGAGAGGGGAGCTCTATTAACAGAGAATCCCCTGGTTTTACATCCCTTCCGTCTAGGAGGAAGTTCCTACCATCGTGAGAGGTCAGCTGTATCTTCCCTCCCCTTACCGTCCTCTTTCCTATCACTTTCACTAACTTCATCCTACTCTCGGATTGGGGTATCTCGATGAGTCTCAGGAACCTATGAGGATCCGGGACCATCCTGTAGTTCACACCGATCTCTGGGATGGATATCACGTCCATCAGCCCTACTTGGAACTTGTAATCGTATCTAGGCTTCCCATCTACCAGTATCTTCTTCATGCTTATGATCTTCCTAGCCTCCCTAGCTGTAGTCGCTAGCTTCAGCATATCCCTGACTATCAGGAGGAGGGGGATCCCTTCATCTATCGCGTGAGGTCCTGGGCTCGGCTTAACGACCCACACCCTCTCCCTCTTCGCTACCGGATAATATCCAGGAGCTGCTAGTCTCTTCAAATGCCTAGATCCGCCCATCTTTCCCATTTCACTCACTCTCCTCAACTATTTCCTCTGCCTTTACCCCTTTCCTCTCTAATAACCTCTTCCTCGCTTCATCCTTGAGGTAGAGCTTAGTTATGACTACCTTAGAGGGATGTATTGGCACTGGTACTTCAGTCCCATCGGCCTTCCTCCTCACTATCCCCTTCACAGCGATCCTATACCTCTTCCTATCGACGGATACGACTTCACCCTCAGTACCTCTGTAATCCCCTCTCACTACCTTGACCCTGTCCCCCTTCCTGATGGGGATCGAGTTTATCCCGTACTTGCTCTTCAGCTCCTCTGAGAGCGGGGCTGACATTATCTTCCCCCTGTGATGGATCGGTGCATTGTAAAGGTATTTCCTCTGCTTACTCGGCTTATGCGACTTTGTCCGCATGAAATCACCTCAGACAACTTGCGCTGAGATAACGCTCAAGCTGGGCCACCTCTCAATGGCCTCCTTCGCTATGGGGCCCCTGAACTCCGACCCTCTCGGTGTGCCGTCGTCATTGACTAACACAGCAGCGTTATCCTCGAAGACCACCCACTGCCCGCTCTTCCTCCTGTAAGGCATCCTCTGCCTCACGACTATAGCTTTGAACGGTTTATGCATGAGATCGTACTTCCCCCTCTTCACGACTACCGTCACCATATCGCCGACGCTCGCAGTAGGCACTCTGTCCTTCCTCCCCTTATAGCCATGAACACCGATTATCATGAGTAATTTCGCTCCAGTATTATCTGCGCACTTCAGTCTGGCCCTCACAGGGAGGCCACGCGTTATCTTGGGTTTTACACCCTCTACCTTCCTCCTCCTCGCTACCTTTGACATAGACCCTCCTCAGAGCTAACGAGAGCTATGATTTAAAAATGTGATCCGGAGTCCTCTGATCATGTTACCGCTAACTCGAATCGTGTTCGAGCGATTTCAGGATGGAGAGCATCTCCTCCCTCACATCCTCTATCCCACTAGATGCATCTATTGGTACTAATTTCCCTCTCTTCCTGTAGTACTCAAGGAGTGGCTCGGTCTCCTCACTGAATACATCGAGCCTCCTCAGTATCTTATCGTAACAATCATCGACCCTCTGATAGAGCCTCCCCCCGCAAGAGCACTTCCTTATGTCCTCAGGGGGGTCATAGAATATGTTGTAAGTTTTACCGCATCTCTCACAGACTAGCCTTCCCATCATCCTCCTCAGCACTATGAGATCGCTCACATCGAAGTAGAGGACGGCATTGAGCTCCATATTTCTCGATGAGAGGAATGAATCTAACCACTCAGCTTGCTTCACGTTTCTAGGGAAACCGTCTAGGATGAAATCCCTCAGACCTCCTATTCCCCTCTCCAGGACCATATAGACCACTTCATCCGGGACGAGCTTCCCCTCGCTCATGTACCCCTCTATGAGCGCCCCTAGCTCTGATCCGGACTCCACTTCCCTCTTAAGCAGATCGCTCATCACTATCCTCGGAATTTTGAGCTCCTTCGATAGAAACTCGCCCTGAGTCCCCTTCCCAGCGCCAGGCTTACCAAGTAGCACTATCCTCAAGGGTCACACCGCACCAGTCGAGAGCTGAATGTTAAAAATTTGACTGAGTGTACCTCGAGCTCACTACATCAAGCTCTTCCGGTGGGGCTATCGTAACTCGAGGTAGCGATCCTCAGAGATCGATAGGAAGCTTCCAGAAGTCTGCGTATGAAGACGGAGAAAGCCGGGTTAGAAAGATGAGAGTGAGTTAGATGAGGATAGCTTCCCGTGGTCTTGAGGGTGGGGCTGAGGATAGGTGTCTCTTCTGGTTCCCTATGGAAACCCTATTAAAGTGGTGATATTATTTGGGATATGCCCAGCCTCTCTGAAGATGAGGGTATGCTACTCTTCCTAATGGATCTCGTCAGGATAGATACTAATGCATCTGAGAGAAGAAACTACCGGGAAATAGTTAGCTTAATAAGGGATAAGGCTGAATCAATAGGAATGAGAACTCATATTCAGGTTTTTAGAGATGAAAGAGGAGATTTGCCTAATTTAATAGCTTGGAAAGACCTAGGGGCTGAAAAGAATTTGCTTCTACTCTCTCATTATGATGTAGTCCCGGCGAAGGGCCTCTGGAGGATCAATGGAATGGAATTCGATCCTTTCGATCCTAAGAGGATTGACGGTAGGATCTATGGTAGAGGGGCCGCCGATGATAAGTCTGCGATAGCTCTCAGCCTCTCAGCTTGCCAAATCGTCATCGAGAGAGGGGAGGCTAGGTACAACCCGATAGTAGCTGTCGTCGGTGATGAGGAAGTTGGAGGGACTGGTGTCACTGCTTTGGCTGATAGAGGGTTGGATGAAGTTGGGATACGCCCAGATGCTGTCATAGTGATAGATGCTGCTCCTGACTTCGTCGGGATAGGGGCTAGCGGGGTCATACATGGGGATATAATAGTTAAGGGGAGGGGTGGGCACGCTGGGAGGCCCTTCTCGGCCCTAAACCCTGTTAACATGGCTATAAAGCTAGCAGATGAGTTATTGACAGGATTCTCTCAAATACATGCGATGAAGTTATCTAAGATACCTTCTCCTCCCGGCTCCCCCGTCCCGAAGCTCTGGGGTAGGTTCAGTATAACTAAGGTGGAAGCGGGGACTCAGCACAACGTCATCCCGAGCGAGGCTACTATAGGCTTCGATATAAGGTTCATACCAGATGAGGATAAGGGGGAAGTGATAGAGAGGTTCAGAGCAGCACTGAGTGCTGCTTCATGTAAGATAGGGGCTGATGTGGAGTTGAGGATAAAGGATACAGCTAATCCCGGGTGGATGACAGATCCTGATGACGATTTCGTTAAGGACGTCCTAGCGAGTTATGAGAAGTACTTCGGATCTAGAGCCATAGCTGGATCCCTGGGGGGGAATGATGGTTTCGTGTTCGCGAGGAGGGGGATTCCAACTGTCTCATTGGGCACTATAGAGATCGAGAGTAACGCTCATGGAGAACTAGAGAACGTCAGAGAGGATATAATTTTGAAGATGAGGGACACTATAGTTGATCTGTTCACTTGATTATGAACCTAGGAGGCTCTATCCACTCACTCCCGCATCTCGGACATCTACTAGGTTTCTTAGGCTTCTTGAGATCTTTGAATATGTAGCCGCACTTCTTACAGTATGGTGGGTCCATCAAGAGTAACTTACCGTACTTAGCCCTTACAGTCCTCGCTACATGCTCTAGGTGATCGTATATCTCCCATGATTGGCTCGGGTCGATCTCCAAGCTTCTAGCTATCTCATTGACGGAAAGGGGCTCGGATGAAGTCATGAGGAGCTCAATTATCCTCTCTCTGAAACTCAACTTGAGCACCGGAGAGTTAATCAGATCGATCTTTTAATTTTTAGCTGGGAGTATCTGAGGGATGAAGGAGGAGAAGGAGAGGATAAGGGCATACATCTGGAAGCTATTGGAGGAGAGAGGTGTTGCAAGGTTCCCGAAGCCTATATCGGGCAGGATACCTAACTTCTTAGGGGCTGAAGAAGCAGCGAGGAAGTTGAGTGAACAGGAGGAATGGAAGGAAGCTGACGTTATCTTCGTGAACCCTGATTCTCCTCAGAGATATGTGAGATATCTAGGCTTACTTCAGGGTAAGTTAGTGATAATGGCGACCCCCAGGTTGAGGGAGGGATTCCTCCTCCTCGATCCTAAGGGGATACCGATCACTAGGTACTCAGAAGCATCAACGATAGCTGGAGCCTTCAAATACGGGAAGAAGGTCTTAGAGGTCCCTAAGATAGATCTGAAGGTCACTGGTTCAGTAGCTGTGGACAGAGAGGGAGGGAGAGTTGGGAAGGGTCACGGTTACTCAGATCTGGAGTACGGGATACTAGGGGAGATAGGAGCTATAGATGATAGGACGCCAGTAGCTACTACTGTCCACGATCTTCAGATAGTCGAGAGGGTCCCGATGGAACCTCAGGACATGCCAGTGTATCTCATAGTTACGCCCTCCAGTGTCATGAGGACGGGGAAGTTCGGGAACCCTAAGATCCTCTGGGAGCTGATAACTCGAGATATCGAGAGGGAGATACCTATGATAAGATATCTCAAGGGGAGAATTTCTCAAGGGGAGCGACGCTTGAATATGGGCTCTTGAGGACCATCATCGTGTGTGTCCTCTCGACATCGGGATGTCTAGCTAGCTCAGTTATCAAGAACCTCGTTAACTCATCCATGTCCCTCGCCCTCACCTTGAGGAGCACATCGTAGTCCCCCGTTATTATATGAGCTTCCTCTACCCAGGGGAGATCTTCCCTCACCTCAGATTCCTTCGCGATTTCCTCTATGAATATCTCTTGATTGGATTTCTCCTGCTCTGGCTTCCTCCTCTTTATTTGGACGAGTACAAACGCTGTGATCTGATACCCGATCTTCTTGTAATCTATGAGAGCTGTGAACCTCTTTATTATCCCTGATTCAACTAATTTCCTCATCCTAGAATCCAGAGTCGTCCTAGGAACTCCTAGTTTCTTCGCTAGATCACTAACAGTTATCCTACCGTCCTTGACGAGCTCACTAAGTATTTCGATATCCAGACCGTCCATCAGCGAAGTATAGAGGGTGCGCGATATAATATTCTCTTCAAAATTTTTAACTTATATGTCCTTGCAAACACGCTCAGCTGAGCCCGAGAGCTAAGCCCAAATTGTATGAGATAGAGGCTAGGATGAATGATACGGAAAGCTCCAGTATTACAGCTAAAGCTACATACTTCAACTTCCTCAACTCCGATAGCATAGTCGATATAGTAGCTAAGCATGGGACGTAGAAGCTCATTATTAAAGCGAGTGAGATCCCTTTAAGAGGAGTTATCCCCATGTATCTAATCGCACTTACTGGATCGGGTGAACCAGCTAGCTGGGAGAAGGTCGATAGGATCCCTTCCTTTGCGATGAACCCTACTTCAAGAGCTAAAGCATATCTCCAATCCCCTAAACCCGCTAAACTCAGTATGGGCGTTAGGGCATTACCTAGCATGAAAGCGAAACTATGGGATGGATCCTCAACGTACCCCGATGGACCTATATTAAGGATAAGCCATGTCAGGGAGCTCATGAAGAGTATTATTAATCCAGCTTTCTTCAGAAAGTGGATTACATTAGCTTTAGAGTACCACCAGATCACCCTTAAGCTAGGTCTATGATAAGGCGGGAGCTCCATGAGGAGTTCCGTAGGCTCCCTCCATCCCATAATAGTCCTCAAGAGCTTAGATGATAGTAGGAAAATTAGTACACCGAGCATGTATATTGAGAGCATTAAGGACGCTTGAATCAATGGTGAGGGGAATGCTGCGAGTGATATCGCCAATAGAACGACTAACCTAGCTTGACATGGGATGAACGGTTCTGAAATCCCCACGACGATCCTCTCTCGCTCATCTTCCATGCCTCTAGTCGCTATTATCCCTGGGACATTACACCCGATCCCTATCAATGCCGGGAAGAATGCCCTCCCGCTCAGTCCGAACTTCCTGAATATGCTATCTAGTACTGTAGCTGCTCTCGGGAAGAGGCCGCTATCCTCAAGAGCCCCGAGAACTATGTAAGTGAGTATGAGGATCGGCACGAATGAGAGCAATGCTCCTAAGCTTCCTATTACCCCCTCAGATATGAAGCGGACCCAGAGGGGATCTAGTCCAATTGATGATAGGAAATCCGCGGATGCTCCAGCTAGCATCTCGAATAATGAGCCCAGCAGCCCCACTAAACTGTAGCTCTCGATCACCTCAGAAGCCTCCTCCATCCCCAGAGCTCTCAGGAGTATGTTGAAGGGAAAGCCGGTGTTTACAGTGAATATTATGAAGAACGCTGAAGATATTAAAAAGATTGATACTATTGGGCCAAATAAAGGATGAAGAATTAATTTATCTAATCTCTCCTCTAAGCTGGGGCCGGATACCTTGACCCTCTTGACGTTCTCCCTCACTATCTTGTCCACGAACTCATGCCTCGACGCTATTATCAAGCTCAAGGGATCGATAGCTAAATCCCTCCTCGCTTCCTCACATATGCTCTCAGCTTCTTGATCTTTCGGAGGGAGGCTTCTCTCTAAGACCTTCAGGGCCGCCCACCTAGCTGGATAGTTACCATGATCCAATCCACTCAGTTTCGCTATGTACCTCTCAAGGCCATCGTAATCGACCCTCAGTGGCTCCTTCCTCCCAGCTCTTCCCTCAGCCACTTCTAATATAGCTCTCATGAGCTTACCTATTCCTATCCCCTTAAGAGCTGATATCGGGACTACTGGCACGCCCAGGCCTCTCTCGAGCCCATCGAAATTTATGTGGATTCCCCTCCTATCAGCAGCATCTATCATATTGAGGGCTATCACTACTTTCTCATAGAGCTCCATCGCCTCCACAGCTAAGTACAGAGATTTCTTCAGCTCAGTCGCATCGACAACTATAACTAAAACATCCGGTCTCTCATTTATTATGAAATCTAGAGCTACTTTCTCCCCCAAATCCCTAGCTGAGAGACTATAAGTCCCAGGTAGGTCTACTATCCTGAGCCTCCTTCCGCTATACGAGACGCTCCCCTCATACCTCTGGAGCGTCACCCCAGCCCAGTTGGCTACGTGAACGTTTCCACCTGTTATCCTGTTGAAGAGAGTGCTCTTACCTACGTTAGGAGAGCCAGCTAGAGCTACTAGTATCTCCCTCACTCGATCACCTCCACTAGCACCCTGGAGGCGAGTCCTCTCCCTAGAGCGAAAGTGACACCCCTTACCCTGACTACGACGGGCCCGAAGTAATTTGAGAGGACTTCAACAGTCTCCCCTGGGATGAGCCCCATCTCCATTAACCTTCTAGTCGCTCCGTGTCCAGCAGCTATCGATACCACTCTCCCCTTACTGCCCCGCTTCAGTTCCGATAGAGGTAACATGTAGATCTGAAGTTAGGTTAACCTAACTTTTATATAAAGGTTCCTAACGAGGTTAGAAGGCACCTCAAGATTTAGATCTAATACTTTTATTATTTGAGGACTCTGGAGGACTTAAGGAACCCTATTCCCCTCCTCCTGACTCTAGATAGCTTCTCCTCTATAGTCCCCCTCGTGACTATCTCATAGACGTCCGCTACCTTACCCGGAGCTCCTCTAACTACTCTGCCTACTCTCTGGGCCATCTGCCTCCTAGAGCCGGACCCACTCACTATTATCGCGACATCAGCGTCAGGTACATCTATCCCCTCATCTAGTACTCTAGTAGTGACTATGACGTTTATCTCCCCCTTCTTGAACCTCTCGAATATTTCAGATCTCCCAGATGTCTTCCCTATCATTAGCTCTACCTTATACCTCTTCCTCAGCTCTCTGTATATCTCCTCAGCTTGATCGATATACTCAGTGAAGATCAGGACCTTCCTATCCTTAACTTCTTCCATTATCCTCAAGACTTCTCTTATCTTATTCCTAGCCTTAAGGGCATATTTCTTCTCTATGAGCTTCCTTTCATCATCATTTCTAGCTAGAAATAACTCCCTCCCCATCTCCCTCCTCTCCTCATCACTGAGATCCACATAGATTATGTGATGCCTGACAGGAGCTAGGAAGCCCCTGGAGAGTAGTTCTGAAAAGCTTATCTTATAGACTATCTCACCTGATGTCAAGAAGATCAGGTGATCGTTCCCATCCGTTCTCTCAGGCGTAGCTGAGAGCCCCAACCTGTACTTAGCCTTCGACCTGAAGGCCACTTCCTTGAAAGTTGATGCGGGGACATGATGGACTTCATCGAATATTATCAGGGAGAACTTATCGTAGAGGGAATCTATGTGTTTAGCGATTGAATTGTAGATACCGACTGTTATCGGCTTTACCTCCTTCCTCCTCCCCGAGAAGATGCCTGGATCGAATGATAGCTTCTCCCTTATCAGATCCCTCCACTGTTCAGCCATCTCCTCAGTGACTACGCACACTAAAGCGCTCCTAGAGGTCCTGAATATGGCCTCCAATCCAACGTAAGTCTTCCCAGCACCAGTGGGCATCACGACAGTCCCGAACTTACCGCTCCTCTCCCATCCCTCTACTGCAGCTTCTTGGAAATCGTAGAGGGAGAAATTCTTCGATAACTTGAGCTCAGAATCAGGCCAATTGACTTCATCCCTCACAGAGAGACCGTTCTTCTCCGCTATCCTGCGGATCCAGTGATGGGCGAAGTAAGGTGCTTCGATATGATTCCCGTATCTCTTGAGGATCGGAATTTCATATACTTTCACTTCTCTCACCGTTTTAACGTAGTATTTCACACTGGATATCGATTCTAGATCCTTGAGGATAGCATCCGCCTCTATTATGAGGCCCCTCCCGGAGTCCCTGATGACTACCTCCCTGCTTGATCTCTTGAGCTCATTCAAGTGCTCCTCTATGTAATAGCCGTTTATGGAGCTGATAATAGCGGAGAGGACTAGAGGCCCCTCCCTCGAGATCATATCCCTGAGCTCCGATATCTCTATGACAGCTAAACCATCCTCCAATCTGAAAGGCTCTCTAACCTCTCCGCAAGGAAGGAAAGCGAACTTCCCGCTCTCGAAGATCCTGTTTAACCTCTCATTCAATTGTTCCTTATACTTCCTTATCTCCTCCCTTATCAGATCCTCCGGTACCCCGAATATCTCCTGGAGGAAGCTCGGATCCCTGCATAGGGCTTTCCTAGGATCGAAGATCCATGTAGCAGATGATGGTTCGAACCTGCAGACTGATTTCAACTTTTCCTTGACGATTCCAAAATCCTTATCCGGTATTGATCTCTCAAAAATTTTGTTAGCTACTTTAACCCTCAATCCGACCTACTCCATGAGGGATATCACTTCTCCTATCCCCTTGGTCCTCCCTTCCCTGAAGACGAATTGATCCCCTACCCTAACGTACTCCGGCCTGATCATGAATTTGAATACGACTTCAGCGACATCCCCAGTCCTCAAATATTGTTTAGACGAATCTATGAGTTTTGCTGGCTGTCTTATCGTCTTGAGATGTATCACTGGCTCATACCCAACTTTTATCGTCGTCGGATGGTGGAGCACCCTCACTCTAGCTTTGAATATCCTAACGGCGGATGGCCTCGGGTCATCTATCAAGACCATGCCCTTCCTGACCTCATCATAATCCACGTTAGTTACAGCGAATGTCGCGAATTGGCCAGCGTTGGCTCTCTCGACGTTCACCCTGTTAACGTGGATCGATTTAACCCTCACAGCCCTGAAGGAACCGTCCTCGAAGGGGCCCAGGAGGACCCTCTGACCCACTGATATCGAGCCCGATTCTATCAATCCGGATAGGACGAGGCCCACCCCAGACACGTTGAACTTCTCATCGACATAGCTGAGGAACTTGCTCCCTAGCCTCTCACCCCAGTTGATCCTGGGAGGTATCATGTTGAGGAACCTCTTCAGTAGATCGAGGCCCTCCCCGGTGACATTGGATACGAGGAATATCGGGGATACTCTACCATGAGGCATGTTCCTAGCCGCTAATGCGCAATCGTTCTCTTCCTTCACTAAGAAAGGTATCTTATTCACCCCTGGGAGCTTTAATATCCCGATCAAGCTTTCCAAGTTCCTCCTCAGCACTTCCTTCGGCGTCATATCGAGCTTAGTCACCACGATGAATATGGGTATATCGAGAACTAAGGATATCCCCAAGTGCTCCCTGAAGCTCCCTATTGGGCCAGCGTTCGCTGAAACTACTATAGCTGCATAATCTGGGAGAGAACCCATTATCCCCTTGAGCGTCGTCCTCAAGTACCTCTCATGCCCAGCTAGATCTACTAGAGTTATCACCTTAGATGACCTCAAGTAGATCTCGGCCTCGTTATAGGAGAGAGTATCGTTAACAGAGGCTCCTGTATCATCGAAACCCAGTATGTGATAGCTGACGGATGAGGACCTCCTGTACTTGAGCTCATGCAGGTACCTAGCTACTTGGCTCATAGCGAGACCATCCCCATCATCCAAGCTTCCGGAGATAAGGACTCCCTTCAGTGTGGACTTTCCAGCATCTACATTGCCTAACAAAGCTATTGAAAGCTGTATAGGTGGGACATCTAATGTCCTCCTTATCAAGAGCTCGTAGACGTATCCTCTGGATGCTCTCTCCTTCCTCACTATCATGAACTTAGCCCCTAGCCTCTCAGTTATCTTCTCGATAATCTCTAGCGATTCTGAGGCTTCCTCATCCGTCAGGCCGACTGGGATGCCGTCATCCGTTATCCCCAGTTCATAAAAGGCTTCTCCACCTCCCTCATTGAGCCTATAGTTCAGTTGAGTCACTAGCTTCTCTATCCTATCCCCTGAGTTAGCCCCTAGCTTCAGCTTGTACTCGAACTTCCCGTCCTCCCTCTCGGGCTCCAGCCTAAATATCCATCACCTTGCTTCCTCACATCCTGGAGATAAAAAGATAAAATTGAGAGAGTATATTATTAGCGTATGAGACCTAGGGTTTTCGTAACGAGAGAGATCCCGGAGAGGGGTCTCTCAAAGATAAAGGAGCATTTTGAGGTGGATCTGTGGAAGGATGAGGCCCCTCCGCCTAAAAAAATCATAATTGAAAGAGTTAAGGATTGTGATGCCCTCGTATCCCTGCTGACAGATCCGATAGATGCTGAAGTATTCGAAGCTGCCCCTAAGCTGAGGATAGTAGCTCAATACGCTGTGGGTTACGATAATATAGACGTAAAGGGGGCGACGGAGAGGGGAATTTATGTCACGAACACACCTGGAGTTCTAACAGAGACGACAGCTGATTTCGCTTTCGCTCTCCTAATGGCTGCAGCTAGGAGGGTAGTCGAGGCGGATAGGTACGTCAGGGAGGGGAAGTGGAAGGTAGCATGGCACCCCATGATGATGCTGGGCTACGATGTGCACGGGAGGACTCTGGGGATAGTGGGAATGGGTAGGATAGGGGCTGCTGTCGCTAGGAGAGCTAAGGGTTTCGGGATGAGGATCCTGTATTATGATTCGATAAGGAGGGAGGACTTAGAGAAGGAACTCGGTATAGAGTACGTCCCCCTTGAGAAACTCCTGGAGGAATCTGATTTCGTCTCCCTCCATGTCCCACTGACGGAGGAGACATACCATATGATAGGGGAGGAGCAGTTGAGGAGGATGAAGCGTACAGCCATACTGGTCAACACATCCAGGGGGAAGGTAGTCGATCAGGGGGCACTGTACAGAGCCCTCAAGGAGGGATGGATAGCTGGCGCTGGTCTCGATGTATTCGAGCAGGAGCCGATACCTCCTGACGATCCCCTTCTGAAGCTCGAGAACGTGGTCCTAGCTCCGCATGCTGCGAGCGCGAGTCATGAGACTAGATCCAGGATGGCTGAGATAGTAGCGGAAAATCTGATAGCTTTCAAGAGAGGCGAGGTACCTCCGAATCTAGTGAATCAAGAGGTAGTTAAGGTGAGGCCCCCCGGTTTCCAATAAATTTTATTTCTTCCTCAAAAGGTTTCCTTATTATCCCTCTCTCAGTTATTATACCAGTTATGTTCTCAGGAGGGGTCCTATCGAAAGCCGGATTGAGTACAGTTATCCCATCCGGAGCTATCCTCCTCCCGTTTATCACAGTGACTTCGTCAGCATCCCTCATCTCTATCCTCACATCCTCCCTCCGGGAGAGGGGATCGAAAGTGGATGTAGGAGCTGCTACATAGAACGGGACCCCGTGCTCCTTCGCTAAGACTGAGAGAGTATATGTACCTATCTTATTGAATACAGTACCGTCAGATAATATTCTATCAGCCCCCGTTATTATTAAATCTATCCCTATCTCTGATATGACGTAACCAGCTGCCCCATCTACTGTGAGCTTAACTGGTATACCAGCTCTCTTAAGCTCGAAGGAAGTTATCCTAGCTCCTTGAAGCACGGGCCTCGTCTCTAGCACGTAGACCTCGAAATCCACTCCACCCATCTTAGCCATGTATAGGGGAGCTGTAGCTGTCCCGAACCACACTGTAGCTAGGGAACCAGCATTGCATATCGTCATCACTTTATACCCGTCCTTTATCAAGCTCTTCCCATGCTCGCCTATCGCGATATTAGCTTTGACATCCTCCTCAGCTATAC
>Ga0197143_1000627_pt1 | contig 35984 bp, 23 predicted proteins | sample GBS70_MetaG_FD_148603 | JGI IMG/M metagenome (GOLD analysis project Ga0197143, IMG submission 148603) | Sediment microbial communities from Great Boiling Springs, Gerlach, Nevada, United States - GBS 70_MetaG | ecosystem: Environmental > Aquatic > Thermal springs > Hot (42-90C) > Sediment... | reverse complement strand
GCCGGTGGATTGGCGATCCTCGCGGTCGCGGTCGTCGGAGCGAGCTGGCTCACTAGTCGACTGGCGCGCCGTGGTTCGACCGGTTGGGTCACCCGTCGATTTGCGTACACGCTCGTGCCACTCGGTTTCGGCATGTGGGCGGCGCACTATTTGTTCCACTTTTTCACCGGTGCGTTGACCATCGTACCGCTATTCCAGAGTTTCATTTTGGACGTGACTGGACGGACCCTCCTCGGAGAACCAGCTTGGCGCTTGGCTAGCCTCCTCTCGTTCCAGACGACCAGTGACGTGGTTGTCCTCGTTCTCGGGCTGGGAGCTGCTGGTTCCTTGCTGTGGACCCTTTGGTTGGGTCGCCAGGAAGCATTCACGCTGGGAGCGCTCCTTCCCTGGATCGTCGTTCACGCGTCGCTTTTTCTCTTCGGCTTGTGGCTGCTCGCGCAACCGATGGAAATGCGGGGTACACTGCTCGGCTGAGGGCAGGTGAGGTATGCGCCCCAGTGAGCTGACTCGTGCGGTCATCGCCGGATTACTCGTCGTCTTGGTCACTGCTCGGTCGGCTGCAGCCAACGGCGGGCAGGTGCGGGTCGCGAACTATCCGATCGGTCCTTACGAAATAACGGTCTTCACGAGCCCGACGCCTTTACAGACGGGAATAGTCGATGTCAGTGTCCTCCTGCAACGTCGCGATACGAAAGCGATCGTGGACGATGCGCAGATCGTCTTGACGGTCGAGCCAGTAGGCGGTGGTCCTTCACGGCAATATCCGGTCACCCACGAGCAAGCGACGAACAAACTGTATTACGCTGCTGAGTTTCCGGTTGACCAGCCCGGATCGTACCGGATGCGATTGGACGTCCGAGCACCCGAAGGCGCTGGAGCCGTCGAGTTCGACGTCACCGTGGAGCGGGCCGGCTCCTCGCTCTGGCGCTCATGGTGGTTCTGGGGTGCAGTCATCCTGCTGCAGATCCCGCTCTGGTGGTGGTTGTTCGGGGGCAGGACGCAAGTCCGCGGGCAGACGAAAACCCGGCCGACTCCGGCGAGCAAGCGATGACGCTGCGACGCCTTCGCCTTCTCCTCTGGATTCTCGCCCTCTCGGCGGTGGGTACCAGCGCCGGGATCGCGTGGTACCGCTGGTACGCGGCGCTGCACAGGGACACCTGGGCCCTCGAGCTGGATGGGAGACCAGCCCCAGCTTTCCAACTCCTCGACCAGGACGGTCGGCTCGTCTCCCTCGACTCCCTCGAGGGCGACCTGTTCGTGGTGACCTTCGCCTACACGACCTGCCCAGATACTTGCCCACTGACACTGCGAAGACTCGTCGCCGCGCACCAGCGCCTACCCGAGACGCTGCGCGATCGCATACGGCTTCTCGCGGTCACCGTCGACCCAGAGCGCGATACGCCCGAGCAGGTCCGCCACTACGTCGTGGCCAACGGCTTCGATCCGTCTCTCCGCTTCCTGACCGGTGAACGCGCGGCACTCGAGCCAGTCTGGAATAGCTTCGGCATCACCGTCAATCGCCACCCGCTTCCCCACGGACAATACGAAGTCCGGCACACTGCCGTCACCTACGTCCTCGATCGCAATGGGTCACTGCGCTATCTCATTCGCGACGAGGCGCTCGAGCCAGCTCGCCTCGCCGAGCTCCTCGAGCGCCTCGTCGGATGATGCCAGTCCGCGACCCATCGGAAACCGCGCTCGACGCTCAGGTCGCCGCGAGCACGTGACCGGTCAATCCGCGATCTCGCTGGCGAACTCGTTCTCCGTCTCGGTGAGTGCCTCGTCGATGATCGTCACGATGCGATCCAGTTCCTCGTACGTGACGACCAGCGGCGGAGCGACGTGCACGATCTCCCAGACGCGCGTGAGCAACCCCTTCTCGTTCATCCGTCGTTCGAGCGCCTTGATGAAGGCGCTGTTGCGCGGCCATTTCTCCTTGGTCGTCTTGCTCTTGACCAGTTCGATCCCGCACATCAGGCCCAGACCGCGCACGTCACCGACGGTCGGGTGACGGAGCAGCTCCTTGAGCTTCTCGAGCAAATACGCACCCTTCTCAGCACTCTGCTGCACTAACCCTTCCCGCTCGAAGATCTCGAGATTCTTCAGCGCAGCCGCAGCCGCGACGGCATGCCCACCGAAGGTGAGCAAGTGACCGAGTGGTACTTCCTTCTGCTCCTGGAAGATCTGGAACACACTGTCGCGGACAGCGACCGCACCCATCGGAGCATAGCCGGAAGTGATGCCCTTGGCCATCGTCATCAGATCCGGAACGACCCCGAAGTGCTCAGCCGCGAACAGCTTCCCGGTGCGACCGAAACCATTGATCACCTCGTCCATGATCAAGAGAACACCGTACTTGTCACAGATCTCACGCAAACGCTGCCAGTACTTGGGCGAGGGCACGTGGACACCGTTCGAGGTCGAGATCGGCTCGCCGATCACCGCCGCGACCGTCTCCGGATCCTGGTAGAGGATCTCCTGCTCGACGTAGTTGGCGCACATCAGATCGCCTTCCTCGCCTTCCAATCCGAAGTCGTTGCGGTATCGGTTGGGCGAGGGGACATAGTACACGCCATACATGAAGGGCCCGAAGAACTTCTCGTTACGCGACTGTGTCAAGGACATCGCCCCGTACGTCATGCCGTGGTAGCTGCCTCGCCGAGCGATGATCTTGTACCGTTTGGGAAATCCGCGCATCGCCTGGACTTGCTTGGCGATCTTGATCGCGCTTTCCACCGCCTCCGAGCCACCGGAGCAGAAGAAGACGCGATTCAGATCGCCAGGCAAACGGAGCGCAAGCTCGTGTGCCAAGCGCACCGTCGGGACCGTCGTATGGTTAGCGGACGAGACGTAGGCGAGCTTGGCCGCCTGCTCCGCCATCGCTTCGGCGATCTCCTTGCGCCCGTGTCCAGCATTCACCACCCAAAGCCCGGACAACCCGTCGATGAATTCGCGACCGTAGACGTCGACCAGCGTGCTCCCGTAGGCGCGTTCGAAGACGCGAAAACCTCGCTCCTCCGCGAGACGGATCCACTCGGCGGAATGGATCCAGACATGCTTCAGCGCTTCCTGCTCGAAATCCGGTGCGGTGCGTGGCTCCGGATGCACCGCCGCGACCTCAGTCATACGACACCCCCTGAATGAAATCCATCGTGACGGCCGAGCAGCCGTCGTCTCCAAGGATGCGGACACGAACAGGGACGTTCCGAGAACCCTGTCTCCACCGTTCCGCACGGCTGTAGTCTCACACAGTGCACCGAAGTCGGCAAGGGGGTTCGTTCAGGGAACACTATCGGCACAGCGCCACCGCTGTGATACCTGAAACGTGCACCTCGAAAGAGCTCATCGCTCGAAGAGCGAAGAGGGATCCGCTACGGCTTCCTTCGGCTAGGCTGCGCACTCGCCTCGGACAGGCCGGACCAGCAACGACGAGCAGTCGGCATTCCACTGCTCACCCCGTCATTCCGAACCTGCGGGCTGAGCTTCGCACAGCCGTCGCGCACGCGGTGGCCTTGCCCAGCTGCACCGCCGCGGCCGCTGGCTACTGACGCCGGAGCTGAGCGGTCGCAGACGCAGCGGAACGACTCGCCCTCGATCATCGCTGACCTCTTGCGCACCGCTCATGGTCCTGCTATAGTGTGAAGCTGAAGTCCTCGCGGTGAGCCCACGCAACGGTGCGCGGGCTTGTAGAGGAGGGAATAGAATGGCTGCATCGCTGCGGCGAACCAGCATCGTACCGATTTTGCACCTCACGACTCGTCTTCTTCTCCTCGACGAAGGTACCTCCAGTCGTCGACCTTGCCAGAGGACAAGGTAACGCGATCGCTGACGATCCTGATGGCACGCTGATTGGTGCATCAGCGTCTGCAGGATCGGTTCATACTCGCTGTTTTCCAGTCGATCTGGGAAAAGGTGCTGCGTCGCTCGTTCTCGGAGAGCGACAACCTCGCTGCAGAGGGAAGGAGAAACGAACGCGATGAAGCGTCTGAGCGTCGAGGAGTTGGCGGGAGCCGCACCACTCTATAGCCCGGCATACGAGCATGATGCGTGTGGCACCGGGTTCGTGGCTGATCTCGCTGGCCGGGCGAGTCACCAGATCGTCGAGTACGCGCTCGAAGCTGTCGTCAATCTGACGCATCGTGGAGCCGTCTCCGCTGATGCCAAGACAGGTGACGGAGCAGGGATCACCGTCCAGATTCCCCGCAAGCTTCTCCTCCGCGAACTCGCGCGGCTGGGTGTCGAGGCAGTCGATCCAGCCGATCTGGCTGCCGGTCTCGTCTTCTTACCAGCTGACAACGACGACCTGGCTCTCCGCTGCAAGGACGAGCTGACCAGCGCGCTGCGACGGCAAGGTATCGATGGGATCTGGTGGCGGGTCGTTCCGACCGATCCCGGGGTACTCGGCGAGCAGGCGCGCGCCACGATGCCACGCATCGAGCAAGTGATCGCGCTGCGCCCGGTCGGCTGTGACGAGATGGAGTTCGAGCGTCGGCTCTACCGAGCACGGCGGCGTGCCGAGCAGGCTGCCAAGGAATTCGGTGCCCAGAGCTTCTTCGTTCCGTCGCTCTCCTGCCGGACGATCGTCTACAAGGGCCTCTTCGTCGCCCGCGACCTCGGCACGTTCTACGCCGATCTCCGGGACCCGGACATGGAGAGCGCGCTGGCGCTGTTCCACCAGCGCTACAGTACGAACACCTTCCCCACCTGGCAGCTGGCACAGCCGTTCCGGCGTATCGCGCATAACGGCGAGATCAACACGTTGCAAGGTAACCGGAACTGGATGCGAGCCCGCGAGCCGGAACTCTCCTCACCGCTGTGGGGAGAGTCCCTCGCCGAGCTTTTCCCGATCATCGATCCGGACGGCTCGGACTCGATGAGTCTCGACCAGGTCCTCGAATTCCTCGAGCTCTCGGGGCGCGACATCGTCCACGCGGTGGCAATGCTCATCCCGGAAGCCTGGGAAAACATGGACGATCTGGACCCGGCCATCCGAGCCTTCTTCGACTACCACGCCGGGCTCATGGAGCCGTGGGATGGACCGGCAGCCATCGCGTTCACGGACGGTCGCGTCGCCGGTGCCGTCTTGGATCGGAACGGCCTGCGACCAGCCCGGTACTCGATCACCGAGGACGGACTCGTGGTTCTCGCGAGCGAGACGGGTGTGATCGACCTGTCCGGCCGAAAGGTGATCGAGCGGGGGCGACTCGGCCCGGGTCAGATGTTGGTCGCCGACACGATCACGGGAACGGTGTATCGGAACGAGGAAATCAAGCGGCTCTTGGCCACCCGCAAACCGTATGGCGAGTGGCTGACGCAGTATCGTCTCTCCTTGGGTAGCGCACCGGTCGATGGAAACGGTCACGAGATCGACGAGCAGAGCTGGCTCCGTCGTCAAGTGGCGTTCGGCTTCACTGCCGAGGACCAGCGGTTGGTCGTTCATCCCATGGCAGTGGAGAACAAGGAGCCCCTTTGGTCGATGGGAGACGACACACCATTGGCCGTCCTGTCCGAGTTCCCTCGACCGCTCGCCCATTTCTTCCGTCAGCGCTTCGCCCAGGTGACTAATCCTCCGATCGACTCGTATCGCGAAAAGCTGGTCATGTCACTCGACGTCCATCTCGGGCCGTGGCCGAATCTGCTGATCGAGCTACCCGAACATGCGCGCTTGCTGCATCTGCGCAGCCCGTTCCTTGCGGAGGATCAACTGGCCGCGCTCGCCAATCACCCGGTACTGCGAGCCCGGACGCTCGCTGCTATCTTCCCCGCCACCGACGGACCAGCGGGACTCGAGCAGGCGCTCGAACGACTCCTGAAGGAGGCAGAACGAGCGATCGACGAAGGCGCGAGCATCCTGATCCTGAGCGATCGTGCCGTCGATGAGGCACACGCACCGATCCCGATGCCATTGGCGGTCGGTGCGCTCCACCATCACTTGATCCGGATCGGCAAACGCTTGCGCGCCTCGCTCGTCTGCGAAACCGGGGATGTCTGGGATGTCCACCAGGCAGCCGTGCTCATCGGCTACGGAGCCGCTGCCGTGCATCCGTATCTGGCGCTCCACGTCGCCCGCAGTTTCGCAGGAAGCCGTGGTGCTGAGCATCTCTCCCCGGACCAGCTGGCCAAGAACTACCTCAAGCAACTCGACGCAGGCCTGCTCAAGATCATGTCCAAGATGGGCATCTCGACGTTGGCCAGCTACCAGGGTGCCCAGTTGTTCGAAATCCTCGGGTTGGACCGATCCGTGGTCGATCGGTACTTCACCGGTACGCCCTCGCGGCTGGGCGGACTGGACCTCGCGGGGATTGCCGAGCGTGCACTCGCACGGCACCGCGCAGCCTTCACTGCGCCGTTGGACAAGCTGCCCGACTGGGGGTTCGTCCGATTCCGCAAGGACGGCGAATACCATGCCTTCAGCCCGACGAACGTGCGCGCGCTGCAGCAGGCGGCGCAAACCGGCGATCGCGATGCGTACCGCCAGTACGTGCACCTCGTGCAGCACCGCCGGCCAGCTACGTTGCGCGACCTCCTCACCTTCCGCCCTACCGAGCCGATTCCATTGGAGGAAGTCGAGCCTGCTGAAGAGATCCGCAAGCGATTCGTCGTCACGGCGATGTCGCTCGGCGCCCTCTCGCCAGAGGCACACCGCACGCTGGCGATCGCGATGAACCGGATCGGTGCGCGGTCCAACTGCGGTGAAGGTGGTGAGGATCCGGATTGGTACTACGAGAACGGCAGCGATGTGCCGCACAACAAGATCAAGCAGGTAGCTAGTGGCCGATTCGGCGTAACCGCCGAATACCTCGTTCGTGCCGAGGAGCTGGAGATCAAGATCGCCCAGGGATCCAAGCCGGGCGAAGGCGGTCAGCTTCCTGCCCACAAAGTCACGGCGATCATTGCACGATTCCGTCACGCCATTCCAGGCATCCAACTCATTTCCCCGCCACCACACCACGACATCTACAGCATCGAGGACCTGGCCCAGCTCATCTACGACCTCAAGATGGTCAATCCACGGGCGCGCGTTGGCGTCAAGCTGGTGGCCGAGGCCGGAGTCGGGACGATCGCTGCTGGCGTCGCCAAGGCGCACGCCGACTACATCCTGATCAGCGGGCACAGCGGCGGAACCGGAGCATCCCCCCTCTCGTCGATCAAGTTCGCCGGCGTGCCATGGGAACTCGGGCTCGCTGAGACGCAACAGACGTTGGTACTCAACGATCTGCGGAGTCGCGTCCGTTTGCGGACCGATGGCGGCTTGCAGACTGCACGCGACATCATCATCGCTGCCCTGCTCGGCGCAGAAGAGTTCGGCTTCGGCTCGGCGGCACTGGTCGCCATCGGATGCGATATGGCTCGCCAATGCCACCTCAATACGTGTCCGACTGGTATCGCCACGCAACGCGAGGATTTGCGGAAGCGATTCGCCGGTAAGCCGGAACACGTCATCAATTACTTCACACTCCTGGCCGAAGAGGTGCGCGAGTACTTGGCGATGCTCGGTGCGCGGCGTCTCGACGACATCGTTGGGCGTGTCGAACTCCTCACCGTGCTCGACCAGCTCGATGGACCGGCGGCGACACTCGATCTGACGCCGCTGCTCGCGCCTCCACCCGATCCGACCGCGCCGCGACGTTGTCTCTACGATCGCAATATCTTCCACGATCTCACCGGCCCCGCCCTCGACGAGTGGTTGGTCGAGCGAGCGCGCCCAGCTCTCGAACAGCGGCAGCCCGTCCGCATCGCTGCGACCGTGCGCAATCATCACCGCGCCGTCGGCGGCCGGCTGGCTGGCGAGCTGAGCTGGCGCTTCGGTCGCGACCATGCGCCGGACGACTTGATCACGGTCGAGCTCACGGGTCAAGCTGGACAGAGCTTCGGCGCCTGGTGTTGGCACGGATTGACGCTCGTCCTGACCGGGGAAGCGAACGACTACGTCGGGAAGGGTATGGGTGGTGGCACGATCGTCGTGCGTTCTCCGGAGCCACCAGCTGATCCCACGCGTCCCCATGTTCTGGTCGGCAATACCGTCCTGTATGGTGCCACTGGTGGGAAGCTCTTCGTCGCCGGCCAAGCTGGTGAGCGGTTCGCGGTTCGGAACTCCGGTGCGGTAGCGGTCGTCGAAGGGGTCGGAGATCACGGCTGTGAATACATGACCGGCGGAGTGGTCGTCGTCCTCGGTCCGACGGGACGCAACTTCGCCGCCGGTATGACCAACGGGTTGGCGTTCGTCTTCGATCCGGAAGGCGTCTTCCCGACCCGGCTGAACCGCGATTATGTCCAGCTCCAGCGCTTGAGTGACGAAGACGACGAACTCCTCCGTTCGCTCATCGCCCAGCATGTCGCCTTGACCGGGAGCCACCGCGGGCGAGAGATCCTGGAGCGCTGGGCAGAACTTCGTAGCGCGTTCTGGAAAGTGGTGCCCCATCCGCCAATCGAGGCGGTCGAGGAACGCCCAGCGCGTCGCGCCCGCGAGCGCGCGGTCGAGGCCCAAGCCGTTGCAGACTGACCTCCCATCCATCCCATGCCGCAACCGGCCCCCGGGAACATTCCCGGGGGCCGGTTGGTGGGTGGGGATGAGGTCGTCTGCTCGATCAAGCCACCGGCGTGACGGCTGCTTCATCGCGCTCGCCTGTTCGGATGCGATAGACCCGCTCGACCGGGAGGACGAAGATCTTGCCGTCACCGACTTCCCCGGTGCGTGCCGCACTCAGAATGGCACGCACCGTCGGCTCGACGAAATGGTCGGACACGCCGATGTCGAGCCGAATCTTGGGAGAAAGCTCCATCTTCACGGTCATGCCACGATACGTTTCCACTTGCTCCGTCTCTCCACCGTGTCCTTGGGCAGCCGAGATCGTTAGTCCACGCACCTCAGCCCGGAACAGCGCTTCCAGAACGTCGTTGAGCTTCTCTGGTCGGATGATGGCGACGATCAGCTTCATGCGCTGCCTCCCATCTTCTCGGCGACCGCCCCTGAGCGCGCCGTCACCTCGCTCGTCCGGTTCAGCGGCAAGAGCAACACCGCCCCCTCTCCAGTCGTGTAGGCCTGCTCGCCATGCTCGGTGACGTCCAAGCCGACGCGCTCAGCTGCGTCCGCAACGCGGAGCGGTGTCACCAGTGCGATCGCCCGCAAGATGACGAACGTGCCAGCTGCACTGTATGCGATGACCGCGAGCACAGCGACCGCTTGAATCAGCAGTTGCAGCGGGTTGCCGAAGAGCAGCCCGTTCGCGACTCCGTTCCACGACTCCTGCGCGAAGACACCTGTCAACAATGCTCCGGTCAGTCCCCCGACACCATGCGCCGCAAAGACATCGAGCGAATCATCGAGCCGTGTTCGGACTCGCCACAGCAACGCGAAATAACTCGGAAGGGCAGCCAGCGCCCCGATCACCACCGCCGACAACGGCGAGACGAATCCAGCAGCTGGAGTGATGGCCACGAGACCGACAACGATCGCCGTCGCGAGCCCCACAGCCGTCGCCTTGCCGCTCCGCACGAGGTCGAGAATCATCCAGACCAGCGCGGTTGCCATCGGCGCCAGCATGGTGTTCGCGAAGGCGAGTCCGGCGATCTCGTTTGCCCCGAGCGCACTCCCTGCGTTGAATCCGAACCAGCCGAGCCACAACAGCAGCGCACCCAGCAAGACGAACGGAATATTGTGTGGAAGGATAGCCTGACGACCGTAATCGCGTCGGCGACCGAGGACCAGCGCACCCACGACAGCTGCGATACCAGCATTGATATGCACCACTGTTCCACCAGCGAAATCGAGGGCTCCCAGGTCGGCGAGCCAGCCACCTCCCCAGACCCAATGCGCGATCGGAGCATAGATCGCAATCGCCCAGAGACCGAGGAATGCCAGGTAGGGTCCAAAGCGCATCCGTTCCACGAGCGCTCCCGAAATGAGCGCAGCGGTGATGATGGCGAAGGTTCCTTGGAAAGCCATGAACAGCACGTGTGGGATCGCGCCAGACACTTGGAGGTCGACCCCACGCAGCAGCGCGTGCGAAAGACCTCCGACCAGCGGCCACCCGGCGGAAAAGGCGAGCGAGTAGCCGAGCAGCGCCCACGCGAGTCCCACGACGGAGACCGCACCGAAACTCATCATCAGCGTGTTGAGAACGTTCTTGGAGCGAACGAGCCCGCCATAGAAAAACCCTAATGCCGGGGTCATCAAGAGGACCAACGCTGTCGCAACCAGCATCCAGGCGACCGCACCCTCGCTCATCGTCGAGCTCCTTCCTGCTGCCTCATCGCAGCGACCACCGAATCCGTCGCCTCTGAGCCTCGAGACGAGACGCTGATGGCGGTCCGCGCTGTCGCCCGATGCGTTCGATGGACATCATCGCTCCTCTCCCATCGTGCACGATACCGGGAGGGAGACCACGCTGACCGCAGCACCGTGCGCAACGTGCACCGTGTCACTTATGCACGCAGCACAAAGCGTCGAACAGGCTCGGATGAGGTGGTCGAGGGGGTTGCTCGTGCCGAACTCGAGAACAGCGCGAACGCAGCGATCGTTCGCGCGCTACACTGTGCTCTTCGGGAGACTCTGATGGAGATCGATCGGACAACAGACACCGACCGCGTGCTGGACCAGTGGCGACTCGCACCGTTTCATCTGGGATCGTTCATCGGCCCCTACACCGGTGCGAGTTTCCCGGTTTTCTTCCCACTCCTGCAAAGCGTCTTCGGCGTCGACCGCGCGGCTCTCTCCATGATCGTCCCTGCGTACCTCGCGACATTCGGTCTGTGCCAATTCTTCTCCGGCACGATTTCCGACCTCACCTCGCGGCGCGCGACCATCCTGGCAGGTTTCGTCAGCTTCGGTTTCGCCGCACTCGTCTGCGCCCTGGCTCCGAACCTGCCAGTCTTTCTGCTGGGTTGCGTCTTGCTCGGCGTCGCCAATGCGTTCACCACACCGATCCTGCTGGCAACCTTGGGCGACACCTTGCCGACCCAACGCCTCCCTCGCACGGTCACCATCTTTTCCGCTGCCAACCAAGCTGGTCATCTCCTCGGGCCGCTCGTGGCAGGTCTCCTCGTGGCCTGGTCATGGCGTCTCTTCTTCGTCAGCGCCACGTTTCTCAGCTGGGTTGTCGGACTCTGGCTTCTCGGCTGGTTCACCCGCTTCGGCTGTGCCGTCCCACAGCGCCCGCGCCGTGCCTCGATGCGGGCTGCACTGCGCGACCTCGTCCAGGCCCTCGACCGAGCGACCGCCCGCGTGGTCGCACTGGCCTTTCTCGCCAACGCGGCGATCATGGGGACCGCCTACTTGCTCGGGCAAGCCTTGCGCGATCTGTGGCAGTTGGACTACGCACTGATCGGGCTGATCGTCGCGCTCTATGGTGTGGGGGCGATCTTGTTCGCCCCAGTAACGGGTGTGCTGTTGGAGCGCCTCGGGACGCAACGGAGTGCGGCGATCGGTCTCGCGAGTGTCGCGACGACGATCGTGCTGATGGCAGCCGCACCGAATCCGGCGTTGTTCGCCCTCGCCTACCTGGGGCTCGGTCTCGCCGCGATGCTGACCTGGACGACCTTCAGCATCCTCGCGGTCGAGGCGGCACCGACCCATCGCGGCACCACATCGGCCTACTTCCTCGGAGCGCGGTTCTTGGTCCAGGGTCTCGCTCCGGCGCTCTATACGCCGGTCTACGGCACCCTCGGACCACGCGCCATGTTCGCACTGTCTGCCGTGCTCGCCCTCGCCGCCTTCCTGCCGCTCCGCCTCCTCCGCCCGTCACTCGCATCGCCCTCTGCTGCGACAGCCGCGCACAGCGATCACTCGGCTTCCTGCGCTAACCGCTGTAACTCGTAGAGCGTGGTCAGCGCCTCGAGCGGCGTCATTCCGTCGAGCTCCAGCGAGCGCAGCCGTTCCAAGACAGGATGCGGCGGGCTAAAGAGCGTGAGCTGGATCGTGAGCGGCACCTCCTTGGCCATGCTTTGGCGTCGCCGCGTGCGCTCACCGCTCCGTGCCGATTCGAGCTCCTCCAGGATTTCCCGTGCCCGACGAACCACCGCGTGGGGCAAGCCAGCCAGCTGGGCCACATGGATCCCATAGCTCTTGTCCGCTCCACCCCGCACGACTCGGTGGAGAAAGACGACGCGATCACCCTCTTCCAGGACATCCATGCGGTAGTTGCGGACTCGTGGCAAGAGGCGCTCGAGTTCTGTCAACTCGTGGTAGTGCGTCGCGAAGAGCGTTCGGCAGCCGAGTCGTGGATGGTTGTGCAAATATTCCACCACCGCACGAGCGATCGCCAAACCATCATACGTACTCGTTCCCCGGCCGACCTCGTCCAAGACGACGAGCGAGCGGTGCGTCGCTTGGCGCAGGATCGATGCCGTCTCGACCATTTCCACCATGAAGGTACTCTGACCGGCCGCGATGTCGTCCTGGGCGCCGATGCGGGTGAAAATGCGATCCACGAGCCCGATCCGGGCGAACTCGGCGGGCACGAAAGAACCGATCTGCGCCAAGAGCACGATCAGTGCGACTTGACGGAGAAAGGTCGATTTTCCAGCCATGTTGGGCCCGGTGAGGATGACGATCTGTTCGCTCTCGGTATCGAGTCGAGCATCGTTGGGGACGAATCGACCCGCTTCCAGCGTCGTCTCCACCACCGGATGGCGCCCACCCCTGATCTCCAAAACCGTGCTCTCGTCGACGACCGGGCGAACGTACCTCCGTTCCACTGCCACCTCAGCGAGTGCACGGTAGACATCCAATTCCGCCAGGAGCTGGGCTGCTCGCCGGATCTGCGCGGCGCAGCTGGCCACTTCCTTGACGACGCGACGGTAGGTCTCCTCCTCGAGTGCCGCGATCCGCTCTTCTGCCTGCAAGACCACGCTCTCGAACTCGCGGAGTTCCGGCGTCACGTAGCGCTCCGCCCCGACCAATGTCTGCTTGCGCTGGTATTCGGGTGGAACGAGATGCCGATTGGCATGACTCACCTCGATGTAGTAGCCGAAAACTTTGTTGTATCCCACCTTCAGGGATCTGATACCGGTGCGATCCCGCTCACGCTGCTCCAACGAAGCGATCCATTCGCGTGCCGAACGCGCCCGTTCCCGTAGCTCGTCCAACTCCGGCGCAAACCCGGCACGAATCACCTGTCCCTGACCGACACTCGGTGGCGGATCCTCGACGATCGCTGACTCGATGAGACGAGCCGCCGGCAGAAGGTCCGGCAGAGCCGAGAAGGGTGCAAGTTCGGGTCGCCGGCCCGCGAGCTCGGCGATTTCTGGCAAGCGAACGAGCGAGTGCCCGAGTTGGCGAAGTTCGCGCGGAGTCACACGCGCGGTCAAGACACGATTGGCCAGTCGTTCCAGATCAGCGACGTCGGCCAAGAGGACGCCCAACCGGACACGGACGAGCGTCTCCTCGACGAGCGCCGCCACACGCTCCTGCCGCTGCCGAATCGCGCCTACATCGAGGAGCGGCTGGCTGAGCCAGCGCCGGAGCAAGCGTGCACCCATCGGTGTTTCGGTCCGATCGAGCACCGAAACGAGCGAATGAGCCCGCTCTCCGCGTGCCGACTCGAGCAGCTCGAGATTGCGTCGCGTCGCCGCGTCGATCGGCATGAACGAATCAGTTTGGTACACGACGAGATCGTCGAGCTGGGGTAGCTGGCCCACCTGTGTGTCGAGGAGGTACCAGAGCAGCGCACCCGCTGCCCGCAGCGCCGCCGGCCGCTCCGTGAGTCCGAAGCTCGCGAGCGTCTCCACCCCGAAGTGCTCGTGCAGGACGCGACGCGCCTCGTGCTCTCGCCAGGCGCGCTCCTCCAGTTCGGTGACGACAGTTCCCTCGAAAGAGATCGTCCCACGATGACCGGCTGGAAGCACGAGTTCGGCGGGCGCGATCCGGACGAGTTCTCGTCCGACGGCTGCCTGCAGTTCCTCGACCTGTTCGGCAATCCATTCGGTCGCGGCGAACTCCCCTGTGGAGAGATCCGCATAGGCCAAGCCCGCTCGCTGCGCTTCGAGCAGGACCGCAGCGATGTAGGTGTTGCGCCGCGCGTCGAGCATCGCCGGCTCGGTGATGGTCCCCGGGGTCAGGATCCGAGTGATGCGACGCTCGACCAGGTTGCGACCGTCCGGGGTGCCGATCTGGTCGCAGAGCGCGACCCGGTAACCGGCAGCGACCAACTTGGCGATGTATGGCTCGGCAGCATGGGCTGGAATGCCAGCCATCGGCACTCGCTGTCCCTTGCCGAGATCCCGTGAGGTCAAGGCGATATCGAGGATCCGGCTGGCGACTTCCGCATCGTCGTCGAAGAGCTCGTAAAAATCGCCCAACCGGAACAAGAGCAGCGCATCGGGCACCTGTCGCTTGATTTCCAGATATTGCTTGCGGATCGGCGTCGACACAGCCACCCCTGACGATAGTGTACGGACGCTGCTCGCCCACTGCCTACTCGACACCAGGATCGCTCACGACACCGGTCGATGCCTGGACGAGCTTCTGCATTCGTTATCATCCCATGGGTCGCGGTCGCGAGCAGAGACGCGCGATCCGCACTGACCAGCACGCAGTCGTCTCCCGGAGAGAGACACCGTACCTCCCTCCGTAAGCGTCCACGATGCGGAGAACAAGAGCCACCTCCGCCGGCATCCGGCATCGCCCGATCCCGGCAGCTCGATAGTGCTCTTCCTCGCCGAAACGTGTCTTCCACAGTTTCGGTCAGTCTGGGTCGCCCGACTCTTGAGGAACCTTCCCATTGCGTATAACCGGAACTTCAGATCACGATAAAACGAGCCCTCTTGACAATGCTCTGTCCTTCCGGTATAGAACAGGTAGCCTGACCCGTTTATCTGATCTCACTGTCTGCCCGAGGAGCCAGTCACGAACGAGCCTAGGGTGAGTGGCAGAGCATCTCGGGTCATCCGGAGAGGAGGTGAAGCGCTGAGCGGACGATCAGCGGCCCAGCCTTCGAGGAGATGGAGGGTGCACGTCAGACTTGGGGTGACGACCCGCGCACTGTGACGTGGTGAGGGCAGGAGGTTCATGATGGAAGGCAGCCGGCAGGTAGAAACGAGCCGACTCGAAGCCTACTGGCGCGAGCAGCTGCGCCTCATCATCACGCTCCTGGTGATCTGGTTTGCCGTGACGTACCTTCATCCTCCTTTCGCGGCTTCGCTGAACGAGATCAAAATCCTCACCGGTTTCCCACTCGGCTACTGGCTGTCCAGTCAATTCGCGATCACGGTCTATGTCATTCTGATTTTCGTTTACGCGTTGACCATGAACCGAGTGATCGACAAGAAGTACGGGTTCGAAGAGGAGTAGGGGAACCATGAGCCAGGAAGCAGGATACACGCCTCTCACGCGTGCGCAGCTCAGCGAGTTCCGGCGACGACTGGCCAAGTACTACGGTGCGTTCTTCGTGTTCCTGATCGCGTTCACCTTGGTCTTGTACCTCTTCGAGCGGGCTGGTCTCCCACCGCGCTTCATCGGCTACGCGTTCATTTTCCTGACGCTCCTCCTCTACGCTTTCATCGGCATCCTGAATTTCACGCGACGCCTCGAGGAGTATTACGTCGCCGGTCGGCGTGTACCAGCCATTTTCAATGGGATGGCGACCGGTGCTGACTGGATGAGCGCCGCGTCCTTCATCTCGATGGCTGGCACCCTCTGGCTTTTGGGGTACGATGCGCTCGCCTACATCATGGGCTGGACGGGCGGCTACGTCCTCCTCGCTTTGCTCTTCGCGCCCTATATCCGCAAGTTCGGCCAGTATACGATTCCTGACTTCGTCGCCACCCGCTACGGCGAGCGGGCTCGCCTGGCCCGGTTCGTCGCCGCCATCTGCGCCATCATCGTCTCGCTCGCGTACGTCACGGCACAGGTGACCGGTGTGGGCATCATCATGAGCCGCTTCTTCGGACTGGACTACCGGGTCGGCGTGTTCGTCGGCTTGGCCGGAGTCCTCGTCTGTTCGTTCCTCGGTGGCATGAAGTCGATCACTTGGACGCAGGTCGCCCAGTACATCATCCTGATCGTCGCGTACTTGATTCCCGTGACCTTCCTGTCTGCGAAGCTGACTGGTGTTCCCTTCCCGCAGCTCATGTATGGCAAGGCGCTGAGCGAGATCGGTCAGCTCGAGCAGGCGATGAACCTGCCCGCCTATGTCCAACCGTTCAAGCAAGCGCTCTCCAACTCCGCTGCTATCTCCGCCTTCAAGCAGATCGGCATCACGCCGCCCGAACCGATCACCGTCAAAGACTGGGTGGGTACTCCCTGGCAGTTCCTCGCTTTGACGCTCTGCTTGATGGCCGGTACGGTAGGCTTGCCGCACATTCTGATCCGGTACTACACGGTACCCAGTCCAAAGGAGGCACGCATCAGCGTCGGCTGGTCGCTGTTCTTCATCTGGTTGCTCTACGTGACCGCTCCGGCCTATGCGGCCTTCTCGCGCTGGGAGGTCCTGCAGAACGTCGTCGGACAACCGATCAACGCACTGCCGGACTGGACGGCGAACTGGATCAAGACGGGACTATTGAAGATCACTGACGCCAATAACGACGGTATCCTCCAGTTCAGCGAACTCTCCATAAATGGCGATATCGTCGTCTTAGCGACACCCGAAATCGCCGGGCTGCCCTTCACGATCGCAGCGCTGGTGGCCGCCGGTGGTCTGGCCGCTGCACTCTCCACCGCTGACGGCCTGCTTCTCGTCATCTCGACTGCCGTCGCCCATGATATCTACGCGAAGATCATCAACCCCAATGCCCCGTATGGCCGCCGCTTCCTCCTCAGCCGACTGATGATCCTGATCTCGGCCCTCATCGCTGCCCTGCTCGCCATTCCGCAGTTCGCACTCATCGTGCAGCTGGTGGCTTGGGCCTTCTCGTTAGCGGCGTCCACCTTCTTCCCGGTGATCCTGCTGGGCATCTTCTGGAAGCGCGCCAATGCCAACGGTGCCATCGCCGGGATGATCGGCGGACTGGTCACCTGCTTGGTCTACATGTTCTGGAACTATGTCGATCCGCGCTTCAACATCCTCGGTCTTTCGCACTTGTCGGCCGGTATCTTCGGCATGACAGCCAACTTCTTGCTCACGATCGTGGTGAGTCTGGCTACCGCCCCGTCACCGAAGTACATTCAGGATATGGTCGACCAGCTGCGCATCCCGGTCGGCGAGATGCGACTTGCACCTGGTGCCGCTCCTGGCACCGCTCCGGGTGTCGCTCCCGCTGGCCAGGATTGAGGGACCATGTCGTTGCATCCGGGGCCCGGGACCTTGTGCCTGGGCCCCGGCAGTTCTTCCCGTTCGCTTGCATGGTTGCTGAGGTGCACGAGTGGTCGATCAGCTCTTCGAACTTGCGAACTGGCTCCTGGCTATCCTTATGTGGCTCTTGATCGGCCGCATCGTTCTCGATTCGATCACGCGAGGACGCTCCACTCTCATCAGCCGCCTGTTTCACCTCCTTACCGATCCCGTGCTCCGTCTTTCTACGCCACTTTTTCCGCGTCTTTCGAGGCTCGGCCAAGCGATCCTCTGGGTGTTCGTTTTGCTCAGCCTACGCATGACTCTCTTCGTACTGGCTACTACGTTCTAGCCAACCCCGCCAAGCGGAGATCGCGCAGGGTGTGCACCCCTTCCGCTTCCAGTTCTGTCAACTGACGCTGCCACACTAGCGCCGTCACGAACGCATCGGCCAAGGCATGATGGCGAGCTGGCGGCTCGATCTCGTATGCTGCCAGGAGATCCTCCAAGCTGAAGCGCCCCCGGTCTGCCGCTGCCTCTGGCAGCGCACCATGATGAGAGACGAGCCAGCGCGCCACGCGACCGGTGTCCACCCAATACGTCTTCGGCCAGGAAAGCCCACAGCGCGCCGCTGCTCGTTGCAAGAACTTCCGATCGATCTCGACGCCGTGCCCCACGAGGATACTGCTCGCACAAAAGCGTAGGAAGTCAGGCAAAACCTGCTCCAGCGACGGAGCCCCTACCACATCCGTCGGCCGGATTCCGTGCACGGTCACGCTCTGTCCCCAGCCCTCCTGTTGCGGTCGGATCAGACGGTAGAACGATGCGCCGAGGAGAAGTCGCGTACCGACCATGCGTACCGCACCCAGCGCCAGCAACTCGTCCCGCTCGGGATCGAGCCCGGTCATTTCCGCATCGAGAACGGTGTACACGAGATCGGAAAGCGGCACGTCGCGGCGCTCCCGACGAGCCCGCGCCACCAAGGCACCCGTCAGGCGCGTGAACCAGTTCCCCTGCCCGCTCATTCGCCGGCCTGTTCGAGACGAAAGCGCTCACGCACCATCGCTTGCACTCGTCCGACAACGCGGAACGCCTCCTTGAGCAGCGTCCGATCGAGCGAGGAAAGCTGGCGTGGATCGACATAGTTGGATGGCTTTTCGCCACGCTGGAGCTGCTCGAGCTGGACGCGCAGACGTAGGCTGAGCAGAAACTCGAAGGCCTGCGCGAGATCCTCCGCGAGTTGCTGCTCGATCGCGCGGAGCTCACGGAGAGCCATCAACCGTGCGAGCGTATTCGTCTCCTCGACCCCGTGCTCGAGCGCGAAGAGACGGACCAGATTGACGATCGCTCCCGTACCACCCAGTTTGAGGTCGAGCTGATTCTTGTGCTCGCCGCTCCGCTCGACGACGAAGCGTCCGAGAAAGCCCACCGGAGGCGAGTGAGACGTGGAGACGGCAGCGACGTGAAAGAGGAAACGCGGGCTATGGGCGAGTTCCTGCCGCACGAACTCACGCAGGCGCACCGCGAGCCCCATCTCACCGTGCACGCCGCGGAAATCGAAGACGATGAGCGAGTTCAACACCGACTGGGGCTCCGGTATGGCCATCCAACGCTGGAACTTGCGCATCCAAGCACTCAACGGTTGAACCCACTCGGGATTGTCAGCTGAATAGCGACCCGGACAGGGAGGAAAGCCGAGCGCGACCAGTCGCTCGACCGCCCACTGGCCGAGACGCTCGAAATACCGGCGCACCGCCTCTTCTTCCCCCGCAGGTGGGTCAGCGTAAAGGATGCCGTTATCCTGGTCGGTGCGAATCGTTTGCTCGCGACGCCCCTCACTGCCGTAAACCAGCCAACAGTATGGGACAGGCGGTGCCCCGAGTTCCTGCTCGAGAAGCCCGAGGACGCGCGCGACGACCCGATCGTTGATCTCGCTCACCAGCTGCGCAATCTCCGAGGCGCGGATGCCGCGCGACAAGAGAAACGGTATCAATTGACGTTGGGCTTGCTCTAGGACCGACGCCAAGCGTTCCGTGTGCGTTTCCCGTTCGATCGCCCTCGCCAGGAACAACGCACTGGTACCTTGTTGGACGAGGAGATCGAAGGCGGTCAGCATCCCGAACGGTTTGCCTTCTTCGGTCACGACGAGATGGTTGATCCGGCGAGCGATCAGGAGTCGCACCGCTTCCAACAGCAGGCGATCAGCATCGATCGTCACCAAGGGCGAACTCATCACCTCCTGGACCAGCGTATCCAGCGATCGCCCTGCTCCGACCACGCGTTCCCGGAGATCCCAATCGGTGAGGATCCCGAGCCCGTTACCCTGCTCGTCCACGACGACGATAGAGTTCACCCGTTCGGCACTCATCCGCTGCGCTGCCTCCCGCACGGTGATGTCGGGTGGACAAGTCAGGAGTGGCCGGCGGGCCGCCACGCGGCAGGGAGCAGAAAGGATGAAAGCACTGTCTCCTGCTGGCTCTTGGTACTGTAACGCCCGCAAGCTTGCCTGCACCCAGTCCCGCAGCGCACCGAGAAAGAACCGAGCGACTGCTGGCTCGGTCGCGATCAGCTCCTCGATCGTGGAGCGTGGAATCGCATAACAAACGGTGTCCTCGACGGCCACGTCATCCAGCTGGCCATGTGTCCCGTCGACGGAAGAGAGAACCCCGACGAGGTCCCCTTCAGAAGCGACCTCGAAGACGATTTCCTCACCGGTCGCAGAACGCAGCGCTTTCTTCACGCCGCCGCGCACGACGATCCACAGATACTCTGGAGGAGTTCCCCCACGGCGGATGATCGTCGTCCCACGCGGAAAATAGTGGACTTCCACTCGCTTCACCAATTGGCGAAGCCGCTCCTCGCTCAGGAATTGGAAGGGCGGGACACGGCGCAAGAATTCCACGACACTTCCCAGAACGACGTCGTCCACCCCGGCACCTCACGGTCTCGACAGGTTTCCTCGGGACGCATTATACTGGCCTTACCAGTAGGTGATCGGAAAGCCCCCGCTCGAGGAGGTGCCGCTATGGAGGTCGTGAATCCGATCGTGGCGCGGTGGCGTAGAGAAGGGCTGGAAGATCCCGTCAGCTTCTGGGCACGCGCAGCCGAGCAGGCTTTCTGGTTCCGTACATGGGACGAGCCCTTCGTCTGGGAACCTCCGACCTTCCGGTGGTTCGTCGGTGGTCTCACCAACGTGAGCTATGCCGCCTTGGATCGGCACGTGTCGGCCGGTCAGGGCGGCCGGGCTGCCCTCATCGCCGAAACCGAGTGGGGCGAACGGCGCACCTTCACCTATGCCCAGTTGTGGCGACTCGTCCGCCGCTTGGCTGCGGCACTGCGTGGTCTCGGTATTCAGCGCGGCGACCGTATCGGCATTTACATGCCCACTTGTCCGGAGGCGATCGCACTCATGCTAGCCGCCACCCGGATCGGGGCTATCCATATCGTCGTCTTCGCTGGTTTCGGCGCTGGAGCGTTAGCTGATCGCCTCTCCATGGCAGGTGCTCGGGCTGTGTTCACCGCTGACGTCACCTGGCGGCGCGGGCGCGAAGTGCGGCTCAAGGAGATCGTCGATCAGGCATTGGCGAGCGGCATCCCCAGCGTCGAGCACGTCGTCGTCCTCCGACGAGGATCCAGCGAGCCACCGATGACGCCTGAGCGCGATCTCTGGTGGGACGACTTTGTGGAGCTCGGGCACGGGCAAGACGATGGTTACGAGGTGATGGAGTCCAACGAGCCAGCGTTCATTCTGGCGACTTCAGGGACGACTGCCAAGCCCAAACTGGCCATCCACACCCATGGACCTTATCAAGTCGGAATCACCAGCACGGGGCGCTGGTGCCATGGACTGCGCGCTGGTGACGTCTGGTGGGCAACGTCCGATATCGGTTGGATCGTCGGCCACAGTTACATCGTCTACGCGCCACTCTTGCTCGGCGCGACAACGCTCGCTTTCGAGGGAGCTCTCGATCACCCCTCTCCAGAAACCCCTTATCGGATCATCGAAGAGAACGGGGTGACCGGCATCTTCACTTCGCCCACAGCGGTTCGTCTGCTCATGAAGTATGGAACCGAGCCAGCCCGTCGCTACGACCTCGGTTCGGTCGAACGCATCGTCTGCGCTGGAGAGGTCCTCAATCCGCCGGCCTGGGAATGGTTGCAAAAGGATGTGTTCCAAAATCGGATTCCGGTGATCGACCACTGGTGGCAGACGGAAACTGGTGGACCGGTGGTTGGGAATCCCTACGGCATCGCTCTGCTTCCCATCAAGCCAGGATCCGCCAGTCTCCCGCTTCCCGGCATGGATGTCGCGGTGGTTCGTCCCGAGGACGGGACACCCTGCCAACCCGGTGAGCGAGGTGTCGTCGTCATCCGCCGTCCCTTCCCTGGCTTAACGGCCGGCCTCTGGGGCGAGCCCGAGCGCTATGCCCGAGACTACTGGCAGCGCATCCCAGGCGTGTATTTCACGGGTGACGCTGCATCGGTCGATGAAGACGGGTATCTCTGGTTCGCGGGGCGAGCTGACGAGATCATCAAGATCGCCGATCACCGGATCGGCACCATCGAGGTGGAGAGTGCCTTCCTGCGTCACCCGGCTGTCGCTGAGGCCGGGGTGACGGGTCGCCCCGACCCCTTGCGCGGCGAGGTCATCAGCGCCTTCATCACCCTCAAGCAGGGGTATCAGCCGACCCCTGAACTCGAGCGCGAACTCATCGAAACGGTCCGTCGCGAACTCGGTCCAGTCGCAGTGATCGGCGAACTCAATTTTGTCCGTGCACTTCCGAAGACGCGGAGCGGTAAGATCATGCGGCGCGTCCTCAAAGCGGTGATCCTGGACCGCGATCCGGGTGATATCTCGACGATCGAAGAAGAGGGTAGTGTCGAAGAAGCCCGCACCGCTTGGCTCCAGCTCAAGGAAATGCTCCGCGTCGGCGTCTATCTCGAACAGCCCCAACCGACCGGCGTCGATGCGTCCGGCGACAACTAGATCGGGCTTTGGCGACAAGGCCGCTTCAGAGCGTCGTGGCTTCAGCGGAGGGGCCTTCATCGGGGCCCCTCTTTGGGTTTTGGCCGCCGCTGTCCTGTGGGGCACGACCGGAACCACACTGGCGCTCGCTCCGCCGGAAACCGACCCGCTCGTTCTCGGTGCGCTGCGCCTTGCCCTCGGCGGCCCGCTCCTCCTCGCGACGAGCCGGTTCCCGGGGGCCGCATTGTGCCGTGTTTGGCGTCCCTTAGCAGTCGCTAGTCTGGCAGTCGCCGCTTATCAGCCGGCCTTTTTCCTCGGCGTGCGGACCAATGGGATCGCAATCGGAACACTGATCGCCATCGGCAGCGCTCCCCTTCTCGCCGCAGCGCTGGAAATGCTCACCGAGCGGCGACCTCCATCCATACGCTGGCTCTTCGCGACCGCTCTCGCTCTGCTCGGGCTCGGCCTGCTGCTTCATCAGGGAAGAACGCTGCAGCTTACGCTGACAGGATCGCTGGCGAGTCTCGCCGCGGGAGCATCCTACGCGTTCTTCGTCTTCGCGACCCGCCGCGCCGTCCGTGCTGGTCTGGCTGCGCAGCAGGTCATCGCCTGCTCGTTCGTCGCTGCCGCCGTTCTCCTCGGTCCACTCCTGTTCTGGCGGCCGGTCGGCTGGCTGCACAGTTCGGGTGGATTGCTCGCCACACTTTATCTGGGTGTCGTGGCGACCGCGCTGTCTTATCGCCTCTTCGCCCGCGGCGTCGCCGGTACCAGTTCCGCCACTGTCGCGACAGTATCGCTCGCCGAACCGCTCACCGCGACGTTGCTCGCTGTTTTCGTGATTCGAGAGGACCTCACCAGCCAGCAACTCGTCGGAGTCGCGAGTCTCGTCGCCGGACTCAGCCTCGTCGCACTCGGCGAGCAGGTGCGGCCGCGAGGCACTTTCACTGCTCCGGTCGATCCGGTGCGAGAGGAGCAAGCGTCGTGACGGCTCTGCGCAGCGTCACTTCTCGTCACGTCCTCGCCAGACTTCTCCTCCGACCGATCCTGAGCCGTTTGTCGCCTATCACGCACGGGCAACTGGATCTGCCGGAACTCGAAGGTCCGGTCAGGATCATACGAGATCGCTGGGGTATCCCGCACGTGCGAGCCGCCACGAGTCACGATGCGTGGTTCGCACTCGGATTCTGCCAAGCCCAAGACAGAACGTTCCAACTCGAGTTCCTCCGACGTCTCGTGCGTGGAGAACTGGCTGCTGTGATCGGTCCCGCTGGTCTGCCCTTCGATCGTCTCGCTCGTCGCGTCGGCTTCCGCCGCGCGTCACTGCGCCAGCTTCCCGTGATCACTGGTGACGTTCGCGATCAAGTCGAGGCCTTCCTCGCTGGCATGCGTACCGGGCTCGAATTCGGTCTACGAGCACGCCCGATCGAATTCCTGTTCCTGCGCATGGAACCGCGACCGTGGGACGCGGCTGATGTCCTCGCCTTCGTCAAGTTTCTCTCCTTCGTTCTCGCCTCGAACTGGACCTCCGAACTCGTCCGTCTGCGCGTGCTGCTCGACGATGGCCCAGATGCCCTGCGCGCACTCGATCCTTCGCTTCCCGAACTCGTTGACCTACCGGCATTTCCTGCAGAACTTCGCAGCGAGTGGCTCGAGCTCGTTTCGGCTGAACTCGATCGATTACGAGGCTTCGGTAGTACGGCTGCTTCCAACAATTGGGTGGTCGCTGGATCGCGCACGGCGAGCGGTCGTCCACTACTCGCCAACGATCCGCACTGGTCACCGCTGCTGCCGTCGTTTTGGTACTTCGCGCACCTTTCCACTCCGGAATGGTCGATCGCCGGCGCGACGCTCATCGGGACACCCGCTTTCCTCGCTGGTCATAATGGCTACGCCGCATGGGGCGTGACAGCCGGATTGAGCGACAACACCGATCTCGCTCTGGAAATGGTCGGAGCCGACGGACACTCTGTCCGCGAGCAGGACGATTTCGTTCCCTGCCTCGTTTACCAGGAGTCGATCGCGGTTCGCGGGCACGGCACGGTTACCGACCTCGTGCTGGAAACCCGTCGCGGCCCGATCGTCAGCCCTGTCCTGCACGGGGTGCCCTGGGCGGTATCCCTGCGTGCCGTCTGGCTCGATCCGCTGCCGGTTCGCGGTCTGCTCTCGATGCACCGAGCTCGTTCGTTCGATGACTGTCGCGCTTTTTTCGGTGACTGGCCACACCTCCCCCTGAATGTCGTCTACGCTGACTGCTCGGGCCAGATCGGCTGGCTTCTCGCCGGCACCGTTCCGCAGCGCCGTTGCTCCACTGGACTGTTCCCTCTCTTGGGCTGGGAGAATCCCGAGCCATGGATCGGCTACGTGTCCCCCGATCGGATGCCCTGCCGCGTCGATCCGCCAGAGGGATTCGTGGCTACCGCCAACAACGCACCGGCACTTCCTGACGACGCACCGTTGCTCGGTGCTGACTACCTCGATTCCTACCGAATTGCACGGATTACTGAGGTGCTGGGCAGCCGCACCGACTGGGCGATCGAAGACATGCTCGCCCTCCAACTCGATACCACTTCGCTTCCCTGGCGCGAGCTGCGGGATATCGTGCTCGCCGTCGAGCCGACGAGCTCACGGCTCCAGCGAGCGCTTCAGCTCCTGCGGGAGTGGAACGGGACCGTCGATGCCGAAAATCCCGCCGCCACCGTGTTCGAACTCGTCGTCCATCGCCTCGCCCAGGAATTGGCCAGAGCCTATGCCCCCCGCAGCTGGCGCTGGGTCATCGGCATGGGATTCCATGATCTCGTCGATGGAACCAGCTGGGGTGTCCGACGCATCGCCCATCTGGTTCGAGCTTTGACCGGCAGTTCACTCGCACCCCCGTACGGATCATGGCCAGAGATGGTCGCTGAGGCCCTCGAGGGGGTAATCGAGGAATTAGAGCGTATCACGGGCGACGAGGTCGCCGACTGGGCTTGGGGGAAGGTGCGCCCCCTCCATCTCCGGCACCCGCTGGGAGCGATCGGAGGACTCCGCTGGCTCTTCGATCGGGGACCTTTCTCGATCGGCGGTGACGAGAACACCGTGAATCCGGGAGGAGTTTCCGCTCACGATCCCCTCGGTCCGGTCCAGTTCATCGCCTCGCTCCGGTTCGTCGTCGAAGTCGGTTCATGGGATCGCGCACGCGTCTCCCTGCCTGGCGGACAATCGGGCCATCCATTCTCCTCCCACTACGACGATCTGCTCGCCTATTGGCTCCGCGGCGGCACGGTACCCCTCGTCTGGAGCGACGACGCGATCGGGCGTGTCGCGCGCGACCACTTGGTGCTCATTCCAGCTCGTTGAGGGAAGCGTCGCTGGGCATGCACGACGACTCGGTCACCGCTCGAGAACAGCCGTCAGGAGCGATACGCACGGAGCTGACCACGTCGCGACGAGTGCTCGCCTCAGTGCAGGAGACTCGGCTGATCGATCCGCCGGTAGAGTTTCCATGGTCCGTACTGTCCATCGACCACGAAGCCGTCCGGCGGATCGTCTGCGAACCGCTCGCTGACCAGATCGCGGCCGAGCGGCTCCCTCGTCACGAGGATATAACCGACAAAGCGGGCTGGCTCGGCGAGCGCCGCCCCGAACGACGCATCGGCTGGCAGCAGGAACGGTCGCGCTGTCTCCGCACGCGCGATGATGCGATACGCACTCCGATCATCGGCGAGAATCGCATACCGTGGAGCCGCGCGCAATCGCTGGCCGAGCTCCCGTTCTTCCTGATCACTCGCTCGCGGGATACCAGTGACAAGAACCTGCTGCCACTGCTGGACTTCGCCTGCATGCTGCAGCAACATCGCCGAGGTCGCGCCTTGTCCGAGCGCGAGCACGACGATGATGGGTCCCACCCAACGCGGTAAACGCTCCGGCAGCGCGATCAGCGCAAGGACGGCATAGGTTGCCAGTACGAGCGGCAACGGATAGGCGAACCCGAGAAACCGCAGCAGACTGGGAACGAGCGCGAGAACGACGAGCGGCACGAGGCGTCGTGGTGCTCGCCAGAGATTGGCCGCGAACACCCCGAGGAGCAGCGGCTGCGTGACGAGTTCGCGGCCGAACCCTGCCAGCCACTCCCAGCGTTCCGCCAGCGGCACTCCCCACCGCTCTGGATCGATCACCGCGGCAGCTGGGTCCGTCAGATACATTGTCGGGTTGCCGGTGAAAACCCAGTTGATGTAGGTCCAACTCGCCACAGCCCAGAGAGCGGGGAAAGCCGTCACCAACATTTGGCTCCCGGTAGCCCATGCCCCGCCCTGCCCCGCATTGGCTTCCGACCGACGAAAGAGCGGCAACAGGCTTGCCAGCACGAGCGCATAGACGAGCGCATAGAAGTTCGCGTAAAAGGCGAGTCCGAGTATCAGGCCTGCGACGAACCCGCTGAAGGTGTGGCCATAGCGCACGAAATTGATGTAGTAGTGCCAGGCCACGACGATCAAGTGCAGCGTCAACATGTCCGGATACGCCTGCGTAGCCAGAAAGGTATTTGAAGGAATGACGACGACGGCCGCCACCAGGAGCATCCGCCAAAGGCGAGCCAATCCAACGCGTCCCAAGTCGTACCAGACGAGCCAGGCAGTCGCCCCTGCCGCCAGACTCGCCAGCACGCTCGGAATCCACGGCCGCGGGAACGCGAGCACCAGCAAGAACGGTAGTGGCGGATACAGGAAACCGATGACCTCCAACCGCAAACGATCAGCGGCCAGCAAGGCCTTTGCGGTGACATGCGCGTGCGCATTCGTCAAAAACCCATACCGATACGTCACCAGCGCGAGCGCCAGGAAAGGAAGACTGAAAAGGAGGACCCGCACGAGATGACCGCGCCAGCTCAGATCGACGAGGCGCAGTTCGTCACTCGGCGGCGACACCGGCTGCGGAACCGGTTTCGAGATAACGGCTGAGGCCATGACGCGTCTTCTCCCAGTAGAAGGGCTTGGTGATCAATTGCCAAACCGCCTTGTAGGATGCGATCGAGTGCAGGATCCAATAGAACGGGTTGAGCAGCGCGAAGGGAATGAGCTGGTAACGACGCCGCTTGAATCCGGCGAGCATGCCGAGATAGATCATCACACCGTTCCCGATAAGGAGATTGAACAGGCTGATGTACAGCACGACCGGCGGAAACAAGACATCGAATGCGTGGGTACGTGTCACGATCCAGGTGAGCGTCAACGACCAGAGCGGAATGAGCGAGAGAAAGGCAAAGGGCGCCCCACCGATCAACAACACGAAGCCGAACGTATTCCCGATGCCAACTGTGCGGACGAGGCGCAGCGGATGCCGGGTGTGCACCAGAACCGTCTGCAGGTAGCCTTTGATCCAGCGCGAACGCTGGCGGATCCAATTGCCGACGTGGTTGTTCGCTTCCTCCCAGGTGGTGGAGTTGATCACCCCGACTCGGTAACCGCGGGCCGCTGCACGGATCCCCAGATCGGCGTCCTCGGTCACGTTGAACGGATCCCACCCACCGAGTTCCCGAAGACGATCGACCCGAAAATGGTTGCTCGTCCCACCGAGCGGAATCGGCAAACCCAAGCGATCCAGCCCCGTCAGAACGTAGTCGAACCAATACGAGTACTCCAGCGTGAACATGCGGGTGAGCAGATTCTCGGTCGCGTTGTAATAGTTCAGCGCCGCCTGAACGCAGACGAGTTCCGGTGGTCCTTTGCGGAAGGCCACGATCGCCTTCTTGAGCTGATCCGGATCCGGGCGATCTTCAGCGTCGTAGATCGTGAGGTACTCACCGCGAGCGAAGAGCAAGCCGACATTGCACGCTTTCGGCTTCGTCTTCGGAAGTCCATTGGGGACGACGATGAACGTGACCGTTTCCGGTGGCCGTGCTGCCTTGGCCGCAGCTAGTGTCTCCTCGTCGTCCTCTTCGATCAAGAGCAAGATTTCGAGTTTGCTGGCTGGATAGTCCAGGTTGCGGAGATTCTCGATGAGCTGCGGCACGACGTTGGCTTCGCGATAGACCGGCACGAGCACGGTGTACATTGGAAGTTCGTCGTCGCGTAGTGCCTTGACCTCTTCCGGAGAGATCGCCTGCACGTGCTCGTGTTTCGCTCCGGCCATGGCCACCACGAAATGAAAGAGCACGAAAACGAAGAGCACACTATTGACGAGTGCTGAAACGATGACCGCAGTGAGTGTCGGCACCATGAGTAATCCGGCCGCGACCAGCATCAGCAGGAACGCGAGCGCGATCTTCTGCCACCGGACGAGTACCTGCCGCGCACTCTCATCAGGACTTCGGTAGTACAGGCCCAAGGCTGCCCGATCCAGCACGAGATCACGAAAGATGGTTCGGACGGCGTAGTCGATATCCCATTCGCTCGTGACGAGCGGTCGTACCGTGACCGGCCCCAGAACGGATCGGATGTACTCCTCGAGTTCGGCTCCGGGCGGCTCGGCCGTCGCGACGAAGACCTCGTCTCCGACGCGCCGCACCGGGAAACAGCGGCGTTGCACAAGTTCCTCGGGGTCGAAAAGCCGCGCGAGCCGAGCATCCAGCGGCTCGCGTAAAAGATCGACGTATGGTTGTCCCCAGAGCTCAGCCAGCACCTGGTAGAGCTGCTGTCGCTTGACCAAACCGAGTGCGATCAGAATGCGGCCGATCCGGTCACCCGTCCGGCGCTGGTACTCGAGCGCGCGTTCCAGGTCTCCCGGGCGCAAGAGTCCTCGAGAAACCAATGCCTCACCGAGCCGCTTCCGCGAGCGGGTCACTTGCGGCTGGTGCGGTCGGTACGTACGAATGAGCATCGAGTCTCCCCGCCATGACCACGAGAAACCGTTCACTCACCGGCAATCATCGACCGAGCGACGGGGGTCGCCGAGAGACCCCCGTCCCCAACGTGGCTGGTCAATCATCCTACAGGGGAGCAGGAAAGACGGGCTAGTTAACGGTCACATGCGAGCAGACGCAAGGCTAGCGAGACTCGTTGAAGATCCGACTCGAGCGCACAGAAAAGAGGAGATAATGCTTTGCGGGCCATGCTCGCCGCAGCCACTCGTTTCACCTCGTCAGCCCGTGAAGGATCACGGAGAACTAACCGCAACGTCTTCTCGAGTTCGCGTTCCAGCATCGACTGGAGTGTTTCGTGTGCGGCACGGATCTCAGCGGCTATCGAGCGGGCCGCCGACCAACGAAGATAGCGCTGCACAGCACGTTCGATGTATGGCTCGACCGCTGCACTCTCCCATGCTGCGACGGGAGCAGGATCAGCTGGAAGATCGTCGATCGTCACCACCCGAATCCCAGGCACGTCGCTGATGGCTGGATCGACATTGCGTGGCACGGCGAGATCGACTAGTACGCGTGGTCGGCAAGCATGGCGACCGACCTGCTCCAGTCGAACGACCGGTTCCGGCGCCTGCGTCGCGACGAAAACCACATCCGCTTCGCTGACGAGTCGAGGCCACTCGCTCCAGTCGACGATCCGCACCGGCTTCTCAGATGGGACCTGGGCGAGTCGCCCCGGTGACCGATTGGTCCACCACACCACTTCCGGCTGGCAACGGCACAAGGCAGCGATGACGTCTCGACCGGTTTCGCCCGCTCCCAGCACGAGAACCCGTGCCGCCTGGAGATCACCCAAGAGGCGTGCTGCCTCGCGCACCGCCACGCGCGCGAGCGACCGCTGGCCGGTCGACCAGCCTGCACGAACCCGAACCATTCGTCCGGTTGCCAGACTCCAAGAGAACAGCCGGTCGAGAACCGGGCCGAGCGTTCCCGCCGCCCGAGCGAGCTCCCGGGCACGGCGTACTTGTCCGAGGATCTGCGACTCACCGAGGACACGCGAGTCGAGGCCAGCAGCGACACAGAACGCATGACGAACCGCCTCTATGCCGCTACACTGCAAGGCCCAGCGCTGGAGTTCCTCGACCGTGAGTCCACCGAGTTCAGCCAACCATTCGACTCCTCGATGGGCAGTTTCCTCGCCGTCGAGCCAGTAAACCTCGGTACGGTGACACGTGACGAGGAGCACGACTTCAGGCACCTGGCTTCCCCAGCGCTGGAGCCATTGGTACTGCTGCTCTGCTGGTAAACTGAATCGCTCGCGGATCGTGACCGGCGCCGTTCGATGCGTTACAGCGACCACGAAAAGCGTCATCGTCACCCCCGCGCCACCTCAGCCAATGCCTTCCGCGCCGCCTCGATCGTGCGATCGATATCCTCCTCTCGGTGAGCGAGTGAGACGAACCAGGCTTCGAACTGGGAGGGCGGCAGTAGAATACCTTGGGAGCGCATGGCTCGGTGAAACGCAGCGAAGCGGGCTGTATCGCATCGCTCAGCCGTTCGCGCATCCGTGACCGGCTGCTGGCCGAAGAAAAGCGTGAGCATCGAGCCGACACGCTGGACGTGTGCCGGGACACCAAACTCCTGGATCGTTTCCTCGAGTCCTCGCTGGAGCCGCGCAGCCAAAATCTCCAGACGATCGTAGGCCCCTGGTTCACGAGCCACTTCGAGCGTCGCGAGTCCTGCGACCATGGAGAGTGGGTTACCCGCCAGGGTTCCCGCTTGATACACCGGACCACTCGGCGCCACGTACTCCATGAGGTCGCGCCGGCCACCGTAGGCACCGACCGGAAGACCCCCGCCGATGACCTTCCCCAAACAGGTGAGGTCTGGCAGGATACCGAACTGTTCCTGAGCCCCACCGAGTCCTAATCGAAAACCGGTGATCACCTCATCGAAGATGAGGAGTGCGCCAGCCTGCCGCGTCAGCTCGCGCAGGCGAGACAAAAAGCCAGCAGCCGGTGGAACCACCCCCATGTTGCCTGCGACCGGCTCGACAATGACCGCCGCGATACGCTCACCGTGCTGAGCGAACACGTCTTGCACGGCTTGCTGATCGTTGTAGGGTAGAACGAGGGTGTCACGCGCAGTTCCTTCCGTGACGCCGGGTGTCCCTGGCAACCCGAATGTCAGGACGCCTGAACCGGCAGCGACCAGCAAACTGTCGACGTGGCCGTGATAGCAGCCGGCGAACTTCACGATGAGATTCCGGCCGGTGACCGCCCGAGCCAGGCGAATCGCGCTCATCGTCGCTTCCGTTCCCGAATTGACGAAGCGCACGAGCTCGATCGCAGGAACGGACGCGACGATCGCCCGCGCCAACTCGACCTCATACGGCGATAAAAGACCGAAACTCGTTCCCCCCTGGATAGCTTCCGAAAGACGCTCGACGACGTGCGGATGGGCGTGCCCAGCGAGCAGGGCACCCCACGAGCAGATGTAATCGAGGAATCGCCTTCCGTCTGCATCGACGAGGTAGGCACCCTCACCGCGCACTGCGACGACCGGTTCCTCACCGACTGCCCGAAAAGCTCGAACTGGGCTGTTCACCCCACCTGGAAAGAGGTGCTGAGCAGCGTCCCAGAGAGAACGGGAATTTTCCATCATCATTCCTTTCTCAGCCGAGGAGAGCCTGCTCGAGTGCGGTTCCGATCCGTCCGCTCCGCAGCCAGCGCGCCACATCCTTCGCGTGATAGGTAATGATCATCTGCGCACCGGCTCGCCGGATCCCCGTCAACAGCTCGAGAACCACCCGCTGCTCGTCGATCCAACCATTGCGGGCGGCCGCCTTGACCATCGCATACTCACCGCTCACGTTGTAGGCCGCGATCGGTACCTCGAATCGTTCACGTGCAGCGACGATCACATCGAGGTAGGCAAGAGCCGGCTTGACGATGATCGCATCCGCCCCCTCTTCGATGTCGGTCTCGATTTCGCGCAGGGCCTCCCGCCGGTTGCCGGGATCCATTTGATGGGAGCGACGATCACCGAACGCTGGAGCCGACTCCGCAGCCTCACGAAACGGTCCATAAAAGGCCGATGCGTACTTGGCGGCATAGGAGAGAATCGGAACTTCGAGGAAGCCAGCCCGATCGAGAGCTTCACGGATAGCCAGAACCCGTCCGTCCATCATATCGGACGGAGCTACCATGTCGGCTCCCGCCTCGGCATGCGAGACCGCGGTCCGTGCCAAAAGTTCCAGTGTAGGATCGTTGACGATTCGTCCATCACGAACGATCCCACAGTGCCCGTGTGAGGTGTATTCGCAGTTGCAGACATCGGTGATCACCACGAGATCGGGCGCGCGCTGTTTCAGTTCCCTGACTGCGCGCTGCACGATGCCATCCGGATCGTAGGCTTCACTGGCCAGTTCATCCTTCTGGGCAGGAATGCCGAAGACTAATACCGCGCCGATACCGAGTTCCAGCAGCTCTTCGACCTCTGCCCCCAGCTGATCGACACTCAACTGGTACACGCCCGGCATCGACCGCACCTCACGCCGGACGCCCCGACCATGAACGACGAACAAGGGATAAATGAAGTCCTCCACACTCAGACGCGTCTCGCGGACCAGACGACGGAGGCCCTCCGTCTGTCGCAGCCGGCGAAACCGGCGAAACCGCCCTCGCTCGACGCTCATCCCGTGCTCCTTTCCGCTCGCACCACCGCTTCGATCAATCCTTCAGCCGTGTAGGTTTCGGCAACGACAGCGACGTGCAATCCGAGCTCTCGAGCGGTCTCGGCCGTGACCGGCCCGATCGCGGCGATACGAATGCGATCGGATAATCGCTTGGTGTCGCCGAGCGCGAAGGCCAGCGCACGCGCGGTCGAACTCGCAGTCAGGAAGATCCAGTCGATGGTCCCCGCTTCCAGAGCCGCCTGCATCCCCTCGTCGAGTGGAAGCAGTTCCGTCCGATAGGCCGGAACGACGACGACCCTGGCCCCTGCTTCTTCGAGCCGCCGTGGCAGGACCTCGCGTGCTTCTGCCGCACGCGCGATCAAAACATGCGACCCTGCCACGCCGCGCGCGATCAGCTGTGCAGCAACTGCCTCGGCGATGAATTCGTCCGGTACGAGGTCTGGCTCCAACCCGTATTCGCGCAACACACGAGCAGTCGCCGGACCGATGGCGGCGAGTCGTTTCTCCCGAAGCAGCTCCGATCCGCCACCGAGACACCGCAACCGATCGAGCGTCGCTCGGACCCCGTTCGCGCTGGTAAAGACGATCCAATCGAAACGCGCCAGATCTGCCAGTGCAGCGTCCAAAGGGCCCCAATCCTCGGGCGGCAGGATGCGGATGAGCGGATGGACGAATACCTCAGCCCCGAGAGCACGAAGCCGCTCGACGAGAAACTGTTCCTGCCCAGCCGGGCGTACCAAAAGAATGCGACGCCCCCGGAGAGGATCGGTTGTTCGCTGGGAAACACGGCTCTTTTCCCGATTGGCCAGGGTGAGCCCGAGTTCTCGCGCACGCTCGATCGCTTCCTCGCGCGGCCAATCCAGGTACTGACGGACGAAACGACCATCAGGGAAAAGGACGGCGATGCGAAAACGCAATCGATTCCCTGCGATCGTTGCGTAGGCACCGAGCGGCACGGAGCAGCCGGATCCGAAGGCTGCGAGGAAAGCTCGTTCGACCGCAACCGCTTCGTGGACCAACGGCTCGTCGAGTTGGCTGAAAAGCTCGAGTCGCCCATCGCTTTCACGCGCGACGACCGCCAAAGCTCCCTGCCCCGGTGCTGGAACGAACTCGTCCGGATCCAGATACTCGGCCACGAGATCAGCCTGCGAGAGTCTTCGCAGACCGGCAGCCCCGAGCACCAGGGCATCGACGATCCCCTCACGCAGTTTGCGCAAGCGCGTGTCCACATTGCCCCGAATATCGACCACGACGAGATCAGGCCGTGCTCGTTGAAGCAGTGCTTGCCGCCGCCGCGAACTCGTACCCACTCGCGCACCCGCCGGCAACTCCCCGAGCTTCCGCGGTGGAGCGGTAACCAGTACGTCGCGAGCATCCTTTCGAGCCAAAACGGCGACCAGAACCAGGCCAAGAGGAAGCTGAGTCGGAAGGTCTTTGGCACTGTGAACGGCGAGATCGATCGTCCCCGCAAGGAGCGCTTCGTGCAGTTCTTTCGCGAACACGCCGCTTCCGCCGAGCACAGTGAGCGAGGTCGCCCGATCGCGATCACCCGTCGTCACGATGGGGACGACCGTCACCGAATTCTCCGGATCGAGGCAACGAAGCCGCTCGACGACCTCCTCGGCCTGGGCGAGGGCCAGCGTGCTCCCCCGCGATCCGATCCGAATCCGCTCTGCCATCGAATCCGCCCCCGCCTGCAACCCGAACCGAGTCAGCCATTTCGCACAAAATCTGATCGAATCTGCTCAGCCATTGTCGTCGCGCCGATTCTACTCAGGAGACTCTTCGGCTGCAAGGCATCGGGGAACGCTTGTGCCCCGACCTCCAGCGCCCGGGTACAATGCTCGAGAGCGAGAGAGACGATCCGGCGGAGGAGCGAGGTTATGAGCCATACGGTGGTGATCATCGGTGCTGGTCCTGGCGGCGTCGCTGCCGCTCGTGCCGTTCGGCAGTATTTGGAAGCCGAGGATCGCGTGATCGTCATCGACCGACAGGACGAGCAACGGCTCGGGGTGACGCTGCTGTCCATCATGCGCGGCTGGCACGAACCAGAAGACGTGACCATTCGACCATCGCGTGTCCTCGCCGGTGTCGCCGAGTTCATGACTGCTGAGGTGACGCGTATCGATCCGGTGAACCGACGCGTCCAGACGACCACCGGAACACTCGCATACGACGCCTTGATCGTCGCGGCCGGCGCTGAGCTCGTCCCGGAAACGGTACCGGGTCTGGTGACGGCGCTCGAAAATGGGTCAGCCGGACACTGCTGGTCGCTGCCCGCCGCACTCCACCTCCGCGAGCGCTTGCGCTGCCTCGCCGGAGGCCGTGTCCTGATCGTAGTGACGAGGCTTCCCTACAAGTGTCCACCGGCTCCGTACGAAGCTGCTCTTCTCGTTCGCGACCTCGCCGTGGAGCGCGGGATCGGTAACTCGGTCGATGTCACGGTGATCACACCGGAGCAGTCGCCGCTCGCTGTGGCTGGTCCGGAGGTCGGGCGAGAACTCGTCGCTCTCCTGAACCAGCAGGGAATCACTGTGCTCACCGGTGAACAGCTGGTTGCCGTGGACGGTCGGCACCGCGAAGCCCAGTTCGCCTCTGGCCGACGCGAACTCTTCGATCTCCTCATCGTTGTCCCGCCTCATCGTGCCCCGACCTTCCTGCAGGAAGCGGGCCTCGCTGAGGGTGACTGGGTACCTGCCGAATTGCGGAGCATGCGCACACGGTTCGAAGGAATCTGGGCAATCGGCGATGTCGCAGCAGTGCGGATTCGGGACACGCTCCTCGTTCCCAAGGCAGCGGTGTTCGCCCAGCAACAGGCGGAAGTGGCTGCGCGCGATCTGGCGCGGTGGCTCGGTCGGACAGCACCCGAACCGGAGATCCAGGCCTACGGGCGCTGTTGGTTCCTGGCTGAACGCGGAATGGCGGGTGCGATCGAGGGCGACTTTCTCGCTGAGCCCCGGCCCAAAGTCACCTTCCAGCCACCGAGCGCCGAAGGTTTCGCCCAGATGCAACAGGAGCTCGCCGCTTGGCTCGCCCAAGATCCGGCACGGCGGCGCTGAATGGTGGTTGGACTCAGGAACCTGCGGAGAGGAGACGGTAAAACTCCTCGCGGGCCGCTGCCGATTCTCGGAAGATTCCGAGCATGGCGCTCGTCGTGGTTCGCGCGTGCTGCTTCTCGACCCCGCGCATCATCATACAGAGGTGAATGCCGTCGGCCACGACTGCAACTCCTTGAGGATCGAGCAGTTCGGCAATCGCTTCCGCGATCTGGTGCGTCAAACGCTCCTGGACTTGTAACCGCCGCGCATAGAGATCGACGATGCGCGCGAACTTGCTCAA
>Ga0197143_1000626_pt1 | contig 36040 bp, 33 predicted proteins | sample GBS70_MetaG_FD_148603 | JGI IMG/M metagenome (GOLD analysis project Ga0197143, IMG submission 148603) | Sediment microbial communities from Great Boiling Springs, Gerlach, Nevada, United States - GBS 70_MetaG | ecosystem: Environmental > Aquatic > Thermal springs > Hot (42-90C) > Sediment... | reverse complement strand
TTCATGAATTAAACCTTCTCTAACCATTGATACTACCTGTCTAGGAGTATAGTCCATATACTGGTTTAGTGGACACGAAGCTGAACATGTCCCACATTGTATACATCTCTCAATAGCTGTTTGGATTGCATTGCTATCTTCTATCAATAAGCTATTCTGATTAGCCAATGGTATCCACCCCTACTTTATCTTGTATGTCTGGAATTTTTTCACCTAGCTTTACACTCCACTCTAATGCATATTGTTCACCAAGTTTATCGGCTGCAATTATTATCAGGCTACTCTCTATATCTAAAATATCTCTAGACAACTGGGCTACGATCTTCTGAAATTCAAATGAGTTATTCTTATTGTTTAAATGATACTTGCAATGGTTTATAAGCGATCTACAGCATGTTAAAGCCGTAATTATTTTAGGTGAAACATCTATATTCTTCTTCTTTAAATCCACGATGAAATCAGCTAAATTCTTCCATTTATTCTCAATCTTAAGAATAACATCTTTTGTATCTAGCTCTATGTTGTACATCTTACCACACCCCCAATATCCTCTTCAGCCTTTAGTATATACCTTACGTATTTTTTATAAAATTAGTATATATCTATGGAGCCCTGGTATGGTCTTTATAGTATACTTTCTATAACACTGTTTAGTATATATTGATATAGATAGTTAATTCTTAAATAGTAAGGGGTATATATTTTTCGTGTGATAGTTAGAAGATTACAGAAAGTCGGACACAATACACTCTCAATAACTCTACCAAATCAATGGATTAAGGAGATGGAGTTAAAGAAGGGCGATGCAATAGTTTTTACTTTCGAAGAAGATGGTTCATTAAAACTTAAGCCGAGTACGCTTGTTGAGAGAGAAAGGAAGAAACATGAAGTCATAATATATGCTGATCAATGTAATGAGCCGTCACTTCTCGAGAGGTTAATCATCGGCAACTATATTCTTGGACATGATATAATAAGAGTTGTTTCTTCAACATCTTTCAAAGCAAGTCATTTAGAAGTAATAAAAAAGGCTGTTGGAAAACTCATTGGTGTCGCAATAATTGAGGAATCTCCTCTACAAGTAATACTCCAATGCATGGTTGAACCTGCATCCTTCCCAGTACAGGTACTTCTTAGAAGACTATACATCATCGTCTCTACGATGCATAAAGAATTATCTGATGCATTAAAGGAGCTAAATTCAAGCTTGGCAAGGCAGGTGATGTTAAGAGAGCCAGAGGCCGATAAAATGCATCTCCTTATTACTCGTCTATTAACTCTTGCTCAGACTCATAAAGAACTATACTCAACAATAGGAATAGAGGATTCACGAGATCTTATACTATATAGGCTTGTCTCACAGAATCTAGAAAGGATAGGTGATTGGATAGAGAATATGTCTAAGTATATTGAATACTTGGAGCCGAATAAGAACTACATACAAGAGGAGGCATTAAATTACCTAGCTGAGATGAGTAACCTTTCACATACAATATGCTTTAATGCTATTAACTCATTATTCACAGGAGATATAGAAGAGGCAAACAACGTGATCACACAATATAAAGAAACATATGAAGATAGGGACTCCCGAATAATGCATAAATTAATAGAATATATTCAATGTGTGCCATGCGGTCCCTTAATAGGAGTTATAGTCTTCGGTTTAGTGAGGATGGCTGAGCTAGGATCAGAGATAGCTCAAGCAGCAATAGATAGAGGTGTCAGGAAACCAAGTAAATTCTCTGAAAGCATAGTTGGAGATGAAGTATTGAAGAAGCTCTACAGTACGGAAGCTTTCTAGATTAACCGATGTAGAAGAATAGTTTTTCGCTAAGAATGTAGATGGGCTGCTATTACCACCTGACCTAGCGATATTCCACCATCGTTTACTGGAAACTTCCTAGGTAGGAGCAACATTAGTCTAGTGTCTTTGATTGCTTCTTCTACTCCTTCTACGATATAATCATTTACAGCTGCACCACCAGAGAGCAATAGGTATCTGTGTCTTCTTTTCGCCGCTCTGGAAGCTATCAACCCTAAACCATATCCTAGCGTCTTCTGAATCATGTAAGCTATCTCACCTACATCTACTCCATCGATCAGCAGGTCTAGAGCATTTAGGATTATTGACGTAGTATCTAGAACAGCTTTCTCTGAATAATTTATCTTGACATCTAATATTTCATTGCTCTTCCTAGAGACTGCTTCTAATCTTACCGCAGGCTCACCTTCATAGGTCTTCTCAAAACATACTCCTAGAAGAGCTGAAGCTGCATCAAGAATTCTACCAGTACTTGAAGTCTTTGGAGAGTCCTGGATCTGTCTTAAAACTAGTCTAAGTTCTTTTTCACCTTGCATAAAGCCTTTTTGAGTTATCTTAAGTTTTGCTAGAATAGTGACCAACTCGTCTTGGTCAAACTTCTTACTTAGTATTCCAGCCAGCATTCTAGCAGGATATCTTACTGCTAAGTCTCCGCCAGGCATAGGTTGAAGTTCTAGATGACCAACTCTCTCAAAATCATTGTAGCTTACTCTTAGTACTTCTCCTCCCCATATTGTTTTATCCAGCCCGTATCCTACGCCGTCTATAGCTATCCCTAGAACTTCTTCATTTAAAGAGTGTTCGGCCATTGCTGAAGCTATGTGAGCCCAATGATGCTGTACTTTATAAATTTCAGTACCGTATCTCCTAGCCCATTCTTCAGCAAGTAGTGTTGATGGATACCTTGGATGCATATCTGCAGTGACTATAGATGACGTGATATCTACTCTATAGTTTTCTATTAGGAGTCTCAGGTAACGTTCTAAATCTCTAAAACAATAATATTCATCAACATCTCCAATATACTGGGTTAGAACAACTTTATCCTCGAAGCCGACGGCTCCAGCACTTTGAAGCATTGCTCCGAAAGCTATAACAGGTTTCTTTAATTTCAGAGGTAGCGTTGTCCACAGAGGTGCATATCCCCTACCCCTCCTCAAGATTGATATTCTTCCACGAGTAAATCTTACAACACTATCATCAACTCTATTAATTATCTTTCTATTATGAACTAGAAAGTAGTCGACGAAATCTGATAATTTATTTCTTGCACATTCTTCGTCGATACACATAGGCTCACCTTGAGGGTTTCCACTAGTCATTACAGCGAACTTGTCATAGGTATTTTTCAGTAAAAGGTAATGTAGTGAAGTGTATGGGAGAAAAATTCCAAGCTGCTTTAGACCTGGAGCGACTAAGCTAGATATTCTTCTTTCTTCTCTGATATCTAGTAACACTATTGGTCTTTCTTTAGATTTTAGTAGTTCTATTGCTTCATTATTCAGTTTGACTAGGGATGATGCGGTTTCAATATCTAGAACCATGACTGCGAAGGGCTTTGAAGGTCTCTTCTTTCTTTTTCTTAAACGTTCTAAGGCGGAGTCTAACGTAGCCGAAGCTGCTATATGGAATCCTCCTATACCCTTAACAGCCACAATATACCCTTCATCAATCAATTTCCCTCCATATTCTATTGCATCATATCCACTGTAGATAGGCTGGTAATCTCTTGTATAGAGCATTATTTTTGGACCACACTCTGAGCAGCTTATTCCTTGAGCGTGGAACCTCCTTGTATTCTCTGGGTCATGATATTCTCCCAGGCACTTCGAACATAGATGGAAATCCTTCATACTCGTATTCTCTCTATCATATGGTATTTTCTCTATGATTGAGTATCTAGGTCCACAATATGCACATGAATGGAATGGATATAAGTAAAATCTACTTGATGGATCTAAGACTTCTCTTAAACAATCTTCACATATAGAGAAGTCGGGTGGAATTATAGAGCTCCTATAACTGTATGGGTCGCTCTCAAGAATCTTGAAAGCATCATATCCTTCGATTTCAGCCTCCGTGACCTGAACATACTCTAAACATGCCACGCTAGGTTTTTCATCGTTAAACATTTTTAGAAATCTATCAATATCTTCTTCTCTTCCCTCAATATGTATCTCTACTGCACTACCCCCAATGTTTTTAACGTATCCTTTCACTCCCGATCTCATAGCTAATCGATAGATGAAGGGTCTGAATCCAACCCCTTGAACTATGCCTGACGCACGTATGATAACCGCCTTTAACATTCCTTATTCCTAGATCATATTACATTAACCTAACTCAAAAACATCGATCTGGAACAATAAATGTATGTAATCAATATATTCTAGTATATTTTAGATATTTTGAGAGTAATCTTGCATGAGTGGAGTATCGCTGAAGGCATAGTTACGGTGTTACTTGAGTCATTCAAGGATCAGAAAGTCTTAGAAGTTGAGATAAAAATAGGTGAACTTAGAGATTTAAACATAGAAGTATTGGGAGAAGCGCTCAGCATACTCTCAAAGGGGACAAGCTTAGAAGATTCAAGATTTAGTATAGTTGTTTCAAAAGCGGTCTTTAAATGTTTAAGCTGTGGAGAGAGATGGATGATGGATAAAGCATTAGAGATCTTGAGTGGAACGCTAGATGCTGGTAAATACGTGATTGAAGAAGGAGAGCCTGAGCCTCCAATCCACTTTGTTTAAATTAATTGTTTAAACATTTTATATGTTATAGATGAAAGAAAAATTTAGATGGAGTTAGATGTAGATTCTTGGATGGATTTATCATCTATTCTTTAATGCTTCATCAAGATCGTATTCTAGGTCATTCTCCAAATCTTTCTTGATACGCTTAGACTCAGATTCTCCCACTGCTTCAGATAGAGTCTTATCTATTTTTTTCTTTATTGGATTAGCTTTTTCATAGATTCTAGTTAGCCATTCTTTATATCCCCCCCATTTAAATGGTCCGTATAGTCCTTGAGCGATATCTAATAGATCTCTTTGTGCTCCTCCAAGCCACATCTGGATGATCTTGTAATCACGATAATATTTTTCGACATTCATCTCGAATGAGTATCCATAAGATCCCATTAGCTCCATTGCCTTATTCGTACAGAACATTGCAACCTCTCCTGCAAATGATCTAGCCGAAGAGAATTTAGCAATCATATGTGGAGACCATGGTTCACCGTAGGCTTCGGGTTTTGAGGCCTGCCAGGTTACTGATAGATAGTATTGTCTAGCTAGATCTACCATCCTATACATCTGGGCAAGTATCGAAGCAAATAGCGATCTTTCTCTAACTGGTTTGCCAGCAATCATTCTATCCTTCGTCCAGTCTAAAGCTATTTCAAGAGTTGCAGTAGCTATTCCCGTGAGTCTTGCTGCTCCAGCTAGTCTACCTAAACCTATAACATATCCATGTATAATCTTGGCGCCATCTCCAGGCTTTGTATCTACTCTATACTTTACAGGGACCTCAACATTCTCATACCATATATCAACGTTTTCATCAGTCATACAGAAGCCACATTTCTTATATGGTTCTCCAAAACTCATTCCTTTAGCATCGTAGGGAACATAAACTATCCCAGCTACCTCTTCACCTTTGGAAGGGTCTTCAGATACTACAACCCAATATCCTAAATGCCCTGCAAATATGTCTGGCCATTTTTCACGCCATCTATCCCAATACTCTGATTTAGCGGCTGGACCTGGCCATATCTTATGTCCATTCAATACATATCGATCGTCTTCCTTCCTTGCGATAACAACGTTTAATGTTCTAAGTTCTAATGATGGGTCTTCTATATTTGCTCCTCCTTCAGGCTCAGTAATACATACACATGCAATATAAGGCACTTTTGCCGTTAGCTTTGGAGCAAACTCTTCTAGAAGATCTCTCCTAATATTAACACGATTATACATGAAGGATACTATCCAATGGATTTTACCTACAAGAGTGCTTAGACCTGGATCTCCTCTCGATAGTTCTTCGTTTATCATCTGTCTAACTATTGGTGAGAGACCTAGCCCTCCATATTCTACTGGAAGGTTGGCGATCGTTAAGCCGAGTTTATGACATCTGTAGTATAACTCATATAATGTTTTATGAGCAAGTTCTTCATCTCTATGCCATCCACCTTCTAGGTCCTGTCTTTTAGGGAAAACCTCTTTTTCTGTAAATTCTCTTATAGTTTTGGCTATCATTATCTCTTCATCAGTGCAAAAACATCTTGGATATTTATGCTCAGGCTCAAGAAGTAGATACATAATTCATTCCTCGGAAAGTAGCTTTAATCATGGGTTCTTAAGTTTTTACAAATCAGATATAGTGAAAAAGATTATATTTTTCTCAGCCGAGTAATTTATGAGGTTAGAATATGGGTATAAAGAATATCTATCTTCTTGATTTCGGAATACTCTCAGGAGAACTTGGATGGTTTATTCCAGATCCGGCTGGATGGACGGAGAGTATGGTTGAGAAGAAGCCTAAGATCCCTGTGTGGACTGATATACCAGTGACTGGTGCGGTAATTGAACATTCAGATGGGATAGTATTGATGGATACAGGTAGTAATCCTGAAGCAAAGAAGGTTTGGGGGCCTGTCTGGGAAGTATTCCCGATGACAAAATTTACAGATGAAAATAGATTAGAGAATCAGCTAAAACTTATTGGGCTGAAACCTGAGGATATAACTTACGTAGTCTTTACACATCTACATCTAGACCATGCAGGCCAAGCATACATCTTTAAAGATCTTAAAACACCTTTAATCACCCACAAGAAAGAATTAATGTGGGCAACATACTTAATGTATCTTGGGAAAGCAGGGGCTTATCAGCCTGTTGATCTAGATGCATTAAAAGGAGGAGCATGGTTTACTTTTGAAGGAGAATCATTCGAGCTTCTCCCAGGAATAGATCTACTATTTGTTGGAGGTCATACTCCTGGAAGCATAATAATTAAAGCTACAACTGAAGCGGGCAACAACTATCTCTTCACAGGAGACTTTGTTCATCTACCAGAGGAATTAGAGAGAGAATCAAAAGGTTGGCTACTTGGAGATGTGGATGAATACATCACTGGATTAAGAAAGATAAAACTACTTGCTAGAAGACCTAGAACGAACCTCGTCATAAGCCATGATCCAAAGCTTTGGGAGAAATATCCTAAGGCACCTAAAGCTCTCCAATAGCTGATGAATGCTTAGGGAGAGACAAAAATGTCGGTTTTCGCCTACACCTCGCCTAACGATACTGTATTTACTGTTAGGAACGTTCAAGTAAAATTTGGAGAAGGAGTTAGCTCAGAAGTAGGATATGAGGCGAGAAGACTAGGTATCAAGAAAGCATTGATAGTTACAGATAAAAATCTCAATGAGAATAGTAAGTGGCCTTCGATGATAAAAGAATATCTTGAGGGAGAAGCTATTAAATCCGACATATTTGATGGAACGCATATAGAACCAATAGATACTGAAGTGATTAAAGCAATAGAATTCGCTAGAAGTAAGGATTACGATGGGTTCATAGCAGTTGGAGGTGGTTCATCTATTGATACAGCTAAGATGATAAACCTCTACACTACCTATCCCACTCTAGACTTTAAAGATTATATTGCTCCTCCAACAGGAGGCGGAAAACCAGTTCCAGGACCTCTTAAACCACTAATATGTATTCCGACTACTGCGGGAACTGGGAGTGAAAATACTCCAGTAGCAATAGTTGATCTAATTAAGGAGAAGCTAAAAGTAGGGATCTCGAATCCATATCTCCTACCTTCTTATGCTTTGTTAGACCCAGTTCTTACCGTAACTTTATCTCCCTACTATACTGCATCGACAGGGATAGATGCATTAATGCATTGTATCGAATGTTATACTGCCATCCCCTATAATTGTAGGCCTAGACCAGCTTCTCCAGATAAAAGACCAGTATACATAGGCTCGAACCCTGTCTCAGATATATTTGTTGAAAAAGCAATGGAGCTTATAGGAAAACACTTGAGTAGAGCATACTATAACCCATACGACTTAGAAGCAAGGAGAAACATGCTTTTAGCCTCACACTTAGGTGGAGCATTTGGAAACGCTGGAGTACATATATCCCATGCTCTAGCATACCCGATAGCTGGTAGAAGACATGAGCTTCCACACGGTATTACTGTAGCCGTTACAGGACCAGCGATGCTTGAATTTATTGAACCGATAGTTCCCGATAAACTCGCAAGGATCGCTCAGCTATTAGGCGAGAAGACCGAAGGATTAAAGATAAGAGAAGCTGCTTCACTTGCAAAAGAAGCATTAATAAAATTAATGAGAGATGTCAATCTACCCTCAGGCATAAGTGAATTTGGTTTTGAAGAAAAAGATCTAAAAGAGCTCTCCGAGGGAGCTATACTACAGCAGAGGTTACTGGCAGTCAGCCCTAGACCTGTCAATATAAAGGAGATAATGGAAATATATCGGAAAAGTTTACATAACTGGTGAAAACACAAAAACATTTACCTCCAACTATTTTTCTAAAGAGATAATTAGAAATAAATAATAGTCTCGGAGTTTCTATGTATGTGAACATTGATGCATAGTTACTTCAACAAGATATCTGTAAAAGATGTAGAATTCTTTGAGAGGCTTCTTGGAAGTAGAAATATATCAACAAGTGAAGAAGAATTAGTAGCTAACTCGGTTGATGCTTATCCTGGAGGGTTTTATAAGCCTGAGATAGTAGTATGGCCTGAATCCTCTCAGCAAGTAGCGGAAGTATTAAGATATGCTTATGAGAGAAGAATACCCGTTTACCCCAAAGGTGGAGGAACAGGTTTAACTGGGACAGTTCCAATATATGGTGGCATACTCCTAAGCCTTGTTAAGATGAATAAGATAGTTGAAGTTTATGAAGAAGATATGCAGATTAGAGTTCAGCCAGGGATAATTTATGATAGATTAAATAAAGAACTTGAAAAATATGGTTTATTCTTTCCTCCAGATCCTTCAAGCGGTTCATGGTGTACGATCGGGGGGATGGTGGCATCCAATTCTTCAGGGTTAAAAGCAGTCAAGTATGGAACGACTAGAGAGTATGTTCTAGGAATGGAAGTCGTATTTTCAGATGGTAAAATAGTCAGAATTGGTAGTAGAACATTCAAGTATTCAACAGGACTCGACCTCTTAAAGATGATGATAGGCTCTCAGGGAACCCTAGGTGTATTCACAGAGATAACTCTAAGACTTAAGAATTTACCAGAATATTTTAAGACAGCTTTATCTTTCTTCCCATCAGTTCAATCTGCCGTAAATGCGGTCTACCAAATAGTTAGAAGAGGTCTAGACATAGCGGCGATAGAATTTATGGATGAGGAAATGATGAAGGCTGTTGCAGAATATAAGAAAATCGATTTTCCTGAATCTCAAGCCATGCTACTAGTTGAGACTCATGGAAGCAAAAGAGCGGTCTCAGAGAACATGGAAAAATGTATACATGTATTAGAGGAAAACAAATCTATTGAAGTAAGAGTCGCAGAAGATGTAGAGGAACGAGAGAGGTTCTGGGCAGCAAGAAAAGGAGCTTATCCAGCAACTCTTAGGCTCGGTAGATATATGATTATAAGCGATATCGTTGTTCCTCTCTCAAAATTGTATGATGCAGTTCAGAAGTCTTACGAGTTAGGGAGGAAATATGAAGTCCATGCATCTGTTATAGGACATTTTGGAGATGGTAATCTTCATGTACATTGGTCAGCTGGAAACAATAGAGATAAAGTAGAAGACCTCCACAAAGCTAATGATGAGCTTACAAGATGGGCTATAGATGTTGGTGGAGCAGTATCTGGAGAACATGGGATAGGTACGGAAAAAAAGAAATTCGTAAAACAACAATTTAGAGAAGCATTCGACTTGATGCTGAAGATAAAGAAATTAGTAGATCCTAAATGTATATTATCGCCAGGAATAATATTCGATCTAGAAGAAGTAATCTAGTAACTGTGGGGAAAGATGACTCTACCTGAACCATCAGAGATAGAGAGGAAGCTAGGAGAATATTTTGAAGATGTATGGAAATGTATTAGATGCGGCTTCTGCAATAGTGTATGTCCTACATCTAATACATCTCGTTCATATATGTCTTCATTAACTTCACGTGGAAGAATAATACTTCTCCAAGCTTACTTCTCAGACATTCTAAGTAAATCTCTTAAAGATGAAGAAATACAAGACTTGATGCAGTATTGTTTTGGATGTAGGAGATGTATTGAAGTCTGCCCACCTGGAGTTAGGATACCGAACTTAATCTGGAGAGTAAAACAGCTTAACGATGAACCAAGACATCTAAGAAAGTTTATTCTTACCCATTACGGTGAACTATTAAGACTTTTTTCAAGGTTCCCAAGATTATCAAATCTACTTCTACACTCATATCTAGGAAAAATATTGCTAGAGGTATCATCTGGAATAAGTAGAAAAATAGATTTCCCAGTCTTCAATCATAGTCTAGAAGAATGGATTAATAAGAGAAGGAAAAGTAATGGTTCTAGAGGGAGGATAGCATATTTCATAGATGTATTCACGAATTACCATGAAGTAGAGCTAGGGAAAAAAGTAGTCGAGTTAATTGAAAAGCTTGGATACATTGTTGTAGCCCCACCTCAGAGAGAAGCTGGAACACTCCTCCTCGAGGAAGGCTTAATAGAAGAAGCTTATAGGGTAGCGGAAGAAAATATTGAAAATCTCTACAATACAGTGAAGGATGGAGTCAAGATATTGACTAGCTCTCCAGCAGCATATCTCGCATTAAAGAAAGATTATCCCGAGCTTCTAGGAGATACTAAATCGAGAATAGTATCTGAAAATACGGTAGATATAATTCAATTATTGTTAAATGAATATGAAGAAGGCACGATAGATTTCGATATGTCGTCACAGGATCAACTGGTTTATCATCTAAGTTGTTTTACAAAAGCTTCTGGACTAACTAAAGATGTTAGGAGGATCTTAACTCTAGCTGGATATAGACTAAAAGAACTAGATTTATGCTGTGGTATCGGAGGAATATGGGGGATGAACAAAAAATACTATGATCTATCGTTAGAGGTTGGCTTAAACCTGTTTAATGAATTGAAGAAGATTAATCTACCCGTAGCTTCGCAGAGTGAGACTTGTAGAATCCAGATTAAGAATAATGTCTTACTAGATGTCAGACATCCATTCTCATTTATCGTTGATAGAGTAAAGATTAATATGGAGTAGATTATCTACGTCGCAATGAAATAGATAGAATTAGAGTCAGTATAAAAGCGATTACCAGGACCATGATAATAATCCAGAGATAATACGTATTATTATCTTCAGTTTCCCTAATCTTTGTAACAGTATATGGGAAGCTAATAGTAACAGTAGAAGATATTACTGAAGTTATCGTAAAAGTATTGTTGTACAAGCTTGTGACAAACAGGGTTTTTGTTAATGATTTAGTAATAGTTTCTGTAAGGAGCCTTGTTATAGTCATCGATATGGTAGTCATCTCTCTCCCTTCTTCAACATAGTATTCATAGAGATTCCACTTAGAAGGTGTAAACTCATTATCGAAGTCTGCTAAATATACATAATTGTTTTCAATCAACCATTTATTTACATTTAACAGCTTCTCAGAATCTATTCTTACATATACTACGCAGACTAGCCTATAATATCTATCCATGACGTATTTATCATCTACATCTAAGTAGACTTTCTTCCCTTGAATTAGTTTGGATAAAGCTTCTCTTGCTTCAACCCCGCCTTTTTCATTAAGTTCAGGAGCATTTACATCTGCTAACCTTACTCTTCCGACTGGGAAAGCATCAAATGTATCACCATCGATAACTTTGTAAACCGATCCTGTAACATCAACCTCGAAGGATTCTGAACCATAAACTTTAAAGATCCCAAAAACAAGTATGACTAGTACTATCAGGGTTGTCAATCGATTCTTCATGAGTTTATCTTTTAAGACCTTGTACGTAAGCTCTTCACCATTATGAACTCTAAATTAACAGTACACGTCGCCTAAATATCTTCTATCTTTACTATGTTGGTCTAACACTTATTCTTATTTTCCTGAGCCTAATATCTGGGCCTCCGAACCAGACAGGTATAGCTTGCATAGGCTCACTTTTACCACAATATCCAGCTCTAAAGAATAGTTTCTTTCCAACAGCATCTATTGAAGAGTAGAAGTCTCTGGTTGTAATTTCTAATACAGGGTTTCTTACAGGCTCGTTGATTTCTCCATTAACTATCTTATACGCTTCTACACCTACATATCTTTGGTTCCATCTCTTATCATCAATATTCCATTCCTGATTTGACTTGATATATACTCCAAGCTGAATGTCTTCTATTAATTCTTGGAAGCTATAGTCTCCAGGCTTCATATAGGTGTTAGCCATACGGATGATTGGTTCACGATCGTATTGACTTGCTCTCGCAGCACTATTGCTCTCAACTTTAAAGATTCTCGCAGTCTCTCTATTATGTAGTAGCTCATTTATATAACCATCTTTAATCAAGATCCTTTCTCGAGCTTCTACTCCTTCATCATCATATAGATAGTATCCGAAAGATCCTGGAATTCTAGGATCATCAACAACAGTTACTATTTCTGAGCCTATCTTCTCACCGATCATGTTAGGCTTGATATATGTTTCACCAGCTTGTGCAGCTTCCCTACCTAGGACTCTGTCAGCTTCACCTGGATGACCTGCAGATTCATGACATATCAATCCAACGACTTCTGAACCAATTATTACATCGATCTCATCTTTGGGGGGCTCGGTACCATTCAGCAGAATATTACATAGATTCTCTACTTCATCGGTTAAGTTCTCTGTTAGATTCCATTTCTCGACAGCTTCCCATCCTCTTGATTCTCCGAGTTCTTGTATCCTCTGTAATGTTCCTCTTTGTGGATGATATAATGTTAAGATGTAGGTTGCCATGGTTCTTGGAACAATATGTTTTACGTCAGCTCCATCGCTATTAACGACATGTTTCTCTAGATCCCATTTCTCTAGTGTCAACATTCTTGAAGGAAGTTTTACACCAACTTTTTCAGAAGCTTCAACTATGCTTTTGTCTACATCTTTTAGATAGTCTATCTTATCTTCAACACTGATTGAGGTCCAGCTAACTCGAGGTTTTATACTTATGGTTCCTCTAGAAATTTTTCCTTCTCCGAATGATTCCCCTCTAGTAATAATCTTTGAACTAGCTCGAGCCATAGCGACTGCGTCTTCTATGATCTTCTTAACCTGTGTTTTCTTTAATCTACTCGTTGAAGCGAATCCTAATGAATTTCCAACCAAGACTCTTATAGCTATGCCTCTTTTAGTAGATGATGCAGAGACTTCTGGAATGCCATTCTTCAATATGATAGATTCTTGGGAGTCTTTTTGATATCTAGCTTCAGCATAGCTTGCTCCAAGACTTAAAGCATAATCTACAGCTTCCTTTAACAAATCCTCAAACATCAAATATAGCTTTCGATAATGTAAAATTAATCTATTTCCTCTACTATTTGATGATAATGTAGGATATAGACTTATCGTAGATAAGCAGTCTACAGAACCTTCTTAAAAAGGTTGCAGAAGACTATGACTAGGCAAGATAATGCAGAATTAATAAAAATAAACCATACATGCGACGATTATAGTTCATGCATGTATGATTCTTTAAGAGGGGTTTAAGCTTTTTTCTGCTTGATAAATATGGCTACTATTACTATTGATGCAAAGGCTATAGCAGCTATTAGAGCTAAGAATCTTTGTAGACTTAAGCTATCTAGGTCAGCTTGAGTATTCTTCAATTTCTCTTGGAGACTGCTAACTTCTATCTTCAAAGAATCTTTCTCAGACACTACTTTTGAATATTCTTGCGATAATGTATTATATTTTGTTTCAACTTCAGCTAGGTTATTTTCAAGGCCATGATTTCTTGATTCTAATTCTGTATTCTTTGATTTTAGCTCTGCTATCTCCTGGTTAGATTCCTCCATCTTCCATTTATATTCATTAAGAGTATTTTCTAATACTTGGTTTGCTTCTTTCATTTCTTCATAGACTTCTACGAATCTCCATGCTAGGTAGGGTGTTAAGATCAAGAATCTTGAGATAACTATCATTTCATCGTTAAAGTGTACTGTCACAATCCATAATCCACTTTTTTCTTCATCGATCTTTCCAGCCACCGCTATACGTGACCAAGCCCAGTATTCGTTATAAGCTTTACTAGTTTCCTCTTTGAATTCTGATGAGTAGTATAGTTGACCATCGGGGCCATACCATTCCATCCTTAAGAGAAATGGACCACTAATCTCTTTAAATCTAATGTAAGAGTATACATAGTCGTCGGTTGTTAAGAATACTGCCCCGAGACCCGAATCAGTTACGAAGATTGGCTCACCTGAAGGGACACCTTTATCTACATTTCTTGCGAGAGTATAGTATTCTATTTCATAGCTTGCAGCATTAACGACAGGCCCGATCAATGTTAGGCACATCATCAAGATCATTACGAAAGATATTGGATAGATCTTTGTGCTTATTATTCTTGAACCCTTTTCCATGATTTAGGATGCTTAATCTATAATAAAAGTGTTTTTAATATTATTAACAGTTTTTAACGGACTTCGCATTCTATGTAGTTATTAAGTATTCTGGATAAATTTGGAGTAATTTTAACGGCTCTAACTTTCAGCCGCCGCGACCTACTCTGTAAAACATAAGCCAAATTCTGAGAGCAGGATTTTAAGTGATTAGTAAATATCCATGGTAGAAACTAATAATTATTAAAAGTAGTAAGCTTGTCATCTTTCCAGTTAGCAGATCCAATAGCCATAAGATATTCTCCCCATGATCCATGTTATATTAGTACCACTATAGAGTCCATCCTGCATATTCAAACCTGCTGGTGACTCCACTTCATTAAGATGCTGAAAAAGAAGAAAAGTTTTGGCAGATTTTCAAGGATATATTATTTAACTAGGTTGTTCATGGAAAAAATAGGTCTAGACGGTGTCCTATATGTTGGAAGAGAGGTCTGCGGGTGCTGTAGTATTTTATCTCTCCCAAGATGTTGTCGAGTATCTACTCTTACATTATGAAGCGGGACATTGGGATTTCCCTAAAGGTGCTATTGAAGAAGGAGAAGATGAACTTGATACAGTGAGAAGAGAAGTCTGGGAAGAAACAGGGATCAATAATATAGAGATCGTTAAGGATTTCAGGAAGGAGATAGAATATTTCTATAGAAAGGTAGGTGAATTGGTAAGGAAGCGTGTAGCCTTCTATCTCGCTAAATCTAATACAAAAGAAGTTAAGCTTTCCTATGAGCATAAGGCGTATATATGGTTACACTACCCAAAAGCTATGAGGATGCTTACATTTAGAACTGCAAGAAATGTTTTAGAGGCAGCACATACATATTTAACTCAACTTTACAATATAAAATGAAAAATTTTGAAAGAAGTAGTGGTGAATGATTGTGAAAATGGACAAGGAATTACATAGAAGATTTCTATCAACAATACTGGTAACTGTAATGATTTTATTAATGGTGCCTATCATGATATCCTCGGTAAAAGCACAACCAGCCGAACTTATAGTAAGAGTCATAGATCCATCTGGCAATCCATTAGAAAGAATTGAAGTAACAATCACAAAGGGGATTGAAACTTATAGATTTATAACAAATACTACTGGATATGCAATATTTAGTGGATTAAAAGAGGGAACCTATATTATTCAAGCAAAACTCGATAAAGTAGTTGTTGCAGATACAAGAATAGATTTTCCTAAAGAAACAAGTAAAACGATAGTAGCAAATATCTCAGATGTAGAGATCAAGATAGTTGATCTAGATGGGAAGCCAGTACAATCTGCACAGGTAAGATTGTTAAGTAAGACTGGAATTGCTCAGTATGAGGTAGTAACTGACGAGCAAGGTGTAGCTATACTAAATAGGACTCCGTATACATCTTTAAATGATATTCAAGGATACGACTTAACCATTCTTGTAGAAGGCTATGAAATTCTTCATCTCACCGATGTAGAAATAAATCAGCCAGAGCAAAAACTCGAGTATACTCTACAACTTCTAAGTTTGAACATAACTACTTTGAATATGGAAGGTGAGCAGATTAGTAGAGCGAATGTAAACTTGCAGGCAGGCAACTATACGAAAACCGTGAGGACAGATAAAGGCGTAGCTAAGTTCATTCAAATACCTTCATCTAGCCTTGAATGGATAGGTGAGTACACTTTAAACGTAACATATACTATTGGAAGAATAGAATACACAGTATATTCAAGCAAGAAGATGCTAACAAGCTCTCAAGCTATAGACTTAGTCTTAGAGCTTGGAAGCATTGAAGTAACCGTACTAGATGAAGAGAATAAACCATTAAGAAATCATTTAGTTTCATTAAGTAATCAGAGATCTCTAAACTTTACGCAACTACAAACAGACGAGGATGGGAAGGTTACCTTCGTAAACATGCCTTTATCGGGAGGTTCCTCTCAAGCAGGAGAATACATTATTCAGGTATACAAGTTGAATAAGAAGATGAGTGAAGTTAGGATTGATCATTCATCTGCTAAGAGTTCTGTTATTATGAAGGTAAGCAGATCAAGTATTAGTTTATTCTTGAGAGATTACAATAAAGATCCATTAGCCGATTACAGCGTGACCTTGGTAGACCTAGACTCTGGAGACCAGTACGCTGGAACGACAAATATGAATGGAGTGATTTCTTTTAAGATCTTTCCTGGAAGATATAGGATAGAAGTGTATAAGGACAATACTGTTTTCCATAAAGATGAGATGAATATACTTGGTGATTCTCTTACGGTAACTATTAAGGAGATAAACTTCCCTCTTGCCATAAAGGTAGTAGACTCGCTTGGGAGCAACATAAAAACAGGTGAAGTAGTAGTCAAGCTGGGTGGACAACAGATCTATAGTGGAGCTTTAGATACTCTTTCCAGCATAACAGTACCTCATGCTGGCTTCATAACTATAGATGTAAAAATTTCAGGAAACCTAGTCTGGAGAGAGACAATGCTTGTAGATGGCCCACGTGAACATATTATTAGGCTAACCAGCTATGTTGCTTTATTTGGAAACATGCTCCCGTTGGAGACTTTAGGGTTAATAGTCTCAGTAATCTTCTCCTTATTACTAATAATCCTAGGGGGTATTATGATACATAGGGGTAGAAAAAGAAGATTAATAACTAGGTGAGTCAAATATATATAGTGGTGCCCGAGTAATAACAGGTGAATAAAGATTGGACTGGGTTCTTAGTAGAGAGCCCACAGAGATATGCAACCCTCTTTGCAGATTCTTTAGATGCGGTAAAAAAGTTCTAGACTTTAAAAGAAATCCACCATGGTGCGGATGGGTTAATGCTGCATGTATAGGTTTCAAATGTCCTTATTCTCAATGTATACAGGTTAAACTACTTCCAGATGGGAGATGTGGATTATTCGTTAAGAGGAAAACTGTAGAACAGGAAGCGCCTGAGTTTACGAAACCTTTGAAAGCCGATACGGTAAACCGTGTAAGAAAGAAGCTTGATAAGCTTGGGATCTAGACAGAGTTATCATCTACCTAATTTTATTTTTATAGATTAGAAACCTAGATATTACTGTAAGATACATCTCACCAGCAAAAGAATTAATTTAAGGAATCTTCTTTTAAGAAGAAGAGTTGAAGGCGAGAAAATATGGAGTTTAAACCAAGGATAGATGAGACGAGATGGGAACCCTCATTGGAGACGAGAATATATGAGAGATGGGTAGAGGAAAAAATCTATCAAGTCAAATTAAGACCGAGGAGGAAGTTGTTCGTTATCGATACCCCTCCACCCTATCCAAGTGGTAGACCATGGCATATAGGAGCTGCTGCTCAATACTCTCAGATAGATATGATTGCTAGAACCGCTAGGATGAATGGTCGAACGGTGTACTTTCCAATAGGTATTGATAGGAATGGGCTACCAGTTGAACTATATGTTGAGAGAACATACAAAGTCTCTATGAGAGATACTTTACGGGAGAAGTTCATTGAATTATGTAGCCATGCATTAGATGATCTTGAATCTGAGATGATATGGATTATGAAGAGAATGGGTTTAAGTGGAGACTTCGAAAACTACTATAGAACTGACTCAGAAGAATATCGTAAACTTACACAAGCAACATTTATAGAGTTGTGGAAGAAAGGATTAATTTATACAGCGACTAGACCGAATAATTATTGCTGGGAATGTGGAACAACATTAGCAGATGCTGAAATAGATTATGAAGAAATGCCTACTAAACTCGTGTATATCAAGTTCAAAGTAAAAGAAGAAGATAGCAATCTTATTATAGCTACTACTAGACCTGAGCTACTAGTTTCGTGTAGAGCAGTGATAGTTAATCCAAGCGACTATAGGTACTCCCACCTACATTGGAAACATGCAATAGTTCCATTCTATGAACAAGAAGTAGAAATAATGCCTCATCCTGCTGCTAAACCTGAGTTTGGATCTGGAGCAGTAATGGTTTGTAGCTATGGAGACTACATGGACGTCTTGCTCTTTAGAGAACTTGGATTACAGGAAGTTATTGCAATAAACGAGGAGGGGAGAATGACCGAAGTCGCTGGAAAATACTCGGGAATGAGAATAATAGATGCTAGAGAAGCGATAACTAGAGATCTCGAAGAAGCAGGTTTAGTTGTTAAGATTGAAAAGATAATACATAGAACACCAATATGTGAAAGGAGTAAAACTCCTATAGAGATTATACCAATGAGAGAGTATTATCTAAAGCAGCTTGACTTTGTAAATGACCTGTTAAATATTATAGAGAAGATGAAGTTTCATCCTCCTCATCATAAACGTCTTTTAATAGATTGGATAAACTCTCTAAGAATAGACTGGCCAATAAGTAGGAGAAGATATTATGCTACAGAGATACCTATATGGTATTGTTCAAGATGCGGTGAGCCACACGTTCCAGAACCTGGAAAATATTATAGACCATGGAGAGATAAACCAACCTTTGAGAAATGTATTAAGTGTGGAAATAAACAGTTTACAGGGGAAGAAAGAACATTTGATACATGGATGGATTCTAGCATATCCCCGTTATACATTTCAAGGTATATGAAGGATAAGAAATTTTTTAAGCTCAGCTATCCAAATGGAATAAGACCCCAAGGTAAGGATATCGTTAGAACATGGCTATACTATACAATATTGAGATGCTATCAACTATCTGGTAAGTACCCGTTTTACCATGTTTGGATAGGAGGAATGGGGCTGGATGAATATGGTCAGAAGATGAGTAAGAGTAGAGGTAACGTAATTGACCCTATCCCTATATTGGAAAAATATGGTGCAGATGTTTTTAGATTCTGGAGTGCACAAGAAGCAAGCCTTGGCGAAGACTTTAGAATCTCAGAGCAAAGAATTCAGAATGCGGGGAAATTCATAACAAAAATATGGAATATCGCTAGATATGTTTCATCCTTCCCCATTCCTAGAAGGTTTGAACTAACCCCAACTGATAAATGGATACTCTCTGAACTTTCAAAAACGATTAAGAAGAGCTTAGAGGGGTATAGAGAATTCAACTTCTTTATCCCTGCAACAAAGATAAGATATTTTACATGGAGCATATTCGCAGACCATTATATCGAGCTAAGTAAAGCTAGAGCCTATGGACTAAAAGATTTCACATATCAAGAACAGAGAGCAGCATGGTATACATTACATACCGTACTGAAAACAATCCTTATGCTTCTTGCACCAATAACACCCTTTATCACAGAAGAGATATGGAGAAGAATCTATTCCAAAAAGAGTATTCACTTACAGAGTTTTCCAAAAGCATTATGGTCTACACGTTATGCAATATTTACAGAGAAATTGATAAGGTTCAACTCTGAGGTATGGGCTATGAAGAAGGAAAAGAACCTTACTCTTAAAGACCCCATAGATATCGAGATACCTAAAGATCTAAAAATTTTTGAAAAAGACTTGATAGCAATGCATAATATTAGGAGATGTTAAAATGTGCAAACATAGTTATTTGTCTGTATATCGATGAAGAAGGTTTAAAGCAGGTGAAGACTTCAACTTGAGATATTAAATCTTCTCTGAAATCATACTTGCTTTCTCTAATCTTAACAATCTCTCTTTAAGCCAGTCCATGCCGCCATATCTTCCCAGTGAACCATTATTTCTAATCACTCGATGGCATGGGATAATCAATACGACTGGATTACGTGATATTGCTGTACCTACAGCTCTAGCGGCTTTCGGATTACCTATTTTACTAGCAACCCATTTATAGCTTCTAACTTGCCCGTAAGGTATCTGTTTAACGATTTCCCAAACTCTCTTCTGGAAGTCTGTTCCAGAAATATCTAGAGGGTAATCTAATAAGATAGGTTCTCCTCTAAAATAACTATCAAGCATCTTCTCTAAATCTATCAATCTCTCATTGTTTAATTTCAATGATAATGATTCTAGATAATCTCTGAAATATTCTTCATCACTATAGAAGCTCATCTCTCTTAATCCTCTGTCCGTCCATATATAGCCTAAGACCGCATTCAAAGGAGTCTTATAGATACAGGAATTCATAGGTAAAGTTTAAGCGTAGATACTGATAAATCTTTATGAAATGATAGGTGAGCCAATCCACATATTAGCGAGACCTGGAGATATAGCAGAGAAAGTTATAGTAGCGGGTGATCCAGGTAGAGTTGACTATATAGCTGGAATGCTTGAAGAACCGAGGCTAGTCTCTTCTAATAGAGGGTTCAGAACGTATACTGGAAAATACAAAGATCAAATATTTACTGTAGCTTGCCATGGTATAGGTGGACCATCTACTGCGATAGTCTTCGAAGAATTAAGAATGCTTGGAGCAAAAATAATTATCAGACTAGGTACAGCAGGTGGTTTAATAAGAGAATTAGACTTAGGGGACATAGTTATACCGAATATAGCCTGCTACTATAAAGGATCAGGCACAATATCGGCGTATATGCCTGGATTAGCTCCTCCGACTGCACCATCTTATGATGTTCTAGAAGCATTAGTCAACGAGGCGAGAAATAAGCTTAAGAGGTTTTGGATAGCTCCAGTAGTTTCTAGTGACGCATATTATGCTGAAGACGAAGAATTTATATCTCAATGGGTGAAAGTTGGAGCAACCGCAGTAGAGATGGAGTGTGCAACAATATTCGCATTAGGTTATCTACGTAGAATAAAGACTGGAGCTATACTGATAATAACAGACAATCTTGTTGATAAAAGTAGAATGAGGATAGATGAGAAGACAGCTAAATGGGTAGAAGAAGCTGGAAATATAGTATTTGAAGCCTTGAGAAAAATAAAAATCTAGAAGAATAGGGGACGTCAGAGCTGTCGCTACGACTACCATGTAAATCTTATAAAAATAAAGATGACTACTAATTGGTATAGAGAGTATATATCATAGAGTTTTTCACTCTTAAATATACGTTGAACAACAATGTATATGGGAACATTGAGCCTACATAGATTCTTCTATCCAAACTCAGTGGCAGTAGTAGGAGCCTCAAGACATCCTGAGAGTGTTGGGCATGCAATTCTTAGAAATCTGATTGAAGGCCACTTTACTGGTGTAATTTATCCTGTGAATCCTAAAGCTAGAGCGCTTCTTGGAATAAAAGCTTACCCGAACATCTCCTCTATACCTGATGAAATAGACTTAGCTATAATAGTTGTACCAAATACTGCTGTACCACAAGTTTTAGAAGAATGCATTGAAGTTGGTGTAAGAACTGCAGTCGTAATCTCAGCTGGATTCAAAGAGATTGGACCAGAAGGCGCAAAACTAGAAGAAGAAGCGGTATCAATAGCAAAGAGAGGAGGCTTAAGAATAATTGGTCCCAACTGTTTAGGGATAATAAATACTGACCCGAACACTAGAATGAATGCTACATTTTCTAGAGAGATGCCATTAGCTGGGCAAACAGCCTTAATATCTCAGAGTGGAGCAATATGTGTAGCCGCTTTAGAATATGCTAGACAATATAGAATAGGGTTCTCGAAAGTTGTAAGTCTTGGGAACAAAGCAGATGTTAACGAAATAGACATAGTTGAGTATCTAAAAGATGACCCTGAAACTAAAGTAATCTTAATGTATATTGAAGACTTATCCCATGGTAGAAGATTCATTGAGACTGTAAGATATATTACTGGAGAAGTAGGTAAACCAGTTATAGCTATAAAAGCTGGTAGAACTCCTGAAGGTGCAGGTGCAGCCTCAAGCCATACTGGAGCTTTAGCAAGCTCAGACGAAGTCTATGATGCAATATTTAACCAGTCTGGAGTAATAAGAGTGGAATCAGTTGAAGAATTATTTAATTACGCTAAAGCGTTTTCAACCCAGCCTATACCCCGTGGAAATAGAGTAGCTATTATAAGTAATGCTGGTGGACCAGCAATACTCGCTACAGATGCAGTGGTCAGAAGTGGGTTGAAAATTGCACCCTTGAGTGAAGAGACAAAGAAGAATCTAAGAGCTGGGCTTTCTCCTGCAGCAAGCATTAAGAATCCAGTAGACCTAGTTGGAGATGCTAATTATTTAAGATATCAACATGCATTAAATCATGTATTAGCCGATGAGAATGTGGATGCTGTAATAGTAATTCTTACACCCCAGGCGATGACGACTGTCGACGATATTGCGAGAATAGTAGTCGATATAGCTCCAAGATATAAAAAACCGATACTTACATGTTTTATGGGTGTAAGCGATATATCCTCAGCCATAGATATACTAGAGAATTCAAAAATACCTAACTATAACTTTCCTGAAGACGCTGTGAGAGCTTTAGCAGCATTGTTCAATTATGGAGAATGGATAAGTAGACCTAGAACAGGTGTTAGAACATTCATAGTAAATAGAGAGAAGGCGGAAGAAATAATTCGGGGAGCACTAGCTGAAGGAAGAACATATATGCCTGATGTTGAAGCTTTTGAAGTATTGAAATGTTATGGATTTAATGCTGCTGAATGGATTGTAGCCAAGAATCTAGATGAAGCTGTAGAAGCCGCAGAGAAGATAGGTTATCCAGTCGTAATGAAGATAGCTTCTCCAGACATAGTGCATAAATTCGATATAGGCGGAGTAGAGATAAGATTAGAAAACTCTGAAGAAGTTAAAGCAGCCTACAACAGGATAGTAAATAATGTTAAGAAGAATGCTCCAGATGCTAGGATATGGGGTGTAACAGTTCAAGAAATGGTTAGGAATGGTGTTGAAGTAATTTTCGGTGTTAAGAGAGACCCGCTCTTTGGACCTGTAATAATGTTCGGACTAGGAGGAATATATGTTGAAGCATACAAAGATGTAAGCTTTAGACTTGCTCCAATCCGTGAGTTAAGTGCCTACCATATGATAGAAGATATACGTGCAAGCCAACTACTGAAAGGATATAGAGGTGGAAAAGAAAGAGATATAGATGCATTAGCGGAAGGGCTTATGAAGCTCTCCCAGCTCTCCCTTGAACAACCATACATAAGTGAACTTGACATAAACCCTGTCATAGTATTCGAGAAAGGAAAAGGATTCAAAGCTGTAGATGCAAGAATAGTACTTAGAGAACCTAGAGAGAAGAATAGCAGATAATATAATAGAACAAGATTTAATAGAAGTCTATCAAAAGAATTTACTGGGATGATGACCAACGTCCAAGTTGAAATATGATACACGACGGGCAGTCTGACCATAGTAAATTAATTTCTCTTTATTCTTCGTCAAATGAGTTCAAGTTTTCACCAATCCGTAATAACAGTATCTGCAATGGAAAAATGCAGGATTACGTGCATGAACTCCACATATCATACATTCTTCCTCTGAGAATACCAAAAATAATTGTGGTGTACTCAAGTCGCATATTTTTTAATAGCAGATATAATTCTAATGGTTTCAGCTTACCTGTTACTAGATCTACCTGAAGCCCTAAGAGCTCAAGAGTTGTAACACCTAGAATAGGTGTTGCATCATCGGGAAGAAAGACGACTAGAGATGTTACACCATTTCCCTCTACTTCAATATATGCTTCTCCAACGGGATATTCTTCAAGTCTACCCTTTGCTAATTTAAACTTTCTCTTACTTAACTCGACAACCCCTATACTTTTCAGCAACCTGCTTGGAACACCCGTATATACAGCTCCAGTATCCGCTAATAATTCTAACTCGACATTTTTACTCTTGTCAAACGGGTTACATATTTTGGCTTTCAGCCGGATATATCCCAACGTTACTTCCATATGGAATGATGATATCAAGGCCATATAAAGATAACTCATAAAAGGCGTAATTCTTGGAGACTTCTACACTGGATTGATTTTTGATTAATGCGACTGTATGTTCTTTAGAGGTTTTCCTCGAATCATCGACAACAAAATAGTCTTTAGTAAAAAACTAGAGGTATTCAGCAGTTCTTCTTTTTTCTCTCAAGTAAAGATGTAAATATTATTGAATCTTCTATTTTACATTTGAGGATGATGATTTTATGAATATTGAGCCTATTCACGCAGATGCCTTCTTTACTTTAGATAATTCTGGAAGATTTACAGAGATTCTTATCTTTGATTACTTTGACAAAGAGAGATTCTACTATGAATTGATGAAGGATGAAGAAGCTTATAGAAAAGAGATGGAGAGATTAATAGATTCAATGAATTATCTCCTACAGCAGGAAGAAGTCTATGTTAATGATGAAAGAGTAGAGGTAGAAGTGTCAATGATTAATCTAGAATTTAGAGGTGCTGCTGAACTTCCATCTATAATCTACATATTAGAGTTTAGTGGTAAACTTAGAGACGGATCAAACATATATGAATGTAGATATGAATCTGGAGTAGCAGAATATGATTATGAAGTATACTGGGTCTTTCCATCAGATGTTGAGATCATTGAAGCAAACCTTTCTGGAGAAACGGAAATCCTGAATAAGAGACTACTAGTATCTTCAATAAGAAGAGGAGAAATATACAACGGTTATGAAAAAATAATCTTCAAAATCATTCTTTAAATTATAAACTAAGAATTCTTGATTCTAGGTTTACTTCCCTCACCGTCAGAGTTATTCTTTCTTTGTTCTTTGTCTTATCTTCTCAATCTCTTCTTTAGGAAGAGTTAATGCAGGTTTCTCAGGAAATAATCCCTGTGGTCTAAATAATACCAGAACTATTATGGCGAGTCCAACTAGAATGTATTCAAACCATTGTGGGCTTATAGGTATGAATGCTGTTAACTCTGTTTTATACGCATAGATTAAAGTTCTTATAACTGAAAAAGCAAATACTCCAACAAGCATTCCAAGATTATTTCCTATTCCCCCCAGCATCATGTAGGCCCATGGCCAGAAAGTCCAGGTAAGCCTAGTATAGGTTACAGCTTTAAAGCTGCCAGTATAGAAAGCCCATAAAGCCCCACCTATAGCTGCTAGAGCCCCACCTACCATTAATGCTTGTGCTCTTAATCTAACTATATCTTTTCCATAAACAGTAGCGGCAACCTCTGAATCTCTCATAGCTTTTAAAGCTCTCCCGAAAGGTGACCTTATCAATCTCTCAACGAAGATAAACACTACTAGTCCAAAGCCGATCAGGATCAATATTACTCCTAAGTAGCGTTCAGGACCTACACCGATCCATCTAAATACATCTGGAACATTTACTCCTTGTGTACCTCCAGCTATAGGGTCAACATTCCATGCGATCGTGTTTACGACGTCTCCAAAAGCAAGCAACGTTATTCCCAGATAGGCTTCTTTCAGTCTTAGAGCTGGATATGAACAGAGATATCCGATGAACGCTCCGAGAAGTGCTGCAAGAATTAGTGTAAAGAAAAGTATCCCAACTGCTAATGAGATATTTACTGCTAAAATCTTGTTTATCTGGTCTACTATCTTGAAATTTATCAGATGGTCCGCGTATTCAACTCCAGATGGAAGCCCTATCAAAGATGCAAGAAGCCTACCTGGTATAGCTGCAGCAACGATCGCACCAGTAATTACGGCCAAGACTCTACCAAACTGAGATATTCCAGCTATTCCTACTTCTAAGTTTAGGCTTACGGTAATTATGAGACCTATGGCGAAGTTTACCAAGATATTTAGTATTAAAGGATGTATCTCGAACACCATGTTTTACACCTCCTTAGATTGAGACTTAACCTGCGAACCTTTTAACATGAATTTAGGAATCTTTATTCCCGCTAAGCCTTGAGGATACAAGAGTAAGGTTAACACCATTGCAGCTAGAGGAATGATCAGCCTATATGCTAGTATCCAGCCTCCGAAGGTTAAAGATAGTCCAGTTATTCCCAGATACTCACTTAGGCCTACTAGGAACCCTCCGAATAAGCTTCCGAAAACACTTGATAACCCGCCAACTATCGCTCCAGCAAACATCGTTACGATTATTGTCATACCTATGGTTGGGTAACCACTAATGGTTAGAGAGAGCAACCCCCCGCCTAATCCAGCTAGAGCTCCTCCTAGGAACCATGAGAGGATATAAACCCTCTCAGGACTTATCCCAAGGACTGTTGCCAGCGATGTATTCTCTATGGTTGCTCTTACAGCAATACCGAATTTCGTCTTTGTTAAGAATAAATGTAGACCCACTATCGTTAGAATTACAACTGCTAAACTAACGAATGGGATGCCACGTATATTTACAGAATCAGCTATGCCTAGCGAGACATCCTTTAACTCTAAAACAAAATATCTTGCATTAAGTTTATGCACTTCTGTGAGATAATCTGTAAAAATGTTGATGGATGCAAGTAGTATCAAGTCTGCTCCTAGAGTAGACATCATAAGAGTTATGGGAGATGCCCCCGCCTTTAGAAGATGTCTATTAACACCAAAATAGATAAGGATACCAAGTGAACCAGAAAATAATGCAGCGAGTGGAACGTAATAATAGGGGGTACCTCCTAGTAGAGAGTAGCCTGCGAATACGATGTAGAACCCCCATCCAACCATAGAAGCATGGGCAAAATTAAATGTTCTAGTCGCCATATAGATCAATGTTATTCCTGCAGCGGTAAGAGCTATCCCGCCCGAGTATGCGAAAGCTTTAAGAATTAAGTCCAACATCAGCTGACTACTCCATTTATCTTTAACAATTAATGTTTTTCCAGGCTATAAAAATTAACGTTAGTAGAAATTTCTAACATCATACACTGTGAGGGGTAAAAGAAAAATTTTTAAGTGATCCCTGTGTCTAGTATTTGAAAAGGTGGTGGCGAATATGGCCGTCATATCCAAACCATTGGTAGCTATCTTATTCGTAATAGGACTAGTAATAGGAGTTGCTGTAGGGTATGCGGTAGCTGCAACTATTGCCCCTCCCACAGGACCAGCTCCGGTAACACCTACGCTGAAAGGTGAGATACCTATAGGCGCCCTACTACCTTTAACAGGCGTCCTTTCAAGCTATGGTGAAAATGATAAAGTTGCTATTGAATTCGCTGAGAAGGAAATAAATGAATGGTTGAAAGCAAGAGGTGAGGAATGGTATATCAAGTTATATGTAGAGGATAGTGCAACTGATCCAAAGACAGCCTTAGACAAGCTAATGACCCTCCATGGGAAAGGCATCAAGTTCATAATAGGGCCAATGAGTAGCGCTGAAGTCAGTGAGATCAAATCCTATGCAGATGCTAACAACATCTTAGTCATATCTCAATCATCAACAAGCCCAGCCCTAGCTATTTCAGGTGACTGGATCTTTAGATATGTTCCAACAGACTTGGTTCAAGGACCAGCAGCGGCGAGAGTAGCCTACGATCAAGGAGTTAGATACTTAATCCAGGTTTGGAGAGGAGATACTTGGGGTGATGGGTTAGCACGTTCAACCCGTGAAGCTTTCCTGAATCTCCTAAAGAAGACAGGGCAGACTGGAGATGTTATAGAAGGAGTAAGATATGATCCTGCGGCAAAGGAATTCTCAGCAGAAGCTGCTAAGCTCGCCAGCCTCGTAACAGATCTAGTAAACAAGTATGGAAAAGATAAAGTAGGGATAGATGCTATAGGCTTCGAAGAAATGATAGCCTTCATAGCTGCAGCTAAAGCGTATCCAATACTCTCTGAAGTTAAATGGGTTGGCTCAGATGGTACCGCAGGTGTAAGCGGACTAGTAAAAGAAGCAGATCTGGCTGAATTCTGTATAAAAGTTCAATTCCTCAGTCCTATCAACACTCCAGGTGCTTCACCCCATCTTGAAAAAGTAAAAAGCGCTGTTCGAGAAAAGCTTGGAAGAGACCCTGAGCCGTATGCATACAATTCCTATGATGCATTGTGGACTATCGCATTAGCAATAGACATGGTAGACAAATATGACTCAAGAGCGGTAAAAGATGTGTTACCCGAAATAGTTAGAAGATACTATGGTGCCTCAGGATACTTTGAGCTTGATGCTGCAGGCGACAAAGCATTTGGAGATTATGAGCTTTGGATCCCGTGGAGAGTTGATGGTACATACGATTGGAAGATAGCTGGCGTCTGGCGTGGTGTTACTGATACTGTAGAATGGGCACCTTGGTGGACAGCCGCTGTAAAGTGAAATAGAAGATAACATAAATAAGAAAACCTTTAATACCCTATTTTTTATTGATGGTGATCAGATTGAGAGAAGTAAATGAAAAGGTTCTGTGGACAGAAAAGCTAAGTAAGTATTTCGGAGGTCTTGCAGCAGTCAAGGAAGTAAATCTTACCATAAAGTATAAATCTGTAACTATGCTCATCGGACCTAATGGTGCAGGTAAGACTACATTCGTAAATCTTTGTACAGGGGTTCTCAAACCTGATTCTGGAAAAATATACTTCTTAGGTAAAGATATAACAGGCTGGCCTTCACATAAGATATATAGTGAAGGCTTTGTACGTACTTTTCAGATACCTTCACCTTTCCTGAAACTTACTGTCTTGGAGAATGTATTAGCTTCTCTGAAGAGTGATGCAGAGAATCCTGTTAAAGCTCCCTTTAGGAATTTCTGGGTAAAGAAAGAAGAAGAAAATATTGAGAGAGCATTCAAGATACTTGGTAAAGTCGGTCTTGAAGATATCTGGTATTATGAAGCATTCAAGCTTGGAGGTGCACAGCTTAAGATGCTTGAAGTTGCTAGAGCTCTAGCCACTGGTGCAAAGCTTATCGCTCTAGATGAACCCATCGGTGGTGTCGACCCAGCATATGCGGGAGATATACTAGGCTATGTTAGAAACATTAAGGATAGCATTGATGTGAGCTTCCTCTTGATAGAACATCGAATAGATATAGCGCTACCATTCGCTGACTATGTATACGTTATGGACCGGGGGGAGGTAATCTTTGAAGGTCTTCCAAGTGAAGTTGAGAAGAACCCAAAAGTAGTCGAGGTATACTTGGGGTGAAGAGAAACGACGCTTCTTGAGACTTCTTCTCTATATTCCGGTTATGGAAAGATTAAGGTATTATTCGATGTAAACTTTAAAGTAGAAGATAAGAAGATAACGGTTGTCGTCGGCCCTAATGGTGCAGGGAAAACTACGCTTCTAAACAGTATCATGGGTTTAGCCACGATACATGGAGGAGAAATACTGTTTGAAGGTAAGAAGCTTAATGGAATACCCACATATAAAATAGCTAAGCTAGGCATAGCTTATCTACCTCAAATGGGAAACGTACTCGCAGGATTAACAGTTGAAGAGAATCTAAAGATTGCTGGCTACCTACTACCAGCAAGTGAAGTAAAAGACAGGATTGAAGCTATCCTTGATATATTTCCTGTATTGAAGGAGTTTATTCATAGAAAAGCTGGGACCCTAAGCGGTGGGGAGAGAAGGATGCTTGCTATAGGCATGGCTCTTATGAGGAGGCCTAAGGTCCTGCTTCTAGATGAGATGTCAACAGATCTCGCACCAATACTAGTGAAGAAAGTCATGGAGAAAGTAGTACAGTTGAGAGATGAACTTGGCTTAACGATAGTTATGGTTGAGCAAGCAGCTAGAAAAGCCTTGGAGATAGGTGATAAAGCATATCTTCTAGTTAGCGGTACAGTAAGATATGAAGGTGGAGCCCAAGAACTCTTACAGCATCCAGAGCTTGCTAAACTTTATCTAGGAGTAGTACAAGCATAGTTACATCCATTAATATCTAACGCTGGTTAAGCATTATATATCTAGTAAAGGGTTTAGAGAATATTAAGATACAGGTATCTATTGAGTATAATGAGGCATTGCTTATAAGGTACTCCTAAAGGTATACCTACTTAGAGTAGAGATGTCATACAAGATCCTAATTAGAGAATCACTTTCAATAGTAGCGTTATTCACATTCTTCCTACTGGTATTAATCCTAGTGGTTGGGCTAGCATACTATATACAGGAGTTCGGCGCATCAGCTATAAGGCAATTTTTCGGAGTTGTTAAAGTAAAGTGGCTGATAAACATGGTCTACTCTTACAACTGATTAAAATATAAGAAACTTTCCATATCATATCTTACTAGTATGAGAAATAGAAAAGTGGAGATAATCGCTGTTGAAAACATCCCAGAAATAGAGGAAAACATGGATCTCGGGGAGATAATAGTTAACGCTGCATCGAAGATGGGCTTGGAATTAAGAGATAAAGATATAATTGTTGTAAGCCATATAATTGTTTCAAAAGCTGAGAGAAGAATAGTAGATCTTTCAGATATCGAGCCTTCAGAATTCGCTAAGAAGATCGCTGAAGAATCTGGTAAAGACCCTAGACATATTGAAGTTATATTAAGAGAATCTAAGAGAATAGTTAGAATGAGAAGAGGATTAATAATATCTGAGACCATCAATAGGTTGATATGTGCAAATTCTGGTGTAGATTTATCTAATGCAGGGATAGGAAGAGCAGCCTTACTACCACTGGATCCTGACGATTCTGCTAGAAAGATAAGAAATAGAATAAGAGAGCTGGCTAACGTAGATGTTGCAGTCATAATATCTGATACACAGGGCAGACCTTTAAGAAATGGTGCTGTGAATATAGCGATCGGATGCTCAGGACTCGAACCATTACTTGATAGAAGAGGTGAAGTAGATATGTATGGTAGAATGCTAACTTCTAAGATTATATGTGTAGCAGATGAATTAGCTTCTGCAGCTGAGCTAGTTATAGGTCAAGCAGATGAGAAGACTCCAGTTGCAGTAATTAGAGGATACAATTATAAATCTTCAGAAACTTCTGCAGCGGTAATTCCTAGGAGAGAAGAAGATGATCTCTTCCTCTAAAGATGCTATAGTTAGAATATTAACCACGTATCTTAAGCTTACATCCAAGGGTGAACGACCAACGTTTAAGAAAATATCTAGTGAAGCCTTAGTTGGAGAAGAAATAACTGAACATATTTTGAAAGAATATAGATTAGAAGGAGAGGTCTCATCTAATAAGAGAGTCAAGGCTGCATTAACTGCTTTAACATTAGGAATTGAAGGAGATAGAATAGCAAAATATCTTCACTGGAAGGAATTTGAAGAATTATCTGCTGAGCTCTTAAAGAAGGCTGGGTACACAGTCTACATGGATACTAGAATAGCTGAAGATAAGAAGAGATATCAGATAGATTTAACAGCTTACAATACAGGCTTGCTACTAGTAGTAGATTGTAAACATTGGGATAAGCCGCCAGCATACACTCAGAGACGGAGCATAATTTCTAATCAAGAGAAGAGAATAAAAGCTTTGATGAAGCTTAACGGCGAGGTTCAAGTAAGCATAGTTCCAATCGTGCTTACACTTTATGAGCCTAAAGAGCTTATTGTAGAAGGATATCCCTATGTACCCCTTCGTAGAATATCAGGATTCATAGAGTGGCTTCACAACAACTATCCACACATAAAATCTTTCAAGACTAGGATCTCTCTAGAGAAGCTAAAATCATCTTCTAAAAGAGTAATCTCTAAATCATACTATGATGAATTATAGTTGCCCGATGAAGATCCCATAGCTCATACTGAAGTATGATGACCCATAGGGTCACTGAGGGATAATTAATTTAGATATTCGCCCAAAGAATGTAAGACGAAAATGTAAGCGCAAATACTTTCAACATAATCAATCGATCGAAAGAAATATTAGTGATAGTGTGATTAAATTTTCGATATGCATCTCCTGAAACGTTTGAAAGTAAGTTAAGTGAATATCGTAGATTTTAAATAATACCGAAACCAATCTAGAATATGGAAGTAATGGAGATAGATGAGAAAACTTTCAAGAAGCTTTTCCCTAATCTTTATAGAGAAATATCTGAGAAGAAGATGCATATATCAATTGATGCAGTAAGAACCTCGATCGAAGATGGTGAAGCAGAAGCGGAAAAATGCAGAGAAGCTCCTTCTATGCCTACTGTTGTAGATTATCTCCGAAGATGTGAAAATGATGAAGAAGCATTGGAGGTAATAGAATATCTTGAGAGAAGAGGAGAGATAACTAATGATGAAGCCGTAAAACTAAAGAAACAGATTAAGGATCACGGTGTAAGAAGTTTTGGGTCAAAGAAAGAATGGGGATACTATTCAGAGAAATACTTAAGAGACCTTAGCCCTTGATCCGCTTATCTACGCTTCTTTTGCAGCTGAAACTATTGAGATCACATCACCCCATCTCAGCTCATATTCTTCTCCAACTCTAATCTTCTTCTTAGCATCTATCGCATATAGAAATGTTTTTCCTAGATCTGTATGTATCTTATATGCTAGATCTCTAGGCTTAGATCCTTTACGGACTAGATAAACATCTGGCAAGACGTTTCCATCATGGTCTGTAAGTTTCTCAGGGTCTTCAACAGGATATACAGGAACATATCCAAGTAGATTAAAGTATGCTGTATTAACTAATTCTTGTACTCCTGTTGATCCCCAAGGTTTAAAGACTGATTCATAGATTTTTTCAAGAGCTTTCTTCTGCGCATCTGTAAGTTTTGAATCATCTATTATCTTGAATTCCCTATCTCCTGGTAGATACTTGATTAAACCTCTCTCTGAAGCTAGTCTTAGAATCCTTTCTGCTTCAGCAGACACAGGAATAACGTTGTATCCTGCACTCTTTAATTTCTCTATACCTTTTCTAGCTTCTTTCATATCAATCTTATTTGCAGCAACAATTATCGGTTTCTCTCTTTTTATTAACATAGATGAAAAGCTGTATATGTTCTCTCGACCCCACTGGGAAGGTCGATGAGGATTTAATTCAAGCTCTCTTATAATCTCCCTTATAGACCCAACTTCTACTCCTAGACCTGAAAGCTTTTTTCCTAGTTCTTCTTCAAGTTCGCCAAATCTATTCTCTACAATTCTACATATTCTCGACCAATCCATGTATAGTATGTCTGTAACCCAGTGAGAGATCTCTTCCTCCACGATCTTTACATCTTCTAATGGTTCTCCTAAACCTGGTTCTACAGGGTTTCCATCAAAATCAGTTGCTCCAGCTGCATCTACTACAACTATTAATGCTGAAGCTTGTCTGATCTCATCTAAGAATTTTAGACCGAGACCTCTACCTTTATGTGCTCCTCTAATTATACCTGGACAATCTATCAACTCGATTGGAATAAATCTATCACCATCTATACATCTACTGTTCCTAGGGTTATCTTTAACGTTAAGCTCTCTACATACACAGTTTATCCTCAGGTAGGTAACGCCTCTATTGGGTTTAATAGTTGTAAAAGGATAATTTCCAATCTCTACTGGAGCAAGAGTCATTGAAGAGAACAAGGTACTCTTCCCAACATTAGCTTTACCTACAATTCCTGCAAGCTCCAACCTTCTCAAGAAATATCATACAGTCAATAAAATAAAGCTTTAATGCCCAATCATGTTATAGTTAGAAGGTGAGATTATCTACTTAACTTAGTAATTTAGGAACATGATAGTCAATATTGAGAATACAGTAAATGTTAAGAATACGTATTTGTAATCTTTAATTTTCATAAAGTAGATCATTGAAGTGATAACTCTAATGTATGGTGTAAACAGGATGATCAGTATACTAATTGATAGGAATGTATGAGAATTTATCTGAATAGCTTGACTGAAGAATCTGTCTAGTAGTAGAATAGATTGATCACTGAATGATATCTCTAAACGTAACTTATTTTCTAGGTAGTAAAGTACTAGCCCGAGAAAGCTTAGTATTAGGCTAGCTAAGACTCCTGTTATCAAAATGTAGCTTAATAATCTCTCAAGTGATGTATTGTCTTTCATGCCATCACTCCTCTATACATCATCTGTATGATAACATATAGTAGGATTACAATGAAGATAATCCTTACGGCTTTATTACTAAGCTTATTTAAGATCCTCGCCCCAATCATAGAACCTATCAACATGCCAGTAACGATTGGAGCGACTAGATAGATTTGAAGTAGCCCTGAGAATAGATATACGCTTGCTCCAGCTAATGCTGTCATACCTATTATGAAGTTGCTCGTCGATGATGAAGGTTTCGAAGGCATCTTAAGAATAAGCTCAAATATAGATACCTTGAATATGCCTGCACCTATACCAAGCATCCCTCCCGCTAAACCAGCAAATATCATGCCTATTCCCCCCCAGAGAGCATTGGTAATTTTATATTGAACCATCATGCCTAATTTCTCATCAAAATAATCACCTTCAAGTTTCAACCATGAAGATAATCTATCTTGTTTCTCATTAAATGGTAATTCGTCCGATATTCTCTTTCTCATAAATATTAGAGATACAATTAGAAATAATCCAAAAATAAAATATAGTGGTTTTGAAGGAATGTATACTGTAAGCATTGCACCTATGATGGCTCCAGTTATGGTGAATATCTCAAGGAACATGGATACTCTAATGTTGGATAGCCTCCGTCTAACATATGCTGCAGCTGAACCACTAGAAGTTGCAATGACCGCCACTATGCTTGAAGCAATAGCATACTTTATGGGTACACCCATCGTAACTAAGAGAGGTATCAGTATTACTCCACCGCCTAGACCAGCTATGGCCCCTAATATCCCAGATGGAATAGAGATCAGTATGAGAGTTAACACATCCATACTAGAAAGTTAGTGGCCTAGGTAATATAAAATGAATACTCAACATTACTTAGGAAAGTAGTTTATCGAATTTTCCCTATACGCCTACAAGACTACAATATCCTAGAATAATCTAATACGTGTTGAGATATATCATTAAGCACTTCATCGTTATTTAAGTTTAACAAGCAAAGGCTTATAACATGGTTAAAAAACTATTTCTCCAGAAAATATCAGTCGGAGGGATATTATATGGCAGCAGCACCTTCTGCAGCAGGAGGGGTTCCTGTAATCGTCTTAAAAGAAGGGACCGCTAGGTCGAGAGGTAGAGAAGCCCAACTATCAAACATTACTGTCGCAAAGATCATTTCAGAAACAATGAAGTCCTCACTAGGTCCAAGGGGTATGGATAAGATGCTTGTAGACAGCTTCGGAGACGTCGTTATAACTAATGATGGAGCAACCATACTTAAAGAAATGGATGTAGAACATCCAGTAGCAAAGATGCTGGTGGAGGTAGCTAAAGCTCAAGACGCAGAAGTTGGAGATGGAACAACTTCAGCAGTCGTATTAGCTGGAGAACTACTTGCAAAAGCTGAAGAATTAATTGAGAAAGAAGTTCATCCAAGCTTGATAATCGAAGGATACAAGAAAGCAGCCACTAAAGCATTAGAAATCTATGATAAAATAGCTGTCTCTGTAAGTCCTAAAGATAAAGAATTATTAAAGAAGATAGCTAAAACTGCTATGATCAGTAAACTAGTAGGTGAAGAGTCAGACTACCTTGCAGAGATCTCAGTTGAAGCAATCTTAAAAGTGGCTGAAGTAGAAGACAATAAGTGGAAAGTAGACTTAGATGATGTAAAAATAGAGAAGAAAGAAGGTGGATCGTTAAGAGACACAAGACTCATTGAGGGAATAGTGTTAGACAAAGAAGTAGTCCATCCTGGGATGCCTAAGATAGTTCATAACGCAAAGATTGCATTGCTTGATGCTTCACTAGAGATAGAAAAGACAGAGTTTGATGCTAAGCTC
>Ga0197143_1000625_pt1 | contig 36165 bp, 25 predicted proteins | sample GBS70_MetaG_FD_148603 | JGI IMG/M metagenome (GOLD analysis project Ga0197143, IMG submission 148603) | Sediment microbial communities from Great Boiling Springs, Gerlach, Nevada, United States - GBS 70_MetaG | ecosystem: Environmental > Aquatic > Thermal springs > Hot (42-90C) > Sediment... | reverse complement strand
TGCCACCATGCGCGTGGAAATTCATCTTGAATAAGCTGAACATTATCTTGGTTCCAAGCATCAAGCAAACCAATCAAAAAATCAGTATAATCTATCTGATTATGATTTCCGATATAAGTTTCGTAAGCGGTTGTAAGAGCCGTATGGATTTCGCTAAGAAGCGGAATCAATCGGAAACGGAACCCGTTCTCGATAAATTGCACGAGCGTATCTAAAGCTCGATTTTGTCTTGCGGATAGCGGAACTCTTTTACGATTTTCCCACTTGAGCTGATCTCCCAGATAGAGAAACCGTTGCAAAGTGAGCGGTACGGTTCCGAATAGAGTCTGGAGCCGTTTCGCCATAAGCTGCAACTGCTCCAATTGAGAGAGAAACTGACTTTCTGTAAGAAGCCGTGTTTTACGAGGAACATACTGCGAGAAATTATAAGCTAAAACACTCTTTATCTTCATAACCTCTGGATCAGAAAAAACTTTTCTAATATAATCTTCTAAAATGTTGGACGAAAACTGTCTCTTTCTTATTGCCAAAGTAAAAGCATCGGTATTAGTCAATATGCTCAAAATTGATTTAATCCTTTCATCTATATCTTGCGGTGATAAATTCTTAGATAGGATTTCCAAAATATATCTCGATAGAAAATATATTTCAATATCATTTAAAGATCTTAGCAAAGCTCCTATAGCCTTTTGATCTTTCTTTTTTGCTTTCCTTTGAAGGAATGCACCAAACAATGCGACTATCTCGCGTTCCGCTTCAAGATCCATTTTCAATTCTTTCAACATCTTTATCTTCATAACCTTTGGATCAGAAAAAACTTTTCTAATATAATTTTCTAAAATGTCGGACAAAAGCTCTCTGTATCTTATTGCCCAATTAAAAGCATAGGAATTAGTCAATATGCTCGAAATTGATTTAATCCTTGCATCTATATCTTGCGGCCATAAATTCTCAGATAGGATTTCTGAAATATATCTCGATATAGAAGATATTTCACTATCATTTAAAGATCTTAGCAAAATTCCTATAACCTCTTGATATTCCTTTTTTGCTTTCCTTTGAAGGAATGTACCAAACAATGTGACCGCCTTGCGTTTCGCTTCAGGATGCATTTTCGATTTTTTCAACATCTTTATCCTCATAAACTTTGGATCAGAAAAAACTTCTCTAATATAATTTTCTAAAATTTTGGACAAAGACCTTCTGTATCTTCTTACCAAAGTAAAAGCATAGGAATTAGTCAATATGCTCGAAATTGATTTAATCCTTGCGTCTATATCTTGCGTCGATAAATTCTTAGATAGAATTTCCAAAATATATCTCGATAGAGAAGATATTTCACTATCATTTAAAGATCTTAGCAAAGCTCCTATAACCTCTTGATATTTCTTTTCCGCTTTCCTTTGAAGGAATGTACTAAACCATGCGACCATCTCGCGTTCCGCTTCAGGATCCATTTTCAATTCTTTCAACATCTTAATAAACCGAACCAATTCATGTGGTTCTGACAAATTCAAATTCAATTCTTTCAACATCTTAATAAACCGAACCAATTCATATGGTTCTGACAAATTCAAATTCAATTCTTGAAACAATTTAATAAGCTGAACCAATTCATGTGCTTCTGACAAATTCAAACCAGTCGGACTCGTCAAAATTGGAACCCATTGACCACGCTCCTTCCTTTTTCTAGAAGCCGGGAAACTCCCTATTAGAATTGTTTCGAGCCATTTTGCTGCTAAACGATCCTTGAAAGGCTGGTAAGTACGAACAAAACTCTCTAATGGTTGAATATTACCACTCTGTATTTCTTCTACTACGAGCTTCCATGCCCGATTAGCACGATAATACAAAAACCAACTCCAGAAATCAGGACTTTGACCCCGACGCGCAATCAACCTCGTAAAATAACTGAACGGATAAAACCGTCTCAAAGCATTATCATCGCCAATATTCTTTAGAACAGTTATAACATCAAAATACTCTGACTGTATAAAATCATCTACTACACGAAATACTTTATAAACTAAACCTAAATCATCTAAAGCTTTCACTTTCTCTAAATCAGAACGGTTCAACCCTTCCTCACGCAATATATCCTCTGGAATCTGAGCCCAAATCTGATCCAACCACTCATCTTCAAAAACATCCAAAATATCATAAACACGACGAACCCAAAACCTCCTATCTGGATCTCCGCTTTCCGTATTCGGAATCGAATACTCTCGGGTAAACGGATCCAAACCCATATCAAACGGACGCAAAGGCAAACGGTAATTCTCGAAATCTTCTAAACCATGTAAGAGATCTAATATTGCTTCAATCTGTTCATCATTCTGAGCTTGAGCTAAATAGCTCAATAAACGATAAAGATAACCTAATTGATTAATTCGATTCTCCGGATTATAAGCTCCTGCTCCTAATACACGACCCAACATCATATGCATAACCCGGTAGTTCGGTTCATGCGCATAAAGACCCAGCCTATCCAAATAACTCACCAAGTGTGGTCTATCCGAAAGACCAAAAGGAATAAGATAACCTGCTACACTCTGTAGGAACTGCAAGTAAGCACGACGCTTCGCCTCATCTAACCGATGCGTCTTCCGACGCTCATAATAAGAATTCAAAACATTTCGGAACCAGCGGAATAACCGATGCCAACCGTATTCGTTCAGAACTGAACCAAACTCGATCACTCGCGGCTGACCACTCTGTACATGAACAGGCAACCCTAACGGAACACCTTGAGGAACCTCTATAATCTCTGCTCCTACAGGACGACGAATGGCATGAAGCCTCATCCGCAAAATCGCATAACGCAACAAACCAGGCAAGTTCAAATCACTACGAACCGTATAAACATCAGAACCCTCGTTTATCTGAATCTGACCCGTGAAAAACAGCACACGCATCTCATCTTCATCTAAAGAACGAACAATCACACGTTCACCATCCGCTTCAGGAATAATCAATACAATCTGATAGTTCAATACTGCTTCCTCAGTCTCTTGATAAATCAGAACCGTCTCATCGGTACGAACACGACCCAACTGAACCCCTAAATAGACCTCCGCATTCCATAATGACTGACCATTCTTCTGAACCTCTCCTATTGTGTAAAGTCGATCATAAATCTCCTTGAACATAACGGACACAGGAACTTGAGTCCGCTTCACATCAATCCAACCACGACCTACCAGATTGACCTGATTCACCACCGATAAATAACCGCGCCAGAACTCACGATCCGATAAAATAACATCCAATAGCTGACTCAGGTCATCATCGCTCAACTGAGCAATATCACTCAACTGTGGAACCTGACGCAACGATTGAAGTAACTGCGGATTACGCCACAAACGCTCATCCTCAGTCATCAACCGACGCAACCGATCCATCAAAATGTCTGACTCACTTTCATAACGACCTACCTCATAAGCCTCCACAATCCGATCTAAACCCTCAAAAATAACAGGTTTAAGATTAACAAAATCATTACCTAAATTTTGGTTCCGAGTTAATTGCCTGAGATAATCCAAAACTTTTCGTTGACGCCCTTGAACACGAATAGACCATTTATCTGATAAAATAATCGGAACAATCTGGTTTATCCCCCATACACGACCCTGTAGATAGTTCATAAATAACTGTGCTAATAACTGCCACTTCCGTTCCCACTCTGGTAAATAAATCCTGTGTTGCTGCGATGACGCATGATAGTAAACTCCCATTCCAATCGGTGTATAACCTTCTAAATCGGAACGATTGAAGACAATCAAGTTCGATAAATTCTGCGGAACATTCACTAACGGAGTCTGATCAATCTCTATCTCACGCGGAGTGAAATTCTCTAAATCGATATTGAGTGTCCTCGCAATATGACGCACAAATGCTTGAACCTGACGATAATTCCCTAAAGGAAGATTCAACTCAGAACTGGAAGAACTAAGCAAATAGAAATGATCCGCTCCTAACTGAACTGCAGGAATACCATTCAAAACGACTAAACGAGAAACCAAGTCCCCTTGATAAGGCTCCGCTTGATAAACAGTATCAATAGGACGAACACCTAAAAGCGATAAATACTCATAAAAACGATTCAGAACACTCATCGTCTGATTCAAATAAGCCCTCTGACTGCGAATCCTTCGGTTCTGAATCGTTTCGGTCAACTCCTCCAATAAAACCACATGGTTATGAAAAATAGGTGAAATCAAATAGAACCGCGTCGTTACACTATTGGTACTTAAATTACGATGAGTCACCACCAATAAATTCGCTATCTGAACATCAAAATTGTACTCAGGCGGAAGCGGAACATAAAGCTGATAACGAACAAATGATATTGTACCATTAATAATCATATCTACAACAGTATCTAAATTCAGATTACTAACTCCTAAATTATTTGTAATCCCATACCGAACCCAATCCGCTATTTCCTGTTCCAATACAAAACGAGGTACTTGTAATTTCCGATCAGGATAATGAACAAACTGTTGAACCAACCGATAACTATTAGTCCCCACTAATGAGGCAGGAAGCAACCACCGAACCCAATCCAATACACGATTTTCGATATTCTCTACATCATAAACCAACTGATTATTTGCATCTATCCGACCCAGCCGCTTCCGAGCAGGATAAAGAATCTGATCCGGAAGCGTATAACGAGGATATTCCACAACCGCTAAAGGCTCACGAGCAGAAAAACCAGCTAACAACCCAAACCGATACGCCTCTTTGTCCGGTATCCGAACCTCTAAAATAGTTTCTTTATCTATGACCCAATCAAACTGTGTAAAAGCCGAACTCCGCTTTCCATAATCACTCACACCTGTTTTTAACCGCTCACTATAATCCCTTACTTCCTCATCACGAAGAGGACGAGGATGACGAGAGAAAACAAAAACGACAGGATCATCATATTCTCGTAACCGATGCCTCAAAATAACCTTGTCTCCTTGATGACTTACATCCCAATAACCATATGAGAAAACATCAAACTTATCATCATTTACTATGTTCTGGGATACATAAGATCGAACTTTCTCAAAAAGCTGATCAATCTTAGGAAAGTCACTTAAATAATCCGATAGAATCTTCTGGATTTCAGGACCAGCTGCATGGATGCGCGTCACATCATAACCTACAGGAATAATCCCATGCTGATACCGACCTGTGATAGGAACTTTCGCACCAAAAGCCGAAGCGAACAGGTCCTGAACCTTTTCCCACTGTGTCAAGCGATGACGAGGCGAAAAAGCACGACCGAACCGGAATGGGAACGAACCCAACGCTCCATGCTCTAACCCGAACGAACCACGACCCATCCCTAACCGCTCACTCGTATGCGACCGAATGAACTCCAAGAAGAACCCATACAACTGATAACTTGGTAACCCCAAAATCTCCTCGGTCGTCAATCCCTGCTCCCGAACCAACCAGTACCGGAATGCATCCAAGATAAATAACCGCTCAGGCTCGGTCAAACCTGTCCGCTCCGAACGCTCCAACAGCTCCGTCAGAACCTCCGTTAGACCCTCCTGAACCGCCTGCTCCTCCTGAGGCGCCGAAACAAGCTCCCTTAGCGAATCTAAATCCAAACCCATCACACGATAACGGTTCAAAACACGCTGAACCAGCTCATGCAGCACCACCTGCATATTTCGACCCAGCAACCGACTCCCTATATCCGTCAAAAGAACCTCCAACGCTTGCGATAACACACGCTGATCCTCTAAACGCTCCAACTCTGCACGAAGCCGATAAACCAAACCATGCCATAACTCCTCATAAAGCGTATAGACCGCTAACGACGGATAACGACCCACTAACTGACTCGATACGAAAATATAAGGCTCACGACCCTCATAAGGCATCGTGTACGCATAAATCTCAGGCTCCGCAAACCGCACAATCAACTCCCCTAATGACTGACCCTCTAACTCTGTACCCGCTACCGAAACCGGCTGCTCCCCTAAAACCGCATCAACCAACAACCTATAATAAGCGTCTTGATCACGAACCGTACGGAGATACTGCTCCTGCGCAAAATAGCTCGCATGCATCCACTGAATAGGCGCCACGACCTTCTCTATCAGCTCCGTCTCTGCTTTTAACCGCTCACGCAACCCATCCATCCACGCCTGATAAAGCCGATCCCGAAATGCTCGATCAACTCCCTCTTGGTTCGCTAAAAGAACCGCATCCCCCAACCAACTCGGCAAAATAGCATGAATGAAATCCATAAAACCTGGTAGGTCATTATAGGGATCCGCTAACTCAAAAAAGGCATAAACGCTGGGCGAATCGATCCCGCGTGCCTGCAACTCCTGAACGAACTGGTTCCCATGCTGCTCCCACTCAGCACGATAACGCTCCCGCCACGACCGAACCTCATCGGAATCCCAGTACCGAACAAAATCATCATAGGTCTGGAACCGATCCGCAAACGATTCGAAATACTGAACCGCTTCTTGGAGCGTCGCAGGAACACGATCCTCTAAAGTGAGTCGGACCGCTTCGATAAGCGAAGCAACGAACCGATAATCACGCTGGAGATCCAACCGCTGAACCCGTTCACGCCAACGCTGCTGCAGCTCCGAACGAATCCGAAACGAAACCGGTGTCGCACCCACCGCTACAGGATGAGCCGGCATCACACGTGTCCGATAAAGCTCATCCAATACATTCTGAACAAACGAACGGAGTTCACCCGCTACCTCCTCGGAAATCGCACCCCGATCCACTAATCGCTGCACACGATGACCTAAATAATGCTGGAGCGATTCTATCACCGCACGACTATCAGAATAACGCGCTACATGGGCTAAATCACGCGGGAACGATACCGAAACAGAACTCAACGCTGAACGGAACGCATGAACCCAACCAAACAGATCACGCGGTTCAAACCCAAGCAGACGTACGATTCCTTCTTTTATCGCTTTCCAATCCACCCTTGAGACCTTTGCAACCGATGGAACCTCTTTTATTTCGGCTTCGAACCGCTGCGGTTGCAGAACCTCACGCGCTTCTTCCGCTGGAACCACCTCAAAATCAGGCTGGAACAGCTCCTCAACAGGTTGAGAAACAAGCCAACGCTGGAACACATCCTGCGCTTCTGATACCTCCGCCGGCGCTGGCGCCTCGGACACTTCCTGAACAGGCTCCGATACCGGAACCTGACGCAAACGCGTATCGAGTCCTAATAGGACACGCAAATCGTTCAGTAAACCCGCTAAAGTATAAATCGGATAACCCTGATCGGGTTCATAGAAACCACGATAAGCGTTCGTCAACTGCTGACGAACCTGCTCCAATAGACCCGATTGACGCAACCATTGCGCATCCTGACCATTCAAACCTAAATAGAACTCACCTTGCGCATCACGATACAGATTCAAACTCGGTACAAGCGTCATCAACTTGAGTAACGCTTGACCTCCAACACCCAAACGGTTCAACGATTTAATCGGTAAAGCATAGACGCTCTCATATGTCGGCTGATACTCACCCTCCTCATAGACCTGCAAACCAATCTCAGGCGCATCATGCAGAATCTTATCCATCAAAGCGTCCAGCACCATCGCCGCACTCTGGTCCTCTTCGTTCTGCAAAAACTCCATCAACCGATGATATCGGTTTAGAACCAACCATCTCGGGTTCGATTGCGAGAGCAATCGTAACCCTTCGATAGCATTCTCATAACGCTCTCGTATCACCTCCACTTGACCTATCTGGTTCGGATCTAATTCCATCAAATCCTGAATGGTATCGTAGTAGGCTAAAGCGTAATCCAGCGTATTCAGCGTAGGCTGCATCAACTGGTCTCGCAAAGCCTGATAGAGTTCTGGATCCAGCTGGAACTCGCCTGTCGAAGTCGGCTGCAAGAAACCAGATTCAATCAAAGCGTTCGTATGGAGCGTACCGAGCTGAGCTGACCAATACTCGCGGGGGGCACCCCTGTTATTCGTCGCCAAACTACGCCCTATCAAAAATGGTAGATAGTGTCCTGAGTTCGCTGTCGGTTCCTTCGGCACAATCAATAAGTTCATATCGTTGGGGTCCAGCTCGAGAAGTTCATTTTGCTCGTTCTGTACCTGTACCCGAATCTGGTTCTCCGCCGGCATCGATACACCTACGATCGGATACCAAATCAGCTGACCGGTACGGTTCCGTATCCCCACATAACCCGTTTGACGCTCTTCTGGCAACTCCGCCATAGGCTGAAGCTGCGAAATATCGATATCGCTCCCCGGCGTATAATAGAGCTGAACCTGTCCTAATGACCAGCGCGGTTCTAACACCACATCATACTCAGGTGATAGATCCAACTGAGGCTGATGCTTCCTTAGACCCCGAATAATCGTCCTGATCCCATGATAAGGTTGAGTAAACGGTTGGAAACTGATCCCTTGTCCTAATGAGGTCATCCACACATTGGGGTCACTCAACAGATAAAGCAAGCGTTGAGATAGCTCTTGCGGCATCCCTTCCTGCTGAAGCGTGTAATGGATGATTTCATCGACATCGCCCCAGTCGCCTATGAGACCCAGCTCTTTCAGTAGAAACGATGACCCGATTTGGGCGCCGCGTCCTAAGGATGCCATCCGATGTGCGATTTGCCCTAATGCGAGTTTCCGTGCGAGCCGCTCCGAAACAGGTGCAACACGCGACGCTAATTTCAGTCCGAACCGACCAGCTAAAGGACGTGCTAATGCTGTTCCTAACCGTCCCATGAGGGTTCCGACCCGCGAAGCACCCGCTACGATCGGACCTATTCCCATCGTGCCCGCTGCGAGAACTATCTGACCCGCTAACTCCGTCGGGTTCATCGAAAAAGCCATCATCATCGGGAACGAATGACCAAACGCTTGCTGATGCAACTCCGGAACAGGATAGAGACCCATCGGGGTCTCAAGAGGCTCCTTGTACCATAGACCTAAACGCCGCCACCAATCCTTGAAAAGCCGGTTCACTTCACCTGTCAAACCGATCATAGCGGTATCCGCGGCGGCGCCTACCTCTGTCAGCGGACGAACCGCTCGATCGGGACTAAGAACCGTTCGAGCAAGCTCCCACGCTATCATCGGAGGAAGCGCCATCTTAGCGAACTTCCCTATCCCACGCGGATCCCCTAAAGGATGACCCGAAAGCGCCACTATCCGATCCGCAGGGTTCGGATACAAAGGTTGAACCTGATGAAGCAAACTCGCATAAAATGTCGCTTGACCAAAATAACGATTGATCTTCTCTGCTAACTCTTTCGAAAGGTTCTGACCCAGAAGGTTCATCAAGGGAGCTGTACTGCCACGACCTATAATATCCCCTGAAGGTTGAAGTCCCAACTTAGAAGCCAGTCTATCATAAAGGTTACGAGCGATCTCTAATGCTGTCCCGAACGGAGCCAAGAGCCGACTGACGAATGAGGCACGACCGAGTTTCTGTTCCGCACCACGCAACAACGGCTCAAGATAACGATAGAGTTCGACAAAAGCACGCTCGTTCGTCGGCTCACGCTCCAAAGTATCCAATAAATTCTCGATACGATTGAAAATCTCATGAGCGTTTCGACCTGCTAAAAGCGATTGCATCCAGCTCCCTGAACCTAAGCTTTCAAAAACGGTTCGCGCATGCTGAACCGCTTCACGCAAAGGCGCAATCGCTTTCAACATATTCTGAGCAAATAAATGACGGTTCTGAATAATCGTACGATAATACTCCGATAGGGTCGGAACACGATAACGACCATCCGGCAATTTCACTAAGAAGATACGTCCTAATGGATCATCAGGTCGTTTCAACACCTCTTGGAAGAACGGAAGCATCCGAAAATAGCTATAAGCGACCTTTCCTACTTCTTGGTTCTGTATCCCTAAAGGAATGGTTCCCGCCATCTGGTTCCCGAACGGACCAGGGAGAATCGAAAGAAGCTGAGCGGCTGCATTTGCTTGCGTACCCGAACGGTTCAAGATACTATTCAGACCGTTCTCGATACGCTGCAAATAGTTCATCAACGAAGCGGTATTCAATGCAGGAACGAACGGCTCACCCGTTTCTAAACCTAAAAGATTCTTGATAATAGACCATTTCTCTGTTCGCTGTCGAAGCCAATCGATGGGTACTTTTCGAGTACCGCGGATCTCTTTCCTGAGCTGGTTCAGTTCGTTCTTTGCTTGTTCCAATGCTTGACGCTCGTTGGAACTCAACTCCCGTCCATCATAAGCAGATAAAAGTCCACGATAGAACTGATAAATCATTGGCAGCTCCGGTCGTTCCAGTCGGAGCGCCATATCCAACTTCGCTCCTTCCGATAACTCCTCTATCCCATCTTGGAGATTCAGACGGAGCCGTTTCCGTTCCTCTTCAGATGGTTTCCGACCCCATATCAACTCGCCTAAATCATCCAGATCGGTATCGGTGACCTGTCCTTTCTTTGAAAGTTCCAGCATCTTGACGAAGGTCAACTCCTCACGAACCTGATTCGCTATTAGATTAGTTGCCATGGGTGTCCCGAACGAGGGTGCTAATCCGCGCCGAACCGCTTCCAAAGGCGGGTTCCCTATCCGAAGCTGCTCCAAAATCCGAGGCGTCTGACCTATCTGCTTCGATACAATCTCCATAATCTGAGGAACATCGTTCGGATCATTCGGATTAAGATTCCCAAACCGTACATGCTCCAATCTCGCTGGTATAGAAAGCAAACGTTCCTCTAAAGGAATCCCCATCGGAAGCTTATCCGGAACAGGCGCAATAGGCGCCGACAATGAAGGCAACTCCGGCAAACTCGGCAACGAAATATCACGCAACGAACCATAATTTATATCAGGTCTCATCCCTCATTCCCTCCTAAACCGTAAAAACAATACTAATCGAAACTTTGTTCTGATTCAACTGGTTCAACCAGTTCTGGAACATTTCGATCGCCTGCCGACGATTCGATTCATCTTGCCAATAAACCCATTCTTGACTAGCTATTTTACTGAGCAAATCACGCATCTGATGAAGATACGGATCAACCTGAGCATTAGAACTGGGTTGAAGCCCCAGCGATTGCCAAGCATCCAAACGATCCGATGTAATCTGATGGAACTGTGTCCGCTCTTTGACTAACGGTGTCCACGCTATCGGAACACGCAAACCCTTCCCATCCGGGAAAACAACACGAACCGATGCAACTAAATAAGGTAAATAAACATATTGGTTCGATTGACCTACCTGATGCTTGAAAAAAGCTAAATCTAACGCTAATTTATCACGACTATTCAACGAAATCTGATTCGCTAACATCGCGCTCTGCCTCTGTTCCGAAGTCCCTTCAAAGAGAACAATAATCGTGTTGCGATTGTTTTTCTTATCCAGTCCTGTCCCTGTCCCGATACGGAACTTCTGGTTCGCATCCTGACTGAAGGGTTTCACAATATAAAGAGGCATCGAGCCTAAATCCCGCATAATCGCTTGAGCTTTCGCTTTCACCGTCGGATTAGGCGAGTTCTCTAAAGTGCGTGCGACCTCTACCAGAAAAGTCGCAGGTAATCCCAAATTGGGACTGGACGCTTCTACAATAACCCAGTCCTCGCGAGCCGCTTCTGCATTTAAGTATCGCTCCTCCGCTGAGGAGGAAAATGGTTGCTTCTGCTTATGCTCATTCTGTTGCTGTTGCTCTTGCTGTTGCTGTTGCTGTTGCAGTGCTTGAAAACCGCTCTTTCCATCGGTTCCTGTCAAACTATCCATCTGCTGCCAGAACGAAATCCCTGCTTGGATCGCATTCTGCAAACTCTGTTGGATCGCTTGATCAATATCCTGACCGGGTAGACCTGCTGCAGGAAGAAGCGCACGCTGGAACTCCTGAGATAGCTCTGACCCGCTCAAACCCCGCACATCTAAACGAATCAAGCGATCAATCTGTTGCTGGATACGCTGCTTCAGTTCGTTTAACTCGTTCGGATTGTTCGGATCGAACGATAGACCCAACAGTTGAGCATATCCTATGAGCGTTGTCCGATCCTGCGGTATATCTAAATCCATATAATCTACCATATCCTTGATGGTTTCTAAGGTTTCACGAAGCAGCTGATAATCCGCTAAAGTTCTCACTGCGCGTCGAAGATCGCCCCGCTGTAATGCTTGAATAATCCCACTGGGACTACCATATAAACCTATCAAAGTACCCCGCATCCCAGCACGGTTCGTGTTCCAATCCTGCAGTTGCTGCATCGTCCGTTGCATTCGCAACATATGCATAAGTGCCGAGACACGAACCGACTCTAAAGCGGGTTCCAAACTCCGATGAACAGGTTTGAACCCCCCTAAGGTCGCATACTGATCCAAATAAGGCGCAAACGATTGATAAATCTGGACACGATGAGCAGGATATTGCGTCATCAAATCCTCCATGCGTTTGAACGCTGTCCAATAAAGTCTCTGCGCACTCAGACCCAACCGACGCTCTTGAATACCCCGCATGAACTTCCGATGGTTCTCCGTTAGAAGTAATCGGAGCCGACCGAGCTGCTTCCCACTCAACGCATTATAATACATCCGTGCCTGCGATAAAATCGAACGCGCCCGATCAATATGCTTCGATTCCCATTGACGAAACTTATCATAGAGCCTCTGACGCTGTTCATGCACATCCAATAAAGCATCTAAATACCGATTCCGTTGACTACGACGCCAGTTCTCATAACCGAACACGCCTAACCCTAAAATCATCCCCACCATCTGAGGGTCATCCCGAACCAGATAAGCACTGACCAAAAGCGGAAGAATATATTCCTTTATATCGGATGGACGAGCCAGAGCCGCCATCAACTCCTTCTCACGCTTGTTCAAAAACTCCAAGTTCTGCTTGAAACTCTGCTCGACTTCAGGTGGAATGGTTCGTGAGCGTATCGCATCCGCTACACGCTTCTCCGTATCCAAAACATACTGGACAACCTGATCCAGCTCCTCATAAGGAAGATCATAGAGTGCTTCCTCTAACCCATCCGACCCTGTAAGTAAACCAGACAGGTTCTCCAGCATGAACGAACCTCTCCTTTCCTAAATCATTATAACTGACCTGTCGTGATATAACGGAGATAGTTTTCTATGTGAGTCACACGCTGATCCAAACTGTTCACATACTCCAACGCATAACCCGATAACTCACCATTCAATACACGGTTGTTCACCTGCTGAAGTAGATAACGGAGATCCATCACATCACAACGAAGCCTCTCCACTACCTGCTCTAATCGTTCTAACCGCTCCAACAGAGTAGGTTCCAAAGGAACGACCTGCTCATAAACAGGTTCCGATACAACCGGCTCCTCTACTGGGATCGGTTCTTCTTTGCGCAGTTCGAACCGCTTCGCAGAACGCTCTACAGCACGATCCACTCTATCCGAAATAACCCCTACATTCGATGACCTCGCCATATCATCATCCCTCCTCAACTCTTATTAGATTGATTAAAAATATAAGGGAGAACAGCAGCCAATATCTGAAGCTGTCGCGTACGCTCTGCTGATTTCCTTTCCTCTTCCATCTGCTTCACCTGTAGTCCCAACTGCTTATTCTGATATCTCTCTTGCATGATACGGTCTATCGTACGCTGCTCTACTTCAGCTCCTGTTCGAAGTCCCAGTCCATACCGTTCAATTGCAGCTCGCATCGCTTCAGGTGCGACCGCTTTCATCATCGCGGCTCCTAATGCACGATTGCCTACATTCTGTGCGGAAGCTAATAGCTCCTTCACATACTGAGCCTGCTGCTGCGCAAAAAAATTCATCAACCCCGTATGAAGATTCGATTGACCCGACTTCTGAAACGACTCATAAGCATCTTCTGTCCGACCTGTGGGACCAGGACGACGAAAAAGCCGACCTATCGCTCCTAAAGCACCCCCTAACAAAAGTGTCCCTGCAGGTCCTGCAAGCGAACCCAACGCTTTATGAAGTCCTAACCGCCCTAATGTCCAACTCCCTACCTGTTCTGATATACGACCTACTTTTTGACCAACCTTCGGATTAAACAAAATTAAAGTTCCCAGTAGGGGATGAACCTGCGAAGCGAGAGTATTAGCCTGAAGCCAGTCTTCTAACCAACGATGCTCACCTTGCGATACATTCGATACGGACATATCCACAACACTCCTCTATAATAAAAAGTATCGCTTCTACAACGATGAAACCATACGATAGACGATGAACCCACCTAATGCTCCTAACGGATCACGGTTCAGAACCAAGCTTCGTCCTAAATCCAGCTCGAAGACACGATAGAAACCACTGTACTGAATCGAGTTCCCCGCTTCTATCATCATCCGACCTGTCAAGACCGTTGGATCAGGCGAGGCATCATCACGGAACTGAACCGATACGCTCGTATCCGCACGATTCGATAAAAAGAACCCATAAACAATAATCCGACTATCAGAACTTCCCTGTATCAAAACAATATCCGAATCGGTATTACTGGATGGTATCTCGATAGGATCTGTTTGGAAATCGCTCAAGTCTTCCACTATAGCTTGAATGGGTTGGTCTTCAATTCGGACATCGAGGTTCCCGCTTTCAACCTCGACACGGACGAAATCACGGAACTCCATCTGCAATTGCGATGGACTCGATAGATCTGCTATCTCCTGAAGGTTCAAGTTCCGTATAACATGTTCCAATCCATAAATTGCTTGCTCAATTCTTCTAAGAATTAGCAGAACGGGTTCGGTTCCGTTCATGGTTCAACACCTCCTGCTAACCGAATAGCGCCCCCTTCTAAGACCACATCCGGTTCCAATTCCAGTCGCAACTGAAGCTGAACCAGTTTCCGACCCCAACGAGATAAATCGAACGGATAAGGCTGATAACTGTTCTCTATTACCATGCTCTCCTCGATAGGAGCGGAACCCTCTACAGGACGATGTTCATAATAACGAACCCGAACGCGTCGATCGGAACCGATAGAACCATAGAGTTCCATCATACGCGGTCTTAACCCGAACGGGAACCGAACCGCACCGGTTTCGCACCAAGCGGTCCTCACCCGCTCCATACCACCCGCTACACGGATACCACTCTTGGAACTCAACGGTCGATCAAAATAAAGATAAAGTCCATCATACCACTGAACTGATACGAGCTGACCATCATAAGTCCCTAAATCTACATAGTATTCCGTATAACCTTTTGTGGCGACTGCGGGCATCAAAATCCGAATCAGATACTGAGAACCTTTCTCATAATGTCGTATCAAAGCGGGACCATAAGGTGTTTGAACCACATAAGCGGTGATAAGACCCTGTTCTTGGATCCAATCTTCAGGGAGTATATAGACAAGCTGGTCACCATAGACCAGTCCGCGCCGCGTCGCATAACTACTGTAATCTTGGAGATGCGCATACTGAACAAACGGGATATCGCTCCCAACCGAAACAGGATAAGGCAACGCTTCTCCTATCAGCTCTCCTAACGCTATTCGGTAGCTCCCACGCGGTCCAATCGCAACTGCTTGGTTCTCTAAGAGGATTAACCGATCCACAGGCGAACTGAGCAGAACACGGAAACCATCACCCTTCTGACGAGGATAAGCTGTAAAACTCGGATAATCCCCTAAAGCACTACACCATACCGATTGATCCAGAACCAATAAACGGTTCTCATAAGAAATCGCGGGACCATACGGGAGCGGTTCCGTCGCCCAAACAAACGGATAATCATAAGTGGCATCGACATCTACCACTTCGACAATATGCGGGTCTTGAGGTGATGCCGATATGTCCTGATTGAAAGTATAAAGTCCGACCGCACGAGGTGTACCCGTCATCTCATAGAGAACCAGCACATCGCCTGCCTGAATATTATAAGTGAGCTTGATCTCCACAACAGGACTATTCCAATCGGAACTGAAATGTTGAACGAAGACATTGGCTGCACGCGAAGCCGATGTACCACGCCATAAAATCGCACTATAAGCTCTGATACGACCCCGAACATTTCCACTATAACGAGGCGAAAAAATACCGACCTGACGATTATCTGCATCACCTAAATATTTCGATGGCAACTCCGTATAGCTGCTTTCATCGGAATCCCATAGAAGCATCATTCCTAAATGCGTGACGACATCTCCGTTCCGATAAGACCTACCCGGAACGAAATCAATATAGGGACCGCTACATTCACGTGAAGTACCCATCAGGAACATACCTATAGCGAAGGCCCAAACATCCAGTTCCTGTCCCGAACCGGGTAGCAAGACCTGAACATTTTTGTAATCTATCTGTAAGAAGGGGGATCGGGGTGCGCGTATCTCGCCTAACCGCTTAGTATAACGCCTCATACTCACCTGCTCATAACTCCAACTCAACTCCGTAAATTGACCATCCAATCGATGATGAAGGAACTCACGATCGGATGTGAACTTCGGACGCGCATAATCGGGAAATTGCGTGTGATCCGAAGGGATCAGGTTCAGAAACGACGACGGAATAGAACTCCCATGATAAAGACGGAACTTCAAAACGGATTGAGGCGAAGATTCCAATTCTAACGGAACACCGAATACAGAAATATAAGGAAAAATCATCACGCCACCGTTTATGCGCCAACGACTATAATTGTTTTCGTCCGCTGCGGACTTGAACGGATGCTTCAACACACGATAGACCACCCAATAATAATCGGGATCAGGCGGGAAAAGAATAAAGAAAGCCATCCCGTTCCGACCGCCACTGGCGCGGATAGTCGCCATCTCCACCTGCGGAATATAACCACGTCTATAACCGTGATCATAGCTATAATAAACGGGGAACCGCGCATGATCCGCTCCACAACCCCCTGCACCCGTATCAAACCACTGACTATAGTTCTCTACTGTCCGATAAACCCATAACGAACGCCAATAAGCATAACCCTCCGATGTATAAACATCCCAATTGTTAAGCAACCGATTCTTTAGTTTTCTATTGGTATCTGAATTATAATAATTGTCATCATCCAGATGATTCAGACGAGGTGGATATTTCGCATAACTACATACATCCAGTGAGGTATCGGTTTTTCCGTGTAGTGCTATACCGTGCCAAGGTGCATCGATAAAAAGATGGATGTCTCCGAACGATGGGGGATAGTCCCGATTATGTTCAGTTGCTTGACTAATCGTAGGCGCTACAAATACAGGCTTATCCCATCCTGCGTTTACATCCGATAAAGTAGGATTGAAATCGCGGACAATATATTCATCGTTTTCTGTGTTCCGTTGTGCATATTGTCGATAATTGTTTTTGACGCCGACGATTTCAGGAGCCGGCAGGAAGCTGGTAGGGAAACAGGAGAAGACGCGTGCGCCTGAACCGAACGATTTCGGACTTGTTCCTAACTCACCACGACGCACAATATCAAAAATGAACCTTCTATTCTCATCGATATAACCATTTTGATAGAAAACGATTTCGCACTGATAACCATTCTCGATATCGCCTGATACAATCTGGAGATAACCTTGCTTCATCCAACTATAGAACTCGGACGGATCCACCGCTACAGCGGAACCCGTATAGGTATTAGAAAGCTCATTTTCTAGATAGCCCATGAACCGTACCACGAGATGCTGGTTCTTATTCAACAAGAAATAGCCTGCTGTCATATGCGGTGTATAGAACAGTCCTTTTGAACCGATAAGCGAACGATTAGATGAATCGACCAGCCATGCACGTATCAATGGGAAATCGATGGGATGGGGGATCCAATAGACGCTGTGAACCCATTCTGGATGTGTAGGACTAACGGATTGGTTCAGAACCCATTTATCTTCTTTGCGTGGTCTGATTTTTTGGTGATAGAGTTCGCAATCGCGTAGTGTCCAGATTTGGACGCTGCCGGGATCGACCACGCTCGGATCACCGACCATCCCTTCGAACTGGATAGGGAACCAATCTTTGGGTTGACTCATCGTTTCCTCCTATCGGGTTGAGAACTATTCTGATCGAATGGTATTCCTTGGATAGCGTCTTGAATGAGTTGTTGACGGTAATAAAGAGCGAGTTCACGAGCGGCTTGATAGCGTTGGACTGCAACGGGATAGAGATCCGTAATGGCGCGAGCATAGTAGTAATAAGCGACATCGGGTAGGTGCTGTGCTAACAATATCGGAAGTCGACAGAGGTCGCTATCGTTTATCAAAATCGGGAAAGCGGGTGGAACGCTTCCTATCGGCATCGGGACAAACGCACCATAGACCCAGAGTTGACCTGCGTTCCCCGAAATAATACGAGGAGCAGGACGCAATAAACAGAACCCGTTATGGAACACAAACTCATGCGGATGCTCATACTCTTCTTGAACCAGTTTATGTTGTGGTAGGAACCGTGTATTCGGAACAGGAGCAGGATATTCATCTATGGGGGTGGGTGCGCGTCGGGCACGGTCTGCATTTTCTAACAGAATCTCTGGACGGATATAGAGTGCGGGACGTAACGAGATCCGAACTGTACCACGATGCCACATCAGATGATAGGGTGCAATCAATCCAACAGGTTGAAAATCCAGAACTTGACCTATCAATCCGTTTCGATTTATTCGAACCTGATGCGGATAATCGTCTGGACCTCCCCCTACCTGATAAGTCTGGAGGGATATAAGCGCATAGCTCCAAGCGGCTAAATCCCGATATGCATGATTGATATAACGGTTCAGTTCATTTGTATCGACGGTTCGGAAAACCGATTCGTAGCGGATGATCCGTTCCAGTTCTGTTCGGAGTTCTGAAAGTGTCATCATCGTCTATGCCACCTCACCCCGCGTCGGTTCCGATGCTCATACCATGCTTGGTTCATCCGTCTACGCAAGAAAAACTGTTCCGCTTCTGTCCGCCACGCTAACGCTAACTGAACATTCTGCCATTCGATATAGAAACTCGCTATCCATTGCGCTATCATCGGGATATCGGTCGGGTCAACTCCGATAATCTCTTGTGTCTCTTCTATCCAATAAGGTTCCATAACTGCTTCAATCAATAGCAATTCGTTCGGGTTCGGAACCGGGTTCAGATATAAGCGTTGACCCATCAACCACCAAATACGGGGACGACCACGCTCCAATTGCGCTTTGCGCCGTAGAGGCGGCTGGAACACCTTCCGAACCAAATGGTAATCGCTTGTCTCGTTAGGACGCCAATAGACCACAAGCGGCTCAATCACCTTGATTTCACGATAATCTAAATCGGTCGCTTCATCTGACCAGACCAGCTCAATTTCATAGCGGAACACACGCGTGATTTCACCATACCGCGCTAATGCTTGACGCGCATAATCCTCAAACATATCTTGGTCATAATCGATCTCCCATTCTTGAAGAGCGGGCTGACCCGCTGTCCGCATAAAACGCAATAAGGTATTCCAATCGGTCACTTCGGGTAGAACCGATCTTGTCCGCCACAAAACCATGTTCCGCAACTCAGTCAATGTCATGAAGCACCACCGCGCCCGATAACCTCATAAATCATCAAAACACGGAACTCGAAATCCTGTGGAATCGAATCCGCTTGAACCCATTCATCGGAAGCATTATCATAACGATAGATCCGAACCATGCTGTCCGAATAATCATAAACTGCATCATAACCAGCGGGAAGCGAGGAATCGACCGCGACAAAAATCGGGAAACTATCCCGATACATCGGAACCGGGATAGGCTCACCACTGAACGCATCCGCTGAAATCGTAAGCGAACTCAACACGAACACGCTCCGACTCCCTAATACAATCGGATCCGTCAAAAAGAACCATCTATACAACATGATCCCCTCCGTATTCAATGACCATGACACGATGTCCACCCATCTTGCGACTATCACGTAACACAAAAATTGTACCTGTCCGATTAACATAAGGGGTCGCTAAACTCGAACCCAATATCTGGAAATAAAGGGTCGTACCAATTAGATGATGCTCAAAAAAGATTCCCACAAACCGATCACGATAAGATTCTGGCGGATCCGATTCAGGTCGAACCTCATACCGAACCAACTCTATCAATGAATCGGTCGGACGAGGCGACTCATAGAAATAAAAAGTTTCTGTTCTGGTAATGAAACCGCCGGGTGCATCGGGATCCTCCAAAATGAAATGGTAATTCCTTGCGCCTATGGCTTCACGCTCCTCTACCTCATCTTCCCAAAGAACCGTATCATCGCAGAAATAACCTCGTTCAGGAACATTGATCCTTGCTCGTTCGATCCCGTTTATTAAAACCCGAACAGGTCGATCCGTTCGCTTCACACGGACATAAAACGGTATCCGATATGATTGTCCCATACGAAGCGAACGGTTCATCGGCGACATCACTTCCAAATCCGGCTCCGCATAAGAAGAATAAACCAAAAACGCTAAAATGAGATGATTATAAGTTCCAAATAGCGTATGTCTTCCTCGTGGCGAACCTAACTGAACCGAATAGGTATGCCAGTTCCCATCAGGTGGAACCGCTGCAATCACTCGACCATGCTCGTCCAGAACATAACCCTCATGCACCGCATTCAGAAGACGAACCTCAAACAATAAGAAATCACAGAACCGTCCTGTATCAGAACCGACCCAACGCATCTCCATCTCAGCAGGATCGGTAGACCTTACACTTTCATAATAAGCAATACACTCAAAACTGTATTCAAGTCCTTCATTCTCTAAAACGAACCGATAAAGATAAACACCAGCAACAGAGGGACGATCACTATAATCCCATCCAGCACGATCCCAATAACGATCAGAAGGCGTGAAAGTATCGATCAAAACACCGTTCCGATAGATCCTAACAGGATATTCGGATTGATCCACAAACAAACGGAATCGGAAATTTTCAAGTGGAATACGACTTAGGTCTATTACAGTTTGGATGGGATCGACACGGAAATCGACCTGGGGTTGAATGGTACCATAGACCGAATCACGGATGGTTTCGGTTCCATGAACGAGTTCTGCTCCCATGATGATACCGCCTCGGGGTGGAACCGCTTGCCAACTGAAATCCTGCCAATCATCGCTCAATGTACCCTCTCCTAAATCGATACGGTTCCCATTATGATAAACGAACAATCGGACTGTATCAGTTGGATCGGGATTCTCCGTTCGGTACTGTGCCACAAAAGTACCACCATAAGGTTGAACATCCGAATGATTCGGTTTCCACCGCACATAAACTTTTACTGGCAGCTGCTCCCGCTCCACATGCAACCGTAAAGATTGATTTATATCCTCTAAACGAGCTTGATAATCATAGACCCCTACCAAATTGGTTGGAACCGCGATATAGAGTGTATCGTTCTGCCAGTAGCCTCGTGAAGGGACACGATACTCATCGGGTTCTTCTCCGACACGACCCCAATAAAAACTCTGGTCACTACCTGAAAGCGTTACTTTTGCTTGAACTGGTGTCCCTAACGAAACGGTGGCACTCGTACCATCTTCTACATTATTGATGACCCAGATAGCATCAAGGAATGGTTGCGCTATAATCGTCCCTGTGAGCTGATCTCCCACCGATGGATCCGATACATAATAGGCACGGATATAGAAAGTGCCTCGAGGCGGAACACGAACCCAACTCTGAACAGAAGACCATTCCCCCCCTGTCGGATTGAAAATCCCTAACCGATCCACTATACCATCTACACGAATAACCTCCAGAACAACCGAGTTCGGTTCCGATATATCATACGTCAAGTATTGGAACCGAGCCGGTTCACCAAATGTCCCTTCCGGCTCGGAATCCTCCGCCCAACGCAATAAAATAACAGGTTGCGTTCCAGTACCTTGTTCATAACGAACCAGTTCTAATAGCATCGTTCACACCAAGTCCTATTAGGACTCATCATGCATTAGCCGATACTGGACCCACCAAAACTTATGAGCGGGATCACCATGAGGAAGCACAACAGGACGATACCAAGCGGGTCCTTCTGATGAAGCATAAACATAAGGATCATAACGAGTGCCACCTTCCGGATTGTTCGGATAATCACTTGCATTATCGGTTCCACGAAAACTGAGTAAATGATCTGGTGGTTCAAGAAACCGTTGCGAATAGGGAACATAGCGAGTAGCACTCTGTAAACGCACCCGATAGGGATTGCCGCTCGGGTTCGAAATATCGAGCGGAACATAGAACGGATAGGAACGGAACGCTGATTCCACCTGATAAAGTGCTGCCTTCAGATAAATCGGAGGTGGAGTAATAGAAGAAGCCGGCTGATAATCGCTCATTCCACCCATAGTGCCCCCTACGCCCCACTCTGCACCACCATCTGCCGGATGCTCCGGTATAGAGCCTGTCCAAGTTCGCTGAACCAAATAAACACTATGGGTTGTGTATCGCTGAAACGGACCAAGAGTTGTCAACACAACAGGACTATCTACATGAGCACCTGATGACCAATAACAAAACTCAATATTGACATCGCCATCCTGCGAATACCCCTGCGGTCGCATTCCGACCCAACTCGCATCCACTAAAGTCCACCCGGTACTTGGCTCCCAGCGGAGCGTATGAGAACTATCCGGTGGGTCAATCGCTCTATAATAAACGACACTGTTATTTTGAAAAACCACCCAGAATTTTTTCATATCGATAACAGGAGCAGGATAACGATTCGTATCAACACGTACGATGGCAACAACGCCGCATCCCCAAAATGCTTCAGTAGGCGTGATACGGGAACCATAAAATTGGACTAATCCGAACCCATAAGCTCGAGTTTGAGGTGGCAACTCCGGCAAAGTTTCATCCCAATAAACCCCTAATGCGGGTCGGAACCGCATATAGGCTTTCGCCCCCGTCTGACCATAACGCTCGTCCCACCACGAAACCGGATAGCTTGTCTCATAATAAATCGCTATCGGATCCATAAAAATCCTCACTGGATATTCCCAACATTTTCCATCAATATCCGCTGTTGTATCCACACTATGAATAAGAAACCGATTTGGTTCATTTACACCATCATTTAACTGGACATCTTCACTATATTCACTTAATATAGTTTGTGCTTCATGATCCGCATTCGCAAGACGCAAATAGCTATCCCTGTTAACAAATCGCCACAAACTCACTAAACGCGGTCCTTCACTTGGACTATCGACTGTATTCGTTATTTTCCGATACCGTTCCAAAACAGGAAATCCCTGATGATGACCATACAAAACTTCTGCCATTGTTCTAATTCCTCCTTAGCGATAGAACTTAGCAAGTACCGCTTGGATGAGCTGCGTCAGCCGCTTCGCACGAACCGAATCGGTCTTCATCAACGGCGCAATGATCTCATCTTCCAGAACCGACCAGATAAGCTTCTCATGACGACGATACCGCCAAAAGAAATAACCTGCGGTCAGAACCGACCCGAAAAATAAACCGAGCAAAAAACTAGTTCCCATCATGGTCTGTTCCCTCCGAACGCTTCTCACGCTCCATCAACTCTTTGATAGTCAAATCATCTGGAATAAAGATAAGAAATGCACGCGGAATATTCAACTTCTGCAAATGACGCTTGATAGACGATAACTCATAAACCGATATCGAGAACAATAACCCATTGAAAAAGAGGGTACTCAACCAGTTCTCTAATTGTGAGAACCGTGTTGCAAAATAGAGTACCACAAAGACCAGATAAAACGCCAGTTTTCTTGTCAGACCCTGATACCCTAAACTGCTACAGAACCGTTTCTGATAGATGGAAACCGCTCCCGCTAATACCATATCCAACAAGGTCAAGATGAACGCGACATAGAGCAGTTCTGGTAACTGAAAAGTATAAAAAAGGTCAGTTCCCATCATTTTTCTGTGTTCCCTCCTTTTCCAATTGTTCTGCGACCGCTTTCCGAACCATACTCATCATCACATATCGACCCGGACAACTCTTACTTGTCTGATAAATCGGATCAAGAACGCCTGCTGCAACTAACTGGTTCACTTCCCGATGACCTAATATCCGATGGATAGGGAGCTGATAGCGTTGACAGAGCTGAACCAAGAGACGAATAAGAGCGTTCTGCTGAGAAGGAGTCATTGGCACATAATCGTGATGACCGCTCAAACAGATTCCGATACTGCGATGGTTCATCCCGCGCACATGCGCGCCAACCTCCGTTTCATCACGACCTTTTTCAATCGTACCATCCCGACGAACCACATAGTGATAACCGATAGTAGACCAGCCGCGTGCGCGATGCCACGCAGTAATCTCCGCCGCAGTCGTATCACGACGACCACCCTCACGCGGATCCGCTGCTGTATGAACAAAAATATAATCTACTCGCTTCAGCTTCGCCATCGCTGTTCCCTCGCTTCCACCAGAAAAAATAGGGAGGAGTTTGAATCCAAACTCCTCCCCCCTCCCACCCGACCAGCAGACGAGCAGTCAAAGAAAAGGATTAGATTCGAGTCGTGAAACCCCAGTAGATACCGTGAACCCGCATATTATCGACCATCCACTTATAAGCTGTCCATGCGACATAGGTATCGACCATTGTCTGGGTCGGTAGCTCACGCGGGTTCAACATCCCTTCATAGTCGCTGAACGCTACATAGAGGCTATCCACACCCAAGAGATAGACAACCCCACGCGGGATCGCCATATCCACAAAGATTTCCAGATCACGGAACTCGCCATCCAGTGCGAAATCTGCCGGACCGAACTTCCGACGGTTCTGCTGCAGCGATACCCGCGCAATCGCTAACTGGTTCATATAAGTCTTCGTATCGGGATGCATCGCCGCCAACTTCGGCATCGTCACATCATAGTTGTAAAACGCTGCTTGATAGAGCCGCTCCAAATCATAAGGATTGAATCGGAAATCGCCTCCTGACGGATGCGCCCACTGACGAGCCGTCAAGTTATACCTCGGATAGAGCGGAGTCCCATCCGTCGCACGTGCAACAGGATAAATCACCTGCGGCTGCTCCACACGAGCAGAACCTTGGAAGAAAATTGTGAACTCGCTCGGAACCATCCACCACAGGTTCTTCAAATATTTATCCTTCAGGTACTTCATACGACGCTCAAAACTCCAGCTACTCCAGTCGGATGGAGCCGTAGCATCCAGATCCGCAATCCCGCGGTTCACACTCCCTACCGTATGTTGACGCAAAGCGGAACCATCTACGCTCAAGTTAGCAGGACTAACCGAACCGTGGAAAAAGCAAACCGAATGAAGCCTGCTTACAATCTGCGACCAACCCGTATTGCTTTCAATAGCGGCTCGTAGATCGTTCAGCCAATCTTGCGTAATCGGATAGATCATGACAGCGCCATCTTGCGCTACACGATACCACGCTAACGAATTGATATAGAACGGAATACTCCCCCAGCTCATCGGATTCGCAGAAGTCGTCGTCGTAAAATCGGGATCATAGTCCAACTGGTAAGCCTCATAGGAATTATCCCATAAGCGGACATTCATCGCTTGCGACTTCTGCATAATCTCTAACTGGATCACCTTCTCGATATGCTCCTGCCACGCTTGCGTCCCGACCAGAACCTCATCGAACTGCGGGAACTGAACACGGAACGCGACCGCGCCCGGATACCACGCTACTGCCCGAAAGCGTGCCTGCTCCAAATCGAAGGTATCGGGAATCAAATTCGCATCCGTCACAGGGTTCCCATAAGCATCATAATAATTGATGGTTGCGTTCTCTCCTGATTTCTGACCCGACAAGTTTGTGAAGTTCACCCACGGCGAACGGATCTCGAAGATGCCTTCCCCGACATCCGTCGCCACGCGGAACGCCTTCGGCCACTGGAGCGCCTTGTTGAGCCAGTTCTTCGAATGATACCGTCGGAAATAGTCGAGCGTCGGCGACTTGATCGCAATCGCATTGATAATCTCCTGCCGAAGATACTGCGGGATGACCGCCCGCAACCACGCACCCCGCGTCTCTGGCAACTGCGGCGGAATATGATGACGATGAACCGCTAAATCCCCATGCCGATAAGTATCACCCCATGCCATCTCTCATTTCACCTCTTTTTAAACCACTATCTATAAGTATCGCCTCTCCTATTCAGACTGTTGAGAAAGGAACTGCTCCAAAAAATTCGCTAACCCTATAAAACCTGTCCGCTTCGGTTCATCACTCTCACGACGAAACACCGGTACCGATCCGAACGGATTCACCGATTTCGAAACTTCAGGTTCAACCGAACCCCGCATGAACGGGAACGGAACCTCACCAGAATGTCCTAACTGATCCGCCATGAGATCATAAACACGCGCTTTCAATAGAACCGACGGCGGTACACCTAACTGCTTCGCCTGCTCCGCTACCTTCTTCACATCCTCATCCGGCAAAATAATCCCCAAACTCGCTAAAGTTCGCATAACCTCCTTGATATTCTCCGCTTCCGTACTCATCAAAACATATTGCTGAACCGCTTGCTGCCAATCCGCTAACGACTCCACCACATCTTTGAGCGACTTCAACTCCTTCTTGATATCCGATTCGGACTCATCCGATTCATCCGACTGATCCGACTTCTTAGAACCAGAAGTATCCGTTCCTTCACGAGAACGAACCGCTTCTTCCCCTAAAATATCCGCTATAATCTGGTTCCAGATACGCTCCAAGTCGTCCTCTTCTATTTTTTCGAACGACTCGATGACTTCAGTCGCTTCGGCGATCGCTTCTTCAGAACCGATTTCCCCTTCTTCATCGGTGAACAATAACGCGCCAACTTCCTCACCTCCCTCTTCTAAATCTTCCTCTAAATCCTCTTCCTCTAAATCCTCTTCTTCATCTTCCGTTTCAGACCCTTCCGCTTCCTTTGTATCACTCCCTAAAAAGGCTTCTAAATGCAACAATTTATCTAATGGTTTTTCAGAACCCACATCGGAAGCTTCCGCGTTCTCAGTTCCTTCAGGTTCTTTCAGAACCTCTTCAATCTTTTCTTCCGAACCCACTGCTTCAAAATCAACCTGACCCATCTGAACCTCTTCCAGATAATCCCGAAACGAACGAAACATCATACCCTCCCTATCAGTCCATTATTAAGGTATCGCTCCTTCATTTCGCAACATCGCTTCTAACTCATCTATCACACCCGGCGGCAACTGCTGCGCCAACTCCTCTACCGGAACCTGACCCGACTGCAATAACGGGATCACCATCTCAGCCGATAGACCAGCACTTTCATCTATCTTTTGCTCGACGGGAACACCCGCCGGTTCCATCACAGGACCAACCGACTGAATAGGTTGTTTCACCTCACGCAAATCAACACCGAAATCTTTCAATAACCGATCCACTATCGGCTCTAAACGATAAGTCGCTCCCATCTGCATCAAAACCTGCATCACACTCCCTAATAACTGAACCGCTTGCATATAGTTCTGACGACGCTCATGCAAACTCAACTGACCCGTATAAGCTAACTCGATACGACAACGGGAAAAGAAATCTAAATAGTCCGCTTCATCTATCATCGAAAGCGATGGGATATCACTTCGCAGCTCACCCACACGAACATAACGCAGCTCACCCTCTACCTCCATCGCCTCTAAATAAACACGCTGATGCTCCGGCGGCAACGATGCTAAATAGAACTGATAACTCCGCACGAACCGATCCAACATCCGTGCGACCCGCTCCTGCTGAACCGATAACTTCACATTCGTATGCTGCTGCGACGCCACTACCTCACTCGCTACACGCGTCACACCTACAACACCCAACATATAAGGCGATACACCCGTCACCGAAGTCAATACCTGCTCCAGTTCACGAAGACCTACCTGCAACTCCGGTAAACTCACACCACCCGCAAACTCAACAGGCTTCGCTACACGATAAGTATCATCCGCATTATAACCAATCGCATTAAAAAGCGACTCGAACTCCTGAAATGCCGCACTATCCGTATCAAACATATCAAACCGATAAAAGGCCCAACGACCTTTCAACGCCTCCTTCATAATACTCTCCACTAACTTCTCATGCGCTTCATATAAGTTATAACCGAAATAAACCGAACGGACACAACGCTCCAACATCCCTATCGGTAGCTCCAACCCCCACTCCGTCCAATCCTCAGGATAAGAAGTCGTACGCTGCATCCCAATATAATCCATAATCGAAGTAAAATGCGGATAACTCGCCTCTAAATCGGTATAAGAACCACTCATCGCATTGAACGAATAGGAAACTTCATCAATCGAACGCTCCTCCCCTATCAAAAGAAAGTAACCATAACGACCTCCTAACGGATGAGAACGAACAAACCGACCATTCACATAATACGATAAAGAACGACCATCATAAATCTCTATCGCGGGTAAACCCAACGGCAATAAATAAGAGGGTTCGTTCTCACGCTTCGGATCCAAACGAATAGAACGGTCATGAACACGAGCTTGACGATAGGAACGATATAAACTGATCCCACGCTTCCCTAAAACATCCTCTAAATAAGCCTCTGGGATAATAACCAAACGTGCAATCCACTCGGAACGATGCCAGTTCGGATAAGCTAACGATAACTCTGGACGAATCGCATAGACCCCTAACGGCGTCAACGCTAACCCGCCTATCCCCGTGACCAAATAATCCCGTACCGCAATATCGACTAAGGGTGCAACATCATCGTACCAAATCCGCTCAAAAACTAACTGAACTTCTGGACGCTCCGGTATATAACGGAACTCGATCCGACCCACAAGCAGCGAAACCAGCGTATCGATATCGACAGAAGCACGCAACCGCAACGATTCACGACGCAAATACTCTAAATGCGATAACCGATCACTTTGCAATTTCGTCTCAATATAAGACCATTTCGGGTCTGGTTCATCCGCATGTCGGGAACCATCCGAAGACCAGACCGCTTCCGAAAAGAACTGGGACGGCGACCACAATAACGAATACGCATGCGGTAACGCACTACTCAACCCCATCCCACGAGTACGAACCCTCATGAAGTACCATCACCACCACGCTTCTCATCCGCTTGACGACGACCTGTATAAAACCCATAATAGACCGTATTGACCTCTTTCAAGATATCTTCAGGCGTGACATATTCGCCTGTTTCTTGCCAATGACCGACTGCACGAGCACGCGCTTCATTATAACTCATCGGTTCACGATGAGGGTCATCTAACCTGTCCCGATAATACCACGGGATCTCCTCCCGAATCTTGACCCGATCCCATAACTGCGGAACAGACCGATAAGCACGACGATACGAAACCGCACCACAAACAGGACACCGATCCGATACACCCGGCTCATAAAACATCTCATGGTTCCAAAACTCATAGACCGAACCACACATAAGACATTCTACATCTATATGACCACGCGGATAATCTAATCGTCTCGGCATCTCAACTCCACCTCCATTTCACAACAACCGGTTTCCGATATCGTACCTGATGACCTTGCCTTGTAATAGGACGACCTCGCTCATCTAAAACCGCTACATTGGAACGATAGAACTCGTAAATCTCACGCTGGACAGGATCCTCCAAAGGAGGCGAAGGAACTACAGGCGGACGCTGACGCACTAAGAAATCTAAAGCATAAGCAAACGCTGTCAACGCATGATCAGGCTTCTCTATATCGCCCATCCGTACACGATGCGGACGTGCACTCCGAAACTCGTTCACCAACCCCATCGACTGCGGTTCCAATACACGAACCACAAAACTGTTCAAACATTCTCGTAAGCGCGCCCAACGCTCGACCCGATCCCGTATCCCAAACTGAACAGGATAACGTAACTCCCGCAAATAATCGGCTAAGTTGCGACGACCACGCTCCGAACCAAAATCCGCATCTCCAATAATCGCTAAAATCGGACCTAGCCCGACCTTGTAACGCAACGCAGACCGAACCCACTCCACAAACTGAACCTCATCAATATAGGTCTCATAACCTACATAGGGAACACGAATAACCCCATCAGGACAATAAGCTGCTAAAACTACCGCACTCGGCGACTTATAACCATAATCAACACCGACCGCCCATTTCGCATGCTCCATCGCACGCTCATCCTCTTCCGTGAAATGATCCACAAACTGAGGCTTCACCACAAACGGATCCATGTACCCAACCAGAATCTCAGCACCATATTCCTGAGCAAAAACTTCCGCCGGCAAAATCTGACGCTGAACCTCAATCTCCTCCGGTGAAATATGAGGGTTCGCCCAAGTCGGCGAACGCATCAGAACTGTACGACCATCCGGACTGGTCAATAAATGAAAACCCGCTAAATCCACATAAGGTAACTCAATTCCTTGACGCTCCGCTAACTGAACCACCCAGTCCAAACCGTTCGGCGTACTCGCTATCAATACATGACCTAAATAATCCGATAACGACGGTGCAATCGAATAATAATACAGCGATGGATCAATATCGCGCGCTTCATCGATCACCACCAGTGATAAACCCGGACCACGATGCGCTACACGGTTCTTTGCTGAACGAGGCTCTAACCGAACACGACCCGCCATATAATGCGGATCACGTGGATCCCGAACCTCACGCAACGGTAAATTCGCACGAACACAAAACTCCTGAAGATAATTCAATACCTCACGGATCTGAGAATACTCCGGAGCTACTAACCGAATACGAGGACGAGGATGATCCAACTCATGAAACCAGTGAATATACCAGAGTAGTTCCAACGCTAAATAGAGCGTTTTACCCCAACGACGACCACATAACAACACCTTATAACGAGAACGATGACGCAATAAATCGCACTGAGCATCATGCGGTACAACACCCGTATGACGCTCAAAAAACCGAACTAACCGCTCCAACTCATCATCCGATAAGATCCCACTCTCAGGTAAGACCATAGCTCCCCAAAAGTCCTAATAGGACTCGATTAGCCCCACATGTACCAACCCCCACCTTGCGGTGGTGAGAAATTCCAATTAGAAGAACGACTACTACTACCACCCCCACCACCCCCTGAACGGTTCCGACCCGTCAACCCATTAATCAAATCACTCAACAAGAAGAACATCAGAACCATCATCATAAGACGCTGCTCCGGCGGCAACGACTGCATGAACTCAAATAAACCAACACGCTGGGACGGCTGAACCTGACTATGAGAAGGCGAAACAGAACGACGCAGAATCCCTAACATCTCACGGAATTGGTTCGGATCCCCTAAATCAAACGCATAACCCACTTCACGCCCTTCAGGCGTCTTCGTCTCCATCAACATCAAAACCTGATCACCACGACGCGCTAACCGCAATAAACTCCCATCCTCTAAACGGAGCGCACTCCCCGGCATAACCTTCAAACTCTGGTTCGAATCCACCACACGACCCTGACTCTGAACCATATGACCTAACTGAGGCGCTAACATCTTCAAAGCACGACCCGCTAAATCTAATACTTGACCTATCTGATAAGGCACAAAACTGAACGAAAACGATCCCGCCTGAGCCTGAGCCTGATTTGTATTACTCATCTGTCCAAACGGTACACCCTGATCTAAACTCTCAAAAACTGTCAATCCCTGAGGCTGCCATCTCATCCCATCCATCATCATCACCTCTTCCGAGAAAATGCAATCAATGCAGTCAAAACCGCAATAATGAACCACGGGTTCCGTATCAACTCACCAAACGGATCCTTACGCTCTATCTTCTTCAAACTCTCACCTTCTTGAATGCGCTGAAGCGCATCGAAAAGCGTAAAAGTGTCAAACTCGCCTACGACCTTACCATCCACTAAAACCTGTGAACGCTTCGGATCCAAACGGAACTGCAACTGACCCTGAGGCGTATCCGCAACCGCCTCTATACGACCCCGATCCTTCTCCACAACCTCAACCCGTTTCGGATCGAAACTAATCAAAATCCTATATGGATCAGGATGATAACCACTACCACTAGACCTTCGTTGTATCTCTTCCTGCCCGCTCCTTCGCCGACTGTCTTCCCTTCTTTGACTTTTTATCAGGTCTTTCCCTTGCGGTCTTCCCATTGGTGCTGGACCTGGTGCTAATCCTAACTCCGAATCTTGATTTCCCTTTAAGTTATCTTCTGACTGGGGTGGTCGTGGTGGAGGGGGGGGTGGAGGCTGACGACCACCCGCTAAAATCGTATAACCTATCCCACCTAACCCCGCTAACGCAGTCAACCCTATCCCGGCACTCATCACATTCCTCTTAATGCCTCGAGCCTGACGATCTAAATGGAAATTCAACCGCTCCTGAGCTAACTTGCTCACACGAATATGACCATCCTGATCAACACGAAGATCCCCTAACCTCTCTTGACGATTCTTCAACTGATAATATAAACCATAACTCCCATCATCCTCTTTCTTCACCACAAAAGTATGAGGTAAACGACCAAACCCCGCACGAACCAAAAAACGCTTCTCATCCCCCTTATCCTCTTTCACCATAAAAGAAGGACGAGAACCAAATACATTAAATAATTCACTAAAACTCATATAATGATCAGGCTCTACCGGCTGACCAAACGAACCTTTGATAGGCTCCAATAAACGCTGAATGATACCAAAATCAGTCGAAAACTTCGGTTTACTCGTACGAGCCTTCGACTGACCCGAAGTACCTGAATCGGTCGCATCCGCTGCAGACGGTGTACCCGATGAATCAGCTGATAATGATGGATCTGCTGCTGCCTGAGCCTGATCATCCGCTTGAGACACCTGAGGATCCAAATTCGATTGATCATCAAACGGATCAGGCTCAAAAGAAGAACGCCGACGACTATAACGACCTAATGAACGTCTATCTATCCTCATCTTAACCACCTCGACGAGTCAATAAAATCAACAACAACGGTAATATGAACTCCCAAAACTTGAACGGATCCGACTGACCCGCTTGTTGATTAGACTGCTGCAACTGACCTCCCATCAAAAACCGATGGAAATCCGAACGATCCATACGCGATAATACACGATACTCATCTCCATCACGCTTCAAAACATAATAATGATTATCTAACCCAACACCTAAAAAAGTGTCCTCCTCTAATGGCATCACCCGCACCATCATCGGTATCCGAATTTCTTCACCCTGACCAGAAACATCCTTAGAACTACTTGCCTTCTTCACTTCCGAAATAACAAAATTCAACTGGTTCAGAAAATCTTCAGGTTTAACATTTCCCACAACATAGAACCTCTGCTCCTGCGGGACATAATGCAAATTCTGAGCCACAACACGACCCGTACCCGCATGAACTAAATCCCAACCCGTCTCATGCGCAAAAACACCACGCTGACGCGGAACCAACTTGAAATGATAATCCTGATCACCAGAACGACCAAAAAGATGGATCTCACGACCATCATCACCCGTACGAACCTCAAAAGTATAACCCTCCCCTACAGGACCACCATAAAAACGACTCAATACATCCGCTAACGGATAACGAACCTCATGACCCTGAACCTGACCCTGACCCTCTAACGCCCCCAGTCTCATCCTCTTACACCTCCTCACGACCCTCCATTAAATGACCGTTCCGACTATGAGAACCCTCTGAACCATCCAACATCGAACGCCACGCCTGCTCCTGACTCTTCATCACATTCGGCTTGTCCAACCCCAACAGTACAACACGATGCTCCAATAACTTCAATACCGCACGCAATGCCCCTAAATCACCTTCCTTCGCCTTCTGATAATAACAATCCAATAACTCCTCTATGTACGATAAATCACGCGCACGCTCACGCTCCAACCGCTCCGAAAACGATACCGAACGAGAACCACCATTCCAATAAAACGCAACCTCCTCAGACGATAAACCCAATAAATCCGCTATCTCCGATTGCGTCAAACCACGATACATCAAATAATCCACTAAACCCTGCAAAATATTCTCATCCCGCAAAACCGCTCTCACACGCGCACGATCCAAACGCCTCAACCCCGATGAACCTCCTTCGTAATACCACTCACTAAATTCGCCAAAATACCAGGATTGTTCCTCAAAATACTCACAAACCTATCAGGCGAACGAGATAAAATCTCAACCACTGCATTCGCTAACTCCCCTAACACATCCCCACCATCCCCTCTATGATCCGAAACAACACCTCCCTCTACACCAGAACCCATCCCCTCAACCGAACTCAATAAATCCATCAAAACCGAATTACGACTACCCATACCACTCCCTACACCAGACTGAACTAAACCCTGAATAACAGGATTCCCTCTATCTACACGCGGAACCCCAGAAGAACCCATACGCAATAACTCCCCTAAACCCATACCCGATTGACCTAACATACGCAAAAACGCACTAAACGCACCCACCGTCTCAGGACCCACTAACTTCACACCCCCTAAAGGATTCCCCCTATAATTCGCCATCCGAAACCACCTCCCCTAAATCACTCTCATCACCCTCATCCACTAACTCACCCGATAAAACCGCACGACTCACACACGATACATCACTCAATACCTCATCCACTAAACGACCTACCTCCGAACAATATAAACCATATAACTCCTCAGAAGACTCACGCAATAAACGCTCACAACACGCTAAACGCAACCGCAACATATCTAACTCACGACCCTGCAACCACTCCACTACATCAAAACCATCCACTAAACGATAACCTACACGATCTAAATCACTATCCTCATAAAAACCCGACTCAGTACGACGACGCCAATAACGAACCATCGTCCTCAAACGATTCACCATCACCGAATAAACATAATTCACCTGCGAACCACGATCACCACGAGCATAATCCAACACCAACCAACCACGCAAAAATAACTCCGAACGCAAATCCTCTAAACTAAACCAACTACCCACTATATCCAAAAATACATCCACTAAACGACGATCCTTGCGCATCAAAACACGCCAAGCCGACTCCAATATCTCTAAACGAGACGACTCATCCAATAAAATATCACCCACTAAACCCTCACCTGAACCTAAACCAGAACCCATACCACTATAAAAAAGTATCGCTCCCAACATCTTCCCACCACACAACAAAATAGTATACCAGAAAAACCAAAAGAAAAATAAAAATGGGATGACACACACAAAAACTCAATTAGTGAAAGTGTTGGTGATAGGTGAGTCACGAACAAAAGTGGCTCGCCGTCGCTGACACTTTCCCTAGCGAGAGTTCCCGGGGTTCTCCTCGCTAGGAAAATCAACCCTGGGAAAGGAGGAAGGCGAAATGATCCTTATAAACTTCGCGCACCCAATCACCGAGCAGCAGCTGGCGCAGATTGAGGCACTGATCGGCAGCGCCATCGAGCGGGTCATCAGCGTGCCTGCACAATTCGATAACATGCAGCCCTTTGAACCGCAGGGAGTTGAGCTGCTGGAAAAAGTCGGGCTGACCCCGCAAGAGTGGCAGACGCTGCCGATTCTGGTGAACCTGCCCAGCTTGAATGTGATTGCGGCGGTGCTACTGGCGGAGCTGCACGGTCGCACGGGACATTTCCCCGCCATCTTGCGCTTGCGACCTGTGCCCAACACAACGCCACCACAGTTTGAGGTGGCGGAAGTTCTTAACTTGCAGGCGATTCGGGATCGGGCTCGAACAAGAAGATAACCCGATCCCCTCTCCCTCCCGCCCGGGGTGGTGTACTCCCCCCGGGCGGGTTTATCATCCTGCTCTTCCAAGGGCTGATGCTCTTGGAAGGGCAGGATGAAAATCCTGTCCTTCTCTGCCGGGAGTGGTTCCCGGGCTTCCCCCCGGCAGGGAATCTCAGCCCGGGAAAGGAGGAAGGCGAAATGATCCTTATAAACTTCGCGCACCCAATCACCGAGCAGCAGCTGGCGCAGATTGAGGCACTGATCGGCAGCGCCATCGAGCGGGTCATCAGCGTGCCTGCACAATTCGATAACATGCAGCCCTTTGAACCGCAGGGAGTTGAGCTGCTGGAAAAAGTCGGGCTGACCCCGCAAGAGTGGCAGACGCTGCCGATTCTGGTGAACCTGCCCAGCTTGAATGTGATTGCGGCGGTGCTACTGGCGGAGCTGCACGGTCGCACGGGACATTTCCCCGCCATCTTGCGCTTGCGACCTGTGCCCAACACAACGCCACCACAGTTTGAGGTGGCGGAAGTTCTTAACTTGCAGGCGATTCGGGATCGGGCTCGAACAAGAAGATAACCCGATCC
>Ga0197143_1000621_pt1 | contig 36326 bp, 34 predicted proteins | sample GBS70_MetaG_FD_148603 | JGI IMG/M metagenome (GOLD analysis project Ga0197143, IMG submission 148603) | Sediment microbial communities from Great Boiling Springs, Gerlach, Nevada, United States - GBS 70_MetaG | ecosystem: Environmental > Aquatic > Thermal springs > Hot (42-90C) > Sediment... | reverse complement strand
TAAACTAGTAATTTTTTGATTTTTTAAAGATAAACTCATACTTTGCGTTCCTTGTGACTCTACCCCAACTATTTTGATTCTTTTGTCTTTGTTTTTTAACGATAAAGAAATCCCCGCAATCAAACCGCCCCCACCAATGGGAACAACTACATAATCAATCTTCCCCTGAAGTTGTTGATAAATCTCCTCCCCAATGGTGGCTTGACCGGCAATTACTTTTTCATCATCAAAAGCATGAACATAAATCATCTTTGTTTTTTTGGCATACTCCTTTGCCAAATAAGAAGCTTGATCATAACTATCACCTTCAAGCACTACTTTAATATATTTACCACCAAAATACTTAACGCGATTAATTTTCTGAGGTGGGGTAATCTTTGGCATAAAAATTACTCCTTTTATCTTAAGATAGGCACAAGAAAAAGCAACTCCTTGAGCATGATTACCAGCTGAGGCAGTAACGACACCTTTTTCTTTTTCTTCTTTTGAAAGTTGATAAATTTTATTAAACGCCCCTCTTATCTTAAAAGACCTTACTTTTTGTAAATCCTCTCTTTTTAAATAGATCTTAGCTTGATACTTTTTTGATAATCGATCACATAATTGAAGAGGGGTTGCCTCAACCAACTGGTAAATATTTTTTTGTGCTTTTTTTATTTCCTCTTGAAATTTTTTCATTTTTTTTCAATTTTTCTGTTTTCTGGTCGCAACTCTCTAACTTTAGCCCCTGCCTGCCACATCTCTGAGTTTCTCATCTTGGCAAGCTCTTTTTCCAATTGCTTTCGATAATTTTTCTGACGGTTTTTTCTAATTACCCTTCTTGCCTCATAGCCAGAGGCAACTTTTTGATAAAGCTCTTTAAAAACTGGCATTACCGCTTTTTTAAACTTATCCTTCCAATCCAAAGCTCCCCGTTGAGCAGTGGTTGAACAATTGGCATACATCCAATCCATTCCTTTTTCAGCAACCATTGGCATTAAACTTTGAGTCAACTCCTCAACTGTCTCATTAAATGCTTCCGATGGTGAATGGCCTTTTTTTCGAAAAAGTTCGTATTGTGCCTCCATTATCCCAGCAATTGCCCCCATCAAAACTCCTCGCTCCCCCACCAAATCAGAATAAACTTCTTTTTTAAAGGTGGTTGGAAAAAGATAACCAGCACCAATCCCAATCCCCATCGCCAAAACTCGATCTTTAGCTTTGCCGGTAGCATCTTGATAAATAGCAAAAGAGGCGTTAATTCCCCGACCGGCCAAAAAATGTTGACGTACTGATCGCCCGGCTCCTTTTGGTGCCACTAAAATCACATCAATATCTTTTGGGGGGGTAATCCCTGTTTCTTTTGAAAAAGTAATCCCAAAACCATGAGAAAAATATAAAGCCTTTCCTTTTGTTAAATAGTTTTTTATCTTTGGCCAAACCTCAATCTGTCCCGCATCAGAAAGAAGAAAACAAACAATTGTTCCTTTTTCAGCGGCTTCTTCAATATCAAACAAATTTTTTCCCTCAATCCAACCATCCTCAATCGCCTTCTGCCATGAAGAAGAATTTTTCCGCTGCCCAACAATCACGTTAAAACCGTTATCTTTTAAATTTAGAGCTTGAGCTGGTCCTTGAACTCCATAACCTAAAATGGCTATCACTTCATCTTTTAAAACTTGGCGCGCTTTCTCAAGAGGAAATTCTTCTTTAGTAATTACTTCTTCAATTACTCCGCCAAAATTGATTTTTGCCATAGGATTTAATAAAAATTAACTAATAACAACAAAATTTACCTCGATTACCTCAATAATCTTTTTTATCTGTTTAGCAATATTGTTAATTTTTCTCTCTTCTATTTCTATGATAAAATTAATAGTTGATATTTTTTTCTCATAAACTGGAAAAGCGGTTAAAACTTCAATATTAATCTTCCTTTTTAGTAAAATATTAGTTACTCGATACAACACGCCCGGTTTATTTTCACAAACAATGTTGTACTGAACTGTTTTTACCATAACTTTATTCTATAAACTTTTATTCTAATCTTACCTCATCAACCGCCGCCCCCTGAGGTACCATCGGAAATACATTATGTTCTTTCTCAACCACTACCTCCAGTAAAAATGCTTCTTTTTCATTAACAAATTCTTTTAACGCCTCTTCTAATTTGGAAAGTTCTACTACTCTTTTTCCTTTTATTCCATAACCCTCAGCAATTTTTAAAAAGTTAGGATTTTCCATATAAGTAAAGGAGTATCGCTTTTCAAAAAATAAATCCTGCCACTGTCTGACCATTCCCAAATAGTAATTATTCAAAAGAAGGATTTTTACCGGTAATTTTTCTTGCATAATCGTTCCCAACTCTTGAATAGTCATTTGTAATCCGCCATCTCCGCAAGAGGCAATTACTAACTCCTTTGGCTTAGCGATTTTGACGCCAATTGCTGCTGGAAGAGCATACCCCATTGTCCCCAAACCACCCGAGCTAATGTAGCTGTTAAAAGTCTGATAATTAAAGTATTTAGCGGCAAACATCTGATTTTGACCAACATCGGCAACAATGACTGCCTTTCCGTCAGTTATTTTTGATAAAACAGAAAAAACTTTGTCCATCGTGATTTTGTTTTTAAATTTCTCCTCCCTTTTTTGATGATATCTTTTTTCTTCTTTTTTTAATTGAAAAAAAAGTTTAAACCATTCCTGATGAGAGTTTTTTTTCACGTACGGCAAAAGAGAAGATAGAACTTTTTTGGCATCACCAACTAAAGAAACGGTCGTTTTTACGTTTTTATCAATTTCTGCCTCATCGATATCAATGTGAATAATTTTTGCTTTGGGAGCGTATTTTGACAAAACACCAGTGACCCGATCGTCAAAGCGCATCCCACAGCCGATAATTAAATCAGCTTGATTAGTTAATTTATTCACCGCATAATCACCATGCATCCCCGTCATTCCAACATATAAAGGAAAAGAAACAGAAATGGCTGAAAGACCATGAAGGGTTGCGGCAATAGGAAGATGGGCTTTTTTTGCCAGTGCCAAAACCTCATCTTGAGCCTGACTGATAATAACCCCATGCCCAACAATCAATAAAGGCTTATTGGATGAATTTATTAACTTAGCCGCTTTTTTTAGATCATCAACGGTAAATTTATCTAAGTTTTTATATTTTTCCAAGGAAAAATTTTTAGGATAAGAAAAATCTACCTCTTCAAACTGGGCGTTTTTGGCAATATCAATCACCACCGGCCCTGGTCGACCGGTTTTGGCAATATAGAAAGCTTTAGCAAAAACCTCAGCTATTTCTTGAGCTGAGGTGATTTGATAATTCCATTTCGTAATGGGAGTGGTAATACCAATCACATCAGTCTCTTGAAAAGCATCCGTTCCAACCAAAGACGCCGCCACCTGCCCGGTAATACAAACTAAAGGCACCGAGTCCATCATCGCATCGGCAATACCAGTGACTAAATTAGTGGCACCAGGACCAGAGGTGGCAAAACAAACACCCACTTTTCCCGAAACTCTTGCATAACCTTCGGCAGCATGAGCCGCTCCTTGTTCATGGCGGACTAAAATATGACGGATTTTATCACGCACATCATACAAAGCATCATATATTGGCATATTAGCACCACCAGGATACCCAAAAATTACCTCAACTTTTTCATTAAGCAAAGATTGAATCACTGCCTTGGCTCCTGTTATTTTCATATATTTTTTTTAATAACTTTTGCTAATCTTTTAATTGCCTCAGTTATTTTTTCTTCAGAAACGTTAGTAAAATTTAAACGAAAAGTATTTTTCCCTTGTCCTTTTTTTACAAAAAAATATTGCCCAGGAACATAAGCCACTTTTTCTTCAACTGCTTGCCAATAAATTTTTTCACTATCAAAATTTTTTGGTCCCTCAACCCAGATAAACATCCCCCCCTCAGGTTTAGTCCAGGAAAAATTTTTGGGAAAGTATTTTTCCAAAGCATCAAGCATCGCTGTTTGTCGTTTTTTATAAACCTCAATAATCTTTGGTAAATGACTCTTAAAATCACCACTTGTTAAATACTCAGCGGCAATTAGTTGAGAAAAACTGTTGGTGTGAAGATCAGTCGTTTGTTTGGCAATATTAATTAGACTAAAAACATCTTTTGAAGCCACATAAAAACCAATCCTTAAACCAGGCGATAAAATTTTGGAAAAAGTAGAAAGATAAACAGTTTGTTTTGGAGCAAAAACTTGTAAAGGCAAAGGCGATTTACCACGGTAGCGAAGACTGCCATAAGGATCATCTTCAATCGTTAATAAATTAAATTTTTTAATCACTTCGGCTACCTCTTTTCGTCTTTTCTCACTCATTGTTCTTCCGGTTGGGTTTTGAAAAGTAGAAACCAAATACAAAAACTTGACCTTTTTTTGTTTTATTTTCTTTTCTAAATCAGATGGGATAATTCCATCTTCATCGGTGTTAATTTCCAAAAACCTTGGTTGATAAGGAGAAAAAGCATCAACGGCCCCAATATATGTTGGTGCCTCAACAGCAATATAATCACCTGGATCAATAAAAACTCTTCCCACCAAATCCAAAAGTTGTTGACTGCCAGAAACAATGCCAATATTTTCAAAAGAAGTTTCAATTCCTTTTTCCTTTAAAAAAGAAACCAAAGCCAAACGCAAAGGTGGTAAACCCTCAGTTGGTCCATATTGAAGAGCCAAAGAGTCATATTTTTTAATTACCAAAGAAGCCAGTTTCTCAATTATTTTTGTGGGAAAAGTTTCTGGGGCCGGCAGTCCTCCGGCTAAAGAAATCATTCCCGGTTGATTAATAACCCGAAGAATCTCGGCAATTGCGCTTTTTTCAATTTTTCTGATTGATTTTGATCTTAGTTGATTAAAATTTTTATTTTTCATATATAAAACAAAAAAAACCCGCCTCGTCGGCGGGGTTTATTTTACTTTAAAAAATAATCCCCCGCCTATGGCCGGTTAATAAGAATGTTGACAAAAATTATATTTTGAAACTTAACTTTTTTCATAAAAATTATAATAATAATACACTTTTTTTAAAAAAAATTCAAGATATTTTTTCACACCATTTTTTTATCCGCTGCACTGCTTCAAAAATCTCCTTTTCAAACCCGCCAAAAGAAATTCGCAAATGGCCCTCACCTTCTTTCCCAAAACCAAATCCGGGAACAACAGCAACACCAGCCTCATACAGTAGTCTTTTTGCCATCTCAATGCTTGAAATTGGTAAGTTGTATTTAACAAAAATGTAATAAGCTCCTTTTGGCGCAATATATGAAAAAAAAGACTTTAACTTACTCAACTCCCTCATTAAAAAATCTCTATTTTTAGCCAACTGATTAATATTTTGCCTTACCTCTTCGTCATCTTCCTTACTTAAAGCAATAATCCCTGCCTCTTGAGCTAAATGATTAGCGCAAACAATAGTTGCATCATGAATCTTTAAAATATGTTTTAAAAGCTCTTTGTTGGTATGAAGATAACCTAAACGCCAGCCAGTCATTCCATATTTTTTAGAAAACGACCAACAACGAACTACTTTTGGCCAAAGATAAGAAATCGAAGCAATATTAAAATATGGTGTTTGATCATAAATTAAATAATCATAAACTTCATCAGTAATCAAATAAATATCTTTCTTTTTGATAATTTTGGCAAGCTCTAAAAGCTCATCTTTCTTAAAAACGGCACCTGTTGGATTAGCAGGATTATTGATAATAATGGCTTTTGTTTTTTTAGAAATCGCCTTCTCTGTTTTTTCCAAATCAAGATGATACTCAAAATCATCAATTTTAAGAGGTACTTCAACTACTTTGCCCCCAGCCATCATCACTTGTTCCCGATAGGAAGAAAAATAAGGAGAAAAAACAATTACTTCATCACCTTCATCAACTAGTGCTTCGATAGCATATTTCAAAGCAGCCATACTTCCTGGAGTAATAAGAATATTTTCCTCATCAGTTTTTATGCCAAATTCGTTGGTTATTTTTTTAGCAATTATTTGGCGCAGTTTTGGTAAACCAACAAAAAAAGTGTATTTATCAACATCGGGTTTTTTAATTAATATTTTTGCTACCTCTTCTTTAATATATTTTGGCATTGAATAATAGGGAATACCAACTGCCAAAGAAATCACATCTTTTCCTTTTTCAATCTCTTGCTGGACTAAATACATCATTTCTTTGATTACTGAAACACTGGTTTTTAAAACTTTTTTGTTCACATAATTTTTGATATAGCTTTTATTTTTAGTATAGTCAATCAGCCTATTCATATTTTTTTAAAAAAATTTATAATTTTCTTATCTGAATTGTCTCAACATACTCCTCTTCAATTAAGATATCAGAGACAATTATTATCTTGTCATTTTCTTTTAAATATTTTCTTTCAATTAAAATTTTTATCGCTTTTTTGATAGTTTTTTCTGGATCTTTTGAAAAATCAATCCGAAAAGCGGTTACTCCCCAAAATAAATTTAACTTTCTTTTTACCGAACTCATATTAGTAAAGGCAAAAATAGAAACACTTGGTCGAAAAGAAGAAACTAAACTGGCCATATAACCACGTCGAGTAAAAACAACAATGGCAGAAACATTTAAATTCATTGCCAAAAAAGACGAAGCTTTAGCAATCTCAATTTTGGCATCAAAAGTCTCGGGAAAAAATTTTCTTTCCTTATTTAAAAAAATTTCTTTTTCCAATTTTTTAATAACCTCATCCATTACTGAAACTGATTTAAAAGGATAATTACCAACCGCTGTTTCTCCAGAAAGCATCAAGGCATCAGCTTTTTGCTTGAGTGCCAAAAAAATATCGGTCACCTCAGCCCGAGTAGGGGTGGGGTTTTCAATCATTGACTCCAAAAGATGAGTAGCCACAATTACCGGTTTTCTTTTAAGCAAACAAGAATTGATAATTTTTTCTTGAAGAAGCGGCACCTGTTCGATAGGAAGTTCTGCTCCCAAATCCCCCCGTGCCACCATCACTCCATCGGCAACATCAATTATTTCCTCCAAACAAGAAAGCGATTGAGCGCTTTCAATTTTTGCAATCACCTGAATATTGACTTGCTTTTGTTTAAGATAATTTTTAAGATTAACAATTGATTTACTATCTTTAACAAAAGACAACGCAATAAAATCAACCCCATTTTCAATACCAAAATTAATATCCTCCCAATCTTTTTTGGTAATGGTAGGCAAACTACTACTTTTTCCCTTAATGTTAAGATGACGGCGCGAAGTCAAAAGCCCTCCATCAAGACATTCGGTAATTATCCTTTTTTCTTTTTTTTCTTTTACCAAAAAAGAAAGTAGTCCTCCATCGACTAAAATTACATCACCAACCGCCACATCATCAACAAAACCATCATAGTTGACTTCAACCATATTTTCTTCATAAGTTGGTTTTTTTTCGGTAGTAAAAATAAACCGTTGACCACTTTTTATTTCTTTTGGTTTTTTAATATCACCTGTTCTTATCTCAGGTCCTTTTGTATCCAAAAGAATAGCAATCGAATATCTTTCCTTTCGGTTTAATGTTTTTATCCAATCGATAATTTTTTTGTGCCACAAAAGATCGCCATGAGACATATTTAAACGAGCCACATTCATCCCCAAATTTGCCAACTTTAAAAGACTTTCAAAACTTGCGGTTTTTGGACCAATAGTGCAAATAATTTTTGTTTGTCTCATTTATTTTTTAAATAAATTCGATAATTTTTTGGGTCAACTGTGATGTTGACACCGGATTTTCTTTGTTAATATCATAAGTGCCTACACCGGCACTAATTGCTTTCTCAACCGCTTTTTCTATCGCCTGGGCCTCTTTTTTTAAAGAAAAACTAAAATCAAGCATCATTGCCGCTGACAAAATTGCCCCAACGGGATTGGCAATGTTTTTTCCGGCTGCTTTTGGATAAGAACCATGAATTGGTTCATATAAAGCACTTTTTTCACCAATTGAAGCCGATGGTAAAAGACCAATTGAACCGGTAATCACTGAGGCCTCATCGGTTAAAATATCACCAAACATATTCTCGGTTAAAATCACATCAAACTCTTTTGGCTTTTTGATAATCTGCATCGCCGCATTGTCAACGTACATCATCTCCAAAGATACATCCGGATAATTTTTGGCTAGTTCTTGCACTGTTTTTCGCCAAAGCCTAGATGTCTCCAACACATTGGCCTTATCAACTAGGGTGATTTTTTTTCGTCTTTTTCTTGCTAACTCAAATGCTAAACGACTTACTCTTAAAATTTCTTCTTTAGTATAAGTGGCCGTATCAAAAGCAAAGTCTTCCTCACTTCCTTTTTTCCCAAAATAAATCCCACCAATAAGCTCACGAACTACAATAAAATCAACTTCCTCAACAATTTCTTTTTTTAATGGTGAGTTATCAACCAAAGATGGAAAAACTTTGATTGGTCGCAAATTAGCAAAAAGTCCCAAAGTTTTTCGAAGCTTCAAAAGTCCTTGTTCGGGTCTGACTTTCAAATGAGGATTTTGATCGTAGTATGGATCACCAATTGCCCCAAACAAAACAGCATCGCTTTTTTCAACCACCTCCAATGTTTTTTTAGGTAAAGGATCACCAGTTTTTAAAATCGCTTGATGTCCAATTATACCCTCTAAAAACTTAAATTGATGATTAAATTTTTGACCAATCTTTTTTAAAACTTCAACCGCGCAACTTATCACCTCAGGACCAACTCCATCACCAGGTAAAATAGCAATTGTTTTTTTCATAAAAAAATTTTTAAACTTATAAATACTTTCTTGGATCAGTAATTTTCCCCTCAATTGCTGAGGCGGTAACAGTTGCTGGTGAGGCTAAAAAAATTTTGGCGTCTTTTGATCCCATCCGACCAATATAGTTGCGATTGGATGATGAGATCATCTGCGCTCCCTTCCCCACCACTCCCATATGCTTACCAAAACAAGGACCACAGTTTGAAGATTCAATATTAGCCCCAGCCTCAGCAAAAATTTGTAAAACTCCTTCTTTTAAGAGGCGATTATAAACCTTTCTTGATGCAGGAATCACCACAAAATTAACTTTGGGATGAACTTTTTTTCCTTTTAGGATTTTGGCGGCTTCAACAAAATCCTCATATCGACCGTTGGTGCAAGCACCCAAAAAAGCATCGGTAATCTCAATTGTTTCCACTCTTGCCAAATCTGGGCTTTGACTTTTTTCGGTCTTTTTTCGATACTCTTCAATTTTTGAAATAAAAGTGACATTACCAGGCTTATGAGGAAAAGCAACACATGGCTCAATTTCTGAAAGATCAACTTCAATCACTTTCTCATAATAACAATTTTTATCAGGAAAAAAAACTTTATAGGGAAACTTTGCTTTTTCTTTTATATACTCCAAAGTGATCTCATCGGCTTCAAAAATAGCGCTTCTTGCTCCCATCTCAACTCCCATATTGGCAATGGTAATTCGCTGTTCCAAAGAGATATTCCTCAAAGCCGGACCCCCAAACTCAATAATTCTTTTTGAAGCACCATCAACGCCTAATTTTCCAATTAAATAAAGAATCAAGTCTTTTCCATAAACTCCTTTTTTAAAATGACCTTTTAAATTAAAACGAATCGTTTTTGGCACCTCAAAATCAAACAAATAACCGGTAGCCAAAGCATACGTGGCATCGGTTGTCCCAACCCCAAAAGCCAAAGCCGAAAAAGCACCGTTGGTGCACGTATGAGAATCTGTCCCCAAAACTATCTCCCCTGGTAAAATATAACCATCCTCAATCAAAACCACATGCTCAATCCCATCCCCTTCTTTATAACAAAAACAACCTTGCTCAAAAGAAAACTTTTCCATTAAATCTATCCCCTCCGAGACAGAAACGGAAGATGAAGGAACGGTATGATCAGGAATAAAAAAAACTCTTTTGGGATCAAAAACTTTAATCGGTTTTTTATGCTTTTGAAAAATATCACCAAATTGACTTTGAAAATCTTTAATAGCGGGTGGGGCAATGACCTCATTAAAAAACAAAATATCAATTGGTAAATCAACTTTTTCTCCGGCATAAACTTCTTTGCCTAAATGAGAAGAAACTATTTTTTCAACAATGGTTTGACCTTTTTTGGCTTTGATTTTATTTTGTGTCCAATTAACTTTTTTTTCTTTTCCCTCAATGATTGCTTCAACTTTCTGTCTGATTTTGCCAATTTTTCCTCCAAGCATAAAAGTTTTAATATCTTCATCAGGATTTTTAATCTCAATTGCTTGACCATCAAAAAAAATTTTTTTCTTTCCCAAATCAATAACAACTTCTTTATTCATCTGCCAGTTAACTTTTTCATCGATAATCAAAGCCGGCAGGCCATTGTTTAAACAATTGCGATAAAAAATATCTGGATAGGAATAAGAAATTACCGCTTTGACGTTATTGTACTGTAGGGCATAAACCGCCTGTTCTCTTGATGAACCACAGCCAAAATTTTTGCCAGCAACAACAATATTGTTCTTCTTATTTTGACATCTTTTAACAAAATCTTTGTCGTAGTTGGAAAAAGCATATTTGGCAAAAAAAGTTTTTTCGGTTGACTCCTGAAGAGTCCAAGCAGGAATGATATCGTCGGTATTGATATCATCACCAAAAACAGAGGTAATTTTTCCTTTGATTTGAGTGATCATAAAAAAAATTTAAAAACCAACTTTTAACATTAATTGTCTTAGATTTCTATCATCAACCTCTTTTATTTTATCGGCTAGTTTTAAAAATTCTTGATAAACTATATCAAGCTGTTTGCGTGTTAATTTATAGTTTAACTTTTCCAACCGATATCTTAAAGCAGCCCGCCCCGAACGAGCAGTAAGAATAATTTTTGAAGAAGGAATCCCTACCTCTTTTGGATCAATGATCTCATAATTCTCTCGATTTTTTAAAACCCCATCTTGGTGAATCCCAGATGAATGAGCAAAAGCGTTCTCACCAACAATGGCTTTGTTTTTTTGGATAGGCATCCGCATCATCTTAGAAACTAGTTGACTGACCTTATAGATTTTTTTTGTGTTAATCTTTGTTTCAAAATTTAATTTTTTAGTTTTCAATATCATCACAATCTCCTCCATTGCCGCATTACCGGCTCGCTCACCAACACCGTTAATCGTTGTCTCAACCTGTCTTGCCCCATTTAAAACTCCAGCTAAAGTATTGGCAGTTGCCAATCCCAAATCATTATGACAATGAACGGAAATTATTGCCTTTTCAATGTTTTTTACATTTTCTTTTAAAAAACGGATTTTTGCCCCAAATTCATCAGGTAAACAATAACCGGTAGTGTCGGGAATATTAACAACCGTTGCCCCAGCAGCAATTACCTTTTCTACCATTTTTGCCAAAAATTGATTATCGGCTCGGCCGGCGTCTTCAGCATAAAACTCCACATCTTCAACATATTTTTTAGCATACTTTACCGCCCAAATTGCTTGTTCCAAAATTTTTTCTCTGGTTGATTTAAATTTATATTTAATATGAATATCTGAGGAGCCAATCCCGGTATGAATCCTTTTTCTTTTAGCGTATTTTAAGGCTTCGGCGGCAGCGTCAATATCTTCTTTTTTAGCTCGAGTCAAACCACAAATTATTGGTTTTTTTATCGCCTTTGAGATCTCAACCACCGACTGAAAATCACCAGGCGATGAAATTGGAAAACCAGCTTCTAAAACATCAACACCCAACTCTTCCAATGCTTTGGCAATAGTTAATTTTTCAAAAACATTTAACTGACAACCAGGAACCTGCTCTCCATCCCTTAAAGTAGTATCAAAGACAAAGATTCGATTTTTTTCCATATATAACAAAAAAACCCGCCTTTTTTTGGCGGGGATAATCTTTAAAACTTCTAACCAAAAATTACCTCCCCGCCTTAAAACGGGCAAGAAGAAGAAGGGCTAATAAGTTTAAAAATTTTTCTCTTATCATAAATTTATTTATACATTATAAATTATCTATTTTGAAAGTCAAGCGAAATTTGGTTCTATGAAATAAAAGGAGGCAAACACGAAAACTGAGTCTAACTTAGCAAAAAGCAACATTCTATAATCAACAGATAACATTTCTTCTGTAAAGGCAGGAATCTATACAATTATACCTTATCCTTTAATATAAAAATAAAAAAGAGATTAAATCTTAAATTAGACCTCTGGTCAAAACCAGAAATAACATTTTATAAATTTTTCTATTTGATTTTTAATATAATACTCTTATGCGTCGTGGGATTGCTACTTTTGGTTTAGATTATGGTCGCTGTCCACCTTGGCTTTTTGAAAGGATGGTAAAATTAGCCCGCTCAATTGCCATTTTGATGGTTGAGTACTTTGGGTCAGAGGTTTTTTTAGAAAGACTCTCCGATCCTGTCTGGTTTCAGTCGTTTGGAACAGTTTTGGCGTTTGACTGGAATGCCTCAGGACTAACAACAACCACACTTGGTGCTTTAAAAACCGCTCTTTTTGGTTTGGAAAAAGAGTTGGGAATTTTTATCGCTGGTGGCAAAGGCAAAACCTCAAGAAAAACACCCAATCAAATTTTACAAAAAGCAGAACTTGCCAATCTTTCATTTTTCCAAGCGGAAAAATTAACCTTTTTATCAAGGCTTACTGCCAAAGTTGACTCGGCGCTTATTCAAGATAACTTTCAGATCTATCATCACTCATTTTTATTTACCAAAAAAGGCCACTGGGCCGTCATCCAACAAGGAATGAATACAACCGAAAAAAAAGCCCGACGTTATCATTGGTACTCAGAAAAAATTACTGATCCAACTTTAGAACCCCATCAAGGGATTCAATCACAAGTAGTCTTGCCCAAAGTTTTAAATTTAACTGCCAAAAAAAGTTTAGCCAATAGGGAAGGAATTATTAAAATTGTTTCTGAGAAAAAAACTTTACAATCGCATGTTAGAAAATTAATCCAAAAAACAAACAAAGGCGAAAGACAATTGACACTTTTGAGTTTAACCGATAATGAATTTTATTCTCATCCGGTTCTTCAAGAAACCTTTACTCCAAGATTGGAAAGATCAATTCAAAACATTCTTCAAAAAGAGAATAAAAATTTAACAGACGTTTTAATGACAGAAAATGTTGGTCCAAAAACAATTCGTGCTTTATCGTTGATTGCCGAACTTATTACCGGCGCCAAACCATCATTTGAAGATCCAGCAAGATACAGTTTTGCCTTTGGGGGAAAAGATGGCATCCCCTACCCGGTTGATAGAAAAACCTATGATAAAACATTAGAAGTGATTGAAAAAGCGATTAAAAAAACCAAAATTTCTCCTTGGGAAAAAGATAAAGCATTAAAAAGAATTAATAAAAACGCTACTCAAAAATCTTCACCCTCTTTTTTTCCTTAAGCAATGATTTATTTTGACAAAAAATACCAAGAATTAACATCACATCCAATCCAATCAAATTTAGCCTAATGAGAAAATATTTTTATTATTAAAACTCAATAACTTTAAACAGTGGCTATTTTGATCTAATTCTTCTTAAACATTTCTCTACTTCCTCTGTTATCGTCCAACCGCACTGATTATTTTTTTGACGTTCACAACGAGCAAATTTAAAACAGGCGTATTCCTCTCTCCATAAACAAGTAGTTATCATCTCATAATCTGAACATATCTCGCCATTACAACCACTAATTTTACATCCATCTTCTAAAGCTTTCTCATTTTTTTTAATAGAACTAACCTCTATCACACCTGCCACATCATATTCATTACCATCAGGTCCTCTTGTTTTTTCAGAACGCAATCTTCCTGATACTTCAACCAGTAATCCAACTTCGGAAAACTTTGGATCAGAATCAATCTCAAAAAGATTTTTCAACCCATAATAACGACCGTCTTTCCCTTTAAGACCAATAGCGCACTCTGCTGTTTGCTGTTTTCTTCCCGCTTTTGGTAAACAAGATATCTTACCAGAAATTGTAATCTTTTTTGAAGTAAAAGGATAAGGTTGTTTTGATGATAGTTGTTTATTTAATTTAAGATAAAAATAAACTCCCACTCCAACAAAGGTTATAAAAACTATAACCGCCCAAATAAGTTTTTTATTCATTTATTTTAAATTTTATTAAATTTATTAAAAAAGTAAAAAATAAAAATAATTTTGTGTTTAAATTAATTAGCAAGCCCTCGAAGAAGGTAAGTCAGAAAAAACATTTTACAAGAAGCGGAGAGAGTGGGATTCGAACCCACGTGAGCCAAAAGGCTCAAGGGTTTAGCAAACCCTCGCTTTGGACCACTCAGCCATCTCTCCTTTTTTTATTTCTTCTATATTTTAACTTATTTTTTAATTATTTTTATATTTTTTTAATTTATATTATATTTCAATAAAAAAACTATAAGACTTTAATTACGATGCCACGATCGTGGCTTTGTAATTAAAGTTTAATTCAACTTATCTCCTCAAAATAATCTAAAATTTCTTGAAACTTTTTCTTAATTTTATCTCTTGGCCAATCGTCTTGTTCTAATCCTTTTGGTAAAAATGGATCTTCTATCACCAAATTTTGATATTCTTGAAAAAGCCCTATTATTTCTTCAATAAATCTTTTTTTCTTAATTTTTTTCTTTTTAAAATCATCAATTGCCTTTTGTAAAGAGGCGCTTACCAATAAGTATCTTTCCTTTATTTTTTTTAAATTAAAAACAATCCAGGCAAAACCTTGATTATTCTTTACCCCAATTGTTTTTGCCTCAAGACAAACAACTTTTGGAAAAAGATGATTGGTTTTTAAGTATTCATTAACTTCATCAACTAAAGGATGAGGTGAAATATAAACTGACTCCTGCCACATTGCAAATCCTAATTTTTTAAGTTTATCTCTTAAACGATCACGTGTTTTTCTCTCAATTTCTTTAATATCAAAAATTATCAATCGCCACAAACCATCCCATTCCTTTTTAGCCAATTCTTTTAAAGAAATTTTTTCATTAAAAAAACTGCCAGCTTTAGAGACTAATTTTAAATATACCTCACCGTCTTTTTCTTCTTTTATTATCTCACCAATCTTTTCTTCTCTGGATAAAAGGTTATAAAAACTTTGCTTATTACCAGAATAACCAGGCAAATATAAAGCTCGGTAATAGTTTTTGATTGATAATTTTTGATACTGATCAAAAATAAACGCCAAAGAAAAAATTAAACTTCTTTTCAAAATTCTTTTTATTTTATGTGTTTTCATTTTACTTTAAAACTATAAGACTTTAATTACAATATCACGATCGTGGGTTTATAATTAAAGTTTAAAAAACTTTTATAATAAAGTCAATAGAAGGTTTTTAATTATTTTAAAGCTCTAAATACATTTTAATTTGATCAATATATTGACAATGGTAAAAAGTTTTTTTAGACAAACGACCGTTTTTTTCAAAACCTAATTTTTAAATGTGCCGCAGAGAGGATTCGAACCTCTACGAGTTGCCTCATACGCTTCTGAAGCGTACGCGTCTGCCAATTCCGCCACTGCGGCAAAAATGATTTATCTTACGCTCTTCTTAACCCATTGATAATAATCACTATCTGCCTCAACCTCAAATTTTAAAATACAAGGAATTTTATAAGGATGAATCTGTTTAATTCTCTTTTTTAATTTAGACCAGTTTTTCTTAGTTGTTTTAAAAATTACGATAAACTCATTACTTTCCTCTTTTTTGTTATGCCAAAAATAACCACTTTTTATTGGAAATAGATTATAACAAGCAATTAGTTTTTCTTTTAGTAAAGTTTCACCTATTTCTTTTGCGCTTTTTTCATCAGGATAAGTAGTATAAACAAAATTAATTTTCATATAATAATTTTAACAAGTAACCCTCTTTACTTTCTTTTCGGTTATTTTTTTAATTTTATTGTAAAAATCCTCCGGATGAAACCAAAGTTGGGTTTTGGTAATAATCTCGGTAGTTTTGTGCTTATTGATAAAATACATCTGAAAACTCTTAAGCGCTTCTTCGACCTTAACTTCTAAAAAATTCAAAATGAAAAATGCAAACCTCAAAATGGCAGTTAAAAATTTAAAATTATTTAGATGATTTTGATTTTTGATATGTAATTTTAATATTTGATATTTGATATTTGATTTAGAATTAGGAAAAATCTCAAACACCCAATCATTTGACTGTAAAAATCTCTCATAAATCTGATCTTTGTTAACAATAGGCCTCATTTGCAAAACTTCATGGGCTACATACTCGTTTCTTTTAAACGCCGGTACTGCCAAATCGCTTTCATCGAAAAATAAATTTAGACAAACCTTATTTGTGTAACGTGTAGCGTGTAACGTGTAACGTTTATTATAGGAACGGTGAATTCCCAAAATTTTTGCTAAAACTGCGGCAACAAATCTTCCAGTAAAAAGACGGTTTTTGGCTGTAATGATAAAAAGATCAATATCATCATCTTTATTTGCATTCATCATCGCCAATGATCCTGACAAACCAATAAGTTTTATCTGTGGAAAAAACGATAAAAGTTTTACATACAATCTAAACCGCCAATTTTGAAGTTTTTTTTGGGAAAAAAAGTATCTTTCATTGTATTTTTTAATTTTGAGATTTGAATTTTTAATTTTGAATTTTATACCATACTCCCCTACAGTATCATTATGGGTAACGTGTAACGTATAACGTCTAATGTTATTTAGATCTTTTTCTTTTTTTATCTTATTTTTGCTCTCTAAACTCTTTAAAATCGCCTCTACCTTATTTTTTGTTACTTTTTTTTCCAAAAAGATATAGATCTCCTCAAAACTTGGTAAATAGTTAAAAAAAGAAAAATATCTGATTGTTTTCAAAATCTCTTTTTCCACTAATTTTTTTACTTATAACAAATAACATCATTAACGATTGTAGATTATCTATTTTTTCTTGACAAGAAGAAGAAAAGAGGTAAAATCATAAAATTTAATCGAAGCCGACGAAACAAAAAAACAGAAAAAATAACACAACAACAAGAAGGTAGTGATGTTACAAGTGATCCTACAATTAATAATTTTCCACCATCAAAAGAAAAAAATCCTTGGAATATTTTTTATAGAAGAACTCACCCAAGCCATCCTTAATAACAGCCCAAAGATACAGAAAGCAGCCCAAAAAGTAAAAAAGCTTTTGGGAACAAACGACCGCAGGACCCCCATCCTTTTAAAATGGTAGCTGATCGACAAACAGCGCTTGTTTGGGTTATATTAGCTAAACAACTTAATCTTCCTCAACACTCAATCGCTTAAAGGCTTATGCCTCAATAAGGTGAAACACCCAAGCAAACTTTTATAAGGTTAACTCAATAACTACAAGAAATGATTGAGTAAATCACAAAAATAAAAAAATTTAAAAAGAAAGTTGATTAAAAAACTCCCTCATCACCAACCATCCAAACTTTAACAATCTCAACTGTCTTCTTAACCGCCAAGGTTGAATCAACAATCTAAAAAACCACTCCAAGCCGATTTTTCGCAAAAAAACTGGCGCCCGCGGAACCACTCCTCCCAAAAAATCCAAAGCCCCCCCAACACCCATAACAACACAACCAAACTTATTTTTATGACGATCTATCCAAAATTCTTGATAGGGTGAACCAAAAGCAACAAAAATCAAATGGGGCTTAAAATCGGAAATTATCGAAAAAATCTTTTTTTCTTCCTCCTTTTTTGGATTTTTAATGTCTGAAATTCCTTCGAGGCCAAAAAATTTAGCAAAAGAAAATTTTTTTTGGTAGCAATCAGCAAGTTTTTCTGCTAATTTATTTCCCCCCCCTAAAAAAAGCACTCGCAAGCGCATTTTTGAAGATAATTTTAGTAAGTCGGCAACTAAGTCCACCCCCGGATATCTTTCACCGGTATCAATCCCAAGTAATCGACCGGCTAGAACAACCCCTACCCCATCAGCAATTTGAATTTGGGCTGTTTCAACAATCTTTTTAAACTTTTTGTTTTCTAAAGCAATAATCAAATTTTCGGGATTTAAAGAAACAATATGGCAAAATTTTTTTTGGTTTTTTAAGTATTTTTTAATTTTCTCTAGGGTATTTCTTTTACTTTGACTAAAAATATTAATTCCTAAAATTTTTTTTGTTTTTTTTATCTTCATAAAAACTATAAGATTAAAATTATTTTATCTTATTGGCCAATTTTTTTCTTTTTGTTTAAATTTTTTGAATAAAAAAAATATTTTTAAAAAAATTAAAATTATTAAAATTTAATTTTTAATGTTTTATAATAATAAATTATACTATATATTAATCCATTTTTAAAAATTAAATTATACATTTTGAGATTTTTATTTTGAATTTTTAATTTTTTTTATACTATCGGATAGCATCTTTAAACTGGTCAAGATGTTCAACTGCCATACCAACACCTCGAATCACACAAAATAAAGGATCCTCAACCACAAAAGAAGCCACCCCAATATGATAGGTAATAAATCGATCAATGTTGGTTAAAAGAGCGGTTCCACCCGATAAAACAATTCCTCGATCAACAATATCAGCGGCAAGTTCTGGGGGAGTTTTTGAGAGAACTTCTTTGATTCCTTCTAAAATCTGCTTTAGAGGTTTTTGGATCGCTTTGTTAATGCTTGTCTCACTTACCTCCAAAATTTTTGGTAAACCAGTTTGAATATCCCGTCCTTTTACCTCCATTTTTCTTTCTTTTTTTTCATTTGGATCCAAAAAAGCATTGCCTATTTTAAACTTTATTTCCTCGGCGGTTCGCTCACCAATTATTAAATTATGTTCTTTTCGCATATGGGTTAATATCGCCTCATCAATTTTATTTCCGGCTACTCTTACTGTTTGATAAACCACTAATTGACCTAAAGAAATAACCCCAATCTCAGTTGTGCCACCTCCTAAATTAACAATCATATGACCAGATGCTTGGGAGATTGGAATTTTTGCTCCAATGGCTGCCGCTAACGGTTCCTCAATAAGATATACTTCTCTTGCGCCAACTTGACGACAGGCCGAAACCACTGCTCTTTTTTCCACTTGCGAAGCTCCCCCGGGAATAGAAATTAAAACCTTCGGCCAAAAAAGCCCGCCTTTGGTGGCTTTTTTTAAAAAGTAGGAAATCATTGCCAAGGTTGTGGTATAATCAGCAATTACTCCCTCTCGCATTGGTCGTTGAGCAATAATATTACCAGGCGTTCTTCCAATCATTTCATAAGCCTCACTTCCAACCGCTAAAATCTTTTTGTTTTCCAAAGAATAAGCCACAACCGTTGGTTCATTTAAAACAATTCCCTCACCCGCCACATAAACTAAAGTATTAGCCGTTCCCAAATCGATTCCAATTTTTTTATTAAAAAACATATTTTTTACTCAAAAAATTTAATTTATAAAACAATTATAGTATAATAATTTTGATATCTTTATGAAATATCTTTATCGTGTTTTGGTATTCTTTGGTTTTTTAATACTTGTTCTTTATATAATAGGTTATTCACGTGGATATCGCCTTAATCTTCAAAAAAAAACTCTTACTCCCACTGGTATTTTATCTATATCAAGCTTTCCCAAAGCGGCTAAAGTTTATATCAATGGAAAACTAAAAGGAATTACTGATATTAACTTAAATCTTGACCCAGGAGAATATACCGTTGAAATAAAAAAAGAAGGTTATACTTCTTGGCAAAAAAAAATAAAACTTAAAGGTGAGTTTGTTGTCAGTTTAGAGGCGTTACTTTTTCCCTTAAATCCTTCTTTTTCACCACTTACCAATTTAGGAGTCAAGAAAGCCTTTCCTTTAGACCAAACCGATAAAGTTTTGCTTTATATTGAAAAAAATGATCAAGAAAAGGATGGATTTTATATATTAGACGTTGGAAAAAGGCAGATTAGTTTTTTTGAGCCCTTAAAACTAATTTTAAAAAAAAGTCTTTTATCGTCTGAAGAAATAGATATTAAAGAAGTTTCTTTTGATTTTTCGCCCGACTTTAAAGAAGCGATTTTAAATTTAAAAGAAAACTCTTATCTTATCTCTTTGGATCACGAAAATCAAAGTCTTTTTGATGTTTCAAACTCAAAACAAACACTTATTGAAGCTTGGGAAAAAGAAAAAGAAAAAAACACTCAAAAAATTTTAGAAACTTTTAAAAAAGATCTGGCAAAAATCGCCACCGATTCTTTTCATATTATTAGTTTTTCTCCTGACAAAACTAAAGTTTTATATCAAGCCAAAAAATCTTTTACTCTTCCCCAAATTATCAAACCCCCTCTTCCTTCAAGTAATCCAACTCAAGAAGAACGAACGTTAAAAAAAGATCACTTTTATGTGTACGATAAAAAAGAGGATAAAAACTATCGAATTGACCTTATTAATCTAACTGAGTTAATTTTTGAAAATAATAAAAAATTCCAAAATAATATAATGTGGTATCCCGATTCGAAACATTTAATTTTTAATGAAAAAAGAAAAATCTCTGTTTTTGACTATGATGGAGAAAATAAACAAGTGGTTTATTCTGGGCCTTATGAGAAAGATTTCTTTCTTATCTCTTCCACAGGTAATTTAATTCTTTTAATCAACTTTAATCCGGAAATCAATCTTCAACCAGATATTTATGAAGTTGGCATAAAATAAACTATTCTACTTTTCTTACCGCAAAAACTAAAAGTCTTTTAAAAGTAGTCCCAGGTGGCCAACAGGTTTGAAGAGTTAAAAACTCTTTGTTGCTTTTTCGTGTTAGATATTCCACTTGTCTTGGATCAACTATTTTTTTGCCAATTACTTTATAAACATAACGTTGGCCTTTATAGAAAATATTTACTTCATCATCTTTCTCTAACTTCCCTAAAAGATAAAAAATCGCATTGTAAGTGCCAACATTCCAAAAATAATCAGTTGAATGGGCAAAAAGAAAAATATGACCACCTTCTCCTGGAAAAGCAGTGCCATAAGCATGAGCTACCCCTTTTTGCAAAGCCTCCAAATAAACTTTTTCATCAACCGGATCAACATTGGCTAAAATTTTAGCATTGGCGGCTATTTTTGGAATAACGATTGAAAAATTTGGATCAACAGGGATTAAAACCTCCGTCTGTTTAAAATTAATTGCCTTAGCCAAAAGACCTTTGGGACGTGCAATTTCTTCTTTTTTTTCTATTTCTTTTGCTATCGTATATTTCTTTCCAAATCTTTGCTCAACAAAGTATCTTATCTCTTCACGAACAGGAAGATAAAATGTTTTTCCAATCATAAAAAGCGAGGATAAAATTAAAAAATTACCAATTGTCCGCAAAATTAAAACCCGAAGATATTCACTTGTTTTAATTTTATAAAAATGGTGAAAAAGAAGATGTTTTTTTGATAGTTTCGTATACCCCACAATTATTAATTTTTAAATTTAATAATTTTAAATTTTGAATTTTAATTTTGCCCTCCGAATCGGAGGGTGAATTTTGAGTTTTGAATTTTTTTGTGCCCTCGGTCCGACTCGAACGGACAGTCTTGCCCTTAGGACGGGCCTGCTTTATCCAATTAAGCTACGAGGGCTAATTTATATTATAATCTATAAAAATAAAATTTAATTATCCAACTTAAAATCTCTTCTCCCCAAAATAACATCACCAAAGCAGCAATTACTAAAAAAGGCCCAAAAGCAATTTTACTCTTTAATTTTTTTCGTCCGAATAAAATTAAAAATAAACCAAAAATTCCACCAGAAACAAAAGCCAAATACAAAGCCAAAAATCCCTTTTGCCAACCCAATAAAAATCCTAAAATTGCCGAAAGATAAACATCGCCCAAACCCATTGCTTTTTCTTTTGATAAAAAGTAGATTAACCAGATAGGAAAAGCAACAATAATAGAAGAAAAGAAATAAATGAAAATTAATTGAAATAAATTAAAATTTGTCGCTAAATGAAAAAATAAAGAAAAACAAAAAAGCGCCCACAAAATATAATCTGAAATCAAGTGATACTTCACGTCTGAGAAAAATATAACAATAAAACAAGAAACTATTCCCAACAAAGACAGTCTTAAAAAAAGACTGTCTTTAATAAAGACAGTCTTTAGAGAAAAAGTAAAAACAAATAATAAACCGGTAATTAATTCAACTAAAGGATACTGAAAACTTATTTTTTTACGACAGTAACGACAACAACCTTTTAAAAGAAAAAAAGATAAAATAGGAATCAAATCATACCAAGAAAGTTGATGATGACAATGATCGCAAATTGATCGACCGGTAATCTTTTTGTCCTGAGGTAGACGATCAATCAAAACATTTAAAAATGACCCAATGGAGGCGCCAAAAAAAAAGATGAAAAAATAATATAAATAAATCATACTTTAATTTCGTTTTCTTTAATTGGACTAAGAAGAGTTAAGTTTAATTTTTCCCTAACAAAAAGTTTTTTGGCTAAATCAACGATTTCTTCTTTGGATATTTCATCAATTTTTTTGATTACTTCTTGAGGTTCAATTATTTTTCCTTCAAACATCAATTTTCTACCAAAAAAAGAGGCCAAATTATGAGAATCTTCCAAAGACAATACCAACTGTCCTTTAATCATTTCTTTAGCTTTTTTTATTTCATCGTCTTTTAAATCATCGTTAGCAATTTTCTGATGCTCGGCAATAATCACTTTGATGGCTTCATTTATTTTTTTCGGATCAACAGTCAATCCCACCCTCGTATAAACATAACCAGTATCAGAAAACGGTTCAGTTCCAGAATTAACGTAATAACAAAGACCACGCCTTTCTCGCAGTTGATAAAAAAGCCTCGAAGACATCCCCCCACCAAGTATCGTCATCAAAACCGACTGAACATAACGTTTTGGATGAGTATAATTTAAACCCCGATAACCTAAGATAAGATGGGCTTGTTCTGTTTTTTTGGTTTTGATTAAAATTTGCGGTGAATTTTGATTATCGGAAAACTCCAAAAACGAAGCTTTTTGACCATCGCTCCAGGAGGAGAATTTCTTTTCAATTATCTCTAAATAATTTTTTAATTTTGAATTGTTATTTTGCCCTCCGAATCGAAGGGTGAATTTTGAATTTTGAATTTGACTTAATCCTCCTGTCACTACCAAAATCACATTACTCGGCTTATACAAATCCTTCATATACTCCAAAAACGTCTGACGGGTAAATTTGCTTACTGTCTTTTTATAACCAGTGGTTGGATAACCTAAAGGGTGATTTTTAAAAACCATCTCCTCAAAAAGCTCCCAAGCCTTATACTGCGGCTGGTCTTCATACATATTAATCTCTTCAATAATCACTCCTTTCTCCCGCTTAATCTCCTCTTCCAAAAGTAAAGGATTTTTGATCATATCGGCTAAAACATCAATAACCGTTTCAAAAGAAGAAACAGGGGCTTTTATCCAATAACCAGTATGATCTTTGGTTGTAAAAGCATTAAAAACTCCGCCTAAGCCTTCAATCATTGAGGAGAGAATTAAGGCGTTTGGATATTTTTTACTTCCTTTAAACGCCATATGCTCAAAAAAATGAGCCACTCCATTATTTTCTTTATTTTCATATCGACTACCCGCCCCAACCAAAAGCATGGCGGTGAAAGTAGGAAAAGTTTTTGTATCAACTAAAATTACTTTAAGACCATTTTTTAAGACAAAATTTTGATAAATCATATCCAGTAATAAAACTTCTTAGTTTTAATTTTTAACTTTTGATTTATTTGGTTGCCCAGGGAGGATTCGAACCCCCACAAACTGGTTCAGAGCCAGTTGTCCTACCATTAGACGACCGGGCAAAAAATAAGTAACCGCTGAGGAATTTGAGCTCCCGACCTTTCGCCTAAATTGTGGGCTTGTCAGGACTCGAACCTGAGACCTTGCGGATGTAAGCCGCACGCTCTAACCAACTGAGCTACAAGCCCTAATAATTTCTGGTAAACGTATAAACTACCTAAGTTTTTATTAATATTTTAACACAAAAAACAACCCCTTTAAACTAAACCAAATTTTAGTTTATTGTAGACTGTTGACACCTTTAGAATAAGTAGTATATTATAATAAACTTATGACTGAAACAATTTTAAACAAAATGTTTTTTACTCTTTTATATCTTTTTTTTGCCTTTCTTTCAACTCTAATCATCAAAAAAGTCTTTTCTATTATTCTTTTTGGAGCTCACAAAATTAAAAACGAAAAACTAATTAAAAAAACAAAAACTCTAAAAGCGTTTATTGATAGTTTAATTTATATTGGTGTTTACTTTATCGCTTTATTTTTTATTTTGGAAAAATGGGGTGTTAATATGACACCTTTTTTGACTGGTGCTGGAATTTTAGGATTAACATTTTCATTTGGCGCTCAATCTTTAGCAAAAGATTTAATTAGTGGCTTTTTTATTATCTTTGACAATCAATTTGAGGTCGGTGATTATATCAAAGTTGGTACCCTTGAAGGTGAGGTAAAAAAAATAACCCTTCGTCAAACAATTTTAAAAGATAAAGACGGAAATCTTATCCTTATCCCCAACTCCCAAATCACCTCAGTGGTAAAAATAAAAAAAAACTCTAATAAATCAACCCAAATTTAATTATTATATACATTATTTCAGACGATCGTCTTATTTTATTGTAAATATTTTTACATATTAAACAATCAATAACCAATGTTAACAACCTTAATTTCTGCTAAAATTAAAATTAATTTTTTTATAAGTTAGATGTTAGTTGTTAGATGAAATCATTTTCTTCTTTTTCCTTTGGCTGTCGTGTTAATGAAGCAGAAAAAGAAGCTTTAGATAAAAAAATGATAGAAGCAGGCTTTATTTTTTCCGAAAAAAATCCTGATATTTTTATTGTCAATACCTGCGCCGTTACCCATAAAGCCGAAAGAGAAGCAAGAAATTTAATCTATCAGATAAAAAGAAAAAATCCCAAAACAAAAATTGTAGTCACCGGCTGCTCCGCTACCTACTGGCAAAAGAATAAAATGTATGAAAATTTACCAATTGATCTTTTAATTGACAATATTAATAAAGAGTTTTTAGTTGACCTCCTAAAAAAACGATTTTTTCTCTCTAATTACCCTTCACACCTCCGAGGTGTCGAATATAAATTAACCAGCAAATTTTTAGAATCAAAAAGACTTTTGGTAAAAATTCAAGATGGCTGTCAACGCTTTTGCACTTTTTGTATCGTTCCCTACCTTCGGGGTCTTCCAAAATCAAGAAAAATTGAGGAAATCATAAACCAAATCAATAATTATCCTGAAAAAATCTCTGAAGTTATTCTAACCGCCATCAACACCGAAGCCTTTGGTTTAGATACCGGCGAAAGTTTTATTGATTTAATTGAAAAAATTTTAGAAAAAACAAAAGTTCCTCGGTTAAGTTTTGGTTCAATTCATCCTTGGTCAATTACCCTCCAATTTATTAATTTTTATCAAAAAATTTTAACACAAAAAAGAATTGTCAATTTCTTCCATATCCCCATTCAATCTGGTTCAAATACAATTTTGAAACTTATGAAACGCGGATACAAAAGTGAAGAAATTTTGGAAAAACTTTATGCTTTGCAAAAAATTAATCCTTTATCACTTTTAGCAACTGATGTTATCGTTGGGTTTTTAGGAGAAACAGAAAAAGAATTTGAAGAAACTTACCGGTTTTTGGAAAGATCACCTCTGGTTAAATTTCACATCTTTCGTTTTTCCAAAAGAAAAAATACGGCTGCCTTCTATATGGCAAAAAGTATAAAAGAACCAACTGATGAAGAAAAGAAAAAACGCGCCAAAGCTTTGGCTGATCTTTCTTTTAAAAAATATCATCGGTTTTTAGAAAAAAACCTTGGTCGGACATCAACCGCCTTGATTTTAAACAAACAGGAAAATGGTTTTTTTGAGGCGCTTTTAGACAATCAACTGCCTGTTTTGATTGAAAAAAAGAAAGACATTAGGCCGGGTGAAATTGTGAAAGTTAATGTAAAAGAAATAAAAGATGGAAAATTGGTAGGAAAAAAATTATAGTTTAGTGAGCCCGGAGAGACTCGAACTCTCAACCAACAGCTTAAAAGGCTGCTGCTCTGCCAGTTGAGCTACGGGCCCAAAATTTCAGATATTAATTTTAACAAGAAACTTTAAAAAAATAAATTGCTTTTTTACTCCCGACAACAATCAACCGCTTTTTTTACCAACTCTCCTATTTTTTCAAAAATAGAAGCTGATTTTTTAACTTTTGGCTTTTTATCATCAGTTAAAAACTCAATTTTTTCCAAATCTTCTTTTTTAACATCAGAGACACCAACTACCCCCAAATTCAATCCCCAAAACAAAGAATATAAACTAAACGATTTTTTAAAAAGATCTTGAGCATTTTTTTTATCACCTTTGGTTAAATACTTTGTCCCAACCTCCATCAGCCTCATTGACGCCGCCAATAAATGCTTTGAAATACACCAAACTTCACCTTCATAATCTTTGATAATTTTTTTCAAAAGCGACTTTCTCATCTCCCGTACTTCATTTAATAAATCCAAATATTTTTCATCTCCAGTTTTGTTGTAAGTAAAAAAAAGATGTTCTTCAATTGAGATCAAATTCATTATCCCAATTGACAAATCTTCATCCGATGATAAATCTAATTTTTCCCCTTTTTCTAATTTTTTAACTTTTTGTAAAAAAGCATCAATGTCTAAGTTTTTCATAGAATTTTATAAAACACCAAACTTACAATCGTCAAAAACAAAATCGGCAAAATTACTTTTTGATAATAGATAAAAACTTTACCTTGATTAATTTTTCTTAAAAATTTATCTAATAAAACTCCAAAAATAAAAGTTATTGATCCAACCCCAATCCCAAAAATAATTTTATCAACTCCCAAAAAAGTATTACCCGAAATTCCAATCATCTTTCCTACGTATAAAAAAGGAATCGTTAAAACATAAAATAAAAATAACGATAAAATCTCTCTTAAAATTGGTTTTAAAATCTTTTTTTTGGCTAAAAAATCAGAAAGCCAAAAAGACAAAGAAACAATCAACCCCCCAATCCAAATTGAGGAAATTAAATCATCAACACCCAAAAGCCTTGTTACTTCAATTCCCCCTGCCGCAGCAATTGTACACAATGGACAAACAGCAAAAATTGGTTTGATTTTTAAAAAAAATAAAACTATGACTAAATAAAAAGCTGTTTTCATAATCTAATCCAAAATTGAAATCATCCTTTAGCAAGAAAAAAACCATAACTATCAAGAAACAAAGAAGCAATCTTTCTTTTTTCATCTTTTGTTGTCTCATTTATTAAAAAATTAACCTTTATCTCTTCTTTAGTAAATTTTGATAAGGAATACAAGATCTCTGCTTGGACTAACCTAATAAAATCTGAAACCCTATCTCCTTCTTTATCTATGAAGTTTACTGTATTACCATTGTTTATTAAATAAAAGTATGTATTTTCATTTTCATACTTTACTATAAATTGATCTTCAACAGTTTTTTTAAAGTATTTATCTATATTTTCTAAATTAAATTCATCATCTGATGAGGTTACTGAAGCAATAAAAGATCCTGGAGATATTTTAAGAAAATCATTAGTACCTAAAGATAAATTACCTGTTGCACAAAACAATAATTTACTACTTAATAAAATTTTATCCTTTGAAACTGGCAAACAACCATCTTTAATTGCTTCAACAAGTCTTATTGGATCAGTATCATATACATATGGTTTTATATTTTGATTAAATAAATATTTTGCAATCCCCCTACCTAACTTTCCATAACCAATTATTCCGCAATTCATATATCTTGGTAAAAAGCGCAATTTACGAATAACCCATTCAGTGTAAAAAGCTACGCTATATCCCACAAGATCATCCTCATTTTGCTTTAATTCACTGCGAGCAACTGATATAACAGGAAAATTAAGAATATCAACTATCTTCTCATATCTTTTATGACCGTTTTCTGTATCTTCCACAACACCAATAATCTTTTTTGTTTTATTATTAAAATTTACAAATTCTCTGGTTGCAAAGTAACCACCAATATCAATAATGCAGTATTTTTGATTATCTTTAAAAAGATTTTTTAAAACTTTTTCTTTTTTTAACTCCTCTCTTGAAATAAAATGAATTATTTCTTTTGGAATATTTGATAAAACCTTGTAAGAAATTGAGTTTGGTTTTGGAATAATGATGATTTTTTTTACCAACTTTCTTAGGAAATTAACAAAAGAAACAATATCAGGAACAATATGCAAAACTGCTACTAAATTAACATGGTTTAAATTAATAGAAAAAACACGGGTAATTTTATTAAAAAAAATTTTATCACGATTTAAAAAAATGATTTTTTTTATTTTTTTTGCTAAACGAAGCTTTTCTTGATCTATTTGAGAAAATCTCTCAATCATCAGCCAAACAACATCATTAATTTCTTCTTTATTTATCTTAATTTTATCACTATTATTATCTTTGATAAAAAGATAACGAAAATCAATATGAAAATGCTCTGGTTCGTTTTTGTTTTTATTTTTCGGAATTTTATGAATATCTATATCAAAAGGAACATCTTCCATTTTATCATCAACAGGTAAAAAAAATACATCAGATATGCCGGTTTCCTCTTTTAATTCCCGATAAGCCGACTGCCAAAATGTTTTATCACTTTTGCTAATATGACCGCCAGGTTGAATATATTTCTTTAAAAGTTTATGGCCAACAAGAAGTAACTTTGAAAGTGAATTATCAAGAACTATTGCGCTTACTGTTAAATGTCCAATAAAGTTTTTTCTTGAAATAAATGATTTTTTTGATTTCTTTAATCTCTGAATTACAGGATGTTTATTAATTTTTTCGTGAGGGTTATTGTTATGATAAATTCTTAAAATATTTAAAAAGTATTCTTTTGAAAAAATATTCAATTTTTTAGCCATAATTAGAAAAAATCTAATTTTATATAATGATTTATCATTTTGGTTTTTAATTTTCTTGCTGAGACTTGATCAAACTTAAATTTTTGATTTTTCTTCTAAAATTTTTTTAACCTCTGGCGTCCCAATATAACATTTACCATCAGCCCAAAGAAATGGCACACCAATTGCATTTGGATCAAGTTTACAAAATCTAGCAACTTCTTGAAGCTCAGCCGCATTTTCTCTGTTGTACCAAACCTCTTTTTTTTCTAATTTTACCTTTTCTTCAATCTTATTTTTTTTCATCCACTCCTCAACATCTTTACAATGCGGGCAAGTCAAACCATAATAATAAACAATCTTATCTTTGCTTGGCAAACTAACCTTAACCGCCTTTTTTTTATTTGATGAATCAACCAAAATATAACCTAAAATAACAATAACAACGGAAATTACTACTGATGTTAAAACAATTTTTTTATCCATTAGATAGATTTTTAAAAACTTTTAATTATTTTAATAACTTATCTAATTTTTAATTTTACATTGTCAACCTGCCTGCCGACAGGTAGGTTTTGAGATTTGCATTTTGAATTTTGAAATTATTTTACTACTATCTTTCCTCTATACATCCCCATCCCACAAGAAAAAGGAATCTCGGAAAAATCTTTTGGGTCAAACTCAAAAATATTTTCTCCTTCTTTAAGCGCCTGACTTATTCCTAAAAAAGGGACAACAAAATATCCCTGACATCCCAAAACGTTTTTTCCATAAACTATCCATTTAACCGGTTTATCTTTTTTAACTACTAAAACATTGGGGCTATATCCTGATGAATCAACTGTCATCTCAATCACCTGCTTCCCATTAACTATTTTTACATTTTCAACGCCAACTTCATTTCTGTTAAAAAAACGATCAAAGTAATTTAAACCAAATAAATTCAAAAAATTAGAAAAATAAGAAATACCAACAAAAAAAACCAAAACTCCCATTGTTTTTAAAAAATACTGATAAAATGAAAATTGTCTAATATTTAAAGCCAAATTTATCGCCATAAGAAGGGGAACGGTTCCCAAGGCAAAAACCATCATATAAACTGCCGATAAAAAGGGATTGCCCAAACCCATCACATAGACTTGAACTGACTGAGTAAAACCGCAGGGTAAAAAATAGGTAATTGCTCCCAAAAAAAACGGCATTCTTCTTGGATATCTTTTTAATTTTTCTTCTAAATACTCAAAAATCCAACCGAAAAACCTTGGTTCAAAATACTTTTGCCAAGAAAAAATTTTTGTCATATCAAGACCTAAAAAAATCATCATCAAAGCTATAATCAAAGTCAAAGCGCCACCTAAAAAAATGGAGTTAACAAACATTTGACCCAAAAATCCAAATACCAAACCAAAGAAAAAATAAGATAACACCCGCCCCAAATTAAAACTTAAAGCGCTAACAAAATTATTATTTTTTCGTGCCATAGAAAGATACAAAACACCAGCCGTTGCCATACAGGTTGAGGTTGAGGCCAAAACTCCCAAAACAAAAACTAAAGGTAAAGAAAGATTTTGGTAAGAAATATCAGGCCAAAAATTAAGTTCTTTTAAGATTAGATATATTAAAATTAAAAAAGCAGAAATTCCAAAAAACTCCAAAAGACGGTTAATCAAAGGTTCGTTTATCTCTTCTGCTTTTTTTTGAATTCGATATCCAAAAGGAGTAATTAATCGATTGAGTTTTTCTTCAGTAATTTCACCCTGATAAATTATCTGCGCTTCCCTTTTTTTAAAATCTGCTTTTACTTCTTTTATATTTTTTAATTGCAAAAACTTATCTTTTACCAATATCTCACAAGATGGACAGTGCATCCCCTCAATTTTTAGCGTCTTTTTTTTGATTTTCATAAAAAAAACTTAGAATAAAAATTAATAAAAAAGCCAAAAGTGACATAAAAGGGATTGAAACAAAGCCAGCATAAAAATTTATTTTAACACAACTTGAGCTGGAAGAAACCAAATTACAGTCAATCCCTTTAATTACTTCCCATTGAATAAGATAGTGAAACAAAGCAATTAGAAAACCCAAGATTGAAAGATAGCGATGATGCAAAAAAACATTTTTATCTTTTTTTATAATACCACCTGCAGCAATTACTACCTGAGGATACATAAAAATTCTCTGAAACCAGCAAAGTTTACAAGGCTCCCATCCCAAAACTTCAGAAAAAAGAAGACTACCAAAAGAGGCGGTAGTACTTATTAAAAAAATAAATTTTAAACTCAAAGGTGATAAATGTTTTTTTAACCACAAACGTGATTTTTTAAAGAATAATAAGACTAATAAAATTAATAAAAATAAAGTTGCAAAAATCGTCAAGTTGGCAAAAAATGGAAAAATAAAGTTTTTCATATCTTGGCTCTTTTTAGAAGTAATGAACTGCTAACTACCGAAACACTAGAAAAGGCCATTGCCGCCGATGCCAAAATCGGATTAATTTTTCCCGCCATTGCCACTGGTATTAAAATTACATTATAAAAAAACGCCCAAAATAAATTAAGCTTAATTGTTTTTATGGTTTTTTTGGAAAGATTAATCGCTTTTAAAATGGTTAATAAATTTTTATTGACGATTGTTACTGAGGCTGTTTCCATCGCCACATCAGTTCCGGTTGATAAGGCAATGCCTATATCAGAAGATGCCAAAACCGGTGCGTCATTTACCCCATCACCAACAAAAGCCACGATTTTTCCGCCTAAATTTTTTTTTATTTCCTTAACAATTTTTTCTTTGTCTTTTGGTAACACTTGAGCAAAGATATTTTTTTCAGAAATTCCAATCTCTTTTCCCACTGCCAAAGCCGTCTGTCTATTATCGCCGGTTACCATATAAACCTCAATCCCCATATTTTTTAGATTATCAATAAGCTGATGCGCCTCATTTTTTATCCTATCAGCAACCACTAATGCTCCCAAAACTTTTTTTTCTTCATAAACATAAACGACAGTTTTTCCTGCCTCTTTTGCTTTTTTTGCTTCCAAAAAATCATCTTCCTCCTTTAAAAGTTTGCCCACATAATAATTTTTCCCCAAAATCTCACCCTCCACCCCGAAACCACTCAAACTTTTAAACTTTGAAACTTTTAAACTTTGAAGCTTTAACTCTTTTGCTTTTTTTACCACGGCTTGAGCAATGGGATGGGAAGAGAGTTTTTCCAAAGAACAAGCAATTTGAATAATTTTTAATTTTGAATTGTCAATTTGCCCTCCGATTCGAAGAGTGAATTTTGAATCTTGATTCTTTAATAAGATATCTAAAACATTTGGCTTTCCATAAGTCAATGTCCCAGTCTTATCAAAAACTAAAGCTTTTACTTTCCCCAAAAGCTCCAAAGATGAAACATCCTTGATCAAAATCCCGTTTTCTGCCCCCAAGCCAGTTCCCACCATCACCGCCGTTGGTGTGGCCAACCCCATCGCACAAGGACAAGCAATAATCAAAACCGAAATCGCATTAAGCATTGCTGTTATTAAATTATTGGTTGAGGTAAAAAAATACCAAAAAACAAAGGTAATAATTGATAACATCAAAACTGTTGGTACAAAATAAGAAGAAACAATATCGGCAAATCTTTGAATTGGTGCTTTACTTGCCTGAGCTTGTTCAACTAATTTGATAATCTGGGAAAGCATTGTTTCTTTGCCGACTTTTTTTGCTTCAAAAATCAAAACCCCATCTTTATTGATTGTCCCACCAATTACCCAATCACCCTTTTTTTTAAAATTAGGCATCGGCTCACCGGTAATCATCGACTCATCGACAAAAGACTCACCCTCAACCACCACTCCATCAGTGGCAATTTTTTCTCCTGGTTTTACCAAAATCAAATCACCTACTTTTATCTCACTAATTGGTATTTTTTTAGTTTGCATAATTTAAATAAAGACTGTCTTTATTAAAGAGAGCCTTTAATAGATAGACTATTTGATAGACTATTTAATTATTAACGTTGCCTCTTTTGGTTGTAAACCAATAAGTTTTTTTATCGCCTCACTGGTTTTAGACTTGGCTTTTGCCTCAAAATAACGCCCCAGTAATACCAAAGAGATAATTACCGCCGAAACATCAAAGTATGGCATCAACTCTGTCATCTTACCAACAAATAATTTCGGAAAAAAAGTCAAAACGGCTGAGTATAAATAAGCAACCGTTGTTCCAATAACAACTAAGGTATCCATATTAGCCAATCGATGTTTTAAAGCAGAAATTGCCGCCCGATAAAAATCCCATCCGCCAAAAAATTGGACAATTGAAGCGGCCAAAAACTGGAAAAAATAATTTTTAAAAACATTGGGAGATGTTTTCATCAAAACCGGAAAACTCCCCCAAACAATTAAAGAAGAAAGAAATAAACTGATTATCATTTTATTTTTCAATCTTTGAAGTTCTTTTTCTTTTTCCTCTTTTATCTTTTCATCTAAACTTTTCTCCTCATCAAAAACCACCTGATAACCCACCTCATCAACTGCTTTTTTTACTAAATTCAAATCAACTTTATCTTCTATCTCAATTGTTGCTTTTCCTGTTGCTAAATTAACTACTGCCGTTTTCACCCCCGGGACTTTTTTTAACGCCTCTTCATTGACATAAACACAAGAAGCACAATGCATCCCCTTAATAAAAAATTCAATTTTTTTCATATTTTAAAAAACTATCGAACAGTTAATTTTCCGTAAAACATCCCCCATTCTGCAAGAAAAATTAAACTTACTTTTTTTGCCTTCGGGGTAATTTTTACTATCATTTTTGGTATTAAATGGTAAGAATTTTTTTTATTTTAAACCTTTCCTTTTGGGTTAAAACTTTAATTACAAAGCCACGATCGTGGCTTCATAATTAAAGTCTCATAGTAAATATAAATTTGCTACTTGTTTCTTCAGTAGCTTCTTTAACCCTTTTTTAAAACAATATTTACACTACATTTACACCACTTTTTACCCAATTTTTACACTTCTCTCCTATTTCCTTCTTCATCATATTCATAGATCTTTCCCTCTTCCTCATCCAAAGTTTTCCTATGTGATCCATCGCAAAAAGGCTGATTTTTTGACAAACCACACATACAAATCCAAACCGATTTTTCTTGAGGTTTTATCTCAAAAGGACCTTTTTCTGTTCTTAAAACTTTTCTTGCCATAAAAAAATCAAAAAAAACTTATAACAAAGATTAACGATTAAACATATTGGAAACTTTCAAAATCTCCTCAATCATTTTTTTCTTTTTCGCCTGGTTTTTGGAATCACAGGCTGAGGAAAAACAAGTTTTTAAGTGATCCTCCATAAGCATTTGATGAGCGCTTCGAAGAAGACCGATAACTGCCAGATTTTGTTGCATAATATCGATACAATACTTGTCTTTTTCTGTCATCTCAATAATTTTCTCAAGCAAACTTTTTGCTTTTTTAAAATTGATTAAAACTTTAGTCCGGTCATGTTTCATAATTTTTAATTTTACTTGTTCGCTTTAAGCCTTTGGCGAAGGCAAAACTTTTAACTTTATTACTTTTATTAAACCCCCTTTAATTTAGTTTTGAGTCTTGACATTTAACTTTTGAGTTCTTATGATCCCTACCTCTGGTATAGATATATAATAAACAAAAAAATGATTTAAGTCAAGAGATTTTTAACTATAATTTTATAATGAAGAAAAAAGTTATTTTTCTTTTTTTATCAATTCTTTTTTTCTCTTTTTTTATCTTTTTCTCCTATCTTGTTAAAAAAGACTTATTTGTTCAATGGGATTTTGATACCACTGTCCGCCTTCAAAATAAAATACCTACCTTTCTTGATCCTTATTTTTCAACCCTTTCATTAATTGGTAGTTTTGAGATTTATACTCTTTTAATTTTTGTCATAATTTTATTGCGAAAAAAATTGATCTCATTTCTTGTTTATCTTCCATATGGCTTGGCTCACATAATTGAACTTATCGGCAAAATTTTTCTTTATCATCCCCCACCACCTTTTTTATTTCACCGTTACGCTTTGGGATTTCACTTTCCCTCATCTTATGTCCAACCTGGCAACGCTTATCCTTCTGGCCACTCATTAAGAACAGTTTTTATCTCTTTTTTAATCGGTTATTTAATCTTAAATTCCAAAATGAAAAAACCGGTAAAAATTTTTCTGATAAGCACTCTTTTTATTTTTAACTTTTTTATGCTTTTATCAAGAGTGACTTTGGGCGAACATTGGTCAACTGATGTGATTGGTGGAGTACTGTTGGGACTTTCTGCCGCATTTTTTGGGTTTTTGTTTTTGTAATGTAAAATAATTTATAAACCATCTAATCAAATACCTATACCATCAAAAAAGCCCTTAATTAGTTGATAAGATTGAAAATGAAATAAAAAAAGAATGTTTTAAATCCTCAAATTAAGAGTCACTTAGAACCAAAAGATGATAAGAAGGCGTTTGAAAGTTAAAGCCCAATCTCCGAAGCCACTCTCTTCATCGCCTCAAGGCAGATTTCAATGAATTTTTCTAAAGGAATATTTAACCCTTCAGCAAGTTCGCATTTTTTGACATCTTCACGTCTTGTGCCTGAGGCAAACTTTGGCTCTTTTAAAAACCTTTTTAGCACTGATGATAATTTCACGTCTGCTAATTTTTTTGATGGATAAACTAAAGCAACGGCCGTAATTAATCCTGTTAAAGAATCAGCGCAAAATATCGCCCACTGGGCTTTGTTTTTTGGATAAAATCCTGTAATTTCTGGTGCATGGGCTTTGATAATATTGTAAACTTCCTCAGAAATAGTCAATCCATATTTCCCTAAAACCTCCAAAGTTTTATTGGGATGAAAAGCCTTAAACTCACCTGAATAATCAATATCATGAATTAACCCAGCCAAAAACCAATCTTCTTTTTTTGGCTCATCAGGCGAAAGTTGATTTTGAGAAGATAAATAATCATAAATTGCCCCCATACACGCCTCCAAAGCAAGGCTGTGTTTAAAAATATTTGACTCAAGCTGTGATTTTACTGCCTTCAAATATTTTTGCCGATTTTGATAATCAATTATAAAAATAAATGATAGCAAAAATTTTAATTTTAAAAGATCTAAAAAATAAAAAAAACAAAAAAACTTTAATTACAAACCCACGACCGTGGCTTAATAATTAAAGTCTTATAGTAAATTAAGTCTTTTTTCTCTACTCAAAAATCTTATTTATTAAAAATCTTTTATTAAAAATCTTATTTTATTAAATACTTTTATTAACTGCAGCCGCGGCATTATAACGCAAGAGTGAATTTCGATTTAATTTTAAAAATAATAAATTTTAACTAATTTCAACTAACTTCCGCTATTTTTCAACCAAATACCTCTTGACAAAAAGAAGAAGAAGAAGAAGAAGTAAAATGAAAAAAGTTATAAGTTTTTATTT
>Ga0197143_1000620_pt1 | contig 36348 bp, 40 predicted proteins | sample GBS70_MetaG_FD_148603 | JGI IMG/M metagenome (GOLD analysis project Ga0197143, IMG submission 148603) | Sediment microbial communities from Great Boiling Springs, Gerlach, Nevada, United States - GBS 70_MetaG | ecosystem: Environmental > Aquatic > Thermal springs > Hot (42-90C) > Sediment... | reverse complement strand
TGACGATCTCGAACCTGGCCGTGCACGTCTTGTCCCCGTCCATGGTGACGGTGACCGAGGGTGAGGCGCCAGAGCAGTCACCCTCCCAGCCAGCGAACCTGCTCCCGCTTGCTGGCTGCGCCGTGAGGGTCACCACCGTGCCGTGAGAGTAAACCTCCGTGCAGTCCCCAGACGCACTGCCGGAGCTGATGGTGCAGTCGATGCCATCGCTGGTGACGGTGCCGCTGCCTGTCCCAGCGCCCTGGACCGTCAGGGTGTGACTACTGACGATCTCGAACCTGGCCGTGCACGTCTTGTCCCCGTCCATGGTGACGGTGACCGAGGGTGAGGCGCCAGAGCAGTCACCCTCCCAGCCAGCGAACCTGCTCCCGCTTGCTGGCTGCGCCGTGAGGGTCACCACCGTGCCGTGAGAGTAAACCTCCGTGCAGTCCCCAGACGCACTGCCGGAGCTGATGGTGCAGTCGATGCCATCGCTGGTGACGGTGCCGCTGCCTGTCCCAGCGCCCTGGACCGTCAGGGTGGGCGGGGCCGTGCCCTGTTCGCGCTCGTAAGCGCCGGCATCACATGCCCTTCCCTGGGGCCGCCGAGTGCCCCGCTGATCGACGGGAACCGGGCTCCCGTTCTGGTCGGTACACTCGTTTTGGGGCACGGCGTCGATGGCTACTGAACCCTCAAGGAGAGCATGTGTATCAGTGGGGCCACCATTGTTGGCAAGGGGCCCCAGTTTCAGGTCGTCGACAGTCACCACCGTAAGATCTTGGCCACATGACTGGTCGGTGGCAAAGTTCACTCCGGCAACAGTTACCGTGGGAAATCCCTGCCCTAAAACGCAGTTAGGGGCACCATTGGAGAGGTCATTTGCCAATATCGTGTTCTTGAGCGACAGAACGGTGTTCCATCCGAGGCGAATGCCACTCGCGCCGGTCGGCGCCTCGGCGCGGTTGTTAGCTAGCGTGGCAAAAGTGAGTGTTATTCTGACAATATTATCCGGAGCGAATATGGCTCCGCCCGTGCTGCCCGCGATGTTGCCCGAGACGGTGCTGTTATGGATGGTGAGATAAGCTTGGGTCCACACGCCACCGCCTTGAAGCGTTGCTCGATTGCCTGTTATGACAGACCCTACTACTGTGGCGTTGCCTCTTGCGTGCAAAATACCGCCACCAAGTCTTCCTAAGTTGCCCTCTATGATACTGTTGCGTATTATAGTGTCGCTGGCGCTGACATAGATGCCTCCGGCATCGGGGCCATCGATGCCTCCGTGATCGTTCGCCCTTATCTTGCTAGATATAATCGTTAGGGTCCCGTTAATGGTGGTCAGAAAGACGCCAGCACCTACGTTATTCTCTACAGTTGTGTTTTCTAGGATAAGGTTGATGCTATTGCCGGAAGCTCTACTATCCGCGTAAATGCCTCCACCTCGCGGGTGGTCCTGAAAGCGGTAGCCAGCGCATCCGTTGCGCAGGGTGACGTCCTTAAATTTGACCGTCACGAAGGCACTTAAGGTCTGAAAGAGACGAAACTCGCCAACTGCAGCGGTGCCGTCAAGGTTACATGGATATAAAGCACTGCGTTGGATGGTGCTTCCATTTCCCTCTATGGTGATGTTCGCAGCGATATCCAGATCATCGTTGTCTGCACCAGAATCGACGACGTGACCGCTGCCATCTTCGTCCCTCGCCAACGTGTATACTGCCGCGGATTGAAGGCTAATTACGAACTCCTTACTTGCATCTTGTGCCGCCTGCGCGTTGGCCTCCATTATGGCCGCCCGCAGGGAGCAGTAGCCGTCGGCGTCGGCGCAGGTCCCGTTGCCGGGGTCGGCGTCCACCGTGTCGGCAGTGGTGTCCACGTTGAAGATGACTCTCCCGCCCTGGGCGTGGGCTAGGTGGTCCTGGGGCCGGACGCCTACGCCCAGGGTAGCCAGCGCCGCCAGCAGCGCTGCTGCAGCCGCGGTCCTCGCCACGCGTTTCCTCAGGCCCATCGCTGTGACCTCCACGCCATGGTCTCCCGTCGGGCCGCCCCCCCAGCGCAGGCCGAGTGTAGCCCCGCGCAGGGCAGGCAGCCCCACATGTCTCCTGATAGGCTGCCCAGTGACCCCTCGTCAACACCGCACATGTCCGTCAAATGGCGTAATGCTAGCCATGTAATGTCAGTCAAATGGCGTAATGATAAAGATGTTGAGCGTTATCTGTGCTGGGTCCCCCTTAAGGCTGAGGCAAGCCCCAAGCTGGTGGGGCCCAGGCCCCTTGGCGCTGCCGGTAGACAGAGGGGAGAAAGACATGGACAATGATGGAGGAGGGCGGGAGCCTATCTGTAGCCTGAGCCCGCAGCAGGAAAGTGGCGACTGGCCGCCAGAGGCCCAAGAGAAGGAGCCGCACGCCCCGTGATCCGAAGGGACAAGGGCAGAGGGGCGCCCTCCTGCGGGCAGGCGTCGCCCTTGGCCTCGTCTTTGGCTGGGTACTATCGCTGGCGCTGGCGGGGCCGCTGCTGGCCCGAGCGCAGCCCTCCTTCCTAGGGCCTCTCTCACCGGCGGAGGCCTTCGCCCTTGTGCATGGGGTGAGCCTCATGGCCTTGGGGTTAGCCACAGCGCAGGTGCCCCGGCTGGGGGAGCTCCTGCCCTGGGGCGGCCCCCTGACGGCCATCCTGGGGATGGCCATAGCGGCCTCGCCTTCCCATCGGTGGGGACCCGTGCTGACAGTGGCAGGGGCCACCTCCGCTGCGGCGGTCCTGGCGGTGGCAGAAAGCCTAGCCGCCCTCAGCCTTCGCCATCGCGCTTGGGCAGTGGCGGCAGGGGCCTTTGTGGCCAATGTCCCTCTGTATTTGGCGGCCCTTCCCGAGCATCCGCTACCCGACCGCCCCCTGGCAATGGCCTTGGCCCTGGGCCCCTTGTGGCTGCCCTTTCTGGTACACATTACCCCGCAGGGGGAGGAGCCCGCCCTACGCTTCGCCACGTTCATGCCTCTGCTGGTGGCCCTTTGGGGCATATACCTAGTGGGGGGCCTCATGTATGGAGTGCTGGCCCCCGAGCTGGGCGCGGTGGGACAGAGGGTGGGCGTACTTCCCTATTTGGCCCTTCTGCCCCTCTCAGCTGCAGCGGTGACCAGGTTAGGGACGGGATGGCTGGGTAGGGGCGGGCCAGCCTTGTTGGGGCTAGGGTTCGCTGTCTCAGCCCTCCTCCCCGGAGAGGCGAGGGACATAGTGGTGGTGACCATGGTGGTGGGGGCCTATGCCCTCATGGACGTCTTCTTCTGGACGGTCCTGGGCGAGCAGGGGCAGCCCCGCATGGCCTACGCCTTGGGCCTAGGCGTCATGGTGATGTCCATCTTCACCGGTATGGTGCTGGGTGGGCGAACCGATGACCTGACCCATGGCCAGGAGGATACGGCGGCCCTGGTGGCAGCCATGGCCCTCCTGATGGCTACAGCTGCCTTCCCCGCCTGGCGAGGCGCTCCCATCCCCGTCCTCAACGACACCGATGGGGCAGGCCTAGCATCCCTCAGCCAACGGGAGATGGAGGTGTTGCGTCTGGTCGCCCAGGGGCTCTCCAACAAAGAGGTGGCCCGTGAGCTGGAGCTCTCCGACGCCACTGTGCGCAAGCACCTGGAGCGCATCTACCGTAAGCTGGGCGTGGGAGGCCGTACAGAGGCGGTGGCCCGCATGCTGGAGCACCAGGGCTATGAAGGGCAGCCAAAGCAATAGAGCGGCCAAAAGGCGCAATACCCCTATCTATTGGCTCGATCTCCAGATGACCAATGAGCTCTTGTTGTCAGACGCCTCTATCCACACTATCGCTGTCACCTGTTTGCCAGCCTCAGCCCTCTCAAAAACGAACCCCGCCTGATACTCAGGGGTCTCCGTCTCCATCGCAAACGTGCTGGACCAACCCCCCTGGGACATAACGTTCTTGTAGAAGTCCGCCACCTGGCGCGGAGGCCGAGGCACGTTATACGTCTTCATCTCCCACACCGCGGGCACACCAGGCGGCAAGGGTATCGGCGCAGGCAAGGGGCCCGTTATGCGCACGGAGCTCTCAAGGACAGCGTCCCGGGGCACGGGCACGCCAGGGAAGGCCTCCTCGGCCGTGGCCGCTGGCGTCCCACGCGGCGTGGGGGTAGCCCCAACGGTGGGGGTGGCAGCGGCCGGTTGAGTGGCCATCGGCGTCGGAGAGCCAGGGGCGGCAACTCGGTCTGAGATCTTCGCTACCTCCCAGGTCCCTTTGTAGTCGGGGCTGCCAGTTATCTGCCACCTCCCCTCCATGTGGACGCCCTGATGCACAGAACCGGTGTAGGTAATAGCCCCAGCTGCTGCTGTGCCCTCCAGCTTGAGGCTGTCGCCCTTCAGCTCCCCGCTGGCCAAAAAGGAGCCAGCGCAACCCCCGTCCACCCGGGCCTGGAATTGGCCATCGCGCTGCTCGAAGATCTCCATCACCACGCGGTCGGATGTGCACTCTGGAGAACCCGTCTTGCCCTGCCATCGCCCCTCCCATGTGCCTATCAAGGAGACCGCCACCTCCTCCTCTGCCCTGCCACAGGCCCCAGCCATAGCAGCCAAGACCACCAATATGGCGACCAGCACACGGCCTTCCATTGTCACACCCCCAATAGTATAACCGTCCCACCAACTCTTGATGCAGGATGCGGTCTCCAGCCTTCACGGATGGGCGCGCTGCGGCAGGGAACTGAGAGCAGGTGGAGTCATCCCTGCTGAGCAGCTGAGATTAGGCCGATGCCAGCTTCCCTGCTCAGGTCCAAAACTGTCCCCCTGAGGGACGTGGCCTAGGCCTCTGGGGCCTCCCTATGAGGGCCGTCAGAAGAAGGCCGGTGAGGAAGCCGCCGATGTGGGCCCAGAAGGCGATGCCAACGTTCACACCCACCGCCTGCGCCCCGAGGGCGGCTATGCCATTAAACAACTGCAGCAAGAACCAGAAGCCGATGAGGAGGGCAGCCGGCATGGGGAAGGCGCCAAAGAACCAGAACCATGGCACCAGCACGGCCACAGTGGCCGTCGGATATAGCAAGAAATAAGCTCCTAGGACACCAGCGATGGCCCCGCTGGCCCCCACCATAGGGATCATGCCCCCCTGGTCCACCAGGACCTGCAAGGCCACCGCTCCCACCCCACTCACCAGATAGAACAGCAGATAGACGAGATGGCCCAAGGCGTCCTCCACATTGTCCCCGAACACCCACAAGAAGAGCATGTTGCCGATGATGTGCATCCACCCGCCATGTATGAACATGCTGGTGAACACGGTGGCCGGCTCCCGCCACCCATCCGGGTCGGAAATCCAGCTGGTAAGGCGCGCAGGCACCGCCCCCCAGTCCAGGAAGAAACGCTGCAGATCCCAAGGGGCCAGGGACAGCTCGTAGATAAAGACCATCACATTGGCCAGAATGATGGCCAGGTTCACCCAGGGCAGGCGGCGGGCACGGGGCGAGTCCCCTACCGGGATCATAGGGCCCCCAACCTCAGCGGCTCCCTGGCCAGAAGGTCTCCTTGCGCCCCTCCGACTTGTTAACGTAGCGGGCCAGGGCGAAGAGGAGGTCGGACAGACGGTTGAGATAAATCATGACCTCTGGGTGCACCTGCTCCCGATGGGAGAGGGCCACCACCTTCCTCTCGGCCCGTCGACAGATGGCACGCGCCAGATGAAGGGCAGCAGCAGCTGGTGCCCCCCCAGGCAACACGAACTTCTTGAGGGGTGGTGTCTTGGCATCATACTCATCTATGGCCCGCTCCAGGGCCTCTACCCTCCCCTGGGGCAGGAGGCAACGATCCCCGCCCGGGCTGGCCAGTTCGGCTCCTAGATCGAACAAGTCGGCTTGCACCTCCTTCAGGAGAACTAGTGCCCGGCGCTGACGCATAAGGGACATGGCCAAGCCCAGGGCGGAATTAAGCTCGTCCAGGGAGCCAAGGGCCTCCACCCGCGGGTGGTCTTTGTCCACCCTCTGCCCACCGAACAGGGAGGTGGTGCCATTGTCCCCTTGCCGAGTGTAAAGGGGTGATTTGCGCACCTTGCTAGCCATCTATGGCCCATTATAAGGCCCGTCCAACTCATGGGGACACACCTCTAGAGGAAATGGGCCTTGGTGGAGACCTGCCGGGACAGGCAAGGAGCTGAGAGAGCTGGGTGCATCTAGCGCCTCCTGGGCACCAGGGTCGCCATCATCCCGAGGGACGTCCACGGAAGGAGGGATGGGTGGGGTCTAGCCAGGCGTCCACCAATTGATAGGAGGTGCCGAAGAAAACGTAAGGCCGGAAGTTGCGGTAATAAGGCCAAGCCACCCACAAGTTGATGGGGGTCACCAGGTCGATGCGGGCCAGGACATGGTCCAGGAGGTAACGCTGGATCTCCCACCCTAGCTCGCGGCGCCTCTCCAGGACGAACTCTCGCCTTTGAGCCTCCAGAAGCCTGTCCAGCTGAGGGTCAGAGAGGCGGAAGGAGTTCTTGGTGCCTCGGCTGTGGAAGTAGGGGTATAGCCAGTCGTCCAAGTCGATCCAGCCGTTGTCGTAGGCGAAGGTAAAAAGGAGGGTTCCTCGCAGATGCCCCTCGGCCAGCTCGTGCTGAGGTACCACCCGCACCGATACCGCCGCCCCCAGGACGGTCTGCAGATGCCTCTGATACATGGGCGCATACTCGCCTATGTAGGGGGGCAGATTGGAGAAGGTGATCTCCAGCGGAGGCCTGCCCGCTGCCTCGTAGAGACGACGAGCCTCCCTCAGGTCTTCCTCTCGCCCGGGGCCGGTACGGTACCCGGGCCGGGAGAGGAGCTCCTGCTCCGGCAAGGCCCAGTGGAGCAAGGGGTTGACAGGCCCGTGAAAACGCCCCCACCCCTGCCAGAAGGCGTCGATGATCTGCTGGCGGTCGGTGGCCAAGTGGATGGCCCGTCTCAGGCGGGGGTCGTTGAAGGGAGGACGGTCCACCACCAAGCGGATGTTGACCCAGGCGGAGAACCCGGCGTCAACGGCCTGAACCTCTGGAAGCTCACTACGAACCTGGAGCACCCACCGGGGATTAGCGTAATAAAGGGCGGCATCCAGCTGCTTCTGGCGAAAAGCGGCCTCCATCAGGGCATCGTCGGGGGCGAAGATGGAGATGTAGCCATCGAGATAGGGACGCCCCAGCTCCGGCTGCCCCCAGCCGAACCACTCGGGGTTGCGCACGAAACGGGCCGTCTCCAGGACCTTCAGCCCTGCCCAGACGAAGGGTCCGGTGCCGATCATGGCCTCCTGACGATTCATCTCGTCGTTCCTATCCACCACCTCCCTCGGCACTATGAAGGCGTTGGTATCGGCCAAGAAGTGCAAGAAGGGGGCAGTGGGCTCCTTGAGGACCAGCCGCAACGTGTAGCGGTCTATCACCTCTACCCGATCAATGACCTTGTACTGGTAGGCGCGGTAGTACCAGGGGCGGCGAGGGCTGGACTCGTTCATCTGGCGTTCCAGGGAGAACTTGACGTCCTCAGCAGTGAGCTCCCTACCCCCCACCAGGGACTCCTCACGGGTGGGGGTGCCGCCCAGGAGCTGGCTGGGGCGGTGGAAGCGAACCCCCGGGCGGAGGCGCACCACATACTCCAGAGGTGGGTCCCCTATCACCTCGGGCATGGCGGCGGCGATATCGGTGGTGATGACCCCCTGGAGGACGTCTTCATATCGTAAGACCTTACTGAAGATAGATGAATGAGCGCTGTATATGGGGCCGAACTGGGTTTGGTGAGGGTCCAGGGTGTCCAGGACCGCCGCCTCAAACCCTGGCAAGCGCAGGACTCCACCCCGTGCTGGCCGCTGCCCTCCACCCAATATGGGCGCAGGGGGGGCCTCCTCCCCTCCCTCGCCACAGCCGATGATGGCCGCTGCCACCGCCCCCGCCGCTGCCCCCAGGAACTGCCTGCGGGACAGGGGGCGGGGACCTCTCAAGGGCTCTCACCCCCCATCGGAAAAGCCTCGGCTCAAGATGGCCTGCCCTGGAAGGACGGATGGGCGCGGTCCAGCCATACGATGGCGAACCAGTGGGCGTTGCCGAACCAGGGCCAGGCCGTCCGGTTCTTGAGGTAAGGCCACCAAACTGTGATGCCCTGGGGAGCGATGTAATCGAGCCTGGCGTGGACGGCCTTCCTCTTGGACAGCTCGTCGGGGCTGGCCACCTTGCCGGGCGTCTTCAGGTCCATCCCCAAGAGGTAGCGCTGGATCTGGAACCCCAGCTCCCGCCTCTTCTCCTCCTTGGTCTCTCGCCTCTGGGCCTCTAGGAGCCTGTCCAGCTCCGGGTCGAAGGTGGACGTGCCAGGGGGCTGCTCCCAGAAGGAGTTCTTGGCCCCACGGCTGTGGAAGTACGGGTACACCCAGTCATCCAGGTCGATCCAGCCGTTGTCGTAACCGATGATCATGGGGATCTCTTCACAGCCACGCAAGAGGCCCTGGGCGATCTGGACATAGTTGAGGGGCGTCCGGGGCTCCTGGCGGATATCGGCGTCTTCACCCAAGACCCTCTTGAGCTGGACCACCAGCTGGCCAGCATAGGAGGGGATATATGTGGGGATGTCGGCCACGGCGAAGCGGATGGGGGGGCGGCCAGCGGCATCGTAGAGCTGGCGGGCCTCCCTCAGATCGGCCTCCCGCTCTGGCCCCATACGGTACCCGGGGATGCGCGCCAGCTCGTCCTCCGGCAGGGCCCAGCGGCTGATGGCCCGCCCCACCGGCGGCTGCAGCACCCCATGGCCGCGGAACATGCCTTGAATCATGAGCTGGCGGTCGATGGCCAGGTGGAGGGCCCGCCGCACCCGCCAGTCGTTGAAGGGGGAGCAGTACACCTTAAAGCGGGAGTTGACCCAGCCGGAGGTGGGTGGGTCTTGGCTTATGTTGAGCTCAGGGATCGCCTCCTTGAGCTTCACCACCTGGTCGGCATCCTCTGTCGAGCCGAGCACATCCACCCGCTTCTGGCGGAACTGGGCCTCATGGGTAGCGTAGTCAGCGAAGAAGAAGGAGGTCCAGCCGTCCACCCACGGGCGGCCCAGCTCCGGCTGGCCCCAGCCGAACCAGTTGGGGTTGCGGCGCATGACCATGCGGTTGAGGGGCACCAGCTCCCCCCAAATGAAGGGGCCCGTGCCCACCATGCGCCGCGGCTCCCCCATCTCGTCCTTGGCCGCGTCCACCAGCTCTTTAGCCACGATGAAGGCGTTGGAGTCGGCTAGATAGTGCAGGAAGGCCACATTGGGCTCCTTCAAGGTCACCCGCAGGGTATATTTGTCTACCACTTCTATCTTGTCGATGACCTCATACTGGGAGGAGCGGTAATAAAGGATGGCCCGCGGTTTCTGAGGGTTGACTATCTCACCCCTGGACTTCTGCCGCTCCCAGCTGAACTTGACATCCTCCGCCGTCAGCTCCCGCCCTGCCACCTGGGGGAAGTTCTGGCGCACCTCAGGCGTATCGTGGAACTTGACCCCCGGGCGCAACTTGACCACATATGTGACCTCGTCCACCACCTCGGGCATGGACTGGGCCAGGTCCGGCGCCTTCTCCAGGGTGTCGTGGCTGAGGTACATGAGGATCTTGCTGAAGATAGAGGCGTGCCCATTGTAGGTGGGGCCGAACTGGGTCTGGTGGGGATCTAGGGTGTCGAAGACGAGGGCATCGTAGCCGAAGAAGCGGATCATGCCTCCGCGGGATCCCTCAGGGGCGGGGGTGGGGGTGAAGTAGAGGCCACTGGGGATGCTGGGGATACCCCCCGGCCCGACGGTGGGCTGGGGGGGTGGGGGGCCAGCCGCCTCCTCCTCGCACCCCACTAGCGCGGCCGCCGCCAGGCCACCGGCCCCCAGGGCTGCCCCCCGCAGGAGACGGCGTCGGCTCACCTTGCGCCGCCAGAACCGCTCCCAGTAGCTGCTCTCGCCCATGGCCCCCCCTGCCGTTCCTATGAAGACCCGCTCACTTTTATCGGTCTCATCTTATATCAGTCTCATCCTCGGATCCAATATGTCCCGCAAGGCATCGCCGGCCAAGTTGAAGCCCATGACGGCCAAGGCGATGGCCCCTCCCGAGGCCAGCACCATGCCCGGGTGATCGAACATCACCGTCCGCCCCTCCGCCAGCATAAGACCCCAGGAGGCGGTGAAGGGGACGGAGGAGGGGGAGACGAAGGAGATGGCCGCCTCGGCCAGGATGACTGCTCCCAGCCCCACGGAGAAGACGACGATGATAGGGGCCACCACGTTGGGCAAGATGTGGCGGAACATGATGCGCAGGTGGGAGGCGCCCAACACCCGTGCCGCCTCCACATACACCTCCTCCCGCACCGATAACACCACGCTGCGCACGATGCGCTGGATGCTAGGTATGCCCACAAAGGCCAGGGCGATGGCCAAGATGCGCAGAGATGGTTCCGTGAGGGATATCACCAGTAGCAAGATGAGCAGGGCGGGGAAGGATTGAATGGCGTCCATAAGGCGCTGGAAGAGGAGGTCGAACACCCCCGAGAAGTAGGCGGAGATTAGCCCCACCAGAGCACCGGCGACGGTTCCCATGGTGAGGGCCCAGATACCAAGGAAGAGGGAGCGCCTGGTCCCCCACACCAGGCGCGCCCATATGTCCCGTCCCCGGTTATCGGTGCCCAGCCAGTGGCGCCAGCTGGGCCCTTCGAAGACGGCCAATCGCCCCTGCCGGTTGTAGAAGAAGTCGTCGGGGTGGTACCTGGCCAGCCAGGGCCGCCCCAGCTCGAAGCCCAGAGGCCTGTCGGGTAGGTCGGGCAGGCCGAACTTGGGCTTAGGGGTGCCCAGACTCAGCACCACCATGGCCAGCACCACCAGGATGCCAAAGGCGCCCAAGGGTTTGCGCCGGGCGAAGCGCAAAATCCCCCAACCTAGGCCCAACGGCCTGGACCTCGCTACAGCCGGCGGGGCCATCGGTAGGCCCGCACTTGCGGTTGCTTCCTGTCCTTGCACGGCCCTCACCTTATGCGTATCGGATTCGCGGATCCAGCCACGCGTATATGACGTCCACCACCAAGTTGACAAACACCAAGAAGAGGGCCACCAGCAAGACTATGGCCTGTACTACGGGGTAGTCGTTCTGGCGCACCCCTTCTACGGCGTAAAGGCCCATGCCTGGGATGAGGAAGATGCTCTCCAGCACCACGTTGCCGCTCACCACCGTCCCCAACACCAGGCCAATGACGGTGATCACGGGGATGAGGGCATTTTTGAGGGCATGCCGCACGATGATCACCCGCTCCCGCAGGCCCTTGGCCCAGGCGGTGCGGATATAGTCTTGCCGCAGCACCTCCAGCATCTGTGAGCGAAGGAAGCGCATGATGATGGCCCCCGTGGCCAGGCCCCCCACCACCGCTGGGATAGCCATGATCTGCAGGTTGACCCACAGGTCCTCGGGCGCCGACGTGTCGAAGGGTGGGATGGGGAAGGGATCGCGATAGGTGGTGAGGGGAGGGCTCCAGCCGAGGTAGCGGGCGGCGCCCAAAAGGGCGAACACCGCCAGCACGAACACCGGCACCCCCAGGAAGAATATGGCCACAAACCGCAGGAGGTAATCGATCCAACGGTCCTGTCGCACCGCCGATATCACGCCCACCGGTATGGCCACCAACAGGGCCACCATCAGCTGCAAAAGCCCCAGCTCCAGGGACGGCCCGATGCGCTGCTTAAGCTCCGACATCACCGACGTGCGAGTGCGGAAGGAGGTGCCCAGATCCAGGCGGAGCAGGTCTCCCAAGTAGTCGAAGTATTGGTCGGGGAAGACAGGGCGATCCAAGCCCAAGGTGCGCTTGATGGCTCGCTTGGCTTCCTCTATATCCGTGATCTGGGTCCCCTGGGCCGCCAACTGCACCACATTGTCAGAATCGATGCGCAGCGCTACGAATACCAGAGTAGCCACCAGAAGCAAAACTATCCCGTTCAGCAACACCCGGCGCAATATGTAAGCCTGCATATCTTGCTGGCACCTTTCAACCGTATGAGTCGAAAGAGACAATAGCACCCTGCACTAGGTGCGTCAAGACAGGGCCCGCCCAAGCCCATTGACAGTATGGGCCAAAGGGGCTATCCTGTTACTGAGTTCACAAGTCCTGGTGGCTTGTGGGCTCCGCCGAATCTGCCCATGAGGGCGGACCGGGGGACAGGCTCATTGGGGTGAATCCTGCCGTTGGGCAGGTAGGGCTACGCCTTTCGGCCCGAACCCGTCAACTAACCTCGGAGGCGTAGGAAAGGCCTTGGTCAGCGTGGGCTGGCTAGAGGCTTTTTTATGTCGGGAGGGGCAGTAGCCATGAGCGTATCGGCTGTGCCGAGGGTCTGTCCCCGCTGTGGGGGCTCCATGGTGCTGGAACGCGACTGGTACAGCGCCTATGGCTCCTGTCTTATATGTGGCTACGTCCACGAAGTGGGAGCCATCTCCTTGGAGGAGATAGAGAGGGAGATAAACGGCGACCATCGCCAGAGGCGACGCCAGCCCTCCCACGGCAAGCTGCGGCTTTAGCCCCCCTTGCCCTCCTGCGGGCCGGGCGATAGATTAGAGGTGTCTTGTTCCTGGCCAAGGGGGTATCATGCCCTACGTGCGGGTCTCCATCATGCGTCCCATGTCTGGGCACGAAGCGGAGGTGGAGCGTCTCAACCGCGAGCTACTGGACTTCTATAGGCGTTGCCCAGGGTGCCTGGCCGCCTACCTGCTGAAGGCGGCCGATAGCTCCGGGGAGGTGGGGCGGCTCACCATCTGGGAGAGCGAGGAGGACGCCGACCGGGCGGCCAACGCTGACCACTCCCTGGCCCTCCGCTCGCAGCTGCACCTGCGCATCCAGCCCGGGCACTCGGACCGCTCCTTTCAGGCCACGCCCATCTTGTAATGGCAGTTCCTCAAGCGTTATCCTTTATAAAGAGGGGAGGACATGGAGGGGACGCCAGAGGCTCGCAGCGGAGTCCGGCACGACAGGCTCAGTGGGCTACAGCAGCACTTTCTGGCCCGTCTGGAGAGGCTGCTGCGGCTTCGGCATCAGCAAATGGGGGCTATGACGGTGGAGCTGGTGCGCCTCCTGGACCAGGCTATCTACTCCACTTATTGTGATTGCCTAGACCTGGGCGTGGGAGGGCAGGCCCAGGAGCTCATCCGTCGTTACCAGAGCTCCTCCGCCGGCGAACATCCCACCAACTGAGCTTACTCCTCGGCTATCACTGGGTTGCGCAGGACACCGATGCCCTCTATCTCCACCTCCACTACGTCGCCGGCCCGAAGAGGGCCCGTGACCCCCGGCGTCCCAGTGAAGATGGCATCCCCAGGCTCCAGGGTCATGACCTGAGAGGCGAAGCTCACCAGCTCGGCCACCCCATAGATGAGGTCGGCGGTGGAGGCCTCCTGCACCACCTGCCCATTGAGGCGGGTGCGAAGCAATAGGCGCCGCGGGTCCAGGCCAGTGACTATCCAGGGCCCCAATGGTGCGAAAGTGTCGGCCCCCTTGGCCCGCCACCACTGGAGGTCGCCCCTCTGCCAAGTGCGGGCGGAGACATCGTTGCCGCAGGTGTAGCCGAAGACATATGCCAGGGCCTCCGCAGGGGTGACCCGGCGGCACGGACGCCCAATGATGGCCACCAGTTCCCCTTCATAGTCCACCCGCTCCTCGCCCTTGGGCAGGATTATGGGCTCCCCTGGCCCCACCACCGCCGAGGCGGGCTTCAGAAAGAGCTCCGGCCGCGCCGGGGCGCTCCCCAAGAGGGAACGGGTCTGCTGCACATGGCTCTGATAGTTGACGGCCGCCGCCAAGATCTTCCCCGGCCGCACAGGGGCAAGGAGCTGCACCTGGGAGAGAGGTATGGCGAAACTAGCAGGGGTATGGCGACCGAAAAGGGGGCCTCTGAGGGGGCGCACCGAATCCCCTTCCACTAGCGCGAAGAAGAGACGCCGACCCAGCCGGACGCGGGCGTAGATCATCAGAGCTGTAGCTCGATGCGCCGGAACCTCTCCCAATAGCGCCCATCCTCGCCTTGCAAGCGGGCCCGCAGCCTCTCCGTCAGGGCCTCTGGATCGGGCAGCTGGCTGCGATGACAGAGGAGGGCCTTTATCTTCAACTCTAGAGTATCGGTGATGTCCACCGCCCAGTTGGGCTGGGAGGAGGTCCAGAGATATACCTCCTGTACCCTGTGGGGCTCTAGGCCCTCGGCCAGCAGCTCAGGATAGGCAGGCCGGGTGCGGGCCATGGGATAGACAGCGTCCAAGGCGGCCATCCCCACGAACCGATGGTCAGGATGGTTGATGAAACGATCGGACACGATCTGGTTGGGGTCGTGGCTGAAGACGGCCTGAGGGCGCAGCAGGCGAATATATCGCACCAGGTCCCGCACCAGTTCACGGCAGTAGGTTACCTCCCCATCCACGTAATCCAAGAAGAAGACCTCCCGGACGCCCAGGACCTTAGCCGCCTCCAGCTGCTCCTGGCGGCGGGTAACCACCAGCCTCTCCGCCGACATGTGAGGATCGTTGGAGCCCTTGGATCCGTCGGTGCATATGAGGTAGTAGAACTCCCACCCCTGTCGAGACCAAAGGGCAACAGTGCCCGCACATCCGAACTCGGCATCGTCGGGGTGAGCAGCGATGACTAAAGCCCGCTGCCGCTCTCGCTCCTGGCTGACCATGGACCCTTTTATCGCTACTCATTTTAACAAGCCCCCGCCCTAGAGGAAGGGCCTTGACCTTCTACACGAAATCGTGTAAAAAGGAGGCGTATGGGGAAGGGAAGAGCTGTCTGGGACGCCCAGAGGGTGCGGGCCCTGCGCCGTCATCTGGGCCTTAGCCAGGCCCAGATGGCCCAGGACCTGGGCGTCCGTCAGCAAACCGTCAGCGAGTGGGAAACGGGTCGCCACCGGCCAAGGGGCGCTGCTGCCCGCCTCCTCAGCCTGGTGGCCGAGAGGGCGGGCTTCCGCTACGGTCAGGAGGACGAGGACGCAGCGGGAAGGGTATGAAGTCGCCACGGGCGGGGAGGAGCTCCTGGCCCGTAGATGGCAGGAAGGGACCCCCGGGGCCGCACGTCTGGTGGCCAACGATGGCACCCCCCTGCGTGTCCTCTTCCCAGGGCTGCGGGGCAGGGGAAAGGGGCCCGACTTCCGCCATGCCCTCATCGCCACCCCCAGGGTGATGCTGCACGGGGACGTGGAGGCGTCCCTGCGGGCCAGCGATTTCCGCCGCCATGGCCATCACCGCGACCCGGCCTACGATGGAGTGGTACTGCATGTGGTGGCATGGGACGATGAGGGTAAGGGGAGGACCCTTCTGCGATGTGGACGGTGGGTGCCTGTGCTGGCCATGGACACTGAGAGATGGTGGACAGAGGGATGGGCCCCGCCATGCCGCTCGGCAGTGAAGAGGCTAGGAGCAGAGGAGGTGACCCATGCCCTGGAGCGCCTAGGTGACGTACGCCTCGTGGGGAAGATGGCGCGCTGGCTGCCCGATGTGCAAGCCCACGGGCCTGAGGAGGCCCTCTACCGAGCCCTGGCGGAGGCCATGGGGTATGCCCACAATCGAGGCCCCTTCTTAGCCCTGGCGGAGAGGCTCCCCTGGCGGCAGCTGCGGCCGACCCTCCTGATGGCGCCGCCGCACTTGCGGGCATCCACCGCCCTAACCCAGCTAATGGAGGTGGCCGTGGCTCCCCCGCCCCTGCCCTGGCGAGAGGAGGGTGTAAGGCCAGCCAACCGGCCTCAGGTTCGCCTCCACGCCCTGGCTCACCTTCTATCGCGATGGGTGGAGGAGGGGCTGTGGCGGGGTCTCGTGGGAGCCCTGGAGGAGGGGACCGCATCCCTGTTAAGGGCCCTGCAGGGGCCGGGGTTGGGGCGTCACCGCGCCCTGGAGGTGGCCCTCAACGCCGTGATTCCCATCGCCCTGGCCATGGGGATGCAAGGGGAGCGGACGCTGGCGGTGGCGGCAAGGACGGCGTATGCCCACCTGCCTCGGCCTAGTGCCTATGCCCCTGTGCGCCACCTGGAGGAGGCGTTAGCTGGGCACCTGCGCCTGAAGGCTAGACACCAACAGGGCCTACTTTACCTCTACACACGCTATTGCACCCGTGGTGGCTGTGGTCGCTGCCCCTTATCGTAGGTGCGGGAGATGGAGGACCACCGGCAGACCCAGGGTAGGCCCTTCAAGGCCGGGACGGTGGCCATCGTAGGGCGGCCTAACGTGGGCAAGTCCACCCTCCTGAACCAGCTAGCACATCTGAAGGTCTCCATCGTCAGCCCCAAACCCCAGACCACCCGCGAGAACATCAGGGCCATCCTCACAGGCGACGGCTTCCAGATGGTCCTGCTGGACACCCCTGGGTACTTGGCCCAGCCTTCCCACCTGCTGGACCAACAGATGGTGCGCATGGTCCGCGGCGCCCTCCTAGAGGCACATCTGGTGCTGATGATGGCCGAGCCCCGCCCCCCTGGCGATATCGAGATGCGCCTTATAGAGCTTATGCGCCTGGACCAGCGGCCGGCCATCCTGGCCCTCAACAAGACGGATACCCTGCGCAACAAGGCAGAGCTGCTCCCGGTGATGGATGAGTACAGCCGTCTTTACCCCTTTCTGGAGATAGTGCCCATAAGTGCCCTGAAGGGGGACGGCCTGGACCTCCTGTTGGAGCTAATGGTGAAACACCTGCCAGAGGGAGAGCCCATGTTCCCATCCGGTACGGTGGTGGAGCGAAGCCGCCGCGCTATGATGGCCGACATCGTCCGAGAGGAGGTATATACGCTGTACCGGCAAGAGGTGCCCTACGCAGTGGCTGTCGCCATCGACGAATTCAAGGAGGCGGACCCCCACCATGGAGGCAAGGACTATATCCGCGCTATCATCTTCGTGGAAAGGGAAGGGCAGAAAGGGATCCTCATCGGGAAGGGCGGCCGGGCCCTTAAGGAGGTAGGGACGCGGGCCCGTCAGCAGATAGAGTTTCTGCTGGGCCGCCCCGTGTTCCTGGAGCTGTGGGTGAAGGTCCGCCCAGGCTGGCGAAAGGACCCCCACTTCCTCAGGTGGCTGCAGGAGGCCAACAGCTAACGCTTCAGCCCAAGCGTAGGCCAGGCTGTACATCTACGTCTAAGGGGGCTGTCTCACCCAGCTCCGTCAGGCGGAAGTAGGCGCAGGCAGCCACCATGGCGCCGTTATCGGTGCACAGGAAGGGCGGAGGGGCATGCACTGGCACTGGCGAGCGTCTCGTCAGCTCCTCCCTCAGGCGAGAGTTGGCAGCCACCCCCCCGGAGAGGAGGACCTGGCCCACGGCGTGAGTGCGCACCGCCTTCACCACCCTATCCACCAGGACGTCCACCACCGCCTCCTGGAAGGCGGCGGCCACCTCCTCCGTGGGAGGCGGGGGGCCATATGCCCCCTGCAGGAGGCGGGCCACGTGGGTCTTGATGCCGCTGAAGCTGAAATCGAAGGGGCCTTGTAGGCGAGCGCGGGGAAGGCGCAGAGAAGGGTTGGGACACTCTTGCGCCCTCCTTTCGATGGCCGGTCCTCCAGGAAAGCCCAGGCCCAAAAGCCTGGCCACCTTGTCAAAGGCCTCCCCTGCTGCGTCGTCCCGGGTGCGGCCCAGGGCCCGGAACCTCCCATGCCCCTCCATGATGACCAGGTCGGTATGCCCGCCCGAGACCACAAGGCACAGGGCAGGGAACTGGGGCTGGAAACCCTCCACCAGCCAGTTGGCATACACGTGGGCCTCCAGGTGATTGACAGCCACAAGAGGCCGGCCCCAGCCATAGGCCAAGGCCTTGGCCAGGTTGACCCCCACCAACAGGGAGCCGGGGAGACCTGGCCCCACCGTCACCCCCACGGCATCCACCTCTTGCGGACGGCATCCTGCCTCCTTCAGGGCGGCCTCCACCACTGGTACTAGGGCCTCCAGATGCTGACGTGCTGCCACCTCCGGGACAACCCCCCCATAGCGGGCATGCAGGTGGGCCTGGGAGGCCACCACGTTGGAGAGGAGATGACGCCCATCCTTCACGATGGCTGCCCCTGTCTCGTCACAGGAGGTCTCAATGCCCAACACGTTCATGGATTCTTCCCCTCAACCTTCACTATCAAAGCAGCGAAGTTCTGATGCGCACCTATGTCCTCTACCAGCAAGGCGAGGGCCCTGTCCGGGTCGGCAGCCATGGCCCCCTGTGCCTCCTGGGCCCTGGAAAGGCCCACCGCCCCCGTGAAGAGGAGGGCCAAGGCATCGCCCGGGAGCAGACGCAGCCTGGTGAAGGCAGGGTAAAAGTCTTGGCACAGGCCCAGTGGGCCAGTGGCTTCGGGGATACGTGGCATCACCTCCTCGAGACGGCCCCTCGTACAGGTCCAGGCCAGGGCTGGCCCCACCTGGCCCAAATAGGCCTCCTCGCCCCGGACAGCCAAGGCCGAGGCCCCAAACCCTATCTGCTGTTCGCTTAACCCATGAGCGTTCCAGCTCTGAAGGAGGCGGTGGACGTCGCGCATGGCCCTAAGGATCCCCCCCGTAAGGGAGAGGGACCATCGCCCCAGGGAATGCCCCATGAGCTGTAGAACCTCCTCGCACCACTCCTCGCTCCCGGGAGTAGCTGGCTCCACCACCACGAAGACAGAAGCCCCGCCGGGGCCGGCGAAGGCACCTGCAAAAGGCTCCCCTTCTCCGACACGGCCCTGCACGAAGCTCACGGCACGAAAGGACACCATGGGGCCCCTTGCGAGGATACGCCATCTGAGCTTGGGGAGGGGAGCCCCCTCAGGCCATCATGAAGGGCGCACGCGATAGGTGCAGGCCCGCTGGCCCCGCAGAAGGCTCTGGGTAAGACGAGTGTCCGCCCCCACCATCATCTTCACCGTCTCCACATGCAGGGCGCAGACGGCCGGCTCCTGCCGCGCCACCCTACTGAAGGGGCAGGTAAACTCATCGATATAGAATGCATCGCCCTCTTGGCGCCACTCGACCAGACAGCCTTGCTCTGCCATTAGCTTCACCGTCTCCTTAACCCTCTCCCGCAAGGGGCGCCCCTCCACTCTCTCCAAATGGGGGATCACCAGGCGAGCAGCCACCCGCCGCAGGAGCCTATGGAGCCCCTCCTTGCCCTGGAGGGCTTGCACCTCCTGTAGCAGCGCCAGGGCTAACTCATCGTAGAGCTTGGGGAACAGCTCCTCGGCCTTCTCCGTGAGGAAGTATACTAGGGTAGGGCGGCCCACGCGGCCCCGCTCCTCTCGGGCCACCACCAGGCCGTCCCTCTCCAGCATGGTCAGATGCTGCCGGATGCCCGTCGGGGTGAGGCCCAGGAGCTGTCCCAGCTCCCGCACAGTGGCCCGCCCTAGTCTCTGGAGGTGGCTGATGATCTGCTGGCGCGTGGACTGCATGGCCGTCCCTCGCATGGAAAATTATATCACTTTGGTCAGTAAACGCAAATGTATTATGGCAAAAGGCGGAAGAGGGGATGGAGATGGAGCGTCCTGACCCTATGGAGTTGAAGGCCGAGGCTGACGCCGTTTTGGAGAGGGCAGCAGCCCGCCTACGCCAGCTTTTGAAAGAGGCGACGGCCCAGCTGGATCCCTTCCCCCCCTTCCCTGGGGCCTTCTTTACGTACGGGATAGAGGTGGAGGAGCACCTGTCCCCGGATCCCAGCCGTGGCTGCGTGGTGTTGGCCCCTGATGGTGAGTTGTACGAGCTGGTGATGGGCCAGGAGCTGCCCATCTTTCCTGAGGAAGCCCTGGATCCGGTGGCCAGCCGCAAGGAGGAGCTCAAACCCTTGGCACTCCACCCCCGAGAATATATCCTTTACGCCTACCGCGCCCTCACCCAGGTAGTGGAGCTGCTTATGGAGCGCAGGGGCTAGCTACTCCAGCACAAGCTCGCCGCTCTTGCCCCCGGACTTGCGCACCAGCCTTATATCGCCTATGCGGGCGCCACGGTCCACAGCCTTCACCATGTCATAAACGGTAAGGGCCGCCACCGCCACCGCCACCAGGGCCTCCATCTCCACCCCCGTACGGGCCACGGTCCGCACGGTGGCCGTGATCTCCAGCCCATCCTCTAAAGGGGTCACCTCCACCTCCACATCCGTGAGGGGTATGGGGTGACATAGAGGAATCAGCTCAGGGGTGCGCTTGGCGGCCATGATGCCCGCCAGGCGGGCGGTGGCCATCACATCCCCCTTGGCTACCTGGCCCGTGGCGATGAGCTGCAACGTCTGGGGGAGAAGCCAGATACGCCCCTTGGCCACAGCCTCCCGCCAGGTCTCCCCTTTGGCGGAGATATCCACCATGCGGGGGCGGCCGGCATCGTCCAGATGGGTGAGCCCTTCCACAGCTACAGGACCCTCTCCCCCACCTGTGGCCCGCTCAAGGCATAAACTCCCTCCACCAGTAGCCGCACCACCGCCTTGGGTGAGCTCTTGAAGCCCGCACGGGAGACAAACTCCTGGAACACCTGGTCACCCTCATGGATCTCAGCCCGCCCCACAAAGCGGTAGCCCTGTCGCGCCTGCCAGTCGATGCAGGCGACAGCCGCCCGCGGGTCGCGGCGCACGTTTTGGTAGTGGTGCTTGCCCGTGAACTCGGCGTAGATGAGGCTATGGTCGTCCCAGACCCGCACCGAGGCCTTGGGCCCCACATTGGGGGAGCCGTCTTCGTTGACCGTGGCCAGGACCTTCACCACATCCGGACGCATGACGAAGTCCATCATCTCCTGCGTGAGCTGCACGGGCACGGGCCAACCTCCTGCAGCTGGGATATGGTCAGGCACCAGTATACCAGGCTAGCCACCGATCTGGACCATCTTACGCCAGTGGGGGCGGTTGCCGTCCCATAGGTGGTGAGCATCGGGCTTGGTGCGCAGGGCCAGGAGGATGGCCCCTCGCAGCTCCTCGTCGGATCCTCCTCCGCGCAGGATCCCTTTCAAGTCCACCTCGTGGTCCGTAAGGAGGCAGGGGCGGAGCTTGCCATCGGCAGTGAGGCGCATACGGTTGCAAGTGGCGCAGAAGGCGTGCTCGGTGAGGGGGCTTATAAACCCCACCAACCCCTTAGCCCCAGGGAGACGCCAATATTTGGCCGGGCCGGCACCACAGGCGCTTTGGGCCGGGGCCAGGGGGCCCAGGGCCTCCTCGATGCGCCGCCTGACCTCCCCAGTGGGGACGAAGGAAAAAGACTTCTCCCCTTGCATCTTGACGCACAGGCTCTCCTCGTCCATGAAGGGCATAAGCTCTATAAACCTGACCTCCCAATCCTCCTCCAAGGTGGTGCGGGCGAAGTCCACCACCTCATCGTCGTTGACGCCGCGCATCACCACCACGTTCAGCTTGATAGGAGACAATCCCGCCCGACGGGCGGCCTCGATGCCCGCCAAAACGTCCTCCATCTTGCCCCAGCGGGTGATGGCACGGAAGCGATCGGCCCGCAAGGTGTCCAGGGAGATGTTGATCCTTCTCAAGCCGGCCTCCGCCAGATCCTTGGCCATGGATGCCAGTGCCACCCCGTTGGTGGTCATAGCCACGTCCTCGATGCCGGGGGTGGACGCGATCCACCGCACCAGCTCCACCAAGCCCCGCCTCACCGTGGGCTCCCCTCCGGTGAGCCTCACCCGCCTGAGGCCCATGCCCGCCGCCACCCTCACCACCCGCCATATCTCCTCCAGGGTGAGGACCTCCGCACGAGGGAGCCACGGGACACCCTCCTCGGGCATGCAATAGACGCAGCGAAGGTTGCAACGGTCCGTCACCGAGATGCGCAGATACTCGATACGCCGACCTATGGGGTCCACCAGCCCCTCTCCGCCCAGCTCCCGCCACTGCCGCCGGGAAACGGACACAGGGGTGAGGGGTATGAATTCACTGGACTGCCAGCTCATACCACAGCTCCTTCAAGATGGGGCGAAGGCGTGCGGCAGCGCGGGCACGATGGCTTACGATGTTCTTCTCCTCCAAGGAGAGTTGAGCCATGGTAGCAGCGCGCGCGGGGAGATAGAAGATGGGGTCGTAGCCGAACCCCCCTCCCCCACGTGGCGTCAGGGCGATGTAGCCCGTGCATACCTCCTCTACCACCCACTCCCGGCCAGAGGATGGCTCCACCAGGGCCATGACGCACCGGAACTTGGCGCCCCGCTCGCGACATGGCACCCCCTGTAGCTGGGCCAGGATGTGGGCGAACCGCTCCTGGTAGCTTGCCCCCTCCCCCAGATAGCGGGCCGATAGGGGGCCCGGTGCCCCTCCCAAGGCGTCCACTTCCAGGCCCGAGTCCTCCCCAAGGGCTACCAGACCCGTGAGCTGGGCAGCGGCCCTCGCCTTCAGTATAGCATTCTCCTGATAGCTCTCCCCCTCGGCCACCGCCGGCCCGCTCCCCAGTCCCAGGTCCCTGTAGGACACCAACTCCCAGCCGCACCCCGCTAGGAGGGCCCGTATCTCCCGGGCCTTGTCCTCATTGGCCGTGGCCACCAAGAGACGCAGCGCAGGTCTCAGTCCAGAGGCTCCCATCGCTCGGCCAGCTTGGCGGCCACCGCCGGCATGGTGGTGTACTCCATCTCCTCCAAGGGGAGGCGGTGGGGCTCGAAGGGCCCCAAGGAGCGGAAGTAGTCGGCTATCTCGTTGGCCTTGCGGCGGGCCCCATCGAAGCCTGGGTCGTCGAACATGTCCCGCGGCCCGATGAGCTTGCCATTGGCCAGCTGGAAGCCCAGGCAGACGATGCGAGAGGGGCCATCGAAGCGGCTAGGGTGAGCGTCCTTGAGGGAGACGGGCATTAGCGGGCCCTGGTGGGAGCCGCGCATCCACCCCTCCACGATGAACGGGTTGGTGAAGGGCTCCAGCACCTCGCCCACGGCTGGAAATACCCCTTGCGCCCGCACGATCATGGTGGGGTCGTCCTTGCCCACATACCGCCCGGCGATGAGGGAAAGCTTATCGGTGCTGGAGACAGCAGCGATGTCGCCCGTGGCCCGGCTGTATACCCTCTTGATGGCATAGCGGGAGGGGGCCCCCAGGAATATAAGCAGATCGTAGATCTCCTCGGGGGCGTTGAGGCGGATCTTGCGGTGCTCCTTCACGTCATGGACCTCAAAGGCGAAGCCTTGGTGCAGGGCATCGGCGATGACCAGCCCTGGGGTGTTGAAGGGGTCGGCGAACATCTTGTACAGAGGGAGGTTGAAGGCGCCGGCCGAGGTCTTGTCGGCCATGAACACCAGAACAGGCTCCGAAGGGCGCTCCTCGAAGCTCATCTCCGCCGACCCCGGCCCTGCCCCCCGGATGTTGCCAGAGAAGGCATCGGCCAGCAGGTCCTGTCCCGCGCCGTAGAGCTTCAGCTTCTTAGCTACCTCCGTGGCCTTCTGGAAGGCGTCCCAGGCCAGCCTGTGCACCTCCTCGTTGTCCTCGCCTCGGTCGTGGGTCATGATGAGGAACACGTCGTCGCCGCAGTAGCTCACGTGATAGTCGATGAGGAGCCCGCGGTACCGCGCCCGCTCCAACTCCTCGCGCGCGCTGTCCAAGACCTCCGGATGGGAGGCAGAGTGGCCTACGAACCCACCCACATCTGCCTTGATGACGCTCAGGGTCACCATGCCCTGCACCTCCTCACGCTTTACCGCCTCTTTCCCCATGGTAGGCCGCGGCCGGCGGAGGCGTCAAGGAAACCGCCTAAGGAGGCGGAGGGAGCGGCGGGCCCAGGCGCGCGCCTTTCGCTGGTGGAGGCCGCTACCTCTCCCCAAGGCCACCTGGCCTAAGGTGCGCAGGAGGGCGTCAGCCCTTTGCCGCCTTCCTTCCTCGTCTAATGGTTTGAAGCCCTGCAGCTTCCGTGGCCCCTCTAGCCCTCCCTCAGGTATATACCAATCGCGGAACGAAAGGCAGCCAGCAGCTAAAAGGGCGTAGCCCAAGGGAGTGCAGGCAGGATGATAGCCCAGGGCCAGGATGGCCGCCGTCTCCTCCAACCCCGGCGACTCATACTCTACCATGAGAGAACCCCCCGCAGGCACGAGGCCGCCCAGGAGACGAAAGAGTCGCACCTCCACTAAGGGTGGAGCGCCAGGGGCCCGGCCCAGGTAGCGCACTAGCTCCACCCAGTTGTAAGCAGGGAAGGAGCCCCGATTATAAAGCCCAACCGCCAAGGGATACTGGCCCGCCCCCCACACAGCGGTGAGATGGAAATAGATGGCCCCCACCCGGTTGAGAGGCCCCAACGCCACCTTCAGACGGATGCCCCGGCCCACAGAGCGCCCCTCCAGGGAGGCCAAAGAGTGGGCCCAAGAAGGCACATGCGATGAGGGCGCGCTCATCCTGCCGCCTCGCCCGTTGCCAAACCCCGCGAGAGCCGGGCTATAATGCCAGCGTACCACCAAAGGAGGTAAGAGGGGCGGGCCTGCCCAGGACACCCCGACGTGGATAGGGTGGGAGCCTCATCTCGACCGCCCAAGACATGAAGGCGCCTTCCTACCAGGAGGCCGTGAGCGCCCTCTTGGCATTTGCTGACTTCGAGCGGTCAGGGCGGTTCGCCCACCGCCCGGACGTAGGACCCATGATGGCCCTGCTGCATACCCTAGGAGACCCCCATCTCAAACGGGCTACAGTACACATCGCTGGCAGTAAGGGGAAGGGGAGCGTGGCGGCCATGGTGGCCTCCGCCCTCTCTCAGGCAGGGATGCGCGTAGGCCTCTACACCAGCCCTCACCTGGACTCCTACTGCGAGCGCATACGCATCGATGGCAGCCCTATCTCAGAGGAGGATTTCGCCCGTTTGGCATGGCAGGCCCTGGCCGGGGCCGAGGAGGTGGCCACGGCCCTCCCCCAGCGCCAGCTGGTCACCTTCGACCTCCTCACCGCCATGGCCTTCCTCGCCTTCCGCGAGGCACAGGTGGATATCCAGGTGATAGAAGTAGGGTTGGGGGGTCGACTGGATAGCACTAACGTCTTCCCCGCCAAGGAGGCTACAGTCATCACCCCTATCGGGCTGGAGCACACGGCCATCCTGGGCCCCACCCCGGCCCATATCGCACGGGAGAAGGCGGCCATCGCCCGCGGGCCAGGGCCGGTGGTCATGGCACCTCAGTACCACGAAGAGGCGAAGGAGGTCATAAGGCAGGTAGCGGCCGAGAGAGGTCTGCAGCTGGTGGACGTAGCCGCTGCTTACAGGTGGGAACGGAAAGACGTCACCCTTCAGGGGCAGCGCTTCGTTCTGCGGTGGCGCGAAGGAGAAATGGAGATATGGCTCCCCCTTCTAGGAGCCCACCAGATGGAGAACGCAGCCACAGCCGTGGCCTCCTTGCACGCCTTAGCCTCAGGAGGGATGGAGATACCCCCCCAGGCCATAAGGGAGGGGCTGGCCCGAGTCCGCTGGCCCGCACGCCTGGAAGTCCTCTCACCAGACCCCCTAGTGGTGGCCGATGGGGCCCATAATCGGGAGTCGGCCCTCCGCCTGAGGCAGGCCCTGCAAGAGGACTTGGGAGCAAGAAAGGCCATCATGGTGGTGGGCACCCTGCGCGATAAGGACATGGGGGCCATAGCCCAGGAGCTAGCCCCAGTGACGCAGCTGGCCATCGCACCGGCGTTCCAGCACCCAAGGGCCATGGATGCCGCAGTTGTAGCCGCCTCCTTCCGCTCCCTGGGCCTCCCCGCTCACATCGTCCCAGACGTGGCCACAGCCCTGGACATAGCAGTTTCGGCTATGGCACATATAGAGGGGCCATGTGTAATATGTCTTACAGGCTCATTGGCCTTTGCTGCTGAAGCTAGGAGAGCCTTCCTGGCCAGGCTTTGAGAGCTACGGGCATCTGAGGTGAGAACGTGAGGGGCAACAAGAGAAGAAGAGCGGTGATCACCGGCATGGGGGCTATCACCCCCTTGGGGAATACGGTGGAGGAGTTCTGGCAAGGGTGCCTAGAGGGAAGGTCGGGCATCGATTACCTACACCGATTCGACACGTCGCCCTATCCGGTGCGCATCGCCGGACAGGTGCGCAACTTCGATGTCGAGCAGTACGTGGAGAGACGGGAGGCGCGGCGCATGGCCCTCTTCAGCCAATTCGCCGTGGCCGCAGCCTACCAGGCCATTGCCAGCGCCGACCTACGTCTGGAGCGGGAGGACCGGGAGCGCATAGGCATCATCCTAGGAGTGGGCATCGGCGGCTTCCCCAACATCGACGAGGGGATGCGCACCATCATCCAGAAGGGAGGCATGCGCTTAGACCCCTTCTTCTTCCCCAAGATGCTGCCCAATATGGCCGCCGCCCAGATCGCGGTGATTTTTGGCCTTAGAGGTTATACCAACACGGTGACCACCGCCTGCGCCGCCTCCGCCCAGGCCATGGGCGATGCCCTGGAGCTCATCCGCAGCGGGCGGGCGGACGTGGTCATCACTGGCGGCGCCGAGGCCGCCCTATGCGAGCTAGGGCTGGCGGGCTTCGCCGTCATGCGCGCCCTCTCCACCCAGAACGATCCTCCCCAAAAGGCCAGCCGCCCCTTCGATGCCAAGAGAGACGGCTTTGTGGCCGCCGAAGGGGCGGCCATCTTCGTGCTGGAGAGCCTGGAGCACGCCTTGGCCCGCGGCGCCCCCATCTTGTGCGAGTTGGCTGGCTACGGCGCCACCAATGACGCCTACCATATCGTGGCCCCCTGCGCCGATGGCGATGGGGCGGCCAGGTGTATGAAGCAGGCTCTGGCCGATGCCGGCGTCAGCCCTGAGGAGGTGGACTACATCAACGCCCATGGGACCTCCACACCTCTCAACGACGTGGCCGAGACCATCGCCATAAAGAAGGTCTTTGGGGAGCACGCCTACCGCATCCCCATTAGCTCCACCAAGTCCATGATCGGCCATTGCTTCGGGGCCGCAGGGGCCGTGGAGTCGGTGGCCTGCGTCAAGACCATAGAGACGGGCTGGATCCACCCCACCATCAACTACGAGTTCCCAGACCCCCAGTGCGACCTGGACTATGTGCCCAACCAGCCTCGTCGGGCCGACGTGCGGGTGGTGCTAAAGAACTCCTTCGGATTCGGGGGGCAAAACGCCTGCCTCGTCTTCCGCCGTTACGAGGGCTGAAACGACATGCGAGTGCTAGTGGTGGGAGGGGCCGGCTACATCGGCTCCGTCACCGTAGAGAGGCTGTTGGAGGCTGGCCATGAAGTGGTGGTCTTTGATTCCTTGGTCTCTGGGCACGCCGCCGCTGTCCATCCCCAGGCGGAGCTAGTGGTGGGCGATGCCCGTGATGATGAGGCCTTGGGCCGCCTCTTTGCCGCTCACCGCTTCGACGCAGTGATCCATCTGGCGGCCTATATCCAGGCAGGGGAATCTGTGCGTCACCCGGGACGCTACTTCGCCAATAACGTAGGCAGCCTTATCTGCGTCCTCAACGCCATGGTGGCCTATGAGGTGGGCATGATAGTCTTCAGCTCAAGCGCTGCCGTCTATGGCGTCCCAGATCCCATCCCTATCACCGAGGACGCACCCCTCAGGCCCGTCAACCCCTATGGCGCCTCCAAGGCCATGGGGGAACACCTCCTGCCATGGTACCGCGAGGCCCATGGCATCCGTTACGTCTCCCTGCGGTACTTCAACGCCGCGGGGGCCACATCCCGCCTCGGCGAGGACCATCGGCCCGAGACCCACCTCCTTCCCATCGCCCTGGAGGTGGCCATAGGGCGGCGAGAGGCCCTGCCCATCTATGGCACAGAGCACCCTACCCACGATGGCACCTGCGTGCGGGACTACGTGCATGTGCTGGATCTGGCCCAGGCCCATGTCCAGGCCCTGGAGCATCTGAGCCGGGGCGGGCAAGGGGGGGCCTACAATTTGGGTGGAGGCCGCGGCTACTCGGTGCTGGAGGTGGTGGAGACGGTGCGCCGCATCACCGGCCACCCCCTGCCCACGCAAAGCCTACCGCCGCGGCCTGGCGACCCCCCTTACCTGGTGGCTTCATGGGAGAGGGCCCGCCGCGAGCTGGGCTGGCAGCCCACCCGCGACCTGGACGACATGGTGGCCTCCGCCTGGGAGTGGATGCGCGCCCACCCCCAGGGGTACCCCCGTTAAGGGATGGCTCATAAGAGAGCCTTGATATGTGGCCATATGAGGCCTTCCCACAGGCCGCCAGCCACCAGCCCCGTCCACAGGGCGGCATGGGGTAGGCTACCCCCCACCCCCACTAATAGGGCCTCCCACCGTCGGAAACCCATTAGCAACAGAGCCACCGCCCGCCAGAAGGGGCCCAGCAAAAGGACGAATAGGGGCACAGCCGCAAGCCAGCGCCACCACGGCCGCCTGGATAGCGCTGCCAGCCTCCTGGTCCACAGGTGGAGCTCGCCCCACTCCCGCACCGCCCGGAGGGCCTCTTCCCCGTCCATCATGAAGAGGAAGATGGCAGCATAAAGGCCGGTGATGGCCCCCATGGCCATGGCCCCCGGCCACCGGCCCAGGGTGGCCACCATGAGAAAGGGTAGGGGAGCGGCCAGCCATGCCTCCACCCGCCACAAGGCGATGGCCAAGGCCAGGCGGGGCGTGAGGTAACGCCGCATCACCGCCGCTAGTGAGGGCCTTCTCATCGCATCCCCCCCAGGGGGAAGGCCTTCACCTGCTCGTAGCGTGCCCCTCCTGGGCCCAGGTGACTGCGCATCAGGCTCAGCTGGTCGATCATCATCTCCAAAGGAGGGACCCTCACGGCTGCTACCGCTGCACGGACGTTGCCGGCGCTACTGCCCACCACCGCTACAGGCACCCGGGCCAGCGTAATATGCGGGCTGAAGGGACGCGCCTCCCGCTCAAAGCGCAACGATGCCAACGCATCTTCCACCCTTCTCTGCAGAAGGGAGAGACGCTCCAGGTCACCCTCCAAGCTCACCCAGAGGACGCGGGGGCCTTTACGGTCGCCGAAGGTGCCCAGCCGCCCCAAACGGAGGGCCAGAGGAGGAGAGGCAAGGGCCACCGGCGCCAACGCCCGCCCTATCTCCTCCACTCGCCCAGCTGGCGTATCCCCAAGGAACTTGAGGGTGATGTGCACCCCCTCCGGTCGCACCCAGCGCAAGTGCCCAAGCCCCCTGGCCTGTAGCTCCCCCTGGACAGCGGCCAGGCTCTTCCTCACCTTCTCCGGCACCTCCAGGGCCACGAAGAGGCGCCACCTCTCAGCTTCAGGCATCGACATGCCCCAAAAGGTGCGCTGCGTTCTTGCCCAGAACCGCCTCCAGCTCCCCGTCCCCCAAAGCGGCCTCCGCCAAGTGGCCCATAACCCTCACCTGGCTCAGGAGAGGGAAATCGCTCCCGAAAAGGAGGCGGTCTGCTCCCACTAGCTCCACTACCTGCCGATAGGCGGAAGGGGAGTATAGGAAGGGGCAGGCAGCCGTATCGAAGTAAATGCGCCGGCAGAGTTCCCTCACCTCCGGCATGTGGGCGAAAAAGGGGAGCCCTCCCCCCAGGTGACAGGCCACTAGCGTCACATCAGCATGAGCGCGGGCGAAGTCATGGAAAGAGGATAGGGAAAGGCCACCCTTGCCAGGGTAACCATGCCCTACAGGCTCCGAAACATGAAAGGCCAGGACCAGGCGCCAACGCCGCGCCAGCGATGCCAGCTCTTCCCCTTGAGGGCCGTTCAGACACCAACCCTGATCCTCAGGGCGCAGTTCCCCCACCCCCCGCGCCCCTCCACGTGCGCACCTTTCTAGCTCCGCCGCAGCCCCGGGAGCTCCCATGTTGACAGTGCAGAAAGGGATGATGCGCCCGCCACTTATAGCAGCCGCCTCCAGCAGATAATCGTTATGGCGACGGCAGAGCTCTTGGTCGCGCCAGGCAAACCCAAGGGCCACGCTCGCCTCTATCCCTGCCTCGTCCATGGCCTGCAAGAGCTGGCGATGATCGGCCATAGCTCCACGTCTACCCCTATACATGGAGGAGAAAGCCGGCTCCCTTCGGCATAGGGACTCCATCTCCTCCGCTGCCCACGTGGGAAAGATGTGGACATGGAAGTCGATCTTCACGCCTCCCATCATATCGCCACAACCCCAGAGCGTCACCGTTGCCTGAGGGAACGCCCCTACTTATAATGGCACCGAAGGCTAAAAGAAGGAGGTGAGCATACCCTTTGGCCTTCCCTGACCCGTGGCGAGACCTGGAGGAGGTGTGCCGGCGCATCCGTCGGCACATCATCCGCATGACAGCCGCCGCTGGGTCCGGACACCCCGCTGGCTCCCTCTCCTGTGTGGAGATCCTGGTGGCCCTCTATTTCCAGGTGATGCGGCACGACCCCCGCAGCCCTCACTGGCCCCTACGGGATCGCTTTGTCCTCAGCAAGGGCCATGCCACTCCCGCCTACTATGCTGTCCTGGCCGAGGCCGGTTACTTCCCAGTGGACGAACTCCTCACCTTCCGCCGCCTGGGCAGCCGCCTGCAGGGGCACACGGTGCGGGACTGCCCTCCAGGGGTGGAGATGAGCGCCGGCTCCCTCGGCATGGGGCTCTCCTTCAGCCTGGGCCTAGCCCTCGCCGCCCGGCTGGACGGCGCCCCTTGGCAAGTCTATTGCCTCTTGTCCGATGGTGATTGCAACGAAGGGCAGACCTGGGAGGCGGCTATGGCTGCCTCCCACCACCGGGTGGACAACCTGGTGGCCATCGTGGACTATAACCGTATCCAGAACGACGGCTTCTCCGACTACACCCACTATCGAGGTGAGGAGGACCGCCGTCGCATAGGGGGCTGGATCGGGCCCAATGGCTATGCCGTCAACATCATGTCCATGGAGCCTCTGGGGGAGAAGTGGCGGGCCTTCGGCTGGCACGTCTTGGAGGCCGACGGCCACCACCTACCCTCCCTGGTGGAGGCCTTTCAGAAGGCCCGCGACCACCGCGGCCAGCCCACGGTGGTCATATGTCACACCGTTAAGGGCAAGGGCGTCAGCTTCATGGAGAACAACCCCGCCTACCATGGGAAAGCCCCTACCCCAGAGGAGGCAGAGCGAGCCCTGCAGGAGCTTATGTGATGGTGCAGACGGATAGGACAGCAGCCACCCGCGAGGCCCTGGGCCCCACCCTCATCCGCCTGGCCGAGGAGGGGCTGGACATCGTGGTGGTGGACGCTGACCTGGGGGTGTCCACCACCGCCGCGCAGTTTGGCCGCCGCTTCCCCGACCGCTTCTTCACCATGGGGGTAGCCGAACAGAACGCCGTGGGGGTGGCGGCGGGGCTGGCCGCTGCCGGCAAGATCGCCTTTGTGAGCTCCTTCGCCGTCTTCATCCCTGGCCACTGTTATGACCAGGTGCGCATGGCAGTGGCCCAGCCCAACCTGAACGTCAAGATCGCCGCCAGCCATGGAGGCGTCATCACAGGCGAGGATGGGGCCTCTGCCCAAGCCCTGGAGGACCTGGCCCTCATGCTGGCCCTCCCCACCTTCCGGGTGGTGGTGCCAGCCGACGTGGTGGAATGCGCCCAGGCTATCGAGGAGGCCGCCCGCCGTTACGGCCCCTTCTACATCCGCATGGGCCGACCCAAGATCCCCATCATCTATGACGAGCGTTACCGCTTCCAACTAGGAAAGGCCCATATGCTCCGCCCAGGCGATGATGTGACCATCGTGGCCATCGGCGACATGGTCTTCCAGGCCCTGGAGGCCGCCCGCCTCCTGGCCCAGGAAGGGATAGAGACCCGCGTCCTCAACATGGCCTCTCTGCGCCCATTAGATGAAGAGGCCATCGTGGCGGCGGCCCGGGAAACGGGGGCCATCGTGGTGGCCGAGGACCACTCTGTGCACGGGGGCCTTGGCAGCCTAGTGGCCCAAGTGGTGGCCCGCACCTGCCCAGTGCCCATGGCCTTCGTGGGCATGACCACCTTCGGCACCAGCGGCCGCTGGGACCAGCTCCTGGAGCATTTCGGCCTTGCCCCACCGAGGATAGCCGCCGAGGCCAGGGAGCTGGTGGCTCGTAAGAGGGCCTAGGGCTCGCTGAGGTAACCGTTGCCCTCTGGCTCCTCCTCTTCCTCCTCGGCTTCCAGCTCCTCCTCCGAGTAGACGCCCTCCTCCCTGCCCACCCATACAGTGACCACCAGATCCTCCCGCATGGGGTCCATGGTGAGCACTAGCCGCTCGTCGATCTCGGCGATGAGCTCCCTTATCTCCTCCTGGGTGAGGCGCTCGGTGACGCACAGGGTGGCGTAGACCACCGAGGGGCCGAAGTGGATATCCACCCTCCCCACCTCATCGCCGTCCATCTCCACCGTATAACACTCGGAATAAGGGGTTCGGCACTCCCTTTCGAAGCGGAAGTCAGGCATCTCATATCCCTCCAACCTTTAAGGCCTCGTGTGGCCGTTGCCCAGCACTATCCACTTATAGGTGGTGATCTCCCTTAGGCCCACCGGCCCGCGGGCGATGGTCTTCTGGGTGGAATCGATGATCTCCGCCCCCAGCCCGAACTGGGCGCCATCGGTGAACTGGGTGCTGGCGTTAACGTAGACCACCGCCGTGTCCACCTCGTCCAGGAACCGCATGGCCGCCGAGTAGTCCTCGGTGACGATGGCATCGGAGTGGCCAGTGCCGTAGCGGTCGATGTGCTCCAAGGCCTCGTCCAGGGAGCCCACCACCTTGACGGCAGCCACAGGCGCCAGGAACTCCTTGCCGAAGTCCTCCGCCTGGGCTGGCCGCACCTTAAGCCCCTCTACCCCTTGCAGGATGGCCAGGGACTCGGGGTCGCAGCGCATCTCGATGCCCTTCTCCGCCCATATGCGGCCCAGGAGGGGCAAGAAGCGAGGAGCGATTTCGCGGTGCACCAATAGAGTGTCCAGGGCGTTGCAGATGGTCCAGCGGCGGGTCTTAGCGTTGTCCACCACCCGTAGGGCCTTGTCCAGATCGGCGGCTCGGTCCACATAGGTATGGCACACCCCCACACCTCCCACCAGGACGGGCATGGTGGCCTGCTCCACCACCAGGTTAATGAGCTCCGCCCCTCCCCTAGGCACCACCAGGTCGATGTACTGACGCATGCGTAGCAATTGGCCCACCAGAGCGCGGTCGGTGTTCTCCACCAGTTGTACAGCGTCCACGGGCGCCCCCGCCTCCCCTATGCCCTGGCGCAGCAGGCGCACTAGAGCCTTGTTGGAATTGATGGCCTCCTTGCCTCCCCGCAAGATGCAGGCATTGCCCGCCTTAAGGCAGAGACAGGCTATGTCCACCGTCACGTTGGGCCTGCTTTCGTATATGGCGGCGATGACCCCTAGGGGGACCCGCTTCTTGCCCACCTGCATGCCGTTGGGGAGGGTCCGCATGTCGAACACCTCCCCGACGGGGTCAGGAAGGAGGGCCACGTTTTCCACGTCCTTGGCTATGGTCTCTAGCTTCTGGGGGGAGAGGGCCAGCCGGTCCAGCACTGCCTCCCCCAGCCCCATGGCCCGCGCCTGCTCCATGTCCTCGCGGTTGGCAGATAGCACCTCCTCCTGCCGCTCCACCAGCAGGCGGGCGATGTTGCGGAGGGCGCGGTTCTTCACATCGGTGGCGGTGCGGGCCAAAGCCTTGGCCGCCCTGCGGGCCGCCTGGCCCATGAGTTCCAACTCGCTTGCTATCGCCGTCATGACCTTAGCCCTCCCCCGCCACGGCCACGCCGTGAGGGTTGCCACCGCAGCAGCCCCACTACTGGGGCCGGGCTAGCCGTGGCGGCGTTGCCAGCGCATCTTCTTCCGCAGCTTCTTGTACTTGTGACGACGTATCTTACGTCGGCGCCACTTGAGCACCGAACCCATCGCATCACCTCACATGACCACCAGGTTATCCCTGTGGACCACTTCCTGCCCGTAGGTATAGCCCAGCACCTCAGCGATACGGTTCGAGCGGAGGCCCTTGATGGCCTCCACCTCCTGTGCTGAGTAGTTGGCGATGCCGCAGGCCACTTGCTGGCCCTGGGCGTCCACGATGGCCACCACATCCCCACGCTGGAAATCCCCCGCCGTGCCCATCACCCCCGCCGGCAGGAGGCTGGCCTTGCCTCCCCGCAAGGCCTTCACCGCCCCTTCATCGATGACGATGCGACCTCGCCAGGAGAGGCCTGAGAGCATCCACCGCTTGCGGCTCTCCAGACGGTCGATGGCTGGTGGGAAGAGGGTGCCCACCTCCTCCCCAGCTACTACTCGCACCAGCACATCGCGGCTATGGCCGTTGGCGATGACCACATGGGTGCCGCTAGCGGTGGCCAGCCTAGCCGCCTGCACCTTGGTGATCATCCCCCCACGCCCTGGGCCGTGGCTTGCCCCTGCCAACCTCTCCACCTCGGCATCGATGCGCTCCACCCGCCTGATGAGCTGAGCTTGAGGATCCAGGTAAGGATCGGCCGTGTAGAGGCCATCGGTGTCTGTTAGTATCACCAAGAGGTCGGCGTCCACCAGGTTGGCCACCAGGGCCGAGAGGGTGTCGTTGTCGCCGATGGCCGCCCCCTCGATCTCTTCCACCGCCACCACATCGTTCTCGTTGACGATGGGTACCACACCCAATTGCAGCAGGGCCATGAGGGTATTGCGAGCGTTGAGATACCCTTGTCTGTCGCTCAGGTCGCGGCGGGACAGAAGGGTCTGGGCTACGGTGATGCCGTGCCAGGCGAAGAGCTGCTGATAGGAGTACATAAGGTCGGGCTGACCCACGGCTGCCAGGACCTGCCTCTGGGGCACATCCCGCGCCTCCCCTTTCACCCCCAGCCGGTGGCGGCCGGCGGCGATGGCCCCCGATGAGACTATGGCCACCTGCACGCCCTGTTGCCGCAGGCGGGCCACCTGCCCCACCAGGGACGCCATAACCTCCAGGTCCAGACGGTCGCCTCCGGCGGTGAGGACGTTGGTGCCCACCTTGGCCACCACGCGCCGATACCGTGGCGAGAGGGGGGCAACCATATCCCTCCCCTTGGATGATGCCCTTATGGCAGTGGCCTTCATAGCCTCTTTTGGCGGAAGGCGCCCGAAGGGGCCAGGCCCGCTCCGGGCGCCGTTCCCGACCCGATTATATCAGGCCCTCATCTCCTTCACAAGGAACCTATCGCTCAAGCATATGTCCTGATAAGATATGGGCCTTGAAGGAGGATGAGGATGCGCAAGGTGCTCACGTCGGCCGCTATCGCCTCCCTGGGCCTTTGGGGTGCCCTCTCCCCTCCCCAGGCCTCGGCTCAGCCCATCCTCGTGAGCGCCTATCCTGGCGCCAACGCCCGCCTTGGCCAGCCTCCGCCGGTGATCCGCCTCTGCTTCAGCGAGCCCCTGGCCCGCGTGAGCCCATCCCAGTACAGGGCATCCGTCACCGATGCCCTGGGTACCCCCCTGCCCACCACCATCGCCTTCAGCCAGGACGGCACCTGCCTCCTGCTGACGCCCCAGTGGCCGCAAGAGCCTATAGGCCGCTTCTCGGTGTTCTTCCAGGTGCGCTCGCAAGCCACGGGAGAGCCCACCACTGGCTCCCTCTCCTTCCAGGTGGGCGTTGGTGGTGCCCGCCCCGACCTCCTGCGCTACTCAGCCCTTACAGCCATCGCCGCCGCGGGGGCCGCCTTTTTAGGCCTGGCGCTGGCTGGTCTGCGCCGCCTGGTGGGGTACGAGCCCCACCGCCCCCGCCGCGAGAGCGAGACACACATCGCCTCCCACCACTAGGTTCCCGTTTAGTCGCTGTAGGGGAAGAAGGAGCCCAGGGGCCCATACTTAGGAATGGGCCCCTGGGCCTAGAGTCAGCTTAAGGCCTCTTAGCTGAGGCCACGCCGCAGCCGCCAGCCAGCCACCGCCACACCCGATGCCACCATGGCGATGCCCGCCACCAGCGCCCAGTTCATCCCGCCACCAGCGGCAGGGGACTCACCGCCCGTGGGAGGCAGAGCCCTGGGCGTGGGAGTGGGAGTGGGAGTGGGCTCAGGCGTGGGGGTGGGCTCAGGCGTGGGAGTGGGCTCAGGCGTGGGGGTGGGCGTAGGCGTGGGCTGCTCCTGCACCGTTACCGCGCCGTCCTGCTCCGTACACGTCAACGGCCTGCCTTCAGAATCGGCGCACTGAACGATGTTTAGACTCAGAGTGGCCGCCCCAGTCGGCGCTGTGGGCAGGATCTGGAAGGTCACGCTGGCTACGTTGCCGCTGAGGCCCGCTGAGGCCGCCAGCGCCCACCGTACGGTGTTAGGGCCGAAGTTGGGATTGCAGAGGCCCGACGGCGTACAGGCAGTAGCCGTCAACCTCGTCCCGTCATACGTCAGCTCCATGGTCAGGGCGCCCACCGTCTCCCCAGCATCAGGCATCACCGTAATGGCTACCGTCACCGTGTCACCGGGAAAGCCGCTGGCGCTGCCCACCGACACCGTCGCTGGCTCGGCCCCCGCCCGGCCGGCGGTGGCCAGCCACGCGCCCACCGCCACCAGAGCTATAGCCAGACCCCACCAGGCTTTGTGCCGGCTCATGGCTCTCACCATCCTTCACACCTCCTTTTGGTATCGGTCATCCTCTGC